>Ga0307512_10006341_pt1 | contig 11997 bp, 13 predicted proteins | sample 14_EM_MG_FD_200267 | JGI IMG/M metagenome (GOLD analysis project Ga0307512, IMG submission 200267) | Populus trichocarpa ectomycorrhiza microbial communities from riparian zone in the Pacific Northwest, United States - 14_EM | ecosystem: Host-associated > Plants > Roots > Unclassified | place... | reverse complement strand
CCTCAATGCCTTCCAAATAGCCCCAAGTCACTGGAGCTCTGCGATGGCAATCTATATAGTTGGTTTCACTGCGTATGGTGTCATGCTCGCATTTTATTCAGCTATTTTCCCGCGTCTGGCACGCAACACACGGCGGATGCGTGAACTCATGGAGATGTATAACCAAGACAGGATAACTGCTGGCGTATATGAACAAGCAGAAGTTCTCGAGAAGAGCAAGATAAGTAATCTCAGTATGGTACGTAATTTACTACCTGTTCAGTTTTCACCAGCGACAACGTGGATTTTCAGGCTTCTCGCGCCTTTGGCTTCATCATAATGCTATCACTAAACCTGTCTCTCCTCATCCCCTTTCGAGGGAATAGAAAGGCCAACAACTATGTAGTTTTACTGTGAGTTTCTATGACGTTGTACACCATTTATGCCCATCCATAATCATAATTTTGAAGGTCGACCACAATTGGGTTGATAACAGGTGTCTGGTGGTGTGCGTCTTGAATCCTTTACTCAGTTCTCGTCCAGAACATTTGGAGAACCGACCATGATACGTGACAGTCATATTTCAACAACCACGGCCTGGCCTAAAACTACCTAAGGGGGAGCGCTATGTCACAATTGGCTGGAAACAGGTCCGGCGCCCACATCACTTTCCCTCTGCAGATCTTACTTTCAAATAGATCTGGACCTCGTTGAAGCAATACAAGAAATTACCAAACACGTTCATGTACCTATTTGCGTACTTCCTCCTCGCCGATGTGTGCTCCATTTCTCTTCCACCACAGCGCAACATACTGACATGTTTGGGGGTTCGTACCAGGGCTTAAACACAACCAATGCCTTGATACAAATTTGTCAGAATATCCGATTCAACTTCTCTTTCTTACAGAATACGTACCTCGGCCTCGTGCAAGCAGGCACGTCGCTCGTTGGACTGGTCATGTATTGGTGCATACAACGCTACTGGAAGATAGAACCAAAGAAGATGGCAAGACTGCTGGATTTTTTTTAATTTTTTTTAAATGCTTACTTCTTTGGATATTTAGCTCATCACGACAAACGCTGTGGCGGTCTTGCTCCCTCTTTGGGGAATGGTCGGTATTTGGACGGACAAGCTGGGGTGCGTCGCAAAAACTTGTCATCTCTGACTGGGACAGGACACAGCTGAAGTTTTCATTGAAGATATCATAACGGGTGGGAGTTCTGGGCGCACAGCATAGTGTTTGGTTTGTTCCAAACGCCATACTTTGCATACTCACAAACGGTGATGGCTGAGCTGTCTCCACCGGGGTTCGACTTCATGGTGCGTGCAATACCCCAAATCACGATCGCAATCTCACATGGTTTCTCTGACGCAGTTCTTTGGCCTCTTCGGGTTGACGAATCGCGCGTCGTCGATCGTTGGGCCGAACGTGATACAGGCTATCATCGACAAAACTGGAAATACCTGGCAGGGCTTCCCGTTCTTGTTTGCGATGTGCCTAGCGTCAAGCCTAGTCATCTGGTTTGCTGTGGACATGCCCAAGGGCCGACAGGATGCGGAGCGCTGGGCAGTCGAGCAGCGTGGTACAGCGTACCTTGTGCATCTCGGGCGGAAAGGGTGAGGTGTCTGCGAGTGTGCTTTATGTAGCGATAGTTAGTGGCTGTAGATTTAGCCTGAGGGGTCGTTGGACTTTATTTTTATTATGACATAGTTTTTTTTTTTAATTCCGTTTCCCTGTGCCTCAGGGTGAAGAAACCCTGGCATGGGTCTTCAGTACATACGACGACTGCGCGCGCTGGGGGTTATCGCTGTCAGACCCAAGGAACTTGCCAACGCGGAAGATGCGACGTGACATAGACGAGTCATAGACGGGAAAAGTCATGGCGACATCACAACTATACCAAACGAAACACTGTATAGTATTCAGGGAGGGATGTGGGTTGCTGCGGTATTATCAGTCAAGATAAGATCATCGGATAACGTCAAGTCTTCGTCACCGAGCACCCCGAGCGCTGGCCAGCACCCGTATCTAGTGACGGGAGCCACTACGCAGGAGTGGTCTTTAGCCACTAACGGACACTTGGAAGATTGTCAGGCTCTGTGAGTCGCGGCCTCAAGGAGTCGATATCGACCTCTGAAACCGACTTGTGCCTGCGGAATGTGGGTGGCTACTAGTACAGTCTACGGTTGCAACGTTGCCCTGCTACTAGTACCAGACGATACTGGCGATACAGCGAAGGGATGACTGGCAGTAATGCAAACGAGAGCTTTGCAGAAGTTTATCTCTTATATATTCCACATTTTGGATAGCTCTCCGGCGCACGGACCTCGTGTACATGAAACAATTGTGCGGAGTGGTAATGCCATCGGGACAGCGCGTCAAGCAGCAGTATTTATTCCGGTAATGAGGTGGTGTCCTTCAGGTTGTTTCTTCTCGAACCGGGGCCCGTGAAACGGACCATTCCGTGATGACTGGTCAGTGGGAGGCTCCCACCAATTAGCGACAACCCAAGAAACTGCACTTACGCTCTTGACATAGAGAGCTACCAGGACCTAGGTCAAATGAATTACGAGTGCAAATCAATCCAGAGAATTCATGGAAATGATGGGTGTTGCGACTGATCGGAACGCGGTCGTATTGCGGGCTCGGAGTCTGCCGCGCCGCGGCCAATGACCAATGACAACCCTGGTGACCCAGTACCTGACACGTGTCAGCACTTTCCACTTTAACTCCTGCGGCTGTCAACCTACCTCTCCTTCTTGGAACAGTCATTCTAATCGTGATGACACTCTCAACACAAACATTGGTCATATCATCAAAGCCTATGTGAGCTCGGGCAGTGCTCGGGCTCGTTGTTCACTCTGGGGGACTGTATCATTACTATGACCTCTAAAAATGAGCGTTTTATATGAACTTCCCCCTATTCTTATTGCCGAGAAGACTTTCCTCGCATATTCATCCTTGGTGGGCTGCGAAGGCAGTCCATGTCTGTTAGTAGCCGACAGATCGGACAGAGATTCTGTGTAGCATGCTCTGTTTTTATATTTCTTCTGGGGGAGAACCCCAGGCGAGAATTCACACCACGGCTACAGTACCTTAGTTCGTACGAGAAGCCAAAATTTTCTCGAAGCAGGATTCTCGGGGACTCTCGGGCAGGACTGTGTCCATTACGGGACTAGCGAACTCCCTCATTTATATTCTCTCTGGTACCATGTAGCACAATCTGGCGGCTCCTTCCGTGACCCCCCCAGCTTATCGCCATGCATTCAGAAAACTCTATCCCTGAAATCATACTCCACGACGAGAAGGGTGACGGTGGAGTCAAGGTTGATGTTCTGGGTGTCACTCCATCGAGTCTCAGCGAACCGGTTGTAACCACGCGGGAACTGTGGGCCTACTACTGTAAGTGCCATGGAGGATCCCTGTTGCCCCTGCAATGACTCAAACATTTCATCTTCAGTATTCAATAGCGGTAGTGGCGTGCGTCCTCTCATTTTTTCTTCTCATGTAAGGAAAGGTATTGAAGAACAAAACGATCTAGGGAGCCATTCGTAAGTAAACTATAGTTCGTTGAGCTCGGTAGACAGACTGATTTCAACGTACCGAAGTCTATTCTGCGACCATATTCCAGAGTCTCGCGACCGCCGCCGGATATGATCCTGTTCGTGGACCAGGCTCATCCTGCCTCGATCGTCAAGCATCCGGGAAATGCGTTTTGCCCTGGGGAAACGGAACAAAATCTGTCAGTTCTATCGTCCTACTGGCCAGCGGGATAAGTTTTGCGGTTCGTTGCGCTCTCTATGCGCTTGAGGGTCCGCTATTCATGGTTATTACAACCATCCTTTTCAGATGGTTACATTAATTCTCACAACGATCGGACCAGCAGCTGACTATGGGTCATTTGGTCGATGGTCGCTACTTGTGACGACCCTGATATACTGGGGCTCCTTGTTTTCCACCATGGCTCTGACCTGTGAGTCCCAACATCTGACCTTTCGCATTCCCCGAATGTTGAATTCCTATGAAACAGCTCCAAGTCGTTGGGGTGTTGCGATGGGACTCTTTATCATTGATTTCATTTGTTTTGGCATCACGCTCGGCTTATATGCAGCCATATTCCCGCGACTTGCGCGCAACACACCGCGGATGCACGAGCTTAGGAAGAGGTTAGACCGAGGGGAAATAACCGTGGACAAATATCAACAGGCAGAAGCTCTCGAAAAGAGCAAGATCAGTAGTTTCAGTATAGTGCGTACCCTACTTGCTCTCCCTCCGTGGGTGGTGACATGTTATTTCAGACCTTTGAATCTGTTGGCTTCATCACAATTCTGTCTCTCAGCTTGGCTCTCCTTATTCCTCTCCAAGACAACCCAAAAGTCAACAACTATGTTACTATGATGTGAGTTTTATGACTCCGCATAATATTTCCCATGTCATCACGTCTATTGTTTTTAAGGGCGACCGCATATGGGGTTTTGACTGGTATCTGGTGGTGTACGTCATGGTTACCCCACTTGTTTTCGATCTGAATGCTCGGAGAGGTGACAATGAAATGGGACAGTTATATTCCAACAACCGCGGCCTGGCCCAAAATTACCCAAGGGAGAACACTATCTCACAGTTGGCTGGAAACAGGTCCGCGCTCGTATTTCTTGTCTTCTGTCTCTCTTACTTTCAGATAGATCGGGATTTCTTTGAAGCAATACAAGAAACTACCAAACACGTTCACGTTCTTATTCGCGTACTTCCTTCTTGCTGATGTGCGTCTCGTTTTTATTCTGCCACGACATAGCGATGCTGAGATATGTGGGGGTCTTCTGCCAGGGTCTGAACACAACGACGACTCTGGTACTAATTTGCCAGAATGTACGGTTCAACTTCTCTTTTAGGCAGAATACATACCTCGGCATGGTGCAAGGAGGCTCGGCGGCCGTTGGGCTAGTCCTGTATTGGTACATACAGCGCCGCTGGGAGATTGGTTCGAAAAAGATGGTAAGGCTGCTGAGTATTATTTTTTTCTCAACAAGAACTTGGTCGTTGACATGTGGTTTCAGTTCATAGCAACAAATATTGTGGCTGTCATGCTCCCCCTTTGGGGAATGATTGGTATCTGGACAGATAATTTCGGGTGGGTTACACATCTGTTCATATCTGGCCAGGACATAACCCGCGTTTGTCCCTAAAGATATCACAACAAGTGGGAGTTCTGGGGATACAACCTCGTTTATGGACTCTTCCAAGCACCGTACTATTCATACTCGCAAACGGTGATGGCCGAGCTGTCCCCGCCTGGGTTCGAGTTCATGGTGCGTGCAGTCCGCAGATTAGCGATCATACATGCTCTGGCTGACGTGGCGGTTGGGGGACGCGTTGTGGAGTGCAGTTCTTTGGCTTGTTTGGAATTACAAATCGCGCGTCGTCGGTTGTCGGACCGAACGTGATTCAGGCGATCATCGACAGAACGGGAGACACCTGGCAGGGCTTCCCGTTCCTATTTTCGATATGCTTCGCATCGGCTCTTATCGTCTGGTTGGCGGTAGACGTGGCCAAGGGCCGGCGGGATGCTGAGCGCTGGGCGGCGGAGCAGCGCGGTACAGCACCTGTCATGTAGTTGGGGCGAAGGCACAAGGTTTCTGAGGGCTGACAGCATGTTCAATGTTGGGGCAGGCTCTGGATGCGGGAGGGGTGACCATTTGCCCTTGTAAGTTATGCGCATTAGTAGTACATACGACGGCTGCGAACGTCATCGCTATCACTCAAAGAGCTATGTGATGTGAGGACGATCAGGTTAAAGATCAGATAACGTCGAGCATGATCCCCAAACCAGTATCTGGGCAGTTGACCCGTCACGCGGCAGCGGTCGTATGCCGCGCCGCGTCCATCACGATTCTTTGCGACTGACTGTCCAGCATGTCTTTCTCATTCCCCCTCCATATCGCACAAGCACGCTGGTATGCCAGAGCAGCGTCGGGCTTGTGTAGGCGACAACACCGGACAACGCAACGCACAGATAGGTATCACAGTAATTTTATTTCTTTTTTATTGACCATTATCTGAGGGTGACACGAGTTAAAAGTACACTTATTTCGCGATGCCAGCACCGGGGTTGCGCGGCGTTGTCTCAGATTTACCCCTGAACGACATGTTTCATGTCGGTCAGTTGGTTCAGGTGCTGGGAACGTCCAATGACAGGCACGCCGCAGGCCCGCGGACATGTGATTGAAGATACGTTAGTCGGCGAACTGAGCGGGAATGCTGCGGCGTGTATGACGCATCGAGACGACTCATAGTCACCAGTTGTGGACCGGGGAACGCGCAGGCCAGACTAAAGAGAGAATCAGAAATAACGGACGAACGTGAGATAGACCGTCCGAAGGCGATGGAGGATCGCGGTGAAAGAGGACTTAAGGTGGGCGGGTGGGTAGGAAGGGAAGATCGATGAGACGCAAAGCTTGGTGATCATGATCGAATGCGGAATGTGCCCACTTGAACCGGGGTAAGAAGGTCGAACCAGAACCACGAGAGGAGCAGGTGGCGCGGCAGAAATACAAGGGAACTCAAGAATCCAGACTGTGATCTACGTTTCAAGGGTCAACAGGCGGAATTTTTATACATCTGGGCGCACTGGAAGACCACGAGTGGTCGTCCGATGGGAACGGATCTAGAAGCATTATGTGTACGCAAGGACCAGGAAATGAGGGGAAAGGAGGATCCAAGAGCATGAGAAGGAGGGGAGGGAGATGGGACACGCCGTCTGTAGAGTACGGAAGAACAAAGAACGAAAGTAGAATAGTATCAGAGGACAGCAAACGTGAGAAAGAGAGAAAAGATACCGAGGCTGTGCATAACCAGTCATGCCGTTTGGAGGCATGACAGCAAGGTTGAATGGATGGGACAGGGGAGTAGGGAATATAGACAAGTTTGACAGGTCTAACATATAGAAAAAAAAAAGGCTCGATGTAAGGGGAGCAGAGGGAACATGAGGTGAGGTGCTGAGATGGGTAGCGCTTACAGGGATCGCGTCGGTATCCACCAACACCCTTCTGTTCGCAGTTCCGCAGTCAGTGGTGACACCTCAACTTACGACCTGTCGATACACTGTCAGCATGGTTCCGGGTTTTCGTAGCAAGACCTGAGATAAACTAGAAAAATCTTTATTCTTGTATTTTTGGATAAATTTTATCTAGACTTGATGTTATCCCAGGTTTTTACGTCATCGAAATTTTTAAAGAATAAGTTACCATTTATTCACGGTTTTCGGGTACAAAAACCAAATTATGTTGACAGTGGATGCTCACCGCGCAAATGTATGACCCAATCGAGGGCCTTCCGAGTGCGTACTTTGCCCTTGATACATGGGCGCATTTTGCAGATACGCAAGCGCGATATAACCAACGGTGCCGGGAAAAAGCAGACAGCATTTATGACGACCATCATGATTGTAAGAACGTGGGTAATCCCGGGGTAGTGACGAGGGAATGAAAATGGTGTTACAAAAGACTTGGAACAAATTGCTCATGTTTTCCAACATCAACTCTACTTAACATAGAGATCGACTGGGCGACGGAACCCTGAAAAAAAACTTCGTTAAACACGACAACGTCGATTGGTCTATTGCCATATATCTGAGCACTCACGACCTTCCCCAGGCTCGCCGAGCCTCTGCGTGCGCTTGAACCCAATCGAACACAGTACACCCTCAAATCCTTCGGGCTGTATCTGCAATCTCTGCGCGTTCTCTTGCAGAGTCTGCGTCCGGGAAGCCCATTCAGTCCACCAGAGACAAAGGAGGGTAAATGCGCTCACAGGATGCAGCTTGCGCGCCTTGATGTACGACTCGCGGGGTTGAGCTTCGAGGACAAAAGTGCCACCGGGAACCAAAGCAGCATATACGCGCTCGAAAAACCGCCTCAGGCCAGCGTCGCCACCATTCAAATGAATCCACTTCGATACCGAAAACCTGCCAAAACAAAGAAAAGACCGTCGTTAATCAATTGTGTCCCTTTTCGCTTGGCAGGTGGGGAAATAAGTGGGAAGCTCACGCAAGGATGACGTCGTAGCCCGCCTCGTCTTCGGGGATGCGCTCATTCACCCAGTCAGCGCGACGGAAAGAAACGTTGTGCGGAAACGCGTTTTCGGAGACCCCAGAGTCGAGCGTGGTGCTCATCTCCGTACTACTAGGAGGGATGGGAAGAGGACCGAACATGTGCTGGCATGACGCAGGGAAATAATCGGCTTCTGGCGACGCAGGTGGTGGGTGGGGCTGGGGCGCACGTTTACGCTTGAGATTGAGACGGGATGTGCTGCCAGTGGGGCAGGGGGAAGACACCAGCTCCGAAAGAGACGGGGGAGCTTGGTGGCTCCAGAGCGTGCGTCTGCGTCGCCAGGCCATGCGCACGAGGGCGTCATCGATGTCGACACCCACGACGCGTCGAGCGCCCCATAATTGCGCTGAAGTGGTGGCGGACGGTTTTGTAGTTAGCATGCAGCTAGCGGGAGAGATATTAAAGGCGCACCTATTTCGCAGGACACCCAGCCTTCGTTGCAACCTACGTCGAGGACGCGTGCATTGGCGAGGAGTTCGGGGGGTAAGAGGGCAAGGCGGGAGTCGTGGCCGCCGGGGTAGTGATAGTGGTACCTTGGAATATACAGTATCAATACTTTGCGTGGTGTGAGCTCTACGACTGCTCTACGAAGCTTACCCGTGATAGTTGTGGTAGTTTCCATGCGTCGGGATGGTGGAGGAAACTGTGGTCATGTGGTTAGGAGCCAAGTTGTGCCTATCACTCCTTCTCTTGGGAACGTGAGAACGTTCCCAAGAGATCGGCCGCCGCCAAATCCAGAGACAAAGTACATCTGCATTATCTGTAGTGTAACCCGGAAAGCACTGGCATGAATCACTTTTTTATTCTTCAGCTACTGTAACAATGGCCATTCCCACTTGCATCCTTCTTTGCTTTACACGACGTAATCTTAACGTGCTCAAGTGCCTGTCTGGTGCTGGGACTTGGCGAGTGCCTTGGCACTGTAGGCAAAAACTACGTATCTCACTCCCGAAGTACACTGTCTCGTGCAATGACAGGAAGATCGCGCAGTGGGCGCCTTGACAATGCTCGTAGACTATAGACTCGAGAAAATCGTATATTTTTTTTAAGGACTTGCTTCACTGCCACGACGTCCTGATCCTGGATTGAGGACATATTTGTTTGGGAACGAGGTCCCGCTTGTCTCACTTTTACATTTTTTCAAAAGTTATCCGATGTCGCCGGGTGTTATTGCAGGCATGGCCAACGGATTTCTTAATGAGTAGGGGTAGTGCACGGACTCACGGGCACGACATGTACTTCGCCTGCGATGCTCGCTTGGGGGGAGAAACGCCCACCTTGTGTAAAAGTCAGGGCCCAGCGGGATTCGCCTCAGTTGCGCCAGTGTGACGAGGCAGTGCTGTCCACCCCTAAAGTAGCTAGGTCAGGTCGTGCCGGCCCGGCCCGCGAACCATTTCCAGTTTGTTTCCGCGCGCAAGTGCCCATGCCCATGAGAGCGAGCGCTTTGATGTCTCACCGCTCACATCTTGCCCTGGGGTGTGCATTGCACCTGTTCGCATCTGAGCTTGGACACCGGATCAACTAATTCCGTCACAGCTAGCTATACGATCACGCACTTGGACTGTCAAGTACGTGGGCCTACCCAACGTGCGCTTATATAGTCAGACGGGCAATCATCATCACACAGCCCTGATCGCAACACCTTCAGCACCCGGCGTGCGCGCTATCCACATTTTCCAACCCATTTCTCATTCACACCCATGGGCTTACAACTCCTCGGTCTCCCAAGCGAAGTTCTTATCCTTATCTTCTCTCTCCTTCCCCTTCCCGAAATCAATGCCTGCAAGCGCTCCTGTCGGCGACTGCGCGCCGTCATAAAGCAATCAGGACTATTGCGATGCCGAATACGGACCCTGAAAAACCACATAGAGGACCTTTCTCCTCCAGGCCTCTCAACCGCAGATTTTCTTGACAGTCTGAGGACGTGGGAGAAGGCCTGGTTGACGTTCAACGTTGGGAAAGAAGCGGCCACGCAAACCACGTTTCGACCATACCAGGGCTTCACTGATTTCCTGTTACGATCCGGATACCTTATCCAACTGTGCCAGGGAGACAGCCCGGGTTGGTCGTACATGGATCTCTCTCGTCAGCGCGACCTCCGCGGAAAGATCTCTGCTGCCCAGTGGACAGACATCCAGATGAACACAAACTTCTTCTCAATGGGATGGGCGCTGGATATCGATCAGGATTTCGTAGCCGTCTCGCGTCTCTCGTGCGGTTCTTTTTCCTCTAATGGATATGAACATTCTCATCCTCACATGCGTATTCAGCGTCGAGTCTCCGGGTCGGAAGAGGGGACTAGAAGTTCACTTCAGGCATTTCACTACGGGAACAAGTCACGAATCGGCAACAGTCCCGATGATACTGTTGGATTACGAAGGAAATTACGAATTCTCTTTCGGGACCTACATCGAAGTTATGGGTTGCTACCTTTTGGTTCTCGTTGCGCACGGATCCCTCTTTCGTCGCTATCAAACCCTATTTCTTGTCGACTGGGTTCAAGGCCGTCTCGTATGCGTAAGTACACCCCCCACATCTCTTCCCACCAGTATGGCTCCCTTTTTTACAAGTTTGTTCTTTCAGCGCCGACGCGTGGTAGCGGACACATTTTTCCCTGTCCTGACTTCCATATCAGAGGATACCTTCGTTTTAGGGCTTAAACGTGACTGGGCACTGGAACTGTGTAAGATCGCGAATGCAGGCGATACTTTGACGTTCAGCACCGTCTGCATACTCCAGCTTCCAGCTGTCCACCCGAAGTCCCAAACCGATCTTTCGAGTTTCGATAGGACGTCCTCAAGCACGACGCATTCATCCACTTCTAAGCGCCCCTCGGCGCTCCCGTTCAGGAGCTCGCATTCAGACTCGCTCTTATCCTTCTCTGTGAGCGTACGACGCAGCGAGAAATCTCTCATGGAAATCAAGAAAATGTACTTCTATGCTCTTTCAAGCTCCCTTCGTACCTTGGCCGAAGCAGTCGCAGTACAGACCCCTGGAAAGGCCGGGATTAGGGACAAATTACAAAGCAGAACGCCAAAGTGGTTGCGTCGGCATACCCTCCGCACCTCTCCGAGCACGCCTATGGTTGTGTCATGGGATGACTGGGGCCCAAAGTCGACGCGATGGATCGTCCCCGGCGGCTTTTCTGTTCGCCAGTCGTTATCTGGGATGCGGTGCGCGATTTCAGAGTGGTCGGGAAGGAAGGTGCGCGTGCTGGATTTCAACCCTGGTCGCGTACGCCGCGTCGTAGCTGTTCGCGAACCCGGAAAGGGCGTGGAGAGGGTCCTACAGCGGCTTGCAGTGACTACTCCCAACACTATCTATGCTGGGAAGTCTTTCCTGCGCGATTTTCAATCGAATCTTCCATACTACGAGCTCAAGAGACATGAGAGTATGGGAGACTTGTTCATGGATGACGAATTTATTGCACAAATCGAGGTACGTCTCAGTGACTATGATGTGGCCATGAATGCAATTCATCCTCAACTTTCCCCTCAGTATAATGCGACGCCGGAACCGGCTGGTCATACTATCATGATCCATCCTGTTCTCGGAGGCGACAGCGGCACGTAGCGTTACGAGAGATGGGACATTGTATATCACAGTATTATCGGTTGTATTACGGTTATGCCTGATACCCTAAAAAAACTTGAAACGCGAGTGGGTGCGTGCTGAAGGCGTGCCGTGCTGAAGGCGTGCTAAGCCTCGCGTTGAGCATGCGTGATGCGTGCTGAAGCACAGCCACGCGATTGAGGCACGCACGAGGCCTTAAAGGGCCCTTAAACGAGCCATCTCTGCGCCTGCCCTTTGTCTTATCTCTTCCTCACCTTTCACCATCTTACCACGCGATGTTTGCCATATTCTCCCGCAAGCAGCAGCCAGTTGCAAAAGTACCAGATGTTCAATCCGTA
>Ga0307512_10006340_pt1 | contig 12001 bp, 7 predicted proteins | sample 14_EM_MG_FD_200267 | JGI IMG/M metagenome (GOLD analysis project Ga0307512, IMG submission 200267) | Populus trichocarpa ectomycorrhiza microbial communities from riparian zone in the Pacific Northwest, United States - 14_EM | ecosystem: Host-associated > Plants > Roots > Unclassified | place... | reverse complement strand
CAGGTGCCAGGAACCGGGAGGCAGGTGGCGGGAGGCAGGTGGCGGGAGGCGGGAGGCGGGAGGCGGGAGGCGGGAGGCGGGAGGCGGGAGGCGGGAGGCGGGAGGCGGGAGGCGGGAGGCGGGAGGCGGGAGGCGGGAGGCGGGTGGTGGGTGGCAGGTGGCGGGTGGCGGGTGGCGGGTGGCGGGTGGCGGGTTGCAGGCGGCATATCGTGGCCGAAATCATGACGTCGGTCGATATCAGTCTGAACCTTATTTTTAGTGCGGCCACCGCGACGAGATCTCGCGATGCCTCACGGTCATGGTGTCGACAATTGCAGCCTGAGATTCTACAAGAAAGGTAGACAATTGGATCTTGGGGAGAGCAGATCTCCGACTCAGATTTTCCAGCGGAATCTGCTGCCCGCTTCCACAGACTTAGAGCCTTCTACTAGCCAAAGCTTCCACAGACCTAGAGCCGTCTACTAGCCAAAGCGTCCACAGACCTAGAGCCTTCTATTAGCCAAAACTTCCCGTGGAAAACTCTACTCCTCCCGAGTATGCTCCTACATGCTCGATCCAGAGACTTGTTGAGTTGTAGACGCCAGGCACCGGGAGGCGTGAGGCAGGTTGCGTGTGGCGAGCAGTGTTTAGTGGGTGGCGAGTAGTGTCTGGTGGGTGGTGAGCAGTGTTTGGTGGGTGGCGTGTGGCATGTGGCAGGTGGCGGGTAGCGGGTGGCGGGCGGCCGAAATTATGACATCGGTCTATATCATAGACTGAATCTTATCTTTAGCGTGCACACCGAGACGAAATCTCACGATGCCTCACGACCATGGTGTTGACAATTGCAGCCTTAGATTTTGTAGGAATGGTAGACAATTGGATCTTGGGGATAGCAGATCTCCGACTCAGATTGTCCAGCGGAATCTGCTGCTTGCTTCCCACGGATTGTGGGCGTATGTGTGCGCATTTGGGCCGGGGCTGATGGTGATGATGCCGATGGTGATGATGGCGATGGTGATGATGGCGATGAGGGCGATGGTGATGACGGCGATGGTGATGGTGTCGGTGATGGCGATCATAGTACCAGAAGCACTTAGACAAGTAGGTTGGCTACGTCAACGTTAGCATCAAAGCTTCTACATACCTGGAGCCTTCCATTAGCCAAAGCTTCCAGACTTAGAGTCTTCCATTAGCCATAGCCTCCAGACTTAGAGCCTTCCATTAGCCAAAGCTTCCACAGACTTAGAGCCTTCCACTAGCCAATGCTTCCACAGACCTAGAGCCTTTTATTAGCCAAAGCTTCCACAAACTCAGAGTTTGCAATCAGCCAAAAGCTTACAGTGGAAAACTCTACTCCTCCCGGAGCGCAGCTCTCTCAAATGCGGCTCTCTCAAGCAGGCTCCCAAGCAGGCTCTCAAGCAGGCTCTCGAGTAGGCTCTAGAGCAGGCTTTCAATTGCCAGCGGGCTCTCATGCAGACTCGCAGCGATAGTGTGTACAGTACCGGTATATCAGCAAGCAGTAAAGACAAGTATAGGTCCATCTCTAGCCGGCAGCCGTATATAGTTCCATAGGCCCACACGCACATCTCTATGAATTGACTATGGATGACTATAGGCTGCGCGTTGCGCAGGGGTCCATGGGAAGCTTGGTATGAGCTGCGCGTGTGCGCGTGTGTGCGTAGCGCAGCCTATAGTAGATTTGCACTTTTGCCGATGTTTCTATGACCAGAGCAAATATTGTCAGCTGAAAGATGCTTTCTACTCAGCTATTTGAATCAATTGAAGTCCAATTAAGTCCCCAAGTTTGCTCTAATCACGACATGTTCTATGGATGAAACATCCATAAATAGGTTCTATTTCACTGTCTAGTTGCCAATTTACTCTATTGCAAATTTTCCTTGTACTACTGAACAAAAACATTCCAATAAAGGTATTAATCCACAACCACTCACCCAATATTAAAGATATCATGAATCTGAACTGGGGATGTGAAAGCAGGTATAGTTATACACATTTTGTGTATATGACACTTTGTTGTCAGAGTCCAACTTGCAGACTTAAATTAATGGGTCATTCTAGATCTGAGTTCATGTGGTTTATACTTGCCACTATCAGCCACTCAGCCACAGAATTCTGACCAATAAGAATCGAACAAGACACATGTCGTCTCCTTATATGAATAATGGTACAGAGAAGAGAGAAGGAGAAAAACTCAAGATATATGGACGAGACATCAGCCCCTGCAGCAGTCACCGTGTATCAGATCTGTAACATATCTCCGGCACAAGTATACCTGTAACAGAAATTGTTGCATAAATAGATCTCAGCTCTCATACGGGCTGACGGAATTGGCTCTGATACGGACTGACCGAGTTCAGCCATCTCTACACTTAGATGAGTACGTATACATTCGTACCGTATATATATGGCCTTGTGGCCCTCTTAGAAAGTACAATTAAGCTTCTCTAGCAATCAGTATTTCAACAGAAATGTTGAAATTTGTGATGATTGATTGTATCTACGTGGGAGCTTGTATGCTCATATATACAGCATTCAGGTATGCCTTGCACGCATGCATGCGCACTCAACTGCCATTTACAGCCGAGTCCCGAATGACCGTCAGCCCAGCTAAAGCCCATAAGCCTTACAAAGGGTGGCGATCCATATATACAACAGGAAAAATGTTCATCACGCATTTTAAAAAGTAATATACATTTTATTTAGGATTAGAGTTCACGGGATCCGAGACGGGGTTCTGAGTACGAAACTATCGCTATATTAGTTTTGAAATGAAGAGGGAGATGCTTGTATGACGATCTGGAGATGGGATTATTATTCAAGGATGTCATATGTTAGAAGTAGCAGGTGCAGTGAGAAGTCCAGATGCGATACTGCCTACCGGTCTCTCTACATACAAATTACAAAGCCAAGGTGGCCGCTCTAGGAGCCACCGGATACCGGGCGTGGAGTTGAGCAGGTTTCCAACTTTCCAAGTTCTAACATCTTGGAGAAACCTTCATAAGATGGATAGGAAGCGGCTGTTTAGATCAACCGATGCGACAGGGAAATTTTAAGTTTAGACGCTTGGCCTCATGATATTGGGGGAAGCTTGTCTAGCATGGCAGCTTGCCAAGGTACGGTTTCCCTCATGCCCTTCCAATTAAACCATGTCGAAGTCCTAATCCTTCCCTGTCGACCTTGAGTCTTAGAGAGCTAGAGACCTAGAGTCCCAACCTCGCCTCACCGATCTGGAGTCCAGACTTGCCGCCCCCGAAGCTTTCATCATTATGACTCCACCGCATTGTAAACATACATGCTTCATCAAGATAACCACTTCACACACTAACTGTGTGTCAGACGCCCCTCTACAATTCGAAGAGAGCATGCGATCTTCGAAGCTTGGGGCGATAATCTTTAGTATGTTCCTGCTTGTTTTATTGGATGGTATATATCAAGTAGTTATTAGTCAGTGTCATTAAGGTGTATATTTTCAGTAGTGTATAGATTCGAGCTCCCAGCAGAAAGCCTTAGCTAGGAGAGGGAAGGAAGCAATCGAATATTGAATTAATTGAAGATAGTCGTACGTACGGTAAAAAAAAAGGGCATACGCATGTACCTACTTTAGTTGGAGATAGCCTTGAGAATTTTAAGAATTAATAATAAAACATTACCTAGTTTTGTATGGGATTCGTCAACAGGCGGTATTCGTCACCGGACGGTCGATCACTGTAATGGTTAGCGTGAGCGCTTTGTACTCGCCCAGGACAATACCGAAAAATGCAGTCTCTTAGTTGTCTCGTTCCCAACCCTCGCAGAGGAGTCTGGTGTATTATGTTTTCCAAGCTTGGCGAGTACGCAGTATCAGAAGTCCAGCTCCGATTTATCAACTTTCGTAACGTCAATTACCCACCTTGATGCAATTAACTTACTGCAAGCTGGGAGATGGTATTCAACATAAGTAGGAAGTAATCTGTACCACTCCGGACACCTCACATTCAACCAGCAGTTCCAAATAAGTTCCGAAGTCAGAGGTGCATTTGGAGTGCATTTGGAGTGCTTTTCAGAAATCATTTGGAGATCATTCAGAAAGGATTGCAGATGTGATCCTCAATTAATGACAGTACCCAGATATGCATCTTCCACTTACATAGTACCTACCACACTCTGGAACTGATAAAAGCTCAAACACAGTCTGTACATTGTCCTAACTGTATTTTATCAGAGTGACTGAGGATACCTTCGGTGGGGCTCCACCTGACGCAAAATCGACTTCCACAACTTTTCTAATCTTTTTGTCTAAATGCATCAGGTCTGGGCATGTCTGCAATCTCATAAAAGCGGTCTTGAAACCTGCTCTTGTATGACTCACACGGAACTCGAGGCTAAACAAAATTTGTTTTTGTTGTGTGGCTGGTTTTCGCATATTTGAATAAAATCTTTAGGCTGCCGCCAAGATGACTCTGCATACAAGTAGTTCACCCTCCAACAAGCGGCTGAAACCGTGACCGATAGCAAGCACCGAATGAATCGAGAATCCATCGAGGGGAGTAGAACGGACAAATTTCTAATGCAGATGGACGAAGGTACGGAGGCCTCTTTTGGCGCAATATCAGTGGCCACGTTGACAGGCTCGATTCTTCAGGAGCCGAGAACCCCGATCGCAGTTATGAATCCCAGGGAAGTTCCTCAGGAGCTGGGTCAAAGGTTAAACTTCGGTATGTGAAACGCATATCACGGGCTTTTCTCATGCCCAAGCTTGTCGCAAGCTCCCTCAAAATCACAAGCCATTCATGCTCGAACTTTCCAATTATCTTGTGCTCGCATCGCTCAATACGGGCGCAGCGCGCGTAGTTCTGCCTAAATATAGGCTCGAGACAAGATCGGACTTGGAATTAATACACATTTCCACGCAGTCTCTACACAAAGTCTCCCACCTCCAACCCAGACATCAGCTCATTGGACATTTTCACGCCCTTCTACACTTCACCCAATCCGTCTAACCCTCCCGTATCCGGCACTCATGAAATCGGTGACAATGGATACACCGCTGTCCTCAGCGCCGATTTTGACTTGCTACAACTGTCCGCACCCTCCGGTCCCTCTGGATGTGGTCTCATTTTCGCCCGCGGTAGCTTTCCTGACTCTCCCCGCTCTATACTATCCCGTGGCCAACGTTCAGGCTTCGGCTTTGGCCTCCGTATTCCGGATGCCCCAGAATACCGACTACCTACCGGAGAATGCCGCAAAACCACAGGTCCGAGTGAGAGATGATGCTGCAACCGGCTGGTTGAACTACCGGTGGCCCGTGACTCGGGAATCGGTTCGAAATGGTGACGCACAAGGAGAAGAGATAGCCGAGGTTATCTCGGCGTGGTACGTCAAGGATGGAAGCATTGTTCAGGTTTCTCGAGTGGCGCGTGCAAAGGGCAATGAGATCCAAGGCGGAAGTCCTGAAGAGATAAAGATCGGGTACAAATTCGGAGACCGAGTACGATTGGGGTGTTGCTGTACTGCCTGTCCTACGCCTGCCGTTGATTCTGGAAATCCACCATTCCGCCTGTATCCACACAAATCTGAGCTACGGAGGGATCGTCAACTATTGACAGTAGAGGACGAAAATCTAGGTGCGATGATTTATGTACAGTTCTTTCAGGGCGAGAAACCCATGGAAATCTGTCACCAGAATGGCACCCACAGAGGAAGTGTCGACATTAGTTTCGAAAGCTTCATCATTCTAAAGGACGAGCCAGTTATTTTGGTCCATATAGCGTCCTTGCGGGGCCCTGGAGCCTCGCCCGTGTGGTTTGATCGTCCACCCATGTTGGAAGATGTTGAGAAACAATTGGGGATTGGTCCCGACTGTATGAAGTATGGATTACTGAGGAAGGCCAACAATAGCCCGCATGCCGACGGATTTCTAGCCGCAAGGTACCACGACGATAATAGCGGCCGACTGGAAATTCACCAACTCAAACTAAATTTGATCGGACGGACCGTTGAGTATCTGCTTTCTGTCGCAACCGTTCCGCTCAAACTCGAACAAAAGAAGCCACAACAGATCACAATTCTAAGCGACGTCGTGTCGGCAATGAGAGTTGATGTTCACACCCTGTTGTATGAAATTTTCTCTAATACAAACTCATAAGGAACTCTACGCTTACCTTTCCTACAGTTGGCAAGTTCGAACATTGATCAGAGTTTACAATACTATCGAGACTCTGCGCAAAGTCAAAGCATTGAGTGTCATCTGTAGCTCTTATCGCCTTCGAATTCAAAAAGTCATAAGCGGTGTGGTCGCCTGGATATATTCGTCTTTCAGGAAGGCGGAAAGAGATCCCTTAGGAGCGGACTTGATACAACGTTGGTTTTATGTAACCGGCGCCCCCGGTGTTATCAACCAAAGCTGCGCTCGGGCTCAGGAGCAGCTGGATTATCTCAAGGACTTCGACGACGCGTTACTTAAAGGCTACAGGGAAGATCCATTTCAGCAATTGGATGAAGTTCTACACTCTGCCGGTTATACGCATTGGCTTCTTTATTGGTCATTGACATTAGCCTATACCTTTCAAAACGCCCCAATTCCACACCTGGCGGATTTTATAATGTCTCAAAAGGAAGCGACTAAGCGACTCTGGAGGAGGTCAAGAGCTCCCGCCAGGGGTCGAAATAATGCGGTGGAGTCTATGGTCCATTCATTTCTGACTTGGTTTAATGCTCTGCTCTCTGTATCGACGTTTCCCACTCCCGAAAATATCGACCACGAGCAATCCACTCGAGTTGAGCTGAAATACAGATGGGATGCCGAAAAACAACGACGAAGAAGTCTTAGTCGACCTACGTATCTTTACACGAAGGTTGACGAATTAAACGACAGAATGGCTTTATTAATTGGTGAACTCAGGTACCATCCCTCTGAGGGGTTGGCTAAAGCCCTCATCAAAGACGTTCAGGAGTCGGTGCTGCAGAGGCAGGGTACCACAAAGATCAAGTCTCCGAGACCTACGGACCTACGGATCACGTCCCATTATGTAACCATCAGGATAAAGGATCCCAGGCCTCAAGTTGGAGAAGTAGCCCACTGGTCTCCCTGGGAGCTGACATGCGCAAACTACTTGATCAACCTTCGTTCACACTATAATACTCTTAGGGGATGCGTGAGGTTAAAGGAAAAGCAGATATCTGCAACCCGCATGAACGCCACTTTTGATGTTGGGTGTCGTCCTTTCATCCAGCGCGGATACTCCATGGTTGCATCCTGGGATGAAAATTTACCGTGCACGTTATCCGACTGGTGGTGTACTGAAACGGAATCGCTGTTTGCTACGACTCTACTGGATGAACTCAAGCTACACGCGCTGGACATGCATCGTTATCGAGACTCCCAGGGTTATATACCAGCTTCATACCGCTCTAAAGTAGGCGAAGGGCCATCAAGTGGAGACTCTACTGATAGTTCAGATAATGGTAATAGCCAGGATAGTGAGTTGAAGAATGAATCATATCCAGTCAAATTCCTTGACGACAAACTTTTCGGGGACAAAATACGGATTATTTTACATAATACTATGATGCAAAATATGCCGCTAATGGCACAGGAATATATGTTTGACGCAATGGTTGAACTAGAGCGTAAACTCTGCTTGCCATGTATGATGACGCAAGCAAAGCAGCACTTTCCGCATTTACTTCCGTTATTCGACCCTGGGAATATTAATTCCTCTCGTCTACGACCTCCAACGGCGGAAGCACAGCTGAATAGTACTACTCCTTCCCCCGCTCCGAGCTTGAATACAAGCCAGGTTCCTATGTCAACAAATGTCAAAAGCCCGCAGCACGGCATGACACAAACCGGTGTGGAAAACTATTTTGTACCACCTACTTTTCTCACACAAAACACACATAATAACCTAACCCCGGAGGAGCTCTTAATGTCTTCTTCCCAGGACAATTCAGCAAGCGGGTCGACTAAGACAGAGGCCGCCCAAGTCCATTCGGCCGCAGATGTACTCGCCAGTGAGCCCGAGGATCAGCCAATGGACAAGAAAAATGAACCTACACCAACCCAGTCTTCAGAATGCAGCATTAGGGCAGAGGGTATAGATGTTGTCCACACTGATCAGCCGGGTGTTACCCCCTCCGAACCGCATCAACCCGCACACCCCGAACACCCCGAAATCCTACCGACGCAGAAACCCTCGGTTATCCGCATTAAGGTTTCTTGTCCACATAAGAAAGGTGTCACACCCAGAGGGCCTTCAGAAACGGTGGATGGGGGTATTTTCCCGAACCTTTGCAAACTTCTGGTTCAGCATCCGGAGTATAGGATTACTTATCGCAACGACTCTGGGACGGCATTGCTCAAATGGGACGGAAATATACTCAGCATTGAGGCATCCACAGCTGTCTTGCCGTCGTATCCGAACGAGACCGGCGATGAATATCAGCCACACCCTGGACAGTACCAAGACCAGAACAGCCACACCGGCTCCATAGAACGTGGGGCATTGCACGGTACGGCGGTCGGCACTTGCGCGGCTGATGATGGGTCCAATAACGGTATACGCCAACCGATGGAACCTTTACCCATAGAAACTGAAAACGAGCTCGAGCCAACTGTCCGCTTCAACCCTTACGATGAGGTTCTTCTCCGGAGAAGCAGTCCAACGCTTACCAATTCAACTGCTGAGGAACGCAGACCACTTCAATCCCCACCATCTACGACATCGCCCAATAGTCACGATAATGAGAGGGACAAAAACTCGCCAACTGTCGATCAACATGCCTGGCCTCCCGGACTGTCTGCTGATCCTATACCCGAGAATGGGTCTGTGGATTTTGACAATGATGGAAGTAAATATCACCAATTACCTTCATCCTCTCAGGCTTTCCATTCCTCGGAGCTTTCAGAAGGCAGTCAGTTATATCCCTCTATTGCATGCAATCCTATAAGGAACTCTACTACGCAGGATCAGCCGGAGAAATCAATAACAACATTGGATACCGATAGACTTGGGACAGTAGCCTCGACGCTCCTCCCAAATTCTCCCTCGCGTTCTACTTTCTGCTCGGATCTGCCGCCCGACGCGGATGACCAGCAGCCACAGCAGCAATTCCCCCCATCATTGTCGGTGGATACTTCCGCCGTTCCTGCGGCGAGCGAGCCGCCTTCATCTAGTGTGCTGTTCGAACCAACAATGTTGCAGTCAGATACAGATACGAAGTCTTACCCAGTTGGTGTCAACACAAGCCAAGCAGAGTTTCTCACACCGTCTTTGCCATTGCAGCCAGTGTCACTGCCTCCAATCCTCCCAGCCGGAATAGAGCCCCCCGTCTTGGCGAGTCCACCATATCCAGATGATGGGAATGAGCCAGATGTATCCTCTCCCTATCATAACGTTACTACCAGCAAATATGCCCACCATTCGGCCTCTGTACACACCCTGTTTTCCCCGGATGGCGAGCGGGATGATATGGATAGATACTCGCAAGAATCATCGGGCTCAAATAACTCCAGCCGAGCTCAGAGAAGCACAACCAGAATAACCCGTGATGAATCCGTTACTTCAATACTGCCGGGTTCGCGTTTTCGTGACTCTTCCCCGGTCAATACTGATCCAGATATACACCTACCACGGCGACGCAACTCTATACGTAGCGTCTACGATGCGCTACTCTCAGCTTCTGACGACTCAGACACAGCTGAATATGTTACGGACGACTATGACGACCGCCAGCGCATACCAGCCCCTCTTCCTGAAACAAGGCCAGAGATAACAATATTCAGTGAGAGCGAATTCAATTATTCGGATAAGGACGATTATAAAGATGTTTTTAAGACGACATCCACGATATTTCATCCCCACTATATGGTCACTTCAATTGAAGGTGTCTTGTCACGCGTCACATTTTCTTGTCACTGGATTGCTAATTCGCAATGGTGCAGACACACCAGATCTGTTCAACTTCGGATTTAAAGACAGAGTACCGGTTTGTGAAAGGGAGAATATCAACGTTTTCTTAGAGGCAACAAAATTACAGACTCACGTCAAATCTGATAGAAATTTTGAATACTGTTGCATACTGTTGAAAGATGAGAAAGGACTAGCCATTGCTGACTTTGATTCGCAATGCCAATTGAGCATATATGACTACTCCGCTGAGTTGGTCCTGGCAAGACATATTTTTGACAGTGTAAGACTATTTGCATCTGGGCATCTATTAAACGTAGATATGGTTCGGATAAATCACTGACATATCATTACAGAGGGTTGATACGGATGCGAAATACCGTATAATGTACGTAATCTTCTGAGTAATGTGACCGAGACATGTCGTTAACTGACCGCCGGTGGACAGTTCTGTCGAAACGTTCACCCGGAACCTTGCTGAGTTGCACATATGCGTACTTCACAGTGAAGCTATGGCTGCATTAGATCATTATTTCAGTAGCTCCAGCCGCGTTTGGACCCGCAATAGTGGGATGGGGTTGCACACTGTATGTAACCTTGCACCTAGGCCAGGGTAAAATGTACTGATGCAACCCGATAGTCACATTCGTCGTCTTTGGATACGTTTTTGACACTGGGATTCCATGAGCTGCAACACACTACGATGCAGTTCGAACCCCATCGCATGGTAGTTGCTCCTAAGCTTGTTGTTCTAGTGAATACGCTGACAAACGCTGCCTGAACAACAGAGCAGCGAGTTCCCACCAAAAAACCGTGCAATAACAGGTCATACTGAAACGAATTCTGTTGTGTTTGTCGAATCTGCCATCTGTTTTTCTATTACCGGCCATCCGAACGGTCGTACATGGACATGCTCAGTGATGGGAAGGCGGCTCGCGGGTTACATTACCAACCCTGAGCAGAAGTATGCTGATGAACTACGGCAACTAATCGCAGCATTCGGGTGTGATGGTCGGGCAGCGCGTTGCTTAATAGCCCAGACTCTTATCGGATACATGTTTACCGAGGTCGCTGGAGCCTACACCGAGCTCATCACAAAACTCGACCACATCTCTGACAAGGGCGTGGTCTTTGGAGGTGTCCGTCTTGGTGATGCTAGTGCTTGTGATGGCAAAGCCAGCGGAGATATGACCTTCGAGGAAATTTCCACTTTCAACTGGGCTATTGACTGTTTACAGAGGTTCGAGGAGATCATTGAAGATGCTCTAGCGAAAGGCGAGGAGGCAAACAGGATGATGGACCAGGTTATAAATGAAGTATGTTCCATATTAAAATTAAGACGCGCAAAACTAGAGTTTAACTAGACTAGAATAAAAGCTACTGGAGTCCTGAAATGACGCAGATTCGAGAGGAAGTTGTCAAAGTTCAGTACAGTCGACGCAAAACACTGCTAGATAAAACATTTCATAAGGTCACGAAGCGAGCAAAGAAACTTACAGCTAATCGAGACGGGGTAAGAATCAAGCAATTTAGCGATTACATGGCATGCCATGAACTGACGCACTCTGTTTCAGATATCCAACTTTTTGTCCTTACGCAATGCGATTGAGTTAGCCAAACAGAGTGCGGCTGCGGTTGAACAAGGAAGCAACATCCAGATTCTGACACTTATTACTATAACGTATGCCTTGCCTTGGAGTTTTGCAGCAAATAACTAACAATGGGATTCAGTTACTTGCCGCTGTCTCTTGCCACCGTATGTTATGTAGATTCAAAGATTGTAAGCGCTTTATCTAATATATTTTTAGTCTGTCTTTGGCATGGATTTCCTTCCAAAATCCGCTGGTTTCCAGGCCTTTGGCATTTTCCTAGCGGCAGCATTGATTGTCACCATGATCAGTGCTTTCAACCTTGTGTCAATGACCCGGGTAGCGAGAAAACTAGGGAAACACCTACGAGACTTTGCGGAGAAAACCCGCTACTCATCCCAAAATCCCGATTACAGCCCCTCCGTCCTGCCGACCGAAGACAACACACCATCACAAGAACAAGCCGGTCAAAATTCAAAGATCGCATCAATAAATTCACAAACGGCTAGCAAGTCTTCCGTGTCT
>Ga0307512_10006339_pt1 | contig 12002 bp, 22 predicted proteins | sample 14_EM_MG_FD_200267 | JGI IMG/M metagenome (GOLD analysis project Ga0307512, IMG submission 200267) | Populus trichocarpa ectomycorrhiza microbial communities from riparian zone in the Pacific Northwest, United States - 14_EM | ecosystem: Host-associated > Plants > Roots > Unclassified | place... | reverse complement strand
GTATCAATCCAACTTTTAACAGTGAGGCAGTGAGGCATGGAGGTGTCTACTGATGCAGTGGAGAGCCTTGTAGTAGCACGTTTTGGATCGTCACTCGTTGCCGTAATAGCCCGTTATGAGCATCACGGCCGTGTCACACTCACGGCCCCGCTGGTGACCGGTGAACCTCCTCCATCCCAAATGTGTAGTTCTTCAGGGTCGCATCTGGCGCGCGGGCGGTAGTTGACGGGAGCCCGCAGTTGGGTGGATGGTTCTCGAGCGATAATGGTCGTTTCGGTGTAGGGTGGCCGACCGACTGCGGGTCGACACGCGTACCGATAGCTGTCGAGCGAGATAGTTTATTCACGGCAGATCCTTCACCCTGCGCGAGGCATTCGGTAGGATGCAGTCGAGCGAACCGCTGGTACAAATTCACGCTCGACTGCCGACCCGGCTCTGTTGTGAACCCCTCGCGGGGATCTTGTCTCGCGCCGCTCTGTAGCTTTCCGGATGTTTTCACGGGCATCTCGGCACTGGCCAAGATTTTTGATCTCGGCATCTCGGCGTGGCCGAAATTTCTGTATAAAAAACCGGCCCCTCCCCGCTCTCATTCCGTCTCCTCTATACGTCCCACCGGCCAATCGCTGCGGATCGACATAGACCAATAGGTCCTCGATCGTGCGGACCTTGGTCCCCGAGCAATCGATCGTCCGGTGGCGATGCTCCCTCCTCCTATTATCTCAACTATTCGCTACACACATCCCACCGGCCGACCACTGCGGATCGACATAGACCAATAATAAGTCGTCGACCGTGCGGACCTCGGTCCCCGCGCCGTCGGTCGTCTGGCGCGATGCCCTCCTACGGTGAGCACCGCTACCACCGCCAATACCAGTAAGCCTGCAACAATCCGGTATGTTATCTTGAATCTCCTCTGGCTCGGTTTCCGCCCAAAACTTTTCATAGTACGCCACCGCACCATGTGGCATCTGCCCTCTCAGGTTTCTGGTCCCGCTGACGTTGTTTGATGGGAAGAAGTCACCCCCCATCCTCCAGCCGTCGGAGACCTTCTCCATAGCCCTCCCTCCCCGTCCGGTGGTCGCCGGCGGAGTGGTCACCGCAATGTGACCCTCGAAGGGTACTCAACCCCCTCCCCCCCTTCATACGCCGCCTGCCGCATTCGCCAGCGGCCCGACCAGGGTCGATTCGAAGGTCGATCCAGGTTATCGGTACGTTTTCCCTCGTGACTCTTCCTTTGTTTTCAGGCTTTCTTTTTCTTTTTAGCGCCTCATATTGCGGTACCCTGCTAACCATTGAGGGGTTAGTCAGCACACAAGAGTCCATACTTAAGCGGGTGGTTGAACGGAATAGCTCCGTAACTACCCGATATCTACTATAGGGTTCACGGATCACACTCCTTGTCTACACATTTTTATCCCAGCCATCATCTGGTGTGCCAAACCCGGATCGCTCGCGTGTGATCCCTTCAGATACCGTCAGTCGTCTGTTTGCCACCGATCTGTCAGAAGCAGCATATTGGAGGCAGCTCAGAGCTGAACACTCGGCCGAAAGTCCTGACCCACACGGCAACTTCACCGCTAATGATGGCGACCGCTACGGGGGAACCACCACTGTTCTTGCCGACGCCGGACTTCGTGGCTCCCACAGGAGAGGAGTAGGGGGAGGGTGACGTTTTCTTTTGTCTATTTCCTCTGTTTTCTACGCTCCTTCGGCCTATTTTCCTTTGTAATTTCCTTTGTGCGCATTACTTCTTGGGACAGGCCTGGGCGGAGGGCAAAGGGGAGTTTGCAACGAGCCGCCACTACGCGGACAGCGGACAGGAAACGGACTGTACATAATCTCGCCATGGTCTGATAGGTCGCATGCGAGTGATGAATAAACCAAAAAAAAAATTCCCCCGGCGGCACCCACCTCCTCCGCCTCCGCCCGCCTCTCTTCATTCCGCTCCCGGAGCTCACACTCGGACGCCTCGCTCCCAGCGTCTTCCTCAGCTGGCACTAGCCTTCCTACATCTGTAGCAGAGAGGAAGTCGAATACCACCTGGCTGCACCTCTTGTCGGCAAGGAGGTCCCGGATCGTGAACCGGTATTTCCTCCTTCCGCTTCCCTTCAACACTCCGCCCGCATTATCTTCTGTTGGCTTTTCAACTCAGGACACACCTTGAAGAGATGGCCCCTCGTCTGCTTCTGGCATCGGCACCACCAGCACTGCGGGGTGGGACGGCTCTTCGTCCAGTGGAGATACTGCCCGGTAAGGCAATACCTTGTTTTCACCTGGTAATACCGCGAGGCAAGCCTCTTGGTGCTCTAAGACACCGTGTCGTCCGGCTCCTGGCCCGTCGGCATCTTGTATCTCTTCCTGGAATTCCGGCCTGCTGTCCACTGCCGTGCCTCCGGCCACTTCTTTCCGAAATCCCCCGCTTGAGGTGTGCAAGAGATCTTGGGAGAGGCAGTGCGCGTGCCTCGGCCGGTCCGAGTAACACAGCCATTCCACCCCGCGGGTGTCTGGCTCCTCCCCCGCGATCTTGGCCCGCTTGTCGGCCTTTCGTTGCCGGCGGCTCCGTTGTGTGCCGGACACCGCCGGGTCTCGGTGGCGATGCCCGGCCTGGCCCTTCGCAGTGTCGCGATGTGCATCCTCGCCTGGAGCGCATACTGTTGGCCGGGGCCAGGCACCTCCGAGGCCATCCGTCTGATGGCAGCCTGGGCGTCCGTAAAATCCGTAACCCGTTCCGGGGTCGACGGTCTTCGGGATGCCGCTCCCGCATGGGCGGCACACTCCGCATCACAGGCCTCCTGGTTGTATCCCATGTGGGTTTTTATGCCCACCCAGGTCTGACCTCTCTTCCACACCACCACGTATCCCGAGGCCCCATCATAGAGCCGTGACCCATCCGTAAACATGGTGAGTCCCGGTCCTTCTCCGCCTCGGCCGTTGCTTCGGCTTCCTCCTCCAGCAACAGCTCCGCTTCGAGGATTTCTGGTTCCTCTAGCAGCATCGTGCTCTCCATCCGTCCAGCGTAGGCGAGGGCGTTCGTAAGCCTCCGCTCATTCGCCGTTTGGGCGCCAACGATCTCCCTTGCATGATCTCCCTGCGGCAAAGATTTGCTGTATCTATGTTAACACTACTTCCAAGGATAACTACCTGATCTGACAAGAAGATTGAAATTATTACGAACCATAGCAAAGCCCTTTCATCATATTCTTCGCTACTGAATGGATTCCGAGGCCCGCATGCCACTACTTCCGCGTACTCCTGCAAGTTCCCAGCGACGCGGCTGACATGTTCGTTCAAGTGGTCGGTGCAATTGTGCAATTGTGCACGAGAACCATGACCGTGTGTGGCACATTCGTCGGCGGACAGCATGCAAAGCAGCACGAACAGAGCCACCAGGCATACTGCTCGTCGCCATCGCCCTCGCCATCATACTCGGCAAGCCGAATATCGAACCGAACCCCTTAACATTATTCGCTGCAAAACCCATTTCGTTGTGAGGTATCGAAAGGATGTTTTTGAATGAAAGCTAATCTTTTTGTATCACCTCGAGGGGGTAGTAGTGCCCGGAATGGGCATCAAGCTCCGCGGTCTTGCTGGGGGGGACATGATGGAACCCGTCGTCTTGGTCGTCACTCGAGGGCTTGGGGCCACCCACATACGTCCTGAAGGCGCCGACATTCACCTTTCCGACCGAGATTGTACGCTTGGGGTCCACCACGACCGCAAGGAAAGGATCCATGAACTGCTGCTGATTTATCTCGGTTTCGGCGACGATTCCGGAGAGCCAGCAGCCGTATCTGGGATGCCAATGGTAGCTAGTTACCACCCCACGAGGGAAAGGAAAAACAACAAACAAATCGTCTACAACTCTTTATTCTTCTCAAACTACGACACAGAGCAGGCACACATGGCGTGGTGATACTGCCCAGCTACCATGCCATTTTCTTCCTACGACGCTTCTTCCGAGGAGGAGGTATTGGGGGAAGTGGCTCATCCACCACTTTCGCCCAATCTGCAAGCGCATGAAAGCGCTCCGCTTCGTGTTCCCCGTTCTCCTTGCGGTTTCCGTGCCGCGTGTTATCGCTGTACATCGCCATGTACTCGGACGCCTGCTCGTGCGCATTCACGCGGGTCTTGATGCCCTCGACCGGGAGCGGAAAAGCATCCATCACCACAAAGGCACCACCCGCGAGGGCCAATTGCGGTCAATACTCTCCGCCTGCGATGCGAGCAGGCCCTGCAGCGGCAGTTCCGTTCTGGCTGGCGTGAGAGCTCGTCCTCTCGGTTCAGCCGCCTTCCACTGTAGATACTTGCAGCGAATGGCGATGACTATGATGACAGGGAGGGATTAAAGTGGTGTAGACAAGGTGTGTGATTCGTGACCCTACTACTGAGTGCTAGTTAGGACTACTGAGTGCTAGTTAGGTATGTATCGGGTACATACGGAGCTAGTTATCACGGCCAACCACTCGCTTAAGAGTGTTGTGTGCTGACTAACCCCACATCACCCCCATTTTCTCCAAGACGAGGACCCCCTCGTCAACCGTAACCGCAAAGGAACACATCTCCATCCATCAAAGTTCAAACAATGCAAATCACCCATTCTCCTCCATCGCCAACAATATCCCTCGCTCTCGTATCGAGAAAACACACAGCAGTCGGTTCCTATTCCTTCCGGTTCAAACGCCTCCAGCGCCCCGTCCTTCCGAATATCAGTTGCCGACAATAGCTGCGTGTCCTCCCCCAGTCATTTCTCCATCCCTCAATCTCGGGTCTCCGTTCTTTTGTCCAGCCGTCACGCCCTTCATCCATTCTCTGTTCCTTCTCGCCTACGTACAAGGTTTCTTCTCTTCATCCATCTGCACAGACACCATCTTGCCTCCCACTGTAGAACGTCCGCGTACGCCATCTTACCCAAGGCGGAACTCAACATGCCAACATCCCCCGTTACTATCATATCGACAATTGCTGGCCCTTGTCCTTCCTCCAGTCGACGCTGTCTATCTCGTCCCGAACTTGCTGCCGAAGCGCTTCCATCTCCTGTTGCATCTGAGCGTTTGGCTGAGGAGGTTCCATTTGCGGCGGTCGATTCAGTGTATTCGTCGGACCCTCGATATACCGGTCGGGAGGAATACAGTGGCATCGATCATTTAAGCCAGGGCCATAACGAGGCTGACACGGTTGTCGGCGCCCAACGTTCGGATCCGGGCCACAGGTCCGATCGGCACTAACCCGCTGGATGCTGCCTGCCCGGACTTCCGGAGACACTCTAGTTCGCTAACAGCGTGATCCATAGTGGCCGGAGTCTCGCAGTTGTAACGTTCGGGGACTTAGCGGCTTCAGCGACCAACCCGTTCTGGGCCCCCGACGCCCGGCTCCCCGGCCCCGGCTCCTCCACCCACTCCCGTAGCTCCGCCTCGTACACCTCACCCAAGGACACACCTTGAAGAGGTGCTCCCACGCCTGAACCTAGTACTAGCACCACCAGCACTAGGTGTGCCGGTTCTTCGTCCAATATAGGTACTACGTACCCAGTAAGGCAGTGCCCCGTCTTCACCTAGTAGAACCGCGAGGCAAGCCTCTTGGTGCTCCCAGCCACCGCGCCGTTCGGCTTTTGCGCCGGCATCCGATACTTCGCTTCGCAGGTCCGGCCTCCAGCCCACTGGCGTGCTTCCACCCACTTCTCCTCCGATGTCCCGCTTGAGGTTGGCGAGGGATCGTGGGAGAGGCATCGTCCGGACCTCCCTTCGGTCGGAGTAGTTCAGCCATTCCACCCCGCGGGCGTCTGGCTCCTCCGCCGCAATTTTCGCCCATTCGTCGGCCTCCTCGATGGTGATGCCAGGTCGGGCCCTCCGCAGCGCAGCGATGTACTTTCTAGCCTGAAGCGCGTACTGTTGGACTAGGCCGGGCTCCTCCGAGCCATTCGCCGGATGGCCACCTGGGCGTCCGTGGAGATTGTGACCCGTTCCGGTGCAGTCTGTCTTCTTGAAGCCGATCCCAGCGCCCTTGCGAGGGCGGCAAACTCTGTATCGTACGCCTCCTGGTTGTAGCCCATGTGGGTTTTTATGCCCGCCCAGGACTGGCCTTTCTTCCACACCACCGAGTAGCCAGCAGCACCATCGTCCAGCCGTGGCCCATCCGTGAACATGGTGAGTCCCGGTCGGGTCTTCTCTGCCTCGGCCTTAGCCTCGGCCTCCTCCTCCTGAATCAGCTCCACGTCGAGGGTCTCCGGTTCCTCGAGCAGAACTGTGGTCTCCGCCTTTCCTGCGTAGGTAAGGACGTTCGTGAGCCTCCGCCCAATCGCTGTTGGGGCACCAACGATTTCCCGTGCCTGGTCTCCCTGCGGTAGTCTCAGTAGCCGTAGCCCAAATCGCTGCTGTCAGTTTTCCAGCTGTGGCATCGCTGCTCTGAGCCCCGATTCCATTGATAGGGCCCAAGGCTGGTTGTCCGGAAGCAGCCTGTTGTCGCTCTTGCCTCCTGGTTGGCCAGCAGCTGCAACTCGTTTGCCTGGCCGATGGTGCCCCGCACGTGGTCTCCCTTCCACCACAGCTCCGACCCGAATATGGCCGCTGACTGAATGCACGCCGTCATAACCTTCCTGCAGTTGGCCGGTGAATGTCCCATCTGCCCTGCGAGCCGACGTAACTAGGGGCCGGGGTGTGCTTTCTTTGTTTCTTTCATTTGTCTGGCACTCTCGCTCGGACTCGTTTCCTTTGCGGTTTCCTTGGTGCGCATCCTTCTTAGGAACAGGGCTGGGTGGAATGCAAAGGGGAGCTTGCAACGTGCCGCTATCGCGCGGACAGCGGACGGGATACCTGGATAAAAAGTGCGTTGCCATGGTCTAGATAGGCTACATGCGAGTTTGAATACTTAAACCAAAAGATACAATAAATGTCCCACCCCGCACGGGAACCGCGCCAATCCCCGAACCGGCTGCCCAGCCCACGAATTTGAGCCCGTTCGTGAACCCATTGCCTGCTGGGCCTCCCATTCTGGGCACATCTTGAAGAGGTGGTCCCGCATCTGCATCCGACACCGGCATCACCAACACTGTTAGCAGTGGGGCGGTTCTTCGTCCACTGGAGGTACTGCCCGGAAAGGCAGTGACCTGTCTTCACCTGGTAGAACCTCGAGGCAAGTCTGTTGGAACTCCCAGCCACCGTGCCGCCTGGCCTCCGACACTTCGGCATTCTGTACTTCTTCATGAACGTCCGGCGCCTCCAGTCCATCGCCGGCTTCCACACACTTCTTTTCCTCGATCTCCCCTTCGAGGTGTGCGAGGGATCTGGGGAGTGTCATCGCGGGCGCCCTGGTCCAGTCCACATAGCCCAGCCATTCCACCCAGCGGGCGTAGGCTCCTCCGCCGCGAGCATGACGGTTTCGGAGAGAACCCTCAAGAGCCACATACGAGACTGACTGACTGACACCTCTTGGGTGTACAGTTCCCTGATAGCTATGGACTTCCTTGACTACGGAGACGATGACACACCCCTTCTTTTTCGAGCAGCCAGCGCTCACATGGAGATGACAACCTTAACCGCAGCGCCTTGATTGCGCGCAGCGTACTCCACCATCTAATGTATGCCTCGCCATAACGAGCTTACGGTACGAATCTGTGCTGCACGTACTAGTACTTGTCACTCTTCTCTATTCAATTCGCAAATTTGACAGCTGTCGCCCAATTTGCCTTAGCTATCTTGAAATCCGGAAGGAGTCAAAGCTCTGACTCTCGTGCATCGCTGGTATCCGGGGTGAAGCCTTGCTGACGGGTGTTGGGTGTTGCGGTCGAATGAGGACTTATGGTGGGGTCGACCAATGGTTGGTCATGAAGTTGTAGAAATGGGGTGCCGTGTGATGCGTTACTACATTGCTACGCCACACCAAAGTTACCGAGCGAAAGTAGGGCATGTTTGACTTTTTTTTTTGCAAAAGTAGGGTATATTAGACGGCTATCTGGCCGAAAAGTAGGGCATTTTAGACGTTTGCCGATTTATAAAATGCGTGGTTGTGGTTGTGGGGTGATTGGAAAACAGCCAGGGCGCGCCTAGACCTAGTTAACTGGGCCTTGAATTGGCACGCCATAGGTGCACTCGCCGGCGCGCTCGTACCCTAGGACGCTGTGGTGCTCTGTTCCGGGCACTAACGGATTTCGATAGTGATGTCCTGCCTGGCCCTTCCAGCGCCGTGATGTGCTTTCTCGCTCGGAGCGTGTATATCTGTCAGTCGTCCGAGGCCATCCGCTTGATGGCGGCATGAGCGTCCATGAAGATTCGTAACCCTTTCTGGGTTCGTCTCTCTTCTCGAAGAAGTTTCTAGCGCCCCGGCGAGAGCGGAGCACTCCACGTCATAGGCCCTTGGTCGTGGCCCATGTGGGTTTTGATGCCCACCCAAGACTGCGCGCTCTGCCGTACTAATGGGTAGTCGGCGGCTCTGCTGTCGAGACGCGGTCCATCCGTGAACATGATCAGCGCAGGCCAACGCTTTTCTGCCTCCGCCTTGGCTTCGGCCTTCGCTTCCGCCGTGCCCAGGGTTTCTGGTCCCTCCAACAGCTGTGCTCTCCATCCTCCCTGAGTATCCGATGGCATCCTCAAGCCGCTACCCAATCGTCATTTGGGCGCCCACCAACTCTCTTGCCTGGTCGGCCCGCGGAAGGCTGACTAGCTATAGCCCAAACCGCCGCTATCTGTTCTCCAGCTAGTCAGCCGCCAGTCTGAGTCCCGGTTCCATTGACAGAGCTCCCAGATTGGTCGTTCGGACGCAGCCTGTGGTCGCGCAGCCTTCCTGGTTGACCAGCAGCTGCAGCTCGTTTGCCTGCCCGTGTGCTCCGAGTCTTGTCACCCTTCCGTCAGAGCTCCGATTCGAACAGAGCGACCGGCTGGATGCAAGCCATCATGACCTTCACGCGCCATGAACCTAACCCTTTGATACATGTGTCCGACATGAGGGAGCATGCTGTGAGCTCAGGGTCGCGAGTATCAATAACGACCACCGAGCAGCTGATCCTACTCCGATGACTGCAAATTTATATGGCCGTTATCTCCTCGTTGCGCCCACTGCACCCGTCCTCTCACCTCCATCTTTTGAACGCGTTTATTTTCGGTCGATCACCTGCTATTCCTTGCAGTACTTCAGCATAGTCATGGCAGGAATAGGAAACAAACGACAGCAGATGTCACATGTGCAAAGCGATGTCAATAGCCAAGAAGCGGAAACTGCAGGAGGAGCAGCTACAGCTTAGTTATTCACCGGCATATGAGCTTTGCGTACGCGTTGGAGACATATATTGAAAGCTGTACGTACCTATGGTACAAGGCAACTTGCAGAACGTGTACATCGAGGGCATCAGCAAGTGGCGGACAAGAGTGAATGGTAGATAGGAACGGAAAAAGGCTGAAAATAGATACGTAGTGGTGGCAGGAGCAGTGGAGCACGAGCGAACTGATGGGCTGATTCTGCCAAATCCAACGCAAAAACAAATTTCTCTCAATCATGAAATTGTAGTACTTAGTCATGAGTTCTATTTCCTGAAACAGTTAACCAGTCACTTAATCTCACTTGGATTTTTATTGCTCAATTTGGTGACAAGTCGGCGACTGCTCAAACAAACTACTAATTTTGTACCCTAGCGTCCACGAATCTATAAGACCGTTATTATTTTTCTAACATCACCACGTCCTGCTCTCTGCTGCGCTCTTTCACCTCTTTTTAATTCTAGTGTTGTTGAAAGTGGGAAGCCAGGGAAAGTCGACGTTTTCATGTCCTGGCTAAAGGTGTCCCCAATTATACACCTCTGCCGCTTGTTTTTGAAAAATCTCTGTTACGTAACATAAGTACCTACCTACTTGGAAATTGTCTGCATTGTCTGGAAATTCGATAGCTGTTATCTGTTCTTCTGTATGTGCATTTTCTTCTTCTTGAAAGACCACACTTGAGCATTCCACTGCTCGTCCAGTTCTTCCTGAGTTGAAATCCCATATCCTCCAGATTTTCGTGGTATTGTGCACATATCCAAGCATCATACAGACACTTGAGCGATTCCCGAATTTCTTTTCGGTTCGTTGAGCAGGTGGGATATATATGGTAAGTACCCCAAAGCACCCACTCCCCCCTAAGAGGAATACTAGTGATTGCGGGCACATATGGCTGTTTAAACCCTCTAGGCGAGACAAGTTGAGTTTGGAGCGGATTTCAGTCGTCACTCCTTTTGAATTGTGTGTACTCGAGCACAATTACAAAACTAGTGGGTTCGTTTTTTTGCTTAGTGGGCTGCGTGGCAGTATCGGGGGCTGTATCTGGGGCCAAGGGGGTCAAGTTTGCCCATACCTCTTCTCAGTTCAGCTTTCCACTGCCGGCCGATAGTTCACCCACCATTGGGCCTGCAATACTATGGGCCTTCGTTGACCGCAGGTACCATGCGTAGGTATATACATGGGTCCCCCAGAATAAGTCGAGATCGTACGAATTGCTGCGGGGAAGATACATTCGAGATTGTGAAAGTTCAAAAGACTCAAGAATGGCGGCGGCGACGGCTACCAATTCTAAGACCACACTATGCACGACTCACGAGCTGCTTGCCTTCTATTGGTTATGGTCGTCACTTACTACCAGGTGTAATCAGTTCATACACAGCGTAGATACATATCTACCGACAAATCGCCAGTGTTTACATAGTCCTATCGTGAGCCACAGACTGGACTGGAATGGATTATGGTAGTCCGTCGGGGGCAGTATGGACCAGTCCAAAATACTGTACATCATGGGCAGGCTGGACTGTATCTAAGTAGTAAGTAAGTAACTACAGTCCACTGCCAAGAAAGTAGAAAAATTTAACTTTTTGAGCCCTATATAGTACTTACATGCAGGTGACATTTCTTCGTCATCTGATCAGCAGCTGTTCTGACGTGAAAATAACGGCGCGGTTCTGGGTTATTTTTTGTTTAATCATTAATCACATGCGACCTACCTGGATCATTGCGATGTACTCACGCCGGTTCCCATCCACTGTACGTCCAACTCCGACCTCGAGTCAGCAGGCGGCTCGCTGTGGATCTCCCTACCCTCCGCCATTGTCTGACCCACGGATAATATCTACTGTACAAGTACATCCCTTCCTCCTAGCCTTATGCCGTTCCTGTCTAATCTCCTCCGCCCCCGTCTACCCTCCTCGGCCCTCTCTTCCCTCCTCTGATCACCTACTCAGGCGTTTCGCCCTGGACGCCTCCCCCAGCAAGGGACGGGACTCGCCTCTCCACACCGGTTGTGGCGAGAAAATCCAGAATCGCCTGGCTGCACCGCTCGTCGGACCCTTGCCCACTATTGTCTCCTCCCTTACTGTCACCCACAGAATCTTCTGCAGTTGCTTCCACTCCGGATAGTACTTGAAAAGGTTACCGCGTCTGGGTCTTGTACTGGCCACCAGGACTTGAAGTGGGCTGGTTTCTGGCGAAGTTTCCCCTGTCGGCAATATCGCTATTTCTTCCCAGTGATACGGGATTCCACCCATGCCTTGGCTTCTCGCCATTTCTTTTCCTAGATCTCCCGCTTGTGGTGCGCAAGCGGTCTGGATCGGGTCTTGCCTTCCTGCCGAACCGGCCTCTAGGCATAGTTAAGGGAGAGAGAGAGAGAGACTTCCTTAGGCACAGTTAAGATGATGATGGCGATGACTCATCGACCGTGTGCGACCCTATCGGATCATGACGATATTATATACAGTCCTTTCCTGTTCACCGTCCGCTGCGACCTCGAACAGTCCGCCAGGGCCTGCAACTCCCCCTGCCCCCGCTTGGCCTGTCCCCTAGAGGAGAAATAAAAGGAAATGACGATAAGGTAAAGGGGGGGACATGAAAGACTAGGCACAGTTAAGGGGTCGCATCAGTCCGGCCTGTTGCAATATCTCACTCGTTGCTTAGTCACGGCAGGCATGGGCCTACCCCTATATTCTCCTTTCTCTCGAGGCTTCAGCCTTACTTAGACAATACACACGTTCATCACTTTCAACAGGTTATGAG
>Ga0307512_10006338_pt1 | contig 12002 bp, 16 predicted proteins | sample 14_EM_MG_FD_200267 | JGI IMG/M metagenome (GOLD analysis project Ga0307512, IMG submission 200267) | Populus trichocarpa ectomycorrhiza microbial communities from riparian zone in the Pacific Northwest, United States - 14_EM | ecosystem: Host-associated > Plants > Roots > Unclassified | place... | reverse complement strand
TATACCCGAATCATTGGAAGCTCCGACGGCACCCAGCTGCCTCGATAATTGGGTTCGAGTGGTGTTCAAGAAATTCAGCTGGAGATTGATTGCTGAATATCTCCTTATGAACTCTAGGGAGAAATGCGTCTGGGAGGACGAGGAAGAGTGAATGGCCATCTCTTGATTAATGATGCCGAGGATATCGGCGATGTTCTGCAAGAGGTTGAGCTGCACAACGGAGGTCCAAAAGCATCGGGCAGCACGTGGGGCATATGTGAGTTGAATCTCTGAAGAAAAAAAGTAGGATATCAGGAACACGACCATGTGTAGCACAGCAGGGGCTCACGCACGCTTAATAATGGTCGATTTTCCTGATGCGGACGATGCTTGTTAAATGCGCAACTTTTGGGAAAAACGGAACAGCCTACCACTCGCACGGTGTCCGAGAACGAGCACTCGGACTTGCTTCCTGGTGGGATTGCAGTTCGTAGCGTTGGCCTTCTCGCCATTCAGGTCCTCGTCGATCCTATCGCTGATGAGCTTGGCAGATAGTTCCTGTTTTTCACGCTTGAACCTCTCCAACTTTGTCTCATTCTTGGGTGGAGCGGTGAGTGAAGCCAGTGGGTCCAAATCTTCGACCTGGGGGGGATAAGTGACCCTGAGGGCCATGGTCACGTACGGCTTGGTATGGTCCAGATAAAAGCGAGGCTAGCGGGAGAAACAGCGAGCAAGGGGGTCAAGCTCTGGTTTGGCCGTGAATCGTGAGGGAAGGTGGAGAAGGCGGGGAAGTCGCACAAACAGAAGGTACATCAACACACGGACGTTCCATATATACTGCCGGAAGGGGGCCATAACTTACGGGGTTCTCATGGCATCCGGCGACCCTCCACATTGGTTTAATGATTGACAAGGAGGCTAGCAATTCATGAACGGAGCTCAAGACTAGAAGAACGGAAGATTGTCATAACGCAACCGGGAAAGGAGCCGAGGGCGGTGGTTCCGGGATGGGATGGATGGTGTCTCGGGAAGTGATGTAAGGGTCGCGAGAAAGGTTTCGGCGTCAAGGTACGCTTGAGGACTTGTCCGTATGGAACGATTTTCTCTTCCGGTGGGTCCAGGTAGAGACTGTCGACGGGCTGACTCTCGTCGTGCTTCGGAGTCGTGAGGCTTGGCACAGCTCCGGCGTGAAGTGGGGATCACGGAAGAAAATTGGGGTGAGCAGCAAGGCATCAATCAGTCTGTCGAATTACCGGTCGTTGTCAGGGGGGCAAGGTTATCCCACGACGTTACGTATATCGGTTCCGGGAGGAAATATGAAGGGGGATTTGACCTAAATACGGTCCTCTCAATCCCGGGACGGTGGAAATGCAAGAGAGCACGGAAATATGTCCTCTGGACCTGGCATCTGGAATGAAGTGATTTGAGGATGGTCCAATTCAAAGGCGTGCACCGGGTCCATGGGAGATGGCACCGCCAACAGGACCAAGGGAAGGTCGAGGCACACACAATAAGAGGGCGAGTCCACCGAGGCGCGTCGAACGCCACAACCAAGAAACGCGCGAAACACATGTTTTCCCTTCGTTGTCTGGTCTACCCGTTCCCACTTCCGGAAAACTATAGGGATAATTGTCAAGTCTGTATCGCAGCTGGGGGAGGACATCCACACAGAAGGTCCCAGCTCAGCGCTATCCAACGTGTATAAATCCCCTCTCCCCATGATCACAGCCCGATCAAGCTTCAAGACTGATCACCTTTCACCCCCTTGCAGACCTCCTACACACACTAACACGGGTATTGTTAGTCCCTGATGGACGCGCCGATTCTGAATTGGATCCTTTTTCTGGGGAGGGAAGTGACGACCCAAGTGCGTACTGCGTTTGCTGGATAAAATTCGATCGACTGATCAAAATCTCTTTGTTGCTCCGTCCCTCATCCGACGTTACTTTGTGGCGAAAATTCGATTCCATATGGCACGCTCAGGAGTACAAGGCCGCTTGGGAGCTCGTAAAGGAGTGTGTTCCTCACGCCAACGTCCCGTTCGACCCAACCTCTGCCGATTCACTACGTATGTTCCTCCCCTTATCTCTATTATGGGCGGTATGGAACTTGGAAGGTTGATTCGTGAACAGGACAACTATTCGCTCATATGCTACCGTTACTCATGATGCGCCATCGTCGGATTTCTCGTAGAAGATGGCATGACCACCAAACTCCAACGGGGAAACATTGGATCGAGCAGGTTCGTATTTGATAACTCAAAATGCTTCTCATGATTTTCACAATTCATCTCGAGCCTCTGCAGGACTTGGATCCAAACGTTCCCGTTCCGCCCAATCGTGTCCGAGCAATGATAGGATACCACCTCGCTTGGGAGCATAACCTCATTGCCATGTCTATGACCCAAGGGAGGCAACGAGACGTCGTCTATATCGGAATGGCTATCAAAAGAATGCAGGCTGAACCTCGAGAGACTTCTATTTTGACCTACGCCCAGTCGTTCTATCACAAAGTGGGTATAGGACCGTCGGCATTGAAACGTGGTTGCAACTGACTCCCGATTTAGTTGACCGCGCTCGAGATATCATTCATTGGACCCGAGAACGCTGAAGATGTTATCCTACGGCGTCTCTGCATCCTTCTCACACTCAAGCAAGCGTACATTAAGGCAGTGGGCCAGCCTCTTGGGTTCGATTGGTCCCGTCTCGAATTCAACATACCGGAAAGCACAGCCATGGGGGATCGCCGGGTACTCAACGGGTGGGAGTTTCGATTGTACAAGGCCTGCGTGGGGATTGAGCGGAAGGGTCAGGTGATCAAAGAGGAGTACCAATGCTGTTGTGCGTACTTCAGGGGTCACAACGGGGTCAAGTTTGTGTTCCATGACGAGCAGAAGGAGCTAGACAACTGGGTACAGTTTATCACCACGGACCAGCTGGTGAATGTCATCGACAAGTTGCGAGACTGACCCAGTTCCCGTTTCATGTTTCCGTTTTCTTTAACTTTTTTCCATCTACGTTCACACATTGTTGCATGCGTGGTTGTTATTTTCCTACGCGCCACTTAGGTTCTATATATACGTATCTTACGATTTCATCGCTCGACGAGGACATCAAATTTCAAAGCACAATCCATCTTTGCGATCACGAATTCTGATAAGCCTCGCGTGCTCGATCGGGCGGACACTAACTGGGATTGGGCTAGCCCGCCAGGTCCCGGGTATGGTCTGTGCCATTGCCGGTCGAAAACCAGGGTTCCCCGCTGCAGAGGTGCTGGCTGCGGCACTGAGCAAATAAGTGCACGCAAGCCATCTTGGCCCCAATCACCATACCAGTCCAAGCCCGCAGAGGATCAGCGGCTCTGATCAGGGCCCGGCAGACCACGTGCTTGGTATTTGGAAACCCCACCCCCGGCGCTCTTCCGCCGCCCACTCTCCTTCCCCTCCTCCCACCTTCATCTTCTACTCGAGCGCATTATGGTCGACTTTGGTCCTGGTTCCGTAGAGGTCGGTCCCGAGGCCAAGCAGGGCGAGGGACGGATCCGCAGGAACTTCCTCGTCGCCGACGGGGAGCTCGCAGCACGCCCCATGGACGGCATGGACACCGTCTACGACATCCTCGTATACGTTGACCGCACGTACGGAACCAAGAACGCTATTGGGTACCGCGACATCGTCGACACTCATTTCGAGGAAAAGGAGGTCACCAAGATTATAGGGGGTAAAGAGGTCAAAGAGAAGAAGAAATGGTCGTATTTCGAGCTCAGCGAGTTCAAGTATCTCACGTTCACCGAACTTCGCAAGGTCTCCGAGGCTATTGGTCGAGGTCTGGCGGATCTCGGCCTCAAGAGGGGTGACATTTTCAACATCTACTCCACGACGAGGTACGCGTTTCCCCTCTACTGCGTCACGTGCTGGGGTACTCATCTTCCCGTGTAACTCAGTGTCAACTGGCAGTTGATGTCCTTTGCCTGCGCTTCTGTCTCGGTGACCATCGCAACCGCATACGACACTCTTGGTGAATCCGGCCTCACACACTCCCTCAACGAGCCAGAGTGTGTCGGAGTTTTCACCAACGCCGATCTCTTCCCAGTCCTTGCGAATGTCCTCCCTAATACCCCCACCATCAAGTTCGTGATTTACGACGGGAAGCCCAAGCCGGAACTTCTCGAGAAGATCAAGAATACCCGCCCAGACGTTACCGTCCTCACCATCGAGGAACTCCGCAAACGCGGAGAAGCCATCACAATCTCTGAGGAAGAAGCAAAGTCGCGTATGCCAAAGGGGGATGAAGTAAACTGCATCATGTATACTAGTGGATCCACCGGAAACCCCAAGGGAGTCGTCATCACTCACTCCAACCTCATGGCCGCTCTTGCAGGAGTGTACAAACTCCTCAAGCACCAACTCAGACCGGATGATACCTTCCTCGCGTTCTTGCCCCTGGCCCATATCTTGGAATACGTCGTCGAACTCATCCTTCTCTCTGTTGGCATGACCTTTGGATATGGCAGGGTCAAGACGCTAACCGACACTTCCGTGAGGAACTGCAAGGGTGATTTCCGCGAGTTTAGACCTTCGATCATGGTCGGCGTCCCTGCCATCTGGGAAACGATCAAGAAGGGTGTTCTGACCCAGGTCAACCAGGGAGGGGCAATCAAAAAGGCGGTCTTCAACGGCTCCTTGAAGATCAAGAAGAGCAAGGTCCCTGTTTTGAGCCAGGTCGTCGACAGTGTCATCATGAGCCAAATCAAGGCCGCCACCGGTGGCAGACTTAGGCTCGCACTTAGTGGAGGAGCTCCTCTGAGCCCTGAGACCCACGAGTTCTTAAACTTGACGATCCTTACCGTCCTCCAAGGTAATCGCACACTCAATCCCCAATATACGTGACGCTGATAGTTTGAAGGTTATGGTCTCACTGAAACTTGTGGAATGTGTGCTATCCTTCCACCCGAGAAATTGTCCTACGGAAACGTTGGACTCCCCGTTCCGTGTCTCGAGATCAAGTTGATGGACGTTCCAGAGGCCGGGTATCTCGCAAATGCCTCGCCACCCCAGGGAGAGATTTGCCTCCGTGGTCCTTCGCTAATCAAGGGTTACTACAAACGTCCTGACCTCAACGAGGATCCCACCATCTTCACCCCTGATGGGTGGTTCAGGACCGGTGACGTTGGTCGATGGAATCCCGATGGAACTCTTAGCGTGATCGATCGGTGTGTACAATTCTGTCTATTTTCATCGACCGAGTGCACTAAAATAGGGTTCCTCATAGTATCAAGAATTTGGTGAAACTATCGGGTGGGGAGTACATTGCCCTTGAACGCCTTGAGGCCATCTACAAGTCCTGTAACCTCGTCGGGAACCTGTGTGTTTATGGACATCCCGATGCCAAGCAGCCTATGGCTGTGATAATCCCCAACGAGTCTCACTTGAGGCACGCATTGAGACAAGGCACTGTGAACGGTGTGGAAGCTGACGCCTCACTGCACGCGCTGTGTGGACAGCCGGAGGTGAGGAAGTTGGTACTGGAGAACTGCAACGCTATCGGAAAAAAGAATGGCTTTAAGCCACTCGAACTTCTCGAAGCTGTGGTTTTGACGGATGAAGAGTGGACTCCAGAGAGCGGTTTAGTCACCGCTGCTCAGAAATTGCAAAGGAAGAAGATACACCAGGCATATGAGAGCGAGATCAAGGTCAGCTTTCAGCGTTTTTTTTACTGTGTGCATGGGGCTGACTGTCTTTTTGTGTTTACAGAAAGTGTATCCCTACTGAGCTCGACAACGAAACTCCCTTCTTGAATTCTTCACGGATTTTTTTCTCCTAGTTATCCGCCATCGATCTGTACATAATTTTGTAATGCCCTTCATCGAATCATGGCTGCTATCCAATTTTTTGATTTCCTGAGAGTGCGCATCGGACAACGCCGGAACTGGAGGGAGGTGCCTCGAGTGAAGGAGGTTTCAAGCGCCCACCAACGAGCATCCTCCGATTTCCATTTCCTCCCTCCCTCATCCATACCTTCCCTCCATTATCCTCTCACCCACAATGTTGCGAGCATCGACCACCACAGTTCGCAACTCCACGCGTCTTGCACGCTCTTTTGCTACCGTTGTCGACTCAGCCGGCGGTGTCAAGGTCGCGGCCATTGACAATGGCCAGTCCACTTCCGCCGTTACTTTCTTGGTCAAGGCCGGAAGCAGGTTCGAGAACAAGCCCGGTGTTGCTCATGCTTTGAAGAACTTTGCTTTCAAGGTTCGGGAATATCCACATCCACCAGATTTTTAACCCCTTCCTGACTGCCTATTTTCTCTCGTTCCGTAGAGCACCAATACGCGCTCTGCTTTGGGAACCGTGAGGGAGTCCGAGCTCTACGGTGGCGTTTTGACTTCTAGCCTGTCAAGAGAGCATTTGACTCTGACTGCTGAGTTCTTGCGTGGTGATGAGTGCGTTCTTTCGTTCTGGCGTATATGCGTCTTCGGAACGGAATGGTGATTTTCTTATGGGGACTCCGGAATTACAGGGAATACTTCGTCGACGTCCTTGCGTCTTTCATTACCGGTGCCCGGTTCGCCCGACACGAGCTCAATGAGCTGGTTCTTCCCGTTGTAGAAGCCGATTCCATTGTTGCCTCAAACGATCCAGCCACTAAGGCTTTGGAGGCTGCTCATACCATGGCCTTCCGTCACGGTCTCGGAGCTTCCATCTTCGCGAGTCAGCATCCCAGCTTTACCGTTGAAGATATCAAGGCTTTCGCCGCCTCCGCTTTCTCCAGTGGAAACATCGCTGTACTCGGAACCGGTATTGACCAAGTCAAGCTGAGCAAGCTCGTTGAGAAATCCCTCGGAAAGATCCCCTCTTCCTCTTCCGCTACCACCTCTTCGACAAAATACTACGGTGGTGAGACTAGGGTGGAGTCGAGCAGCCCTCTCCAGACTGTGTTTATTGGGTTCGGAACGGCCGGTGCTCCTTCAAACAACCTTGCCACTCTCGCCTCGCATATTTCCCCCGAGCCCCATGTGAAGTGGTCCAAGGGCATTTCACCGGTTTCCGAGGCTACCCCTACTGGGACGACCGTCCAGACCGTGTACCTGCCCTACTCCGACGCAACGCTCTTGGGTGTCCTCATCCAAGGCGAGAACGCTGCCGATGTCAAAACTGCTGCTCAAGCCGCCGTCAAGGTTCTGAAGTCTCAAGTGAGCGAGACGGACGCGAAGAAGGCGATTGCCAAGGCCAAATTCAGGGCTGCGTCTGAGGCTGACTCGAGGGACGGTGTCGTCTCGCTTTTGGGTAATAAGGTTTTCTCGGGTACCGACGCGTCGGTTGAGACTGCCCTGTCGTCGTTCGACGCTGTTTCTTCGTCATCCATCTCCTCGGTGAGTTTATTGTGTGGATTCGCGTGAGCGGATGACTAATTTGGGTTTCGTGTAAACTACTTCTAGGCCGCATCGACATTGTTGAAGGCCAAGCCTACATACGTTGTCGTTGGTGATATCAACGCCCTCCCTTATGCGGATGAACTCGGGCTCTAGATTTGACTTTGGCTTATTGTTCATCAAAATCATCATCATCTTAGATAAAAATGAATATCACTCGTGACTCAGGAGGGTCTTGGAAGCTCGGAAAGGGTAAAAGTACAAGACTTGTTCAACAAGGAAGGTGATCAAAAAGACGGCACTCTCGCTGGGAGGCTAGAAATGACAACATGGCGAAGGAATAAAGAGAACGACGACTCGACAAGGGTAAAAAACAAACAAGCAAACAACATCTTCGAGGGAGAAAATACGTTCGAGCATACTGATACACATACACCGCAAAGCCTCAGCCGTCGGTAACACAAATTTACTAGGCCAGTTGGAACTGCTTAGGCGACACGCCGCGCAGTGACAACGCGATAGGCAACCTGAAGTCCTGCAACACTGGAAATCTCACCCATGAAACCATCTACCAACTTCTTGATCATATCCTCGTCGTATCCAGCTTTCGCAAGGACCATGGCTGCACTCTCGGTCCAAATTTCCAAGGTATGTCTGAACTTGACGCCTAGATCCCTCGTACGTGTAGAAGACCTGGACCAGTCCCCGATAGGCATGTAGTAGTCGTGAGATTCAATTTCGGCGAAACCGCCCAACCGAGAGACGAAATCGGTCAAGTACGGTGAGATGTTTTCGATCGCGTATTCAGACAGAAGACTACTATTCAGCGCTTGACAAAAGGCTGTGACTCCGGGAGGGGATCTACCGGTGGAGGAGTCGACCGGGAGATAGTTCCATTCGCCAAGCAAAATCAATCCGCCGATGCAAAGAACTCGTGATGCCTCAGAGAGCATGGCATTGTGGTCGGCTTCCTGTTACGTGGGGTTTAGTGTAGGGTTTAGTGTGAGAAACCAAAAGAGAATGGTGAATGCGGGGAAGGGTGACGTACAGGGAGGAGACCGCAGTGTCGAGCGTGAACGAAAGTGAAGGATTTGTCGGGAAACCGGGTCCTGGTGGTAACGTCGTGAACCTCGAAGTTGACGTTCTGTGGCGGGGTCCTCGTGGCAATCGGAGCTACATCATCAGGGCTCTTAAGCGCACGAAAATAGCGTGACGCGTGATGCTCCACTCACCAATATCGAGTGCATTGAATTTGACATGAGGAAACTCTTCTGCCATTTCAACTACCCTGCGAAGATTGCACCTGCGATTAGTCCATACAGAATGAAGATGTAAACGTGTAAACGGTCACTTACCATTTGCCCGTTCCGGTGCAAAGATCAAGAACTTTGATCTGGCGTTGCGACGGATGCCGAGCCAAAACGTCTCTGACAGGACCGACATAGTTGTCGCACAAAAGTTCTTTGAGTAGATCGTGTTCAGCATTCATTCGCTATATGCATCTCATTAGATCTACGGGATTGGAGTCTAATCTCGGAAAACACGTACGTTCTGCTCGCGACCGTCAACAGGAAGTGGGTAAGACGGGTACGGGTCTCCATGAGAGGGGAAGAGGCGTTTAGAAGGGAACAGACGATTGTCGTGTTCGAGGAAGTATTCCGGGAAGTCCTGCGAACCGATTTCGGTCAGAATTGAGGAAGTATCCGACGAGCAGTCGTCGTCGTCCAACGCCGGCAAGCGGCGCGCATCGGCATCGGTTATCACGGCCATGGGAAAGGGGGATCGAATTGTTTTGTGTGCTCGCTCTCTGGAGTTGGTCGTAAGAATCCAAGTCTGGGGATAAGTGATAGGTAAGCGCGTGTGCCAACGAACCGAGAGGGAAAGGGAGAAAGAGGGATGGCTCACCTGGAAGGTGATGCAAGAGGACAAAGAGGGTTACCATCTTTTTGTGAAGGATATTCTGGTTAGGATCGGACTGACGGAGTGTCGGAGAATGCATCTGAGCTTGAGATAGATCAGCCAACTGGGACGGAACCTTTTTCGCGCCGCCTTAAAGTATTCCCCATTTTTCTTCATTTTCTGGATGGCGACCAAGCCAGATGCCACCGCCAAACGTCTCTCTCAGTCATCGTGAGTACCGATGTATGCGCAAATGAGGTCCATAGTAGATGACCGGTGACACTCCGAAACTTCACAGGTTACCAGCGGCCTCTCTTGCCGGTCTCTGTTCGTCTGTTTTTCCTCTGTCGTTCGCAGACACTGAATTACGGCGGTAAACAGTTTTAGCATCGGCGTTTATCCCACCAGGTCCCCATAAGGGGTTACCACCCTTTGTGCACCGATTTGGCTTTGCGGGCATATTTGCTGGCGCTGGCTACGTGCTCTCTGCGGGCGACTCACGCAATGGGAGTGGCATATCCACTGGTAAGTTCCTTCTACTGCCGTCTAGGCCACCCTGGAGACCTTGACCGATGTCTGTTCCTAGCTTGGTCTCTGATCTACCTGTTCCTGAATGCTAGAAAATCGCTCACCGCGCCCCGACATCCGGTTGCGGTTGGCTTGACCCTCGCCACCATTGGCTCTACTAGTTTGTATGGCTCCGAGTATTTCATCTTCAGTAGCGACGACGGAGACGGTTCCGCAACCGATGCTTGAGAAGGACTCAGCATCGGTCGGACGACCCGACGGGAAAACCGCACACTTCCCTCCTGCTCTAAATATATTATTTTACACTCGCTGCCAACATGCCTCGTAGAGCGCCTCGGTTCAATTCATCCCCCCTCTTTTTGCGTAAGCCCCCGGGAGCAATTGCCATCAATGTTGAACTTTCCTAATCAAGCGGAACAATCCTTTTTCTTTTTCCAAACCAAAGCAAGTAACGTGATTGGTTCTTCCCATGGTCCTTTGATGTTGAACCACCTTCATTAACTCCGACGCGTCTCTCTTTTTCCCTTTGTACATACACCACCACCGCCTCCCCTCCCCTCCCCCTTGTGTATACTGTACATAGCGATGGATACGGGTCTTGACGATTTCTTCGCTCAGCAGGAGAAGCTCATGGCTCTCCCTGAAGAAGACATCGACTCCTATCTTTCTCGCAGAGCGAAACAAGATGAATCGTGGGTCTTTCTGAAACATACCTCCGTATCGCGCTCTTACGGTCCTTCCAGACCATTTCAGTTGGGTAATCTGCCATCGCTACTTGCTGATGGTGGAATTCCACAACTTGCATCGCGCCACCCTCATCTTGTGGATGAACCCTCTCGTGATTCCCTTGCGGGGTCCAAAGGAGATGCCACCCCAGAGGTTGACACCGCAGACCCTGTGGTGTCTGCATTACCACGGACGCCTGTTAAGGTTTCCGAGATAAGCGTTTCTGATAAGACAGTGTCTGCTGCACGCTCTCGAAAGGTCCCATCTCCTCGAAGAATCGCGTTGACCAGGCCAAAGCGTGTCATTCCCACACTCAACATTATCCAGTCTTCCCCTATCGACGCGTTCAGTCCCGTCGCGTCATCCACTCCCGCCAAACCACCTATGGGAAAAGTCGTTGAGGAATCGCCTCTCCTTGGGAAACGGCGACGCAACGAGACAGATCCAAATCCTAAAAAGTCTACTAAACCCAAGTCGAAAGACAAGTACGCGCCAGTGGACCCGGCTCCTGTACATACCTCCCCTATCGAAACCCCTCATTTCGATACCTCTGCCCCGATTCGGAAAAGCAAGCGTCCTCGAGAGAGCGGCGGAAGTCCCAGTCCTCAGCCAAAGAGCAAAGCTCTGCGTTCTTCCGTTGTTCCTACATCCCCGATCAACTCAGCTGTATTCCCACCCAACACTGAACTGCCGCCCATTTTGGGCCGACAGGGCAGCTTGACGGTTTCTTCTGGCCAGCTGTTCAAGAAGCCTCAGGACGACAGAGTAATAAAGATCAAGTCTAGGCTACCTCCTCCTGCAGAAATCTCTGTTGCTGATACCAGCGTAATCGAATCCTTCGACACCTCTCCTCCTAAACCACCGATTATCGCGAAAAAGGCTGGCCCCGTGGATAACGAGAAGAAACCTCGAGTACCTGTAAAGACTGCAGCCGCAGAAACCAGTCTCCTTACGTCTCCAGAAACCTCCCCTGAGAAACGATCCACCCTCGCGCCGCAAGCCCCTCCTCTAAGTGAAGCTGCTCAACGCCCACAGGTTAAGAAGGTCATCGCTGATTCCACTATCACCAACCTCACTTCTCCAGAAAATTCGCGAGAAGAGTCCGCATCAATTCCCAAAAATATCACCAAATCTAACCCTCCCCTATCCGGACAGACCGCAAAGACTGAGGGTATCACGAAGCTCAGGCCGGCAGCAACTACGATCCCAAATGCAGAGGCAGGTCCTTCGAAGGTTTCCTTCAGCACGATGCCTCTTCGTAGCCGGTCCACCCTTGGTCAGACTCAAACGAAGAAAAATCCGATAATACCGGTGAAGAGAGGGAAAGACAAACCCGCCAAGATGACGCCCGTGGAGTACGCCGAGATGCTGATCGAGAAATATAGCAACCCGAATCGAAAATTTCCGAATGTTAGTCAACACCTGCGTGGGAGGAAGATTTTTTATGCTGGTGTGGACATGCGGTATGCCGGGGACGCGACGAAAAAGAAGATGGAATA
>Ga0307512_10006336_pt1 | contig 12003 bp, 12 predicted proteins | sample 14_EM_MG_FD_200267 | JGI IMG/M metagenome (GOLD analysis project Ga0307512, IMG submission 200267) | Populus trichocarpa ectomycorrhiza microbial communities from riparian zone in the Pacific Northwest, United States - 14_EM | ecosystem: Host-associated > Plants > Roots > Unclassified | place... | reverse complement strand
AGGATCATTGGTATTGAATGCAGATCACAGACTTCGTATACCACATTCACAAGCACTGAAAGCCCGGGCTTGAGGGCTTGGCTCAGGCTTGCAGATCCTCGAGCCGGGCCTTGGGCCTGCCAAAGCCGCCACCAGGGCCCGGCCCGGCTCAGGCTTTTCGGGCTCGGCTGCCCGGGCTTGAGGGCTTTGAGCCGGGCCGTGCAAAACACTAATCATCGTCCATCCTCGCCCGATCCTTTCATGGCCCTTGCTTCTGTAACTGACCTCGGCTCTCAAAAATGGTGCCGATGTCGCCGGAGGGCGTTACTCTTTGCGTGCGCGTCAGGCCCGTCAATTAAAACCCTACGCATTTGATCGACTGGAGTATAAGTACCAACTGACCACCCGGATGCCTAGTCAAGTTCAGTGGCTATCGTAGTCCTGTGAAATCTTCGTCGTCCCCTCTGTCCTCAGGTGAGGACGACATCGATGACGCCACAGTGAACCCTGGAGGCGAAAGTTTCTCTGCAGACGCTCAAATTCTGCCATGCACAAAGCGAAAGAAGAGGCATCGCACCAATACAGAACATCCCTCTGCTCAACCATCTACTTCACATCGGAGGACATCTAAAGTGCAGGTGTCTATGAGTTCTCCGCCTCTGATAAGAAGAGTTACTGGATCGTCTGCAATTGCGGACATTGGTAGGGTCACATCTATGCCTGACCTAGGTAATAATAATGGCCCAGAAACAGCAGCAATATGGTATCCAGACGCATTCAACGACCTGTCTAGCGGGCTGGGCAGCGATGGCGTATCTCTAAACACTTACGATGATGATTTATGGGTCAATGACTCCCCTCCGCCACGGATCAAGCGCAGACGGGTGATATTTTCGCTTTATAGCGGATGTCTATAGACTAACGAGCATCCATAGCGGGCTCTACCCAAACTACCGCACCTGTCACCCAGGTGTCTTCGGCCCCCTCCGCGTTCTAAACCAGCGTCCTTGAGGACTGCCGCGACATTGCGTAAAGCTGGTGCTATCGTCATACCAAGACGAACGTACCGCAGACCCTGCTCGCCCTCGAGAGCTCGAATCCGCTATGGGGCTGCATGCGACCCGTGGTCAGCCTTACACACCGCAAGGTGGCTCCTGAGCGCTGCTCGCCATGGATGATGCCGCGATTGGTTCTGGCGCGGACATCGGCGGGAGCATACGCATTCCGTCGGGTTACTGCGGTATCTATGGGTTCAAGCCCGGCCTGGGGCATGTGTCATACGCAGGATTTGTCACTGCGTTGTTTTGACCTCCTCCATCGTCAGATGCCGTCTTGGATGTCACATTGCTGTTTGTATTTCGCGTCGTACCCGCGATGCTGCACTCTCACGTTCAGGTTCTTAGCTCTAGACTTGGGTACGGTCCTGGTTTTCAGGTTGTATAATGTTTCTAGGGCCTCACTTTGTAGAGTACGATTATAATCGGAAGTCGACAACTGCGCTACCAGAGGTTTCTTAGGCTGTGGGCTAAGTTATCTGTGCTGATAGCGCCTGGCTGCCCATTCAAATTTGGGACATCAGGTTCATCATTCTACTCTAGTTTATATTTGTATGCATATACATGCCAACCCTACACAATCAAGGTCGGCACATGGCGCACCGTTGAGATAATACCCAAACCGCAATTTTTCAGGAAGTCTCACCTCCCGATACGGGATCGGCGCGCCGCCGCGCTCGCCAAAGTGGACATGAGACACGCGTTCAAGGTCCACGACCGAGCGGCCCATGGGACTCGCGACCGGGCGGACAACTTCGAAGCCGGGGCTCGGACCTGTGGCATCACAAAAGGGGGGGAAACACTGAAGTCAGAAAACCTGACGACCTGCCGAAGTACGCCCACAACGTATGAGACTGCGCCGCGCTACGTGGCCCCACGACTCCACTCCTCGATCAACCTCATCAGTGGCACCAACAACCGCAGACACACCTTCGTGGTTCTTCACGCTTCCTCCCGAGATGCCTCGAGCTGTCGAGCAGTGCACCAACAGCCTTGGCCAGGAAGGCGTCAAGCCTCAAGTGCATTCACAAGGTTGCGCAAGTGCTACTGGCGCCAACAACGGTAGCCTATTTAGTGCTGAAAGGAGTAGCACCGCGACAGGGGATACACGACCAGCGCTTGCGGGGTCATGTGAAGTAGACCCGCCTTCGCTCCCGTTCCGATCTCTCGCATGAGTCCCTGCGTGTCCCAAGCGCGGCCCAGCCCATCTCCTGTGTGCATGCAAACACTTCCGTGGCTTTGAGGAACTTCCAGGATACATGCATGTGCACTGCATCTTCAAGTAGCAGCAGTAGCAGCGTGTTAGTAGAGCTGTCAGTGCGGGCACGTCAGACAGGCGCATATGAGGGGGAACGAGCGCAGCATATGCAGGCCTCCTAGTAGAGCATGGTACATGTGCATGCTGTGAGAGTCAAGGTAGGCAACCAGCTGCCTTAAAACCGCCCTTTAGAGGGATTTTGAGGCCTATACGAGGGTGATACGTTGGCACTGCTGGGCTGACTGCTGACTGAAAGTCACGCACCGTCGTCACACATGTCCGACGCACCACTCGTCCGCCCACCCCTTTCTCCACCCTCAATCACACACTCGTCCGCCCACCCCTTTTCTCCACCTACAATCACACTTGTCCACCCACTCCTTTTATCCACCCACAGTAACACACTATGGTTCGTTATTTACTTGAAAATCCTCTTAAAAAGAAGTCAGCCAATAAACAGCAGTGAGTGCTCTGGGTCGTCAGTTTATTACGAGGCAATGCCACTAATTATTGCCATTCACAGGCCTCCTGCTAGTGAGCAGAGAACCCCATCGTGTGTGGCTGTTTCCTTGACACCTGGAAGGACACTCACAGTTGCTGCTACAATAGCCCTGGTAGGCCTTCAAGCCACCCCACACCCGGTCTAACACAAGCAAGTTTCCCTGGGCCTATGTCCCCAGGGAGTGCATCGACGTGAGTCCTCCTACTCTACTCTTGCCTCTCGCCTAGCTCACAAAAACATAGGCTTGCAAAGAGCCGTCTTGATCGATGGCGGGAGGTTGAACAAACCTGCAAGCTCAGATTGATGAACTCCCTCAATTATCCGGTCCCAATACTTGATGATTGCTTCAATAGCATCAAGTATCCTGTTTTTCTTCGTGATGACCAGGTGTGTATACCTTTGTATGCTAGAACTAGTCTGATTTCAATCAGTTTATGAAGGGTATTCTCAGCCTCCTACAGAATAGGGTATCTTTGACAATTCTAAAGTTTTTTGTGTATCACTAACACAATTTCAGAACCAGTTATTTAAGAAGGCATCAGATGTTGATGAATTTCAAGAATGGGCTTGCTCCATCCCAGATATCCGATATGATTTGGATGACCTGTTCCAAATCCGTCGGTGGTGGCCAACCCTATTTATGTCATGGAACTCGTGCTCAGCTTCAAAGCATGACTCGGAAGCTTCGTTGCGTCGAGGACTCGACAACATGCTTCAAACTGTGTTTCAAGAAAGAATACCAGCACAGCATATAGTGCAGTCAGTTTTTTCTACATTATAAAAGACATGTTGTTGACCAAATTTTCAGTGTGGAAAAGGACCTATATTTGCCTGGTTGGCCAGGAAAGGCAACAGCAGACTTCTTCTCATCCATCGACCTACCACAGGACTGGCACAGATTTTTGTGCTTGTTGGAGAACTCACACATATTTGCACCATTTGACACAGAAGGGAAGCTTATCACCTTCATATGTGAATACAAACTTGGCCAGCCCTTGGCTGCATCTCGTCAACTGGCACTCTACCTCTGCTCAGGTCAACATCAAAGACGGGCGCTGGGCCTTACAGGCCACTTGTATGGTGCAACTATTGTTGATGCATCATTGAAAGTTTATGTCTCAAAGTGGGAAGAGGATGAAACTGTGGTGTGTGCTATTCCACTTTTTACATTTCTATTGGCTTAACAATCATAAGGGGGTGTATCCTACACCCTATGAATTTTCCCTGGCAACCTTTCATGGATTCCTCAAGTGCTATATCTTTCTCTGCAAGGTTGCAGACCATGTAGCTGATGAGGCTACAAAGGTCTTTGAAGAGTGGAAATCCCCAGGAGGCAGGAAAAAACTTGAGAAGATAGCTAAGAAATCAACTAAACGTCCATGGCGATCCAACATATCAGTGACCTCAGTGACATTGCATAAATTTATATGCTTTGATGGTGATTCCCCTTGGGAAGATATCGAACCCTATCTGATGGAAGATTGGGCCCCATTTGAGGATATGGGGGATGCACCACTGGTCATGGAGGATGAGGACAAGAGCCACAGTGATTTGCTTACAAGGGCAAATGTTGAGGCCATCTCTGAGCGAACAGCCAAAGATATTCAAGCTATTGGACTCAGGGTTTAAGCCAGCAGCCGAGTAATACCACAATGTAAATTAGCAGTTTTGATCATAATGCACGCTATTGCCTGTCACATGTCACCCCCTGTCAGTCCCCGACTCAGTTCTATAAATAGATTTACTCAAATCCACACTCGACTCGAGAGCTCTCTATCTTTTGTCACCATTCCACCTGCTCTATTCATGTGGCCCTTTTCAAGCCCTCAGAACCCATACCGCGAGACCATAAAGGCCAAACGCACATGTCGCGCCGACGTCCTCGAGCTTGCCCCGCCCTTTTCAGCAGAAGAGCACCAGAAGTACCTCAGCGCGACAGGTACCGTACAGCTCCCTTCTTAGCCTAGCCACGTTGAACTGATTTTATTCCCCTTTATTTCTGGGGACCATGCAGCATCACAGGTCGTGGAGAATATCTTATCACGCACGTGGACTGCTTCGGCGGTGCTGGAGGCTTACATCGCGCGGGCGGCGCAAGCACACCAAGCGACGAACTGCTTCACGGAGGGTACGTACACCTTGCCGGTCATTGCTTCCTACTAACTTACCAAGGTCGCATTGATGTGTGAACGTCAACTCTGCTCGGACCTACAACTGCGCACAACGAATGCCGTGCCGTAGTTTTCTTCAACGAGGCCAGGGAGGACGCACGCAGGCTGGACGCCGACTTCGCCGAGACTGGCCGTTTGATGGGACCGTTGCATGGTGTGCCGATTAGCCTCAAGGACTCATGTGCGTTCCGTCCTCGCTTCCCGTCTCCGTTCCTCTATTTTTTTTCTCCCTTTGGGGTAGCACACGCAGTTCGGTAAATGGTGACTAACGACAAGGAATGTGCGCGCTCTATTTTTAGTCGACGTGAAGGGATTCGACAGTACAATCGGCTACACGCAGTGGGCGAAGAAACCAGCCGAGCGCGATGCCGCCGTACGTTTTCCACTTCCGTCTCCGTCCCTTCCCATCTCATCTCATCTCCCGTCCCACCGTCCGATACTCGCCATCGGCCACCTAATAATAGCTTGTCGCGACACTGCGTAAAGCTGGCGCCATCATCATTGCCAAGACGAACGTACCGCAGACCCTGCTCGCCTTCGAGAGCGCGAATCCGCTATGGGGCCGTACTTGCAACCCGTGGTCGGCCTCACACACAGCAGGTGGCTCCTCCGGTGGCGAGGGCGCGCTACTCGCCATGGACGGTGCCGCGATTGGCGTTGGCACGGACGTCGGCGGGAGCATACGCATTCCGTCAGGTTACTGCGGTATCTATGGGTTCAAACCAGGCCTGGGGCGTGTGTCATTCGCGGGATCCGTCGGTGCGTTGTTTTGTCCTTCTCCATTGTCAGATGCCGTCGTGTGTTGTGGCAGTGTTGTGGCGTCGTGTGAGGAGGTGTGGAGTCGTGTGGGGCCGCGTAGCGCGGCGCGGTCCCACGCGTTGTGGGCGTACTTCGGCAGGTCGTCAGGCTTTCTGACTCTTCGGTGTTTTCCCCCTTTTGCTGTGCCACAGGTCCGAACCCCGGCTTCGAAGCTGTCCGCCCGGTTGCGGGTCCCATGGGCCGCTCGGTCGCGGACCTTGAACGCATGGCTCGCGTCCTCTTTGGCGAGCGCGGCGGTAGCCAGGATTATTTCCCCGCGCCAATCGCGTATCGGGACGTGACACTTCCTGAGAAATTGCGGTTTGGGTATTATCTCAACGGTGCGTCATGTGCCACCCTTGATTGTGTTAGGTTGATGTGTATATGCGCACAAAAAAATAGACGGAGTGGCCAAGGGGTCTCCTGCTTGCCATAGGGCCGTGTTGGAAACCGTGGAGGCACTTCGCAAGGCAGGGCATGAATGCGTCCAGATTGACCCGCCGGATAGTGCGTGGAGATACAGCTCTCTACTTAGCGGCAAACTTAAGTTTTGGTTCCAGTTATCGAGTCGCTCCGACTTTTCACTGCAATCACTTCCGCAGACGGGTACGAGAAGTTGACGGAGCACCTTGGCCCTGACAAGAAGGTATGAATGTTGAAGTACGCTTCCCTGTGATGAGTCGTGCTAACGTCTACTGATAAAGGAATCGGCACTGTTCCTGGTCACCCTGGGTCCGCGGCTGCCAGGTGCGTGTACTACATCCCTACGTCGTCGCTATCCTCTTTTCTAAGTACCATTTGCAGGCTTCGTCCGTGGATTTGCCAGCTGGGTGATCCGCAACTTTGTCGGGGACGTCAAATTCGCCTCGTTATTCTCTCACTCGCACAAGACTTCCGTGCGCCAATATTACAACTACGTTGCAGAGAAGATCGCGTTCGAACAGCAGACGCGCGTCTCTTTATGGGGCGAGGGACCAGATTTTACATTCGACGCGGTGCTCGCCCCTGTACAGGCTATCCCTGCGCTACCGCATGGGGGATGTGACCGCCTGGCGCCGCTCGCATGCTCGACGCTGATCTACAACATAGTTGATTCACCCGTTGGCGTCATTCCCGTCACGCGCGTTGATCCCACGCGCGACGAGGTTTCAGAGGAGTGGCGGGCTGCCCCAGGCAACGGGTCAAAGATTATCGAGGGCGAGATATACGGGCCGAAGGGTGCGTACAACCCGTCTGCGATGCAGGGACTGCCGGTGGGCGTGCAGGTTGTCGGTCAGCCGTGGGGAGAGGAAAAGGTGCTCGCTATCATGCATGTCGTCGATACTGTTCTCGGGCCGCGCGGGTTCGGCCCTGGGTCCTGGGCGCCGAATAAGCAGACGGGAGGGAAGGATGCGCCCGAGAAGGATGAATAATTGGCTTCATACATGAATAAGTACTGTAGTAGAACTCTTTGGATATTCGGGGCCTTCACACGCATATCGCCATTTATACCCTCCCTGCGCGGCGATCTGCCTTGCGTTGTTCCATCTCGAGGAGCGATTAGCGTACGTGACGTGGGCAGTGGGGATAGGGAAACAGTGATGGGACGAACCCACTCTTTTTTGCAGTCGCGATAGGCCTGGAAGAAATTGAGACATTTGTCGCGGTCATAGTCGTGTCGGTTCAGGCAGTCCATGGATGCTTTGGATGCCTCTGCACATGGGCTTTCAAGAGGGATGAGGATCAGGTCAGGAAGCGGAAGGACAGGCGAACAGAGAGAGAAAGGTCGCACTCGGCAAACTCTGACGTGACTGTCCGTTTCTGAAGGTGGATACGACATGAGAATCAAGCCAACCAAAAGGCATTCCAAATTTTCCCGACCTTGAATGTCTCCTTGTAGTCCTTCGGCGCGAAAACTGGCACGGTGCTGTCGTCGGGCATTGCGTCGCTTACAGCAAGTCAGGAGAAGGGCGGAGGCTTTAGCTTTAGCGCTTGCCGTTGCTGGCTCAAACGGCGTTGTCCACGCACTCGGCGCTAGCGCTCCAATCAGGAGTCAATGCCTTCGACTTCGACTGGACCATCATCCAACATCCCCCTCGAGACACTTCCCTTTCTTAACACCCGGCATACATCCAACGATGACATCTTTACGGATCAACCCGCAATAGGTCGTCGCACGCCCACTGGCGATGCTGATGACGATGCAGAAGAAACCGAGACTGAGGAAGAAGCAAACGGGAACGTAGACGAAGAAGTTGGACTCAACCGACAACGACAACGGCAGCGTCGCCGTCGCCATGCGCCGTCGGTATCGACACCGGCGACAACTATCGAGCCCGCATGGCGCCTGCACCTGTACAACCTGCTCGAGCGGCCCAACTCGTCCGCAGCAGCCGTGCTAGTGCATGTGCTGGTCACCGGGCTCATCGCGTTCTCCGCGCTCGTCACGATCCTCGAGACCGTTCCTGCGTTCCACTCGCTGCCTGTAGGCATCTGGTTCGGCCTCGAGACGAGCCTCGTCGCGCTGTTCACGGTCGAGTATGTCGCACGTTGCGCTGCGACGAGTTATTCCTGGTCTGCCTTGTTTGCGTGGGTCGGTTGTGCGTGTTTCTTTTTGCTCTTTTTTCTCTGTATTCTAGGGTCCTTTTGGGGTGATGAACGTGGGTCCTGACTGTTGTGCAAAATATCAGCCTTCTTTGGTATCATGGACCTTCTGGCTATCCTTCCTTACTACATAGAGATCGCTCTACAAAAGGATACCGTCAGTCTTTCTCTTCCTCTTGGTTATCTTATCTAACGCCTACATCCTTCTTCAGTCCACACTTTTCCGTTTCTCAATCCTTCGCACGTTTAGATTGCTCCGTGTCTTCCGCCCGTTCCGTTACAACAATGCCCTTCTACTGTGCGTATTTTTTCTTGGTGCCTCTTCGGGGTTGCTAATGCGGACACTCGTATTACCCGTCGTGAATGTGTTCTCAGTACGATCGAGGTCATGTATCTCTCTTTCCGACGTTCAAAAGATGCCCTCTTGGCTCTCGGATTCTTTGTACTCATGGTTGTAGTCGTCTTCAGCACCCTCCTGTATGTACTCACCTTCTCCTCATCTCATTCCCTGATTCGTGTTGACCACGTCAAGGTACTTTATTGAGCGCGGCAAGTGGGACGACACTCTCGAAACCTTCATCAACTCGGATGGTGATCCCTCCCAGTTCGCGGTTAGTCCTTCCCTCCTCTACGTAGTCCTTTTATGTCTCCTCCCTAATAGCATATACCCTAGTCTATACCCGCAGCAGCATGGTATGTCTTCTCTACCCCACTCATTTTGAGTACCTAACGTTCCCCCATCGCAGGTTTGTTATCGTTAGTGAGTGAACAAGCTGGCCTTTCCCTGATGGATATGACAATTGACACTCTGGGCCTCTCGAACACAGCAATATCGACTGTCGGCTACGGAGAAATCACGCCTCGCTCGTTCCTCGGGCGTCTAATCACTCTCCCTTTACTCGTGTTTGGGCTTCTTCTCATCGCATTGCCCTCATTCGTTCTCGGGCGCGAGTTCAGCATCGTGTGGAACGAAATGACGAACGGGCGAACCCCGCGCACGCCATATGCGCATTCGGGACAAGGCTATGCGCAGTCAGAGTTGGTACGTCTGTTTTTCTCTTTGCTCTCGCGGAGGAATTTAAGCACTGACCACTGGAGTCTAGTTCCTGAATAATCCGAGTTTTTTCTCGCGGATTCGGGCCCGCGCTCATAGCCTCGACGAAGAGTTGTCTGTGACGACAACTGCGGCGGCCACGGCCCGCGAAAGCAACGAGGCGTGCCGTCAGCCTGACCAATCGTACGGTGTGCTTGCGACGCAGCTTTCAGAGCTACGTGCGGCAATGAACGCACAGAACGTTTTATTGACACGGATACTGGAGCGGGACGCTGGGGGTCACGGCAGGGGCGAGAGCTAACACTGGTTGCTTGACGTTGTGGCGTTGTAGGTGGTTTTGCTAGATCTCATACTTGTAGCCATCTATTTTTAGGGTTTTTTTACGGAATACTTATTAAATCCTATTTCTTCTCTTCTCATCGAGTGATACGTGACTGCAAGTTGTACCCAAGATTGAAACCTACGTAGACACCTCTTTCCTTTCCTTGCGTTTCGTCGACCCGTCAACACAAACCCATGTAAATACCGTCGTCGTACGGGCCCAAATGATCCAAGATATTTCCCAGCAGCACATTAGGCACGTCCCCGACGCTACAAAGTGAGGACGTATCGTCCTGTCCCGGACACGCGACCCAAGCGCCCGAAGCGTCCTGTATGTGCACCTCGCCCGAGGGATGCACGAAGCCCATGAGCCGCCCGGGCACGATCGCGATCGGGTCCCTCCTGTTGTTGACGTGCGTCATGCTACCGCCGTGCGTCGTGTCGACGTAGTCTGCGAACGCCCGGTTGCCCACGCGCGGCATGCCGTAGCTGACCATGCGCACATGCGTGCTAGACGGCAGGTGCAGAGGAAGGTAGACGGCGTCGAGGAGCGCTAGGGCTGCGCCGAGCGAGTGTCCCGTGAGGACGACGGATGATGTGCTGTGTTGCTTGAGCAGGGTTCGCACAGCTGTCAGGATCGTCGAGGCTGTTCTGTATCATTGTTGGACGGGTGGGGGGAAGAGCAGAAGGTCAGCCGTAGGAGCACACGCCCCCCAAGAGACAAAAATGAACACAAGCACTGGTTCCTCACTTTGCATGTTCTTTCGCGAATCCTTCGTGGACCTGGATCGAAGACGATATGCGGGGAAAGAGATTCGGATCCAAGCTTTGGGGGAAAAAGTCGAGGTCGGTCAGATCTGCGAGACTGAAAGAGGGGCCGCCGCCATGTTAGTCGAGGTCGTCACCTGTTCAAGTCCGACATGTCTAGGCACATCCACACCACTCACAGGCTGGTTGGGTTTGTTCCCTGATGGGCGACGATGACTGAGTTCATGGTGGGATCCCACCCGACGTACCCTATATTGCATTTTTCACTGTCAGCCCCCGTGTCGCCATAAAAACTTGACGATAATATAGAAAAACCGAAACGAGAAAAAAAATTCCTACGAACAGAATTGAGTAGCAGTCCCATCACCGCCGGACGCGTGGGGTTGGAAAGTGGGGTTTCCCGCGCAATTCGCTGCGATAGGTTTGCCAATAAAAATAAAAATAAAGCCAATATTAGAACCGATGTCCTCGAGGATAATTAAACGAGCCCAAACAAATACGGACCACCACAGGACCAGGACAGAGTCTGTGAGGGCTGACAGTAGGCCGCGGCAGCATAGAGCGAGTACGGCCTAAATGATTCGATTTGCGTCGAAGACAGCTTCGTGTGGGCCTGCGGGTCGGTAACCGCACGGGCGGTTGCGGCCGCATGAGCGAGTGTAAAGATCGACGATAGAACAAGGATGTAGGAAAGCATAGCAGATAAGCTCCGAAGATGCAACTATAGGATGTAGAGCCTGAGATGCGCACCATCTGGCTTTTAAGAGGACGCGACTACGACGGCTGCGTCCCCCAGGACCATACGGTACGCCTAGCTACTACTGTTGTACAGGACCTTGGCAAGACCCTGGCCACTGGCATGTTGTATGTGCCATGTGCACAAAGTCTCGTAGGATCACAAAAGCAGCGAGTTGCGCATGACTGGCGAGCGACGAGCAAGGGTGTACAAAAATAGCCAACACCGGATATATTGCAGAAGCTAAGTTTGTGCTTCGATGTCAGGTGGTAAACCATGTTTCTAGGGAGATCAGTAGCGGGGATGAAAAAGCATGTTAGAAAGGACAAAGTAAAGTATGGTCCCTGGAACGGCCACAATGGTTGCCGAAGCCGGCGTAAGGTTTGACGGGGTGCGGGGTTGGTACGCACTGGCAGTCTGGGACTTGCCTCGCAGTTTAGTCACTACGGTAGTAAGCTATTCAGGTTGCACTTCAAGATCAGTTCAGCTCGTCTAGACAGTCTGGCAGAATTCAGCATGGACAGAGCGGTTGGTGAAGCATCGCTTGTTAGATATATAAACGGAGCAACTAATAGTACTCGTGGGAGCATGTCATGCTAGCAGAGAAAGAGACCATGAGGTGCACCGATGACGCGAGAAAAATAACCAATACTGATTACGTCACCTCAGGGTGAGTCATGGCGAACCTCCGAACTTGCACCCGCGCACGCGATGTTATCTCAAACGACCTCGCAGTATTCGTTACATTTTATTAAATTTCGTTCCCTGATCCACCCCT
>Ga0307512_10006335_pt1 | contig 12004 bp, 7 predicted proteins | sample 14_EM_MG_FD_200267 | JGI IMG/M metagenome (GOLD analysis project Ga0307512, IMG submission 200267) | Populus trichocarpa ectomycorrhiza microbial communities from riparian zone in the Pacific Northwest, United States - 14_EM | ecosystem: Host-associated > Plants > Roots > Unclassified | place... | reverse complement strand
ACAACGCGAAGGGAACTCTGCATTTGCGCCGGAGTCCACTCGGTTGTTGTCTCTCCGAAACACGACTCCTGCAAGAGCCACCTCCGCACGTACCGATACGAGAGAGGAAGAGCCATCCCAGGCTTCCCTGTTTCAACTGCGGCTGGATATATCCACTATTAATAGCCTGTCGTCAGATAGACTTCAATCGTGGTTCACACGTGTCTTGGCGCGGTGTTGCGTCACGTCTTCCCCAGCTTTGAATGGGCTCCGCGCAGATCGCACAATCACCATAAACTCCCGCTCCACCATCAACGCAACCATGGGCTCTGACGACGAATACGGTGCCTTCCCCGACGAGACGTTCACCGCCGCTCTCGCAGCCGCCGAGCGTCTCCAGCGCACTGCTCCTCTGCCGCCTGCAAAAGCCACCCCAGCTGCCCCAGCAGCCGCGCCGAACGCAAAGCCGCCTCCTCCAAAGGCCGCCGCACCAGTGCAACCGCGACCCCGCAAAGTCGGCGGCAGCGGCAAGGGATCCGCCATAATAGTCTCGCCCCGGCAGGTACATCGCGTCCCTCCCTCCCCCGCCCTCCCCCCCGCCACCGACTGACCCCCCCCCCCTCCCCCGCAGAAAGGCAATCCGCTTCTCTCGCACATCCGCTCGTGTCCGTGGGAATACGGGCCCTCGACGCTATCCGCCGACTACCTCGTGGGCGCGTCGACGGCAGCACTGTTCCTGTCGCTGAAGTACCACAAGCTGCACCCAGACTACGTCCACACGCGGCTGGCGGCTCTCGGGACGGCGCACGGCCTGCGCGTGCTGCTGGTGCTGGTGGACGTCGACGAGCACGCGGAGCCGCTGCGGGCGCTGACGAAGGCGTGTCTCCTCGCGGGGGCGTCGCTGCTGCTGGCGTGGAGCGCGGCGGAGGCCGCGCGCTACCTGGAGCTGTTCAAGACGCAGGAGCACACGGCGCCGACGGCGATCCGCGAGAAGGTCGCCGAAGACTTCGGCAGCCGGCTGGTCGACGTGTTCACCAAGATCCGCGGCGTGAACAAGACCGACGCCGTCAGGCTCGTGTCGACGTTCGGCAGCATCCGCCGCGCCGTCAACGCCAGTCCCGAAGAGGTGCTCATGATCTCCGGGTGGGGCCAGCAGAAGGTCGCGAGGCTCGAGAGCGCCGTCGGCGACGGCTTCACGGCGGGGAAGAGGAAGGCGGTGCGGACGGACGACGGCGGGAAGAAGAAGAGGACCGCGAAGAGCGGCGCCGATGCGGATGGCGTCGCCGCGAGATTGGGCATCGGCTCCGTCGCCGCTGCGACGCCCAGCGTCCCCCAGGCTTGGGTTATCGAGGACGATGACGATGCGCTGGCAGCGGTGGCGGAGTACGAGGCTGCCGAGGCGGCGGCGGCAAGGCAGAGGAGAAGCATCGTCAGAGAAGGGGCCGGCCGGCCCACTGATGGAGGGGAGGAGAAGAAGCATGTGGATGTGGATGTGGATCTGGATGTACCGGATGTTGATGATGATGGCGTTGGCGCGGGAATCATGGAGGCTCTGGCGAAGTTGAGGGAAAAGAAAGGTTGAGGTGGTGGGAGCTGAATCGAACGAGGTCTGTCCCTGCCTTCCCGCGCCCCACCCAGTTGCGGACTTGCCGGCTGTGTAGACGTCCGAAGGGGAGCACGCAAGATCGTAGCTACAGAGTATCCACGAATCGATATATCTCGTGAGGAACCGCTCCACGAGGCAACATCTTCAACTCATCCTGCTGGACAGAAGGACCTCCGAACTATATCGGAGCCTTAGCCAACTCAAGCATCATGGGCGAAGTGTACTTCCCCCCACACGCGCTTCGTTACCTCGAAATTCTGCAAATTACCGTATCACCGTGAGACGTGCTGCATCCCATGTAGACTAAGCAAAAATAAGCACATACATACTCTTCTTCACGGTCTCCCCTACTCTAGACTACAGGGAAGTACCACGCAACCCACCATCTCACATCTACCCACCGACAGAGACAGAGCCTGTGCAGGTGTGCTCTCGCCGATAACTGGACGCGAATAAGCCACACAAATCAAGAGCAAACAAATCACCGAAAAGAGAGAAGACAAGTGGGGGAAGAAAAAAAAAGGCGCACTTTATCCGAGAAAAATAGCGACCTTCCCGGTTTGCAAAGATTAAAAAAAAAAAAAAAAAAAAAAACTCCAACGAAAGAAAAACCCCCTAACCCACCAACCCATAAAACTCGTCGTCTTCGCTGCTAAACACCTTTGCGGGACTCCCACCTCCCTTGTCTTCTCCATTCTTGCACTTGGGGTTCGGTTTTTCCTTGCCGACGGCGGGGACAGGTGTGGAGTCTGAAGCGAAGATCTTGGCGGGGACGGGCGCAGGGACAGGTACGGGAGTCGGATCTGAGCTCTGAACCGGATCCTGGGCCGCTCTTGGTGCTTTCCACGCCCTGGCAGCCGCCAGATTTGCACTAACCACCATGAAGTGCTGTTCTCCGAGAAGATGGTTGGCCGTTTCAGTCTCCGCTACAACTGACCTACAGATCGCGCAGGTCCACAGCTTCTGGATTGGCTTGGGCCGTTGCATGACCTCCACCATTTTGCTCAGCTGTCGAACCCTAGACTGGTGGGGGCCACCCGTGAGATGACTTTCCTTGTTCCGAACCTCAATCGAGATCTGACAGACGTCGCAACTCCATCTTGTGGTTGTCACCGGGTAAGAAGGGTGGGACATGAAACCGTATGGAATGGCGCGCTGAGACCCCCATTCCTCGGTCGATGGATACCACTGTCGTTGGAAAAAGTGTTTTCGTGGATCAATGTTCGCCACGGCATGCCTCCTATGGTCCCAGGTCGTTGGAGATTCGTAGGGATTATGCTCCTGCGGAATTGGTGTATATCGCTGGCGTTGTACCGGTTGGTTAGAACTCAGTTGGGGGACACGGGCTGAATCATGCTGAGGATGGCCCGACGTGTTTGGCGAACAAGGTGGCTGGAATAGTGAGTGTACCTGTTGTTGCCGGTGGTGCGGAAACCTCATTTGCTGGGGAAAAATCGGTTGCGGTGTTATGTGCGCCCCCTCGAAAATGTAGGCAGGCCGCCCGACCACCCGATTCCGCTCGCCGTAAAGAAGGTGAACAGGGTATTTCTCGACGCCAGGACAGTAGCCTTGCTGTGCTCCGAAGGCCACATTTTCGAAATGTTGGAATGGTTGAGGCTGCGTAAGGACGCTTTGCAGTTCGTAACCCGATGGCTGCATAGGGTGATATCCGTCATTACCTCTCGCCTGATGCCTAAATCTACCACTTGGTGGATTATTAGCCTTTCCAATACTCTGGCTGCCGGCTTCGCTATTGTTGTGACTTGCGAGCTGTTGGGCATGCATTACGGAATCCAGATGAATATCCTTATGATCGAACCGGTATCTGCAGACTTCGCAATAGAAACCCTCTTTAGACAGCCTATTGGAAGGAGAGTAATTGTGTAACGTATTAATTGGCAGTGGCGTTTTGACCTCCTCGACTAGGGACAAACTCGGTTTTTCCTCAGATGGATCCTTTGGCTTGACCCGTCGATTGCCCATGTGAACCCGCTGAGATGCATCACTGTTGTTTTGGTTCTCCGGAGGCAACGCGGAGAGACCCCAGGGAACGCTCGGTGGTAGGGGCAGTTGTTGCGGCGGTTGTGCGACTTGATGCTGAACAACTCTGGAATGGGAAACCCCAGACAAGTGTTCTATCTTATTGTGCATCATCATGGTGCGATTGCATGGCTCACACCGCCAGTGATTTAATCTAGCCGATGGACGACTCTCTTGTTTCTGGCCGTTCGCCGTATCCACAGGAGTGGCCCCAATTCTGGGCGACGGCTGCCATCCTACAAGTGCGTGAGGCCCCCTTCTTGGTTCATGGGGCTTGCCTCTCGGTTGCTGGAGGGATCCTCTCGGTCTCCAAGATTGCCCCCTTGATCCCTGAGAGTGATCTGTCGCTCCTTGGGATTGATCCCTTGGATCTTGGGATGTTCCAAGCGCCGGCACGTTTTCTTCCCGGGATTCACCTCTCTGGTCGATCATCATGGTACCGCGGGCCTGGTCAAAAGGCGCAGGCAGCTCTTTGGGTCGCATTGAAGTGCCGTTCTCCTGAGCTGCCTTTAGCTTAGTCAGTTTTATGCTACCGACTTCTGAGTAAGTATCGGGGTGTGCTACCTTAGTTTCCCTCTTGAGGACCGGGGGGTTTTCGATCCATTGCGTCTTCCGCATGATTGGAAGCGCTGGAGGCAAGACCTTGCGTACCGAAGCCTTAGCGGGCTTAGATTTGGGTGGGTCGGCCTCTAGAAGCTGTTGAATCTTCTCGACTTGCTTCTCGATCGAAGCTTTCATCGGTTTCACGGTTTTGTTGGGCTGATTGATTGTTGAAGATTGTTCTTTGGGCTGCACAAGATCAGGGGGCCTGCCGGATTCCTTCTCTATCTGCTCTCCTGAACCCCCAAACTGCTCAGAAGCTAGAGACTTTCCCTTGGACTGCATATGCTGCGACGTAGACTTCTCGGATTTGAGGGGATCTTGGAGAGCTTGAGGCTGATATTTCGACTGCGGAGTCGCTATCTTATTTCCACTCTCCTTACCGGACTTCCGGGCATATCCCACTTGCTGTAGCTCTTGAGATGGCTTCTTGCTCGCTGATGTATTCTGTCGAATCTCTGGCTGTTTCACTTTTGGCTTTCTAGCGTTCCGCCTCTTCTTGGAGGATGGAAGCGGGCTAGTGGGTGGCGCAGGCTTGGATGTCTGCCCAGCGGCCGAGTGGGGTTTGTTCGTCTTGGGGAGCTCTTCGATCTTGTCTGTGTGATTGATTGCTGGAGACGGAGACACGGACAACGGCTCCAATTTCCCGGCCCTTCCAGTCCTCTTCCTCTTGGCCTGGGTAGCCACCACCGCGTCCACGGTATTAGCCTTCTGCTCGTACCCCGCATTGGGCCCGCCCGTCTTAGACCTATCCTCCTCTCTATCGTTCTTCCGTTCGTCGTCCGGCTGAGCGGCAATCCGGGGATTTTGCGGTTTCCGTCCCTGCAGTTTCTGATTCTCTTCCTGCCTTCTGTCGTTCGCCGCCTTCATGCGTAGATGACCATTCCCGGCAAGGTGGGATGCTTTTTGGTCAATGAAAACGCTGCGGCTGCATAACTCGCAAGTCCAACGCTGCCGGTAGGGGCCACTGCGGAAGGGTGGATTCGCAAGTCGGTTCTGTGCGCTTGAGCCTGTAGGCGCCCCAGGAGGCGGAGACAACGCGGAAGGAATAAAATTCGTCATGTTTTCACGGTGGACCAGTCCGGGGCGAGGATGCCGCCGTGGAGGGAGAGAGGGTGGTGGAGGCGGCTGAGGGAGAGCGGGAGCGGGAACAGGAGCGGGAGGGTTAGGACGTGGAGGGCTATTCGGAGGCTGCAGAAGCCGTGGAGGGAAAGACGACATGACAAGAGCAGTAAGAGGATGTGTGACTTTGGAGCGTATCAGGAGAGAAGAAGTTGTTCCGATTGAGTGAGGAAGGGGGATGAAGTGGTTGTGGTTCAGGAAAATAAAGGAGAAGTGGTGATGAGTACAGAGGTGAGATTGTGATTCGCTAGGAAGCGAGCTAGGCGAGTGGAGTTTGCCGTGTCGCCTTTGTATTTTTATGTTTCATGCGTCATCCCGCTGTCAGTTGCCAGATATTCAGGAGCGCTCATACATAATCACTCGAGCCGGATACGATCAACAAAATACAGTCATGTCACCGTATTCACGTCAGGAAGACGGGGAGAGCCTATTAAGAGCGTCGCTACAGCTTTTGATACTTTTGTTGGACGCGCTCTTCATCTCTGGTGGTGGGTCGAAAAGTGATTCTTGCCTACTTCGCACCTAGCTTAGATTCCGTACACCAAGTCGATTCCATGACACTAGTAGATCATGCAATGAAGAAAATACATCCAGAAAGACTTGCTTTAATGGTGAGAATCCTAATGGCAATAATACATCCTAGGAACCGAGGAGGTAGAGCAGCGGAGTTGGCACATAGGGGCGACGACGCAACGTGAACGCTTCTGCGCTGGGGTTTCTTGCTACCGAGTGTGCTAGAAGAGGCGGCGTTCACCGCACGACGGCCGGTCTGCAGCCTGCAAGTTATATCACGGCTCAGACTGCTTCTTCGGATATCGGCACACTACATACATACGCTGGGCGGAAACAATCGAGAACTGCAAATCTTGGAGGACAGATTCTCAATCGAGCTCTGGCCGTCCGGCATGGTTCGGTATCCGGATACACAAAGGGTTGTGCTTGCCGCTTTGGTGATTTCGGCACGTTTTCTTGGCATGGCATAAACGGTGCTCTGGACCTCAATCGTTACCGAAACCGAACAGCTCCTCGTTACGCACCCCAGCCTTTGCGCCAGACGGTCGTGGCTTTTGGTACGCAATCCAGGGTTCGTAGTAGTGATGTAACTGCAGGGTGGCATAGTTTCGGTCGGAGACGGCAATGAGAGCCTGCGCAACCTGACAAACTACCACAGTACCGCCACTATTAATACCTGCCCTCGGAGACGTGAGTACACTTAGCCCAAGGATCGGACCGCAACAGCTTCATGTCAGACCGTCAGGTGAAAATCGTCCTCGACGGGGAGGTGCGGGAGGCGAACCCAGTGGACACGGAAATCCCTCAGAGATCCCCAGCGGCACCGGTCTTCTTCACCACGTACCTGTCGGGCACCTTCGATGAGGTGAAGAGGGCAGTCCCAGGCATTAGTGGGCTATCCTTTGTGGACGATATTGGATGGTGAGCGGACGGGAAGGATGGCGAGGCAGCAGTGGCATCCATTGGGCAGCAAACAACGGAGTGGCCTTCGACCACGGAAAAACAGAGGCGGCAATCTTTCGCAGGAGGAAGACCCCTCCCGCTGCGGTGGTGAAGGCTAGCACCAACACCACCCCATTCAACAAAGAGGCGATGCGGTGGCTTGGGGTCGGCTGGACTCCCAGCTCACGCTCAAGGACCATTACGCTATCCGGACGAAGAACGGGAAGAACACGATGGCACGGCTTAGCCGGCTCACAGGGCAGGCCAGCCAACTGCAGGAAGGCCATGACGGCGTGCGCCCAGTCAGTCGCCATGTTCGGCTCAGAGCTGTGGTGAAAGGGCGACCAAACCCGGGGTACCATCGGCCAGGTGAACGAGTTGCAACTTCTGTCAACCGAGAGGCACGAGCGACCACAGGTTGCTTTCGGGCAACCGGCCTGCGGGCCCTGTTGATGGAGTCAGGACTCAGAGCAGGCAGCACTGCTGGAGAACAGAAAGCGACGGTTCGGAGCACGGTTACTCAGCCTACCGCAGGGAGACCAGGCTAGGGAGATTGGCTCCAAGCAAGAAAGCACATCGCAGTGCTACGGAGGGCCAGGCCTGACGCCACCATCAAGATCCGGTAGTGCCCGGCGCACAAAGTAGTCCCAGGAAACGAGAAGGCCGACCAACGGGCCAAGCTCGCGGCGGAGGAACCAGATGCCCGCGGAGTGGAGTGGCTAGGGTACTCAGACTGGGCGGAGCCACACATGATGCCGCTCCCCAGGTCCCTCGCGCACCTCAAGCAAGAGATCTGCTTGCCTCGAGGTTTTACCAGCTGAAGACAGGGCACTGCCTCACCGGGCAGTACCTACACTGGGCAAAGATCGGCCCACCGCCCATGCTGGTGGTGTCGATGTCAGACGCAAACACAGGATCACCTCTTTAAGGTGTGTTCTGAGTGGAAGGGCTGGCAGAAGATTCTATGGGCAGAGGTGCTGAAGGAGAGCGGGAGGAGGAAGAGCCGGCGCAGGATCCAGGACCTCCTTACCGACGGGGTGTGGCCAGGCGGTACTAGAGTTCCTCTCCACCACGGATGTGGGAAGGCTGGTCCCGGCTGAGGAAGACGTGGGGAGTGAGGTGTCAGAATGGGAGCTTCAGGAGCGCCGAGAGCAGGAAGAGGAGAGGAGAGCGGAAGGGGGAGCTTGCAACATGCCGCCTTAGGCGGACAGCAGACGGGAAACCCGGTTTAAACATTGCGCCGCCATAGTCTAGAAAGGCGGTATGCGAGTATGAATAAACCAAAAAAAAGGACTGGGCCGCAAAAAGGTATGTCACTCACAAAGTTGCACATCGCGTCATTGGCAATGCTGGGCCGCACTAATTGCCTTCGCGCGCACGCGGAGTTCGACCCGATGTCACAATAAAGTTCTGCGCAAGCTACTCTTCGTTGGCCCTTGTTCTTTTCAGCGTATATTTTTCTACCACACATACGGTATATATTAGACATACGGTGACTCAGCAAGCGTTCGGCTCATCTCGTATTTTAAAAATACGAGAAGCTAGGCTGAGCCACATACCCGTCTGTTCGGACTTTTACCGAGCCACAAAACATAGGGGGGTCTGTATCTTATGTTGTCTGGCAGTCAATCATCACAATGCCCGACAATTCTGTTCTGTTGCTTACCCCGCAAACACCACTCAACATTGCTATACTTGTTGCCCAACACGAAGCTTCTCTTTGGCATGATAGGATTCCATCCCATTCATTAGTTTGACGGCAGTTGGATAGTATATCGAGGAACTTCTATCTTCTGGGGGAGATAGAAGAGATAGACACCCTCCTATTCCGAATCAACCCTCTCCTCACTCAGTTGAAAGTCTGCTCAGGGAGCTGCCCGCTGAGAATTGTGGATAACTATGTGGATAGGGAAACCGCCCGCTCCATGATGGATCTGTCTTCATTTCAGTAATGGTTCACCTGCCTCGCTTCCCTTCAACTACTCTACTGGCTGGAACTTCTAGTTGTTAGTAAGTGTGGTGTCGCGATGACTAGTTCGGGGTCTGGGCGCTGATGTAACTGAGCGTATGTTGTGAAATACGCTTGGCATACACGCTACGGGATACATATACACTCGAAAAGAACAGGCCCTAAATACATATCCGGACGATCCATCGGACGATCCCGGCGCCTGGGCGTTTCCGCCACATCCGCCAACATGCAGCGCCTCCCTCTTCTCCTCGGTGCGCTGAGCGGCCATTTCGCGTCGCAAACACCCTGCCGCTTCGCGCCGGGCGCTTTCACGCCTCTCCTCCCCGCGACCACGACCTGGTTCTCCGCTGCAGGTCGGCTCAACCTCGACTTCTTCCACCGCACGCTATCGGTGCAGGAGCTGGGAACACTCGTCACCGTCGAATCGAGCACGCCCGCAACGTTCGAGCACGTGTCCGTCCCGTTCTCGCTGCTGCTGCACTACCTCGCCCTCCCCGCGCCGCCGCAGGGACTGCCGGATCTCTACCTCGCTCAAACACCCTTGCTGGACATGATCCCCGCGCTGAAGGAGTCGATACCCACTCCCGCCGTAGTCGAGGAAACCGGCAGGGGCGATATATACGCCACGAACTTGTGGCTGGGCCGGTGCGAGAGCATAAATACGCCGCTGCATAAGGATCCGAATCCGAACCTGTTCGTGCAGCTGGCGGGGAAGAAGCGCGTTAGGATATTCTCACCTGCGGAGGGGAGGACGATCGTCGGTGACGATGTCGCCAGATTCAGGGCGGCGGAGGAAATGATGCTGGGAGCCGCCCGCCCAAGGCTCGAGGAGGTCGTGTGGGGTCCGCACGACGGTAAGACGGAGGCGTACGAAGTAGAGGTCGGACCAGGCGATGCGTGCTTCGTCCCAACGGGATGGTGGCACGCGGTAAAGGGTGTGGGCGATGGTGTGGGTGCGAGTGTTAACTGGTGGTTTCGGTAGTGGGCGTGATGATGATATCGATCCTCCCGGGCCAAAATCCGTCGCCTCGAAGATCCTTCCTTCCCATCGTGTGGGTTCTCCCCGACACGCTAGATATCGCGGAAACAAGAGGGCGAGAATCGTCCGTGATATAGCACAAACGCCAGGCGATCGCCGAGACTCCGCCGCCCAACTATGAGATTCCGCAGGGACTGGGAGGCACCCCCCGACGGAAAGCTGCTTGTATCGAGAAAGGAAAGCAGCGTGGCAGTCGACGACCTGCTACTGTAGTGCATCATCGATTAGTATTCAGAGCCTTGGAGACGAGTTAGGTCGCCACTCCGTGGGAGGTTGCTACTTCGCGGGTGACTGCCTTCCCCTACCTAGGTCCTGGCAATACACGCATTCCTCGCCCTGACTGCAGCACCGGCAACGAGCGTCCATGCAGCAATTGCTTCCCTCGTCGAGGCAAGTTAGTTGGACACATCGAGAGCTTGGATTGCGCGCCAGAGGTAGGATCGTAAGAAACAAAAAAAATACATACCTACCGTATTAACTCATGCAAGACGCATTGTTTTTTTGGCGATAAGCGCACACTAACGCACACCAGCGCGCTTCGGGACTAGCGCAGTATCAAAATCGCGCCAGTTTCAATTTTCGAATTTTTCGAATTATCAATCTAAATACCAAAGAGAGCCGCTCCTCGGCCGGAGGAACATCCCACTAAAGATCCCCATCCTGCCAACGAAAGCCATACTCAACGCCGTCATCCTCGTCAGATCCCTATGCATCAGAGACTTGTGGGAACTGCAACACATATGTCTGAGCAGGTTTCGCGGTCAACCTCGCACTTCTTGTACCAGCACTAACAGCCGCTGACGCACTGCTAGTAGTAGCAGATTTTCCACTTTCCCGTCTTTTCTTAGGGTTTCCCCTTCCCCTTCCTTTCTTAGCTTGCGGGTATGGCGCCAATGCTGAGGGCCCCGGCGAGTCCAGGAGTGCTGAGGTCGCGTGCGCTGAGCCGAAGCTCGCCGAGGCCGAGCCGCTGATAATGCGCATGGCCGCATACGAGTCGCCAATGGTGAGTGAAGGTGCAGTTGAGTCGCCAGTAGTGAGTGAAGCCACACTTGGATCGCCCGCAGTAGATCTGCCTCCACCTACAATTGCCAGGGTGCGAAGTCATTAAATGTTGCTATCAGATGTTGGTACTGCATGGACTGGAGTTGCCTACTTTCTTCCATCGTGATATCTGAGTCACTTTCTTCAAACCAACTTATGTCTAGTCTCCTCCATTGTTGGTGCCCGTTGTTTACCTACCCTGGATATCACCCGCGTGTGGTGAGCCCATGCAAGGACTCCCAGCTTGAATTCAACTGTACGCGAGCGCTTTTCCCGGAAAGGTGTTGCTGCGGGGCGTGGAAAACATCGTGGAGCTTCAGCGACTGCCTTTTTACGAGGGCCTGGCCGGTGCCTGAACTTCAGAGGGGAACGGAAATCCGGCTTGCTAGCCGACTCATCCTCGGTGGTGGACTGTAAGATGATGGCAGTGAATATCTTTCAGAGTTTATGGATAGGTACAGGTGGTAAAGGGGAGTCGAGAACAGAGGGGTGGTGAACACGCGGTGTAGGTGATGGTGGGCAGTTGACGGCAGGGGCGCGTTGGTGACGGGGAGCCATGATCGTGGATGCTGGCCTGGTATCATCAGCTTTCCTATCAGTATTTGTATTCCCATATCGTCCATGCCATGTCCTCTATCGGATGTCACGATCCAACTCCCATTGGTGGTCATCTTGGTGTTGGTCGAGAGACGTCTTCTCTCGGCCGAAACTTGAGTCCCGTGACGTTAGAGTATTTCCAGCGCGCTAGCCATAAGCGCACTAGTGCGCGATTACTGCCAAAAAAACAGTGCGTCTTGCATGGTAAAGTGTCGGACACATAGACGGGCTAGTGTCTTGGCATTCTTGGCAAATTCCCAAGATAAATCGAGTGCTATGTGATGAGGCGCCAAAAAGCCTGTGCCTTCTGCCGCTGCTCACGGGATCGGTTGGCTGCGCGCATGCAGGGATGTCAATTTCTGCCCTATTTGGCAACCACTCCAGCCACAGCCACACATATTAAAAAATAAATAAAAATTACTTTGATGTTGGCGTTTGTTGTGGAAAAGGGGCACGGCGCGCGGTAAACTATCACCAGATACTCGATCTTTCATCCCCATTACTACATACAACCGCGATTACGTCTATTTCGCGTCAACTTTGCCATGCCTCC
>Ga0307512_10006334_pt1 | contig 12004 bp, 16 predicted proteins | sample 14_EM_MG_FD_200267 | JGI IMG/M metagenome (GOLD analysis project Ga0307512, IMG submission 200267) | Populus trichocarpa ectomycorrhiza microbial communities from riparian zone in the Pacific Northwest, United States - 14_EM | ecosystem: Host-associated > Plants > Roots > Unclassified | place... | reverse complement strand
TTCGAACGAAACGGCCGAGGCGCCGTCACCCCAGATGCGCGGTTTGGAGACAATATCCACGCCCCGACACAACGGTCGGGGTCCTGACAGTTCCCTTAAAAGGCTATTGATATTCATCTAGACTTGTACACAACGCCGTATAGTCCTGGGGACAGTCACCCACTATCGGAGGTTGTGGACCCATCTTCCGTAGTTGACAATCTCCACTTCGGTGAAAATGCTAGAGATAGTCAAGAAGACGTAAAGCTCGAATAAACTTCGTGCATTAAGGATTACAGAGCGCAGACAAAGCGCAGACAAAGCGCAGATAAACAGTCATGTGCATACAAGGAACCGCAGATGCAGTAACAGAAACGGACACTGCAATACAGTATTTAATCAGTTCGTCGGCGTACCTCCACGGGGATGAAAGTCACAATGATATGGTCGAGCATACCCATCCCGGCGGGTGTTACCTCCAAATACGGTTTCCCCTTCTTGAACAAGCTGGGCCCGTGGAATTGGGCGATTAACGTCTTGTTTGGATCGTCAATAGCGAGCTGCGGTTCGCGTTTCGTTGAGTGAACAAACTTTCACAGTGGTGGCTGGAGGTCTTCGCGTGCGTCAACTCACCCTTGGGTATTGGGGACCCCTCATTGACCATCGGTACGGGACGCCTTTGTGGTTGAACACATAGCTCCTGCTCGCGTCGACCGCACATATCTAAATCAGAATTGCGCTGGAATTCGAAATAGACATCCACCCACTTTCTCAGCTTGGTTTTAAGCGGCATGTATTCCGTCCTCTTCCTGATCTTCCCTTCAAACACGATCCGAGTCGACGCGAACCACTTCCAATACAACCTCGCGATCTCGTTCTCCACCAGAGGTAAATCCTCCCCCGGGACCTCATCCACGGCAGCACCAACCCCACTATCACCTTCCTCATCCTCTCCACGTCCGTCCGACTCGGCCCCTGCCAGAAACCTACACTCCTCGGAATCATAGCCTTCATGGGGTTCATTCGCGTCCGGGTGTGACTGAGGTATTTGATTGGGGACGGGAGGTGTCGCCGGGTCACATCGAAAGACCCTCGTGACGCTACCGACGAACCTACGCGGAGTGTCGATCCTGTATAGTTCCTGCTTTGTCGTCTCATTGACCAGCACGGTGCGCACGGGAGAGTTACGCGTAAAGATGAGCTTTGTGTTCATCTCGCGAGTCAGAATGGCAAGGTCGCGTGATGGCGTCGGGATGTGAGCATCTCGTCACAGAACGCCTGATATAAACGCAAAGCATGGCAGGCTGCGGATCGAACGTGGAGATCTGACGGAATTTGCTCAGGGTGTCGATCGCCGTGATGTGGGAGAGTCAGAACAGTAAATCATCTCGGTGGTGCCCAACGCAGATACATGATTTAGTAAATAAAAAATTAGTCTACACAGATACAGGCGAAAAATTGGTAGGAGAATATCATGTCATAGGTGATCCAGGTGAACATGAGCCCTTGGAGTTATCTCACAATCGAGACCATCGTAAATCCTGTGGGTAGAAAGGATTCATTAAGAGGGGCGTTTTAATGACCGAGATTCCGAATATAAAATCACCTGAAGAATGCGTTCTTTTCCTCCACGTTCACCTTTACAGTCACCCCGTTCACCACCCGCTCCTTAATGTCAAGTGTCGCAACCATCCTGGCGATGACGAGCCAGAAGGATGATTGGATGAGGTAGACCCCTGGGCATCTCCTAGGCTCCGTGAGTACACTGCAAGAAACGTCGCACGGAAAAAACTGATCGGTACCTTCTTCCGGTCCCGAAAATGTAATTCCAAGGACTGAACGCCTTGTCTTTGATATTTGGATCATCCCCCATGAACCTCTCGGGGCGAAAGACCTCGGGATCCGGATATAGTCGTTCATCTCTCGACATCACCCATAGGTTCCCAAGCACCTAAAAGTTAGAAAGTCAAAGATCATGTCAAAATCCGTGAAGTAAATTCCTACATAGGCTCCCTTTGGAATACGGTAGCCTTCGTACACATCCCCCGTGGATAGATGTGGGAAGTCTGCGTGAGGAGTCAGTGGTATCCATTGGAATGTAGAGCGAAACGTACTCAAAGGAGCGGGACAAGCCCATCTCAGTGTTTCTGTGAGCATGGCCTCGACGTACGGTAATGAAGACCTGTCACTGAACGTTGGCAGCCTGGAATTTCCAACGACGGTGTCAATTTCTTCCTGCGCTTTCCGGAGAACTTCGGGGTGCTTGATCATCGCCAAGATAAAGTTTTCTAGCCCTGCTATTGTCTTGAAGAACGGGGTGAGTTGTTGGGGATTGTCCGGGTGAAATTTCCGCTTACTGTGTCGATGCTACCGAGGTGCAAGGAGTACAAGGACCACCTTACGTCAAAATCGTCCTCAGAACTTGAATCTGGATCATCTCCAAGAGCATTCGAAACTGCTGATGCAACCGCCTTTCCCTCGCGCTGCACGATCGTTAATTATGCGGCTCTGTGCGAGGGAATGGACGGGCGAAAGGACTCACAATTCTTTTCAGGCAGCGCTCATATGGGACGTTTACTGACCGCTCGATGATAACTTTCCATTCCGCAGCAAGTCGTTTGAAGGTGGCCCCAGGAAACCATGCGGGGAGGTATCGGACTGAGGAAAAACAATAAGGACTAATTAACGGTTCAAATTTGTTGCCACTCACGGAATGGCAGGATATCAACAGCCCACACTTTTGTCCCAGCAGCGATCTTGTTCGAGAGCACTTCCGCAGCTTCCCCAGTGATCTTGATCAGTTCGTCATCAGATGACATGACTTGGTGTCCGTACAGGATCAAGAGCATGACACTCGAGGTGTACCTAACGCAGGTGTCAGAGAGGCGACGTCAAAAAAAAGAAGAATGACGTACTTTAGAAGAGCGTCCTCAATTGTGGTCTTTTTGGACGTCAAATCAGAGAGGAGTTGGCGAGTGCCCATTTCTAAGGATGGCTCGTAGGAGGGGATAGTCTCAGGCCCGAGTGCTTTCTTCATAATTCTTCGTTGTCTGCGCATGCGCTCAGCGTCATCCGTGCCGATATGTGGCAGCTAAAGCGAGATGAGGTAGGTTCGTGACAATCAGTTCGTAAACACTTACGATATATTTCCCGTTGCATAACTCGTTGAGCATAACCATCTTGGGTCTGTCGGCGTACTTATCCCAACGTTTGTTGATCAGATCTTCGTTCGCTTGGAAGTCGTTGAGGAAGATCATCGGAATGCCGGCTGCATTGGCATAGACAATCTTGCCTGCGAAGAAATCCATCATCAACAGGAGAACGACGTCGAAAGTTACATTACACGCACCATGGTCTTTGTACCAATCGTTAGCCAGCTTCCACATGTACTTCTCTCTGAACTGGAGGACATTTCCAAGCAGTGGCAACGCCCTTGGACCAGGAGGAAGAGGTGGGAGACCCCTCCTTCTTAGATATAGGAGACCGAGGGCGACGCCAGTGAAGAGTCCGATGAGAGCTTTGTCCAACATCCCTTTCGCCCGCATGCAGATGAAGTGATTCTGCTTTTATTCATGACGGCACTTTGGATCTGTTTGTTCTCGTGTGCCTCAAATCGCGCTTGAAATGGACAAGTTCGGGTTAGTTTTGATCCGGATCATCGATTGGCTTCTTTTCCTGTACCTTATACTTGTTCTCCTCCTATTTTGGCTCCTTCCGCAGAATATCCGACACCTTGAACTAAGCGTCTTTACAAAAGACAATAGAGGTCGGTCTTGTATTGCTCACGGGCGCTGAAACCTGGAATTCCGTGTTCGGAAGGTTCTTGTGATCCAGAGACAGTGGACATCTCGGAGATACCACGCCTGAATAGCTGGTCTGAGTTGGGTTAAACCGGCGGCGCACCACTAACAGTCAAGCTTGAGGCGATTTCCAGAGTGTAAGTATAATAGTGAAAGTCTCACCCGTCACAAGATGCACGGTGGCTGAATCATCACATGACCAGCACGTCGCTTCGTCTTCTGTTGCTGGCTCAAATGTTTCGCCTACTGATCTTTGACAGCTCTGAGCTGGCTCAGTCCCAACCTGTTGGTCGTCGTTGTTCCCCCCACGGGAACCTGCCATCGATCGTATCGATTCATCGGTCACCGGTCACTACGTACTCGGCGATCGCCGCTGCCGCTCTGAACGCCACTCCATCACTAACACCGTACGGGTAAGTGCTTACCATCTTCATATACTTGTCCGCGAGCTGCTACGAAGATCGTCATCGTCATGGGGTCGTGAGCGATTAAATATACTGGACCGTGTCCGGATCTTCCGCGCGACCCATGGAAGCACACAGCTTCTGAAACCTCTAACGTCCGTGTAGAATATCTGACCACTTCAGACTCTCTGATTATCTCCCGCTGCGCCATTTTCTGTAATGTATGCGTGAGTCCCCGGTGACCGGTGATGTGTGATCCACGATATCCGAGCAATCGAATCACTTTACGTGTCTGGATAGCCGCTCCCGCTAGTGGCATGTTCCATTTGTTCCACCTCGCCTCGCCTTATCTAATAACTGTTTGTTCTTGACCCGCCCTCGAGACAATTGTCTGTGAGCCGTGCACCTATATAGTGGGTCGGCTAATTTGGGAACTCGGAAAATTGCCCCAACTATTTGTAAATGGTATAGTATGCGAGGGAACGTGTTCCTGTCCAACAGTGGACGCATGTTTGGCCAGCCCGGGACCTCATTCGGCCACGCTACAGTGGTATCTGGTGGGTCCAAGATAAGGAATTCTAGCCGCACCGTAGACTGTCTTTAGAGCGGCTGTACCAGTCAGGTGCCAATCGCGGTCAGACTGGACCGATTATCTCGCTGATTATCGGGTTGTGGCGCTACTCGACAAGTCGAAAGCAGAATGACAATTGACCCCAGCCCGACCGCACCTAATAGCTGTGACAGACGTGCGACGGCACGAAAACGATAACTTGAGGTGTATCGCCTGACCTCCGAACCTCTCTTATCGCCCTAAAGAACGTCCTTAGAGAAAAAACATCGCCTTCCGTATGGCGAAAGAAACCGCAGAACAGTTCCGTGACTCCCATTCAGTAATTCATAGGGAGATTATGTACGCCCCTATCAAGTCCCAGGAAGCCCGGTACTCCTTCCGTCATGGGGTTTCGCCCCCTCTGCCCTGGTGTTTCGTTTACGGCACAGCTGGGTGAGGCAGCACCGGCCAACTGAATGAGGACTTTTAGCAAACCTTTACATATTTTTCCGCCACCTGACAACTGAATGGCACTCGGCGCCCAACCGCAAAATGTGGCCGGGCCACGTTTGAAACGCATGCATGAACGAGGAATCAACGAAAACATGTGGTCTGTTTTAAGTACGTCCATGTCTGTCTGAAGAAACGCGCGGTAGTATGTAAATACATACAACGATACCGGTGTCCGATCTGGAAGCTTTACAAAGTTTTACATCGTGGAGTCCACGATCCAGATTTCCGGCTGAAAGGAACCCTGGGAGACAGATTTGAGCTGGACCAAAAACATGTTATCAAGGTGCATGGACCCTTCGCCAATTTTCCATTGCTTGTCGGCGGATCCGTCCATGGAGTTTGAATTCTGCGGTTCGGTTTTAGTTAACAGACGGACGATTCCGTCACGACGGGAGCTTACGGTCATCGAGTCCAAATACCGTTCGAGCTTCCTTGCGACCTGATGCGCCAGCTTGCTACGTGTTATACGATCACGTTCCTTGTTCCAGCGCGTTGTAGGAATCTTTTATCGTTGTAAATACGTGACAACACACCCAGAAAAAACGTTCTCACCTGGGGTGAACAGTTAGGCGGGTACCCGGGGAACTTGAGACGGCCTCGTCAACTCTTACACGAGGCGGGAGAAATCACGACGAACGTACCGACAAACGACATGAAATGGCGCTGCTTGCGTCTTGTAGTACAAGGTCATCCCGTCCGTCGAGACCTGTAAACACCTTACGGAGAGCGTCCCCCATATTCACACCTGGGCGACCATTGACACTGAAGAGAATCGATTCCAACGGCGTGAAATTCCATTGCTTCAGTCCGTAACTGTAAGTCTTTTGCGGTATTTTGCGCCAGTTGGGTGGAGAGAATACCGTGGCCTGAGAAGGGAATGTCGTAGTCTGAGGCGAAGGGAATGTCGTAGCCTGAGGTGGAAGGATGGGTGGTGACAGTAAACCCGACACAGAACAGGCGACACGAAGCAATTCCCAGTCGTAGACTTGGGGGGCGTCCAACGGTATCCCTGGGATGGATTCGTGTGGATCGCTGATGTTGAACGAAGTTGAGGGCAACAGTACTTCGGGGACATTTTGGAAGGGGAGCATCTCCTCGAAAAAAACGAAGTCCTGATTTGCGGGCGGCGCACGAAAATACTGGACACTTTGAGAACGAGTATTGAGCAGGCAGGCAGTGGAAATGCTCACCCCGTAAATTTCACTGGAGCTTGTAGAATCGGGTCCTGCGGCCATGCTAACACACCCGACGTTGTGGTAACGATAGGTGCTCGGCTGTGGATGCTTTTTATACCCATCCAACCCCACACCTTCCTGTCCTTCACGTCATAGGCATCGAGACTTACAAACAAGCTGCACCTCACTGAAAACCCTCACAAACGAATTATTAGTCCGAGGACATCGGCAGAACGCTGATGCTCGGCTGGCTCACATTAGTAAGGGCTGGTAGACCGCCGGGCCGCACAAACCAGTGAGCTAAGTGTCCGGATGGTTCCAGCAGTACACAGCCAGTTCTTTTAGAGATACCAATTTTATCCGTGGCCAGATCTTCCAGAAGGATCCGCGATACCTATCAGCGGACAGCCATAATGGGATTTCATAGATATCCCCCAAGTGACGAGTGTCTGTGGATATCCCACATGATTCCCGGCCCTCCGAAAAGGATCGTCCATGGACCCTGACATCGGATATATCCAGAGATGCCCAGTCCCATCGTCGGGCACATCCACTGGAACTCCAAAATCATTGGCCGTGTAAACTCTAGGTGGACCACGAGCCTCGGAAAAAACCGAATATCCAGATGCGTACATGTGGCTGGCTCACGATCGCAGGGTAACGTTTGTTCCACTACCGACCCATCACTCCTCCAGAGAGTCGACGTCTTGGTACGAGGTGGGTAAGAAAGTGAATATGCAAGAGCGGTAGAAGATTACTGTAGTAACACGACCAGTCCGGTAGTCATCCATCATCACCCCGCTAAAACTGAATTGACCGGATGTTTTAGGGCCGGGGTGGTCATGTTCGTACATTGCGGCACGCCACCTTAATCCGGGCCATCAGAGTATTCACGATTAATTCAGATCGTTCCTCGTGCATGGCGGGTTTTGGCTCCAGGTGGGGGGACAGTGTGGACTCCTTCGCGGACGCATCAGTGGAAGGGAACATATTCGAGAGACTCGGAGGGAGGGGATGAAAGGAGGGGAGAACATGGAAGAGGGGAGGGGACATTCAGAAACGATGTTCAAGCGACTTTAGCAGGTATTTATGGGACTAGAACTTTCTGGAAAATTCTTCTGATCATTCATCCTTACCATTTATTTTTACGTGTCCCATGTTAGCAGCACCAGTTCAACGGTAAAGCTACAGAATGTGCTCTCCTGGACTCCATCTGTAACAAAGTGTGTATCAGGGGGGTCCAAACGACGACGACCAGCCCAAGTATTTCTCCCCTTCTTCGCATAGACTCTCACTCCGCTTGCTCTCCCTCAGCTAGGGACCCAAACACGTCTGCAGAAATGGTTCCGTCGTGTTTTTCTTCTGATTATATTCACCGCCCTCTCCGACAGAGTTCTGTGTTGCTGGGAATTGTACCATCACGTCTCTTCCAGGTTCTGGGACCACCAGTTACTGCCTACGCGGGTGGTCGTTCCGACCTGTGGTTGTCCTATGAATCTCATAAATCTCTTGAGACCCGCCTTGAATCAATGAATGCCAGTCACAGAACACCTTGGAATCACGCGTGATCCTGTGCGCAGACTGTCTGGGGCGGTTCTCTTGCTTTTCACCACAAAGCGCGGGAGGCTCGGTACTGATTTTTGTCCGCGGCGATCACAGCTGGGTTCACCTAGGTTCACTCTCACGAACCACCACTTCGCGAACCTTTCCGTGGGACGGAAGGTATCTCTCTATATGATTGTCTTTGCACTTGAACTTTCTAACCGGAATGGTCTCCCGGTTCAGGCGTCCGAATCAAAGTTGGTGATATCTAGGCATTTGCCTATCACCCTCTCTGAACGTCATTCTAAATGTCGCTGCGGTATCGAAAACAAAAGTGACTGAAAGTACCGAGTTGACTCTAACAGGCTAACTACATTCGAGGCGGCGCTGATCCAGCTCGAAGGTTTTGCGTGGAGCGCCGCACCGGAAGAGGCTGGTGTGAAACAGAGCTTGGCGGACCGGATGTGGAAAACTCGACATGACTTAGGGCTACAGGGGGGCTCGAGAGGGTCGAAGCCACAACTCGTTTCGCACACAAAGACGGCACCATGATCGCCACACATCCGAAACGCGGCGAAGGTGGGAGGAAGGGAGGATGTGGCTGAGACTTATGTGGTTTCCTACGGATACCCCCCCTTCGAGAAGCCTCGGGGCGGGACGGGTTTCTCGTGGCGTTTCACCCGGCTGTCGACCGGATATCGTTTCGGAGATGGCCAAGTCATGCCCGGGCAATTGGGAATCGTTGCACAAGTGGAACGAAAGGTCGTGGATCCCACATGTCTGCGGGATATCGTGAGTCGAGTGAGAAAAAGAAAGACGAGATGCGAACCGATTAGCGGCGGTAGCTATGTATACATTGTGGGAATGATCTTGGTCAAATATTGAGCGACTATCCGTAACACTAAATAATATTATACCCGTCGTAGAAGGGTGCCATTAGCCGAGGTTGCTCGATATCTGAGAGTTTCCACATCGTGCAGCACGAACGAAACTGGAGAATCAGAATCAAATGTCGAGGTAACACCAGCATGTGGTGGGGTCGGAGTAGATCGGGTTGTCATCCTTCCCGTCCCCCGTGGTTTGGGGGGTTGGCTGAGTTTCCAGCGAAACGACCGAGGCGCAGTTTGGAGACAATTTCCACGCCCCGACGCAACGGTCGAGGTCCTGGTAGTTCCCTTAAAAGTCTCTAGATATTCGTTTATACACGGCCATAGCTTTACGGATAGTCACCGAATATTAGCCAAAGCATTTGAAGAACGTCTTTCCTTGTTCAACAAGCTGGTCAAAAATCACCAAATTGAATATTCACAACGCATGGTACAGATTTCGAGCGGACAAGAAAAGAAAGAGATAGCATTGAAGGAAATGCGTACGTCAGGAAAGGACCTAAGGCCTGAGGAGTCTGCGTAACGTGTTCGCGCAGGACTGGGGAGCCTGGACGAATGTCGGAGGGGGGATGGTGCGAACCATTTCGCGAGGTCAGCGGAGATCCAAGGCAGTTTTGGAAGATCAATGGCTAAAACTGAGTCAAAGTTGTGTACAGTTTTGTTTTCATTTCGATGGGCCGTCGTCGTGTTTTATACTATAGAGTATATATAGCCCTAATCGATAATCGGTTGTTTAGTTTTTGAATGGCATCAGAGTTCGGTATCTCGGCCCAGGTCCCCATCCCCGTTATCACTATCAGACACTCACGAAAATCAGCAACATATCCCCGACATGAGTTGGGAGTTGTCGACACCCGATAACCGATAAGAGGTATTCGGCTCTCTTCACAATTTATTGTCTGCGAGAAAAACGTCGCGAGCGGAGAGGACAAAGAAGTGGAAATGGTTGACAAGAATCCTCCCCATGTGATGCCTGCCGCATTCATTGGGCCAGTCTCAATGTCACATGACCCGCGCGTCGCGTCATGCTCAAGACACCTCGCCACATTCCTCCAGACCATCTCTTCCTCTCGCCCGCGTTCCGTGACTCCTATTCAATTATTCATAGGGAGATTGTGTATGTCCCAAAAAGCCTGGTACCCCTTGTGTCACGGGGTCTCGCCCCCTCTGCCCTCATGTTTCGTTTACGGCACCCCTGGGCGACGCAACACCGGCCAACTAAATGGGGACTGTAGCAAGCGGTTACATATTGGCCCGCCATCCGACAATTGAATGTCACCCGGCGCTCTGTAGTACTGGTTTGACAGAATTATTATCGATGAGGGGAGGAATCGCAAAAACGTGCAGTTTGTTTTACGTGCATTACTGTATTGGATCTTAGTCAAAAAAGGTACTCATGTCTGAAGAAATGCGCGGTAGAGTAAATACAACGATACTGGTATCCAGTCTGTAAGTTTTAGTAAGTTTTACATCGTGGGATCCACGACCTGAAAGGAACCCTGGGAGACAGATTCGAGCTGAACCAAAAACGTATTGTCGAGGTGCATGAATCCCTCGCCAATTTTCCATCGCTTGTCGGTGGACCCATCTATGGGGTGTGATCTCTGCGGTTCAGTTTTAGACAACAGGCAGGCGATTCCACCACAGCGAACTTACAGTCATCGAATCTAAGTACTGCTCGAGTTTCCTCGCGACCTGATGCGCAAGGGCGCTGCGTGTTATCGGATCGCGTTTCTTGTTCCAGCGCGTTGTAGAAATCTTTTATCGCAGTCAATGTGTGACAACACAAGCGGGACAAACATTCCTACCTGGAGTGAGCGGTTTTGGGGATACCCGGGGAACTTTAGATGACCTCGTCAACCCTTACACAAGGCGGGAGATGTCGCGATGAACATACCGACAGACGACATGAAACGATGCGGCTTGCTTCTTGTAGCACAAGGCCATCCCGTCCATCGAGATCCATAAACACCTTACGGAGAGCGTTTCCCATATTCACCCCCGGGCGACCATTTACACTGAAGGAAATAGATCCCAACGGCGTGTGATACCATTGCTTCCGCCCATGATCATAGGCCTTTTGCGGTATTTTGTGCCAGTTTGGTGGAGGGAATGTCTTATCTTGAGGTGGAGGGATGGGCGGTGGCAGCGAAGTCGACGCAGAACAGGCGGTACAAAGACCTGCCCTGTCGTCGACCGAGGCTGCGATTTGAGGCGGAAATGCGTCCCACGGAGTCCCCAGGACGAGTTCGTATAGATGTTTGAGGTCGGGTGAAGCTGAGGGCCACAGTGATTCGGGGACGTTCTGGGAAGGAACCATCTCCTCGGGAACATCAAAGTCCTGATTGACGGGCGACGCACACAAATACTGGACTTTGAGAAGAAACATTGAGCAGATGTACGGTCAAAACACTCACCCCGCACCATTCACCGGGAAGAGAGTCACTGAAGCCTGTAGAATCCGGTCCTGCAACCATGCCAGTACACCCAACGTTGTGATAGTGCTTGTAAGAGGGCTTTTATACCTGTCCAATCCTAGGTCTTCCCGTCCTTCCCCTCGTGGCCACAGTGACTTGCAAACAAGTTGCACTTTCATGGAAGACCCTCACATGCAGACTCCCAATCCAAAGGCCGTGGGCGGAGCGCTCATGTTGACTATTTAGCATCGATGAGGGCTGACGAACCAACGAACCAGCGAACCATCCAAGGACTGAGTGTCCGGGGGTGTGAGACACCTCCCGTCGAGTCACGGAGGAAGCCGCTGCAATGCCCATTACCGGCGGTATACTGTACCATTCCGACCAACCCGGCGGGGGGTTAGTCTATGACAAAAAAATTAGAGCTAATGACAGCGGTGGTGGGCCGAATGGCGGTGACAGCCTAGCCCGGACGGCGGCCCCCAATATGGTGACGCAAAAACGGCCCAGCCGGTGTCACCGACCGAAAAAAAAATGAAGACATGAGGTCGGGCCCACCAGCGGACCCCCCGATGACAATGACCAACCGGGCTGGTCGGAACGGCACAGTGGCCCGCGGACACCGTCGACCCCGGAAAAATCCAGCGGCCGGCTGATCGTTTGATGAACACGATGTAGCACCTGTCGGCTCGCGACCGCAACTCATCGCATCATCTACCAGTCGCTCTCCCAGAGGT
>Ga0307512_10006332_pt1 | contig 12009 bp, 11 predicted proteins | sample 14_EM_MG_FD_200267 | JGI IMG/M metagenome (GOLD analysis project Ga0307512, IMG submission 200267) | Populus trichocarpa ectomycorrhiza microbial communities from riparian zone in the Pacific Northwest, United States - 14_EM | ecosystem: Host-associated > Plants > Roots > Unclassified | place... | reverse complement strand
AACAGTGTGGAAACACCTTAGTTTCAAGTGATAAAACCCTGAATTTCAGGTGTTTTGCCTACTGAGATTCAGTAGCTGTTGCGTTCATAGTGATCGGGTCTTCCAATTCGTATCTACTCCCATGGCTCGGGGGATTGAAAAATCAGGGAAAAAGAAAAGATGGTCACGTGGTCACCCACCCAAAAGGCGGTCATACGAGGGGGGAGAAACTATGAGTGTTCGTGCGCATTTCGTTAACCTCGTCTTTGAAAAGATTTCCTCTTTTAGTAGGTCATATTCTTTGCACGACGGCGTTGCGATTCTAGGTTAAATGGAGCGGGGTCAAAACAAGCGAAAAGTAGGCGATGTATGCGCCGCATGGATTGCCTCCCTTTAGCTGGGTCGAGATAGCTGATCCACTCGCGCCCAGCCTGAGGGTTACCTCCTTCACTGCCTCGCGATACACAATCTACAACTTGAATACCTTGATCTTCTCTTCGAGCCAGTCGATCGCCTCGGCCCTCGATCAGCTTCTTGAGCAGCTTGTCACGCTTCGGCGTTATCTGCTCGTTCTGCTCTTTCTCAAGCCCCGTAGACCCCTCGATTGCCCGTGGCTGCCCTGTACCGACTTGCCTTCTCGTGCCTGCTTCTCTTTCTCCTCGACGAATTTCTTCGTGCCCTCAATCTCGCACGCCTTGTAAATCCGCACGCTCTCCACTCCGCCGAGACCTCGTCCAGATCCGAGTCATCCCCCGCATACTTTTTCTGCTTCTTGTACTTGGCGTCCGTGACGAGGAGGGCATGACGCAAATTCATGCTGTCGTACTTGAACGGACGGAGCTGTAAACCAGCGCGAGTTAGAAAAACGCGGCTCTGTCCATGGTATAGAACCATGGCATCCGTATACTCTCCTCCATCTTCGCCACCGAGTAACGGTGCGCCTTCAGGGCCGCGCGCTGGTGGTTGGATAGAGTAGAGGCCATGCGATTCTCGTGATGATAATGGTTAAGCCTTTCCTGAAAGATGCTACTCTCTCGTCTAGCTGGTTCTGGAATGTGATCGAAGCGTTGTAAGTACGGAAATTTTTTACGTTGAGGCCCTTCATGTACGTTGCAAAGACTGAAAGTGGTTGTTCAGACACTTACGCTGAGAAAAAATCGACAGAAATGACAGCATCAGTGTATACAGCGCAAAGAGGACCGTCTAGGGCACGCGATTAAACAGCCCATCTGGGTCCTTCTTATCGCGCTTGCCAGTGAAGATAGTGAAGTTCTTGAACACTTGCACGTCGACAGCGACCTTGTTGTACTGGATCGGGTCCTTGCTAAGGGAGTCGAAGATGACAAGATTTGATGGTTCGTGTGTGAGATGCCCGCAGCGCGGTGAACAGCACTGGACGGCATCAACCTCCGAGTCATCTTCGCCCTTCTCCAGCTCATTCCTAGCTCAAATGCAGCACATCAATGTAATATATCGTCGTCCTCCGCATTCGTAGGGAGGTGCCCCTGTTTCTCAGATCCGCTCGGTAATCCTCACGGATGCGTTCAACGTGTTTCTGAGACAAAAAATAACAACGCACAAAGGAGAAGACTCGGAGTGCGAATACTGACCCCCAACTCACGGAACATTTCAAACTCGGACATATCACTCTGGCCATTAAGCGAACTGCCCGCAGCTAACTTGCCAACAATATGTATTCGTCATCATCCAGCAAGAAGTAAGGGTAATTTCATTGGAAAAAGAATACGAATTACTAAGCGTGGTCTCTGCCACACAGCGCATGCGGTAACTTGTGAAAAGCATACAAGATGTTTTTGTTCGAACGCTGCGTCCGTCAATCCGTCGCATACGTAGAGGAGTTTTGAGGTGAAGAATGCCTATGAGAAGACCTGTTATAGAAGTGCTAAACAAATTACCAGCGCTCATCGCCGTGGAAAATCTTGATGCTTGAATCTGCACAAATCACATGTAGAACTCAAAACCTTACAGTTCTCCAGTTTCTTGGCCTGCGAAACCCTAAAAAGCCGAAGCCCGGCTAGAGTTTGAGTGATAAAGTTATTTGAATATGAATAACCTTCCTTGCACAGTTACCCTTTAATTCCCTCCCACATGCTGACCACGTTGAAGGTATCTTTGCCCAGGACTTAATGTCAATGGGCAATTCCAATGCAAGGAGACACTAACCCGATGCACGCACCTCCCCAATTTGTTACACTGGCGCCATCTCTCGGCGCACTCACGGACACACAACGATGTGTGTGATGTATAAGCAGGCGAATTCTCACGCAGACAAGGGAAGAATCGATACCTCTGACCATTCCTATCCTCTGACCGTCCCCATCATATTCGGTCCGTTGCTACTCACCGCATTTCTCACATCTCCGTGACGATCTGGGAAAGTACCGTGAATATACGACGCGGGAGAGCTCATAGGCTCGGTGGTCGGTGGCCAGTCGTCCATGGAGTCGTCGGCAGAGATTGTAGTCCAGGACTCGAACAGGGTCGTCATGTAGGAAAGTTGGTGGGACCGCGAACAGAGGACGATCTGGGGCGCGTGTGATGTGCGCCTTGCAGTTTCCCGACTGTCTTGCCGCCTCGTTCTCGTCCGATTACTGCCCAGTATAGCTATACTATCGGGTCAGCGCGTCACGCAAATCCGCCCTGTCTTACATGAATGGATTTTGATCTGGCGGGAAGGCCAGCATTCACCGTGACAGACGTGGTTATATTGTATCATACCCGAAGTCGCACCGGTGCCGTGACCCATGGCCCCCTGAGCCAGGCGGAGCGGTGCTGCGCGTCGTAAGGATGTGGTACGCATTCTGGAACACTTCAGGCACTGTGAACCGGCTGGGGCATGGCGTGCCAGCCAGAAAGAGCGCAGCGGAAACAAGCGCGCGTAAGCATGCCAAATTGCATGGACTGAGTTCGGCAGCACCCCCGCTTCCGCTAGCCTGTGAGACCCTCTAGCAAGAGGGGTGAATGAGGCGCGGGGAACGGGGGCTTGTGGTGGGTCATCGAGTGCGGAAATGACGCGTGGCGGGAGGGCGGCTTTCGAAAGCGCGATGAGGAACGTGTGACGCGGAGTGGTAATGCGAGTCACCCCGCTGCGCGGGCGAGGATCTGGAGCGCCCCGAGGACGCCGCCAAAGAGCGCCTGCCAGTGGGGGAGGTCCCTAATGAGGAGGAATGAGGGGGTGGGCCACCCAGCATTGAGCATTGCGCGCACCCTCTGCAGGCCAGTGCGGGGAGGCTCAGATTAGTTCGGGGAGCGTCGATGGGTCGAGCGGGCCTGGTGCGCGTACGGGTTCTGGTGGGTCCATGGGGGGCTTTTGGATCACGAGGGTGTTGTGAGGAGGGCTCATGTACCCTGCGAGATCGACGCAAACCGAGATGAGGCGCTGCACCCCGAAAAGATATGTGTAAGCTTCGGGAATAGCGGTGCATCTGCCTTGCCCTTGCCGAGCGGGTGAATGCTATGAGACGGAATGGGTGATGGGGGCTCAGATGAAGAGGGGAAAGTTGGCTGAGGTAGACGCAACATTGGACTTTCATTCCAACGCATCTCCGTGACGCTGTCCAGACTGCGACTACACGAATATGGCATCGAGAATCGCTCGAGAGGCACACCAACGCCCTGCATTTGCGCAGAGACGTCGAGCAAGAAAATATGCGGGGTGACGATGCGCTGGAGGATAGAGACGAAGAATGTGAACACACGCGCGCCAGAGGTGCGTCAAGGACTTCCACGAGACTGACTCTTTTTTTCTATTGACATGTTGGCCGGCGCGGAAGATCTCCTTCGCCTCGTCTCAGTAGGTTTCGTGATGAGATGAAAACCGCCAAATCGACCACTGCACGATCACCCTCGGCTCTCCAACGCCTCATCTCCCTCCCCCTGCCATCCCGGCCATCGTCCAAACAATGAATGACTTCACGTCGTAGGGCGGCAATATCCAGCTCAAGATCCTCCAGGGCCTCCTCTCGCTTTCACTAGTTTCGCTGCCTTGCATGGCAGGCTACTCACAAGCGTGCGTTCTGTCACTTTTACACTTGTGTGCTCCTTTGCTTCTCCGTTGTCCTGACGGATGACTGGCGGCGGGCAAGACGCCTCCGTGGTGCAGCAGGCCCCGCTATTTATTTCAAGCTGTGCGAGTCTATGAAGGTCCACGGCGGCGATACTGCGACAACTGGTCACCTTTGTCGTAGACAAGGTCGTCGAAGAGGATCTCCGTCTGCTGCTCGCAAATGCGCTCGGATCGATCACCCTTCCGGACGGGACGACACGATTGCTTGGCCCTGTGGCGCGCGACGCGTTCGCCATCTTCGAGGACCTGTACCTGCTGGGAAACGGCGAGCATCCGCAGTACCTGCGACTCGAATACCTCCACATGAAATTTTCCGTCGAGCTAGTCGAGGGCGTACTCACGAACTATCACAAGTCTTCCGAACGGCGCGTGTCTCTTTCAGCTCATATCAATACTACATCATATTACCGTCATTTCTAAACATCATGAGCTCTTGTTCTTATCACAACACCATCTCCCCACTGCCCCTCAGAACGCTTTCTGAGCGCTGTGCTTTCCCTTTCCCCCTCACGCTCCGCGGCACACGCATTATTTTTCTCTTACTCAAGCAATCTTGGCTGAACTTGCGAGAGATGCCGAGGTCTTTCTCGCGTCGCTCACCAAACTCGTCAGTGGTGAGACGAGGCCGGTGAGACCCGGCCAGGGTGAATGAGGTTGCTCGCAATGGAAATTACTGTATGCGGAGATGCGTCTTCCTTTATGAATCCTCGTATTACGACTAGTACTAGTGTGCCTGTACATGCGTTACAAGCTTTGGGGGAATGCCGATTTCATGCGTAGTATTTAGCAACCCTACGATACCTTGGCTGCCGATGGAGGAATATGTTAGAAGCCGATGTTGTGCGAGTGGGATGAGGCACGTAACCCTCCCTGGCCAAAGTCAAATCAGCAATTATGAATTCTAGAGAGGATCTGAATGAAAAGACTTTTCTGACGTGTATGTGATAGAGATCACGGTTCACGTATATGACACAGATCCACCACTCACTCCACGTGCCTCGCAGATTTCTGGGTGTTTCCTCCTATCACTAGCAAGAGAGTAAAAGGCTGGGAGACGGTTGGGGCAGTCCAGGACGTGTGCCAGATTGTTCCACCTTCTTTCTCATCCAGTTACCGTAGTGACTGTACGTGAGCACAATTCCGTCCCATCTGACGCGAACGTATCTCTTGGGACGAGAAAAGGGCCCGGCTTCACGCCCAGTTTACAACAATCTGAGTTTAAATGTCGGGATACACGTGACCGGCAAGCGTGGGTATAATGACTAATCATGATCGGAGAAACCCGAAAAAAGACACGAGGCAAGAGAAAACTTCCATTAATTGGGCACGATGCAAACACTTTCCGTAATGTCAAGTTCACTTTGGGCGGATGGCCGGACTAATCAAGACATTGGGGCCTGGACCTGCGGGACCTCGTGGTTGCCTCACGACTGAGACTGTAATCTTCTGACAATTATTAACTAAAAACAGCACCCTGCCTCCCACAATATGAAGCATGAGAGTGAATATCGACAACATTGGTGTCATCCGTTCTGATGGTACCTCCTCCTCTCTTCCAATGTGGAAGCAACGTGTTTGAGCAGCCTCGAGGTGGCCCAAATGGGTAAAAAGGGCCAAGGGTGTCAGGCAAATGGGTAACGTTTGTCCAACGTTTATCTTTGACTGCCATGCAACCAGAGTCAATTGTCGACGACACCCTAAAGGACGTTCAGCGGTGAGAAAAATGTTTTGGAACAAGCCATTCTTTTTCAACACCTTGTTTCAGCTTCCGCATCCTCTGTATGGGGAGGGTATGTCATTACCCTTCCCACTCGTGCCACCAAACTAACACGTTTGACCTGATCTACACTCGCAGACAGGGGTTGGGAAGTCTTCGCTGATCAATCGTGTATTCCGTTTGGAGAATTCGGTAAGGGAGCCATGGCCAGAATTCCGTGTGCTGCTAACTGAGCTATCTGTTGATTAAGCTCGATGCAGTTCGCGTTGAACACTATAAGCCGGGACAGGCTGACCTTAACGAAGGACTCACCCCACCCGAGAACAATTACGTCGTTCTGCACGACTCTAAAGGGCTCGAAGCAGGCGCTACCAAGACCTTCAATGATCTGGATAGATTCATCCGGCAACGGTGCAACTCGAACCTCCCCCTCAAAGATCAACTCCACGCTGTGTGGTGAGGATTCTCTTGGAGGCGACATTGGGCCAAGCTCACTGCCATTAGGCTGTGTACGGAAACCCCAAGAGCGGGCGGGCGTATATTTGAGACGGGAGACGAGGACTTACTTCGTCTCGTCCATGATACAGGAAGTGCGTTCCTTGCCACTCGCCAGCTATGCTCCTGACTCATGGTGGGTTGGTATTCATGGAATCAGCTCCTGTTATAATCGTCTTTACAAAGTATGACCGATTGGTGAGGACGAAGAGGGTTGAGTTGCAAGAGGACGATGATAGCCTGAGTGAAGACGTTCTACGTGAGCGGAGCAAAGAAGAGGCCCAGAAAGTACTTGACGTGTGCATCCAGTCTCTCGAGCACACTTTGGGTGGCATGCAGACGTCGAAGTCACAGACGCTGAAGGCACATCACGTGAACGTTTCGGGTATCAAATTTCCCACTGATTTATTCAAGTTTGCTCCGTGTGTTAATCTGTCTCCCCAGACCAACCGGGCTACGAAGCTACCATCTCGTCTCTCGCTCAAGTCACTTGCGACCTCGTCAGTGACAAGCTCAAATTAATGTGGGCGATTGCACAACGTGCGAGCTGCCAAGTCAAAATCAATGCCTGTGTCGAGTAAACCCTGTCAATCCCATCTGAGTCACGTTGGTGACTAACGCTGCTTAACCCTTGACTTTATCAGCATAGCCATGAGCTGTAGGTATCTCAAATTGCATTTCTCTGTCGGTCATTGACCACGGTTCAGATCATAAAACTCCTCCAGACCCTAGGGGCTCTAGTGTTCGGTCGATACCGTTGCGCGATTGCCTTGAAAGGGTTCATCAAGATATCATCACCTGTTGGAACTTTAGGGGTGGGGAAAGGGCAAGGATATCTTTGTGATGCAATGAGCCTTACTCTAACTATGTTTTCGGTAGACCCTCTGCAGCGGCGACTTCAAACAACTCATGCTGTACCTTGTCCAAGACGTTCATGGATCACAGGATCGGGGTGTACCTCACGTCACACCGTAAGTGTCGAAACGATGAAGTTGAATAGATGTGACACTTATTTCATAGGCCTCTAGCAATTCACAAGATTTCTGCCTTCGTCAGCCGAATAACTGCGCAATCACCTCCCACTACGCCAACCATGGACGTCATTGGTTTGACATCCCCTTTCGCGGATTGGCTCTCGAGCGCTGTCATGGATGACGGGTGGGTATTTTCTATAGGTCTGTCATTCAGCCGCTGACGAAGGTGTGAAGACCCGCAGTTCAGCGTCTTTTCATGGCCTATGCCGCAGATCTCATAACAGTGCTCAAATCACTGTTTGACGTTGTAAAACCAAGTTTCTCAGACGGGACTATGTGGTCAGAGCTCAACAGGGTATTCCAAGCATACGAACGGTTGGACCCGCGCGAACAAATCCATCGCCACATTTGCGCGAACTTCGAGCATGATCGGCAGATTAGTGATCCGGGTAGCTTCCGTCGCGAGTTGCGTGAGTTGTTGGAACGTGAGCCTCCTCTGTCTGGCTCGGAACGTAACGGAACTGGAGGTCGGAGTGCTCAAGATACCAGAGGTCCCCCGGCATCATCCTCAAGAACTAGAGAGCCCCCATCGCCATCCGGAGTGACCGCATCCTCGCCTAGTGCGCCATCACGTGGGGGGTCCGTACAATCACCACTGGTCTCTGCGCCATCACTGCCCTCTGCGAAACCTGCGAAACCTGGAAAATCTGCAAAACCTCCGAAACCTCCGAAACCTGCAAAGCCCGCAAAACCTGCAAAACCTCCGAAACCTGCAAAACCTGCGAAATCTGCAAAACCTGCAAAACCTGCAAAACCTGCGAAATCACAGCTCCCTGGGCCATCACGTGAAATCTCATCACGTGGAACCCCATCGCATGGACCCCAGCCACCATCCCGGGAGGTTCCGCGACCACCTGGGGACCGTGCGCCATTACCCATAAGCAGTGCGACATCACCTGTGGCCGGTGTGTCACCACCTGCAGCCACTGTGCTACCACCTGCAGCCACTGTGCCATCACCTGCAGCCACTGTGCCACCACCTGTAGCCACTGTGCCACCGTCTGCAGCCCATGTGCCATCACACCGAGGAGCCCAATTGCCTCGGCCAGGTATCATAGGGCTACTCTGTCCTTGTTTAATCTCGCGCCGTTAGCATTATCGAATCCCCTTGACGGTCTTGTCCAAAGTGTTTGGGACCATCGATTCAGGTACGATGTACAGGTCCTGCCTTAATCCACCCTTTGCTTACTTTGATAGGTTTCGTTCTCCCCGGATGCGACCCCTTCCTCTACACTCCCACTATCGCTCGCTGTTTCGTACTCTAGTAATCCCCTACGCGCTGCCATGTGCTCATTGTTACCGCTTCTTGTCATCTCATAACTGGTACTGCCATCCCTTATTATCTACAATTGAAACCTTGCCGTTTGCTAGCTGCTTCGCCACAATCCTTCTATTCCGAGTTCTCTTTAGAGAACAAGGTTTTTAAGCCTTTTTTTTCTCACTGGGATTTTTGGATCCTCACTATGTGAAAATTCCGCAGTTTCGTGCGGCCGTTGCTGAACGCATTGTTTGTGTCGTGTTTGGGTCAATGGTCGGTTGCAGCGTGGGTAAATTCCGCGATTTCGCTGCGGCTGTTGCCGGGTTGTCTGCTGTGATGTGTTGCGCGACTTTGGGTGGTGGCTGCTTCTTACTATCTTCGCGATGTGCCCTGCGCACCAATCCCGCCTTCGAATTTTATCTCCTCTCTTCCACCGGAACTCGCATGCAGGGTACCTACCATGCTACAGTACAAAGGACAAAATAACCGTTTCAGATCGGATCATCGATTTCGTGCATAATTCGAGGCTGGCGGAGCACGGCGGCACCGTCCGAATTTCGATCATCATCGATCAACTGCTATGAGGAGCCCTCAGATATGGTCAATAATTTGTAATAGAGGAGTGTGAGTTTATGATGGGTGGGTAATAATCACAGTATCGGAGCGCGATTGGGATAGGAAACGAGGTGGGTTTGTCAGACCAGCGAAAGACGGGCCAGACGGCAGCTCAGTCCATTCCATCCACACCAATCCACCTCCACCGTCTCTGTCCAGCCCTTACCACTCACAACTGAGATCTCAGCCATGGGGTCTACCGGTACCAATTCCCTTCATGGACAACGCCATAGCCAACCCTATAGTCAATATCCGATGTTTGGCTTCGGGCGATCGGCAGCTTGACCTCCCAACATTTGGGCCACGTGTATGCGGTTTCAGTATTTCACGCTGCAATCGTTTCAAGTTGTCAATTGTCACTGTCATGGCGAATCCTTGCATGTCCCTCGTACCTGTCACGCTATTTTATGGAGTACCAGCGGAGTGCCTCAGGCCTCAAGGCCGAATCGATTCATGAATTTCGCGTGGTTTGATCGTGGTGTGATTCCCAGTCATGATCAGCTGACCTCCGTGCTTGGTTTGTAAGAGTTCTGGGCACAATTATGAAGTTCCGGCTGGACGGTATCATACTTAAGTTCATTCTCACGCACGTCTGTTCGGCATTTTGCCCAGTCTCCCTTCTCACAAGACTTTCGTACTATGGCTCCCCGGCAGAATCAGTTCCAGGTCCCTAATGTCCAATTCCGAGTTTTGATTATCGGAAGAGCAAATGCAGGAAAGACTTCCATTTTGCAGCGAGTCTGCGACACCACGGAGAGCCCCAAGATCTATAGGCTTGATCCACAGGGACAGCGCTCTCAGGTACGTTCTTGCTCCTGGTGACACCCTCAATCTCATCGCCTAGTTAGTTTGTACTTGAACCTTCAATTGAGGTTGGCCAGGCATATTCTTGTTGGCGACGGCTTATCCTGACCGTGATGATCGTGGTTGCAGCGTGGCCTCCACAATATCAATGACGAACTCGTTTTCGAAAGACATGAAGGTTATGTTTTCCACGACTCCCGCGGATTCGAGGCCGGCAGTGATTATGAGCTGAAGATCGTGCAAGAATTCGTCCGGCAAAAGTCGCGCGAGAAGCGATTAAAAGACAGGTTGCATGCGATATGGTTTGTTTCTTTTCAGTACGTAGCCTATGGTTGCAATTTCACGAGATTGTTTTCAGGTTTTGCGTCCCAATGGACAATGACAGGCCATCGCTAGACTTGCAGCTTTTCCACGATATATGCCCGGATAAGAATAGTATGTCAAAAATGCAACTATATGAACTGGGATTGACATGGCCTATGGGGGAATTTTCGAAGTCCCTGTAATAGCATTATTCACTAAATATGACCAGTTCAAGCGTGACATCAAGATAAAGTTGGAGGATAAGTATGGTCATCCAGGAACAGACATCGAAGGCGAGGTGGAGAGAGCTTTCGAGCAACATTACGTGGCTGGCCTCAGTGACCCGGAATCCGAGTCTCCACCAAATATATGTTTGGAGAGTGAGGATTTTGTTACCATGAACCTATATTTTGCTAATTTCAGTCCTGCAGAGATGCACAAGGATGGCCAACGGTGTACTGATCTTATAACACTGACCGCCAATTCACTCTCTGGTGATGTGGTTACCCTCATGCTTGTGGCCGTGCAGAAGGACAACTTGGAAGTGAGCTTAAATCATGCCATTAAACGGTGAGTCTTTATGGATTATGAGGCATGGACGACAAGGTTTACACCCAATATAGGACAAAAGATAAATTTGACGCAGAAGAATGGAGTACAGAAGCAGTAATAAAACAATGCTTAGCAGCATTCCCATGGATGTGGGTAAGTTGTAACACTATGTATAGAATTGTCTTGTACTGAAGGTGGATTTAAACATATAGTATTTTGTCAGTCTGTGCTTGCTTATATACAGTGTGTCCTGTATCCTGACTTCTTATTCTGCACTCCCCAGGATGTAAGTGCCCCTTGCTGGCTTACTTTCTTTCCATGTCCTGACCAGTCCCAACTGGTACCCTCTCCAGCAAGTGAGTGCCCCTTGCTGGCTTATTTTCTTTCCATATCCTAACCAGCCTTGATGTTACGATCCAGGACCAGGGTCTACAAATTTTTTATACCCACCCGTTATACCAACACCCTCCTCCGTAACAATAACCCTACCAGCAAACGTCCAGCCAACCGCACCCGTCATACCACCTTCATTCGCAACTGCCATACCAGAGATACCGATCACGTGGCCTACCAGACATACCCGCCAATACTCATCCATGGAGTACCTAGCAGATCCTGCACCAGTCGTATCTGACAACAGCGATGAAGACAGCCCAATGAGGACCAGAAGTCCTAGCCCAGCAGTCGAGCTATCCAGCTCTCCTGCAGTTGTTGAACTAGAAGCCCACGAACAGCCGTCGCCGCCTTGGAAAGCATGGCTTAGTCAGCCCGGACCGTCCCGCCCCGAGAGGAGGTCCATATCACCAAGCAGTGAAGAGTCCGCCCCTAAACGCCTACGTCACGAGGACGGGAGTTACACCCCGATATCCCCGAGCGCCCAATCATTAGTCACCAGTCCCACCGCCAATCCTAATGTGGACTCACCTCCTATGCAGATCAACCTTCCTTGATGCGCCAAACCTCCTTCCTCTTTGGATGCAGATCTCGACTTCCTCTTTAGGAAGACCAGCCACAGTTCCCTCGGACGCTTGCGCGTCCTCGCTATGTCATCCGTTTCGCTTACAAAGTTGTGGACATGACCGTCTCTATTGTACCTACGTCCTGACTCATTTCCAACCCCTATTCCATAGTAGTCTCGTTCGCTCTAGGCTCTCTTGACTATGAC
>Ga0307512_10006329_pt1 | contig 12015 bp, 18 predicted proteins | sample 14_EM_MG_FD_200267 | JGI IMG/M metagenome (GOLD analysis project Ga0307512, IMG submission 200267) | Populus trichocarpa ectomycorrhiza microbial communities from riparian zone in the Pacific Northwest, United States - 14_EM | ecosystem: Host-associated > Plants > Roots > Unclassified | place... | reverse complement strand
GATAGGCACCCTGACCGTCTTTTGCACGAAAATGCGGTTGCGCAGTGCGTAGCTATTATTCCAAAGAATATGGTGCAAATTCGTTGCCCTCACTCGCACGGGAATTTGTGGCGAAATATTTCGCTGTGGACCCCAAAATCCTATCGCAGTATTAGTCGGTTACCTGGGTGGAGTAGGACGTCAAAGCTTACTCTTCAGATCTTCCTTGGCTTTACACTTAATCCCGCGCACGAGTGTTGCAAGCATGTCGCTCCGTCCGGCCAACATGCCATATTTAACCCATAATTCTTCGTTGTCACCAGCACGCAAAAACACGGAGCCATTGATGTTGGCATCCAGGAATTTCCACCGCTCGTGGTTATCAAGGAATACGCCGCGCGTAACCAAATGCTCCAGTAACTCCTCGCAGTCAAGCTGTTCGATATCTTGGGTAGTCAGGGATTCAGTTGGATCAACTGGTAGGTAATCTCGCATTGGTGTGTCATCCGCCATGGCGGGCAAAGGTTGTGCTGTGGGTGTGGTTGTCGGCGGGGGCAGTTTGTTGGTGCTGGTCGAGGTAACGGCATTAGGCGCGACAGGACTCGTGGTGGTCGACTGGGGTAGAGACTTTGGTGATAGCTAAGTCGTTCGTTCTGTGTCGCAGGAGAGGCAGTGTGGTGGTGGGGGTGTTGTTTGGTGTTGGCGGTTGTTGTGGTTGGGGTTGTGGCTGTAACGGGAGCGAAAGCGGGGAAGGAAAGGGATTGGGACAGAGACAGGCAGGCAGAAGCGAGCAACGTCGGCGGGACGCGTGCTTGACAGGGGCGTACGACGTCAGTCGTACGTGTTGGACAGGAACGGACAACATCTAACGGACGTGACTGACTGAGACGAGCGGCGCTGGAGGAATCCAAAGAAACGGAGGAACCGGCGACGAGCTTGATTAACCGAAAAGAATACAAGAGGTGGCATAAGAGAGAAAGAAGACAAAGACAATATGAAGCAGAAAGCCCTCCTTATATACACGGTCCCCACAACTCGCATACGTACTCATACCCATGTACGCACTCGTACAATCTTCTCTCATGCAACCGGGCGCAGAAGACCAGCCTTCCGAGATCGAGGCGTCCCTGGGCGATGTCGTATTGATGTTTGGGAGGCGGGTGGGTGGTGCGCCCGACTTTTTGCAGGTCATAAATTAGATCGTAGATATCACTCTGTCACATCGCTGCATCTGTGTTACAGCGCTTTAAATGAGGCTTAGTGCAGACTGGCGCGTATGTTTCGTAATGGAAGGGCGCCCGACTGTGCAGCGTCCTACTATGTACTGTCTATTCTACATCACCTTGGTTTGTCTACGTCACATGCGAGTAAGGAGAACAAAAAAAGGGGACGTCTTACTACGCACCTCAGACTGGTTGGCATACATAGGCTGAAGCGTAAAAACTCGTAGATATGCGTGCGTATCATGCTGTGTTACGCGCTGAGCCGTCGTACTGGCCCGTCCGCCATGGAAACCTTATACCCCGCACGCCAAGGTTGCCACCATCTCCTTCTCCCCTCCTGCCTGCTTTGTCCCCTGCAAACTCAACACCAGCAGCGACACCAAAAACCTGACTTGTTCACAATGGCGCCAGACTCAGCCATTCAGGCCGGTCACTCGACTACGGCTGACAGTATCGGCACAAATGCTGCATCCAGCGGCCGAGAAGACAGCACAGGTGGTGGTGCCTCCATTTGGCACCCCACAGCTCCTGAATCCGAGACGGAGATGGATATCACAACGGATGATGCACCACCCAGTACGCCAAGCACGGACGATTCCAGGTCGCCCAGGAGCGGCAGGACGAACAATATCGGACAGACCTGGTCGGTGGAGGTCAGCGACGACTCGTGGGTCGATGATTGGGATATGACGATCCACCGCTGCAGCCACTGTGACAGGCCCTTAGTGTCCGCAGCAAGACTCGTACAACACGTTCGGGCGTGCCATACCGGCAGCGCGTCAGCCCTGCGTCTCTATCGAGAGTCTCCCTCGAACACTGACGCTGGCAACGGTGAGCTGGTGGTGATCGCACCAGACGGTGATCTGTTTCTTTCGGTGTCGGAAGGGACGGCCGGAGTTGGAAGGCGCGACATTCAGTTCCAAGTGGCCTCGCCCATCCTCTGGATGGCATCCACAGTGTTCCACTCCATGTTCGGACCGAAGTCCCGCTGCCAGGAGGCGATCGCTCTGCGGCGGTCGAACATCACGGGCTTCCCTCCTGTGGTGGTGGCCATGGACGATGACCCGGAGACCCTGGAATACGTTCTCACCGCCCTGCACTTCCCATATCGACCTCTTGCGAGACCAGCCTATGAGCTGATGGTGGAGATCGCGGCAGTCTGCGAAAAATACGAACTCCACCGTGCACTGAAGCCTGTTGCGGACAGCTACCTCATGCCGTCATGGGATTTTACAGGATTTTTCAGGATGAGCAACTGGCTGCTGATTTCCTACGTATTCGGGCGCGAAAGGCTCTTTGCGGCGGTTACAAAGCACATCATTGTGTACCAAACGGACGCTCAGCAATCCGTCACAATCCACCGCTGCACCCCGGCCAAGGTGGCAGGTATGACTTGTTCCGTTCCCCCCTCCGCGGGCATAATCTCTGACCAGTGCCTTCCCGGAACCCAGAAGCGCTAGCTGCCAAGCGGAAGTCGATCATCGACAGGCTGGTGACCTACCTGCGTCAGGTCCCCGGGGACCGCTCGGTAGGCTGTTGCCAGATGACGCTAGCGGCGAGACCTTTCGAAGATATGGATTCCTGGCGGTACCGTCGCAGCGAGTGCAACAAGTTTCAGCACGTGTACGTAAGCCCGCACGGCCTACTTGAAGACTTGCGCAGGAAGAGCTTGGGGGACTTCTCCAGCGAGGTGACGTGGCTTCTGCCTCCTTGCCACTGGTGTAACGATACGCATCGTGCCTGTTCGTGGGTCATCGACTTCCACTTCACAGTGTCAAGCCTTCTGTCGTCGGAGGAGGGATTGAATCTGAGTGATATGGTGAGGGCTCACAAATAGCGCCTACTGGTGCGTCCGTACTACCTAACTGGGCGGCGGGCGCTTGGGATTCGAGGGGTTATGAACATCTCAGTCTGCGTAACAATGCTATGGTTTTTTTTTTTTTTGGTTCCACCATTATTCACATGCGACCTACGTAGAACATGGCGAGACTGTGCACAGTCCTTTCCACCGTCCGCTGTCCATGCAGCGGGGCACGTTGCAAGCGCCCCTTTGCCCTCCGCCCAGGCCTGTCCCAAGCAGATGTGATACGCGCGAAGGAAATTACAAATGTGACGACAAAAGCAAGTGATAAATGAAAGAGCCCTAACCCTCTCCCCCAGATGTTGAGAAGTCAGGCGTGGGGAGGAACGGTGCTGCTTCCTCCCCGCGCGGCTCCTCCGCCCCGTGGCGCGCGGGGGTGAGGTGCCAACAGACTACATAGGCAAGACGCCTGATGTTGTCAAATGCGTCATCCGTAGCCACCAAACGATGGATGTTGTCGAATGCGTCTGTGGTAGACACCAACGCCTGATGTCGACGAGTGCGCCAGCCGTGTAGAGCTATGAAACGCCGGACATCGACGACTGCGTCAGTTGCACGTGGAAATCGACGAACAAGCCAGCCGTATAAAGGCGCCAAACGCCGGAAGTCATCGGGAGCGTCAAATGTAGCCATCAAATGCACTGGACGCGGAAGATCAACTAGTGTGCTTACAAAAGCCACTGGACGCCAGTTGTGGTAGAAAGCCCTCACAGCAGCAAAGCGTTGATAAACTTCAAAAATGTTACTCTTTTCGTGAGACTCTACTCCAGCATTAACCGCACATCCCAGCATCGCAGGAAGGCTAGCTACCAATCTCTTCGTTGTTATTTCCGTCCACGTCCTTCGCCAAAGTGTGATCATCCCTTTGTGCAGTCACTTCAATGTTCGACTCGTTGACCGCTAGTTCCAACTCCTCTATCCACCAATCGAGGTCTATATCGGGGAACGTAGGGAGCAACCCTCCACCGCTGCCGTGAAGCTAGAATTACCGCAACTACACCAGCGTACATGACCTTCTCACTTCCAACGTCAAACTTATCCAGTCTAGCTGACACCTGCTTTTGCACCGCCTGGGTCCACGGAGCATCTTCCTGGTTGCAGCGTCCGTTCTTGCTCCCGCTTCCGATCCCCCTCTCGTCCTCCAACATACCCGAGTACTTCGGAATCCCTCCACCGCCACCACCGCTGCATACGGTGTAATACCCCATGGCCGCCAAGGAAGTCTGAGGTAGCAGATATTGTAGTGGGGCTGGTTACAACGCCCTCACCAATGAGGTGGGGTGAAGCCGCGAGGTGTTGGAGGAGAATGAATTGGTGGTGACCAGGGCCCAAGAGCGTCACCGTTAAGGATGCGCGCGACTGTAGGTGCCGTAAATGGGAAACGGGTACTCCAGCTGATGTAGAAGCGGTGGTGGAGGAGAATAAGATGGATAACCAGGTGGTACGGGCGGACGTGGTGGCGGGAGGCGCCCGTGGGTGCCGATGGAGTGTGTGGTCTTTGGTTCCCTCGGCAGGAGCTGCGTCACCAAACAGGTGATAAGAAAACATGCGGTGTAGAGAGTGGTGGTCGTGGTTGTTAGTGGTGATGAACCACGCCGGTGAACAAGGAAGAAGATTTAGGAAGCGGTTCCTAAGCAGAAGGCTAGGTAATCACACCAGTAACGATGTGGTTGCTGGCAAACTGTTGTTATTGGTGGAAGTGAGGAACCACGCCTTCTACCGACGATGACATTTGAGCTAGCGGGTTCCTTTGAGGGGTAACGGGTGGCCGAGCGGATGGCGATGCCGGGGCGAGTCGCTGGGAAGTGGTGACGAGGGAACAAGACGGCGACCGCCGAGGAAGTGTGGGCTGTGCCGTGGGCGCACCCGCGAGGTGTAGAAAATGGAGAAGGTGGCAACGGCGACCAAGCCCGCGAGTAGCGTGGAAATGTTCAAGACCGGTCTGCAGAAGATAAGATGCCCACTGAACCAAGGAAATACGAACCACTGATGTGGAGTTAGCAACATTCCTTAAAACCAAAGGATAATTCCTACACCTAGGTCAGAGGTCCCTTGCGACACTATCGTATGCCCTGCAAGGTTTTGCGGATACTCGGTTCACGGTAGACGACTTATCTATGTACTCGATTTTTCGGAAGTGGAGCAGCTAGTCCAAGTTTTTTTTTTGTTTAATCATACTCGCATTCGACCTATATAGATCAGGGCGGCGTACATTTTGCCCGGTTTCCTGTCCGCAGTCCGCGCGGCGGCGGCACGTCGGAAGCTCCCCTTTGCACTCCGCCCAGGCCCCTGTCCCAAGAGAGAGCAAATAAAGGAAAGAACAAAAGAAAGAATACAAAGAAAGCGCGACCCGTTCCCTACTCCTCCTCAGCCGATGCCATGAAGGGGGGCGTGGGTAGGAACAGCGGCAATTCCTCCCCGGCACCCACTTCCCCCACAGCACCCAGCTCCTCCGCCTCCGCCTCCCGCTCCTCTTGCCGCTCCCGGCGATCCCGGAGCTCCCACTCTGACACCTGACTCCCGGTGTCACTCTACTCCAGAGGGGGCACCAGCCTTCCCACATCCGTTGAGGTGAGGAAGTCCAGCAGCGCCTACCCGTATCTCCCATCAGCATGTAGGTCCCGGATCTTCCACTGGCTCTTCCACTTCCCGGTCTCCTTCTGCACCTCTGCCCAGAGAATCCTCTGCTACACCCTCCATTCCGGACACACCTTGAGTAGGTGGTCTCTCGTTTGCGTGGGGCACTGACACCACCAGCACTGGGCAGTGGGGCGAACCTTCGCTTAGTGCAGGTACTGTCCGGTGCGGGCCTGCCCTGTCTTCAGCTGGTAGTACCTTGAGGCAAGTTTCTTGGTGCTGCCGGCCACGGCGCCACCGGGCTTTTGGCTCTCTGTCATGCGGTACTCCGTCTTGGAGGTGCGGCTTCCTGCCCATCGCCTAGCCTCCGCCCACTTCTTCTCCGAGGTTTCCCGCTTGAGGTTAGCTAGAGATCGCGGGAGCAGCCTGTGGAGCTAGTCCAGATAGTACCTCAGTCGGTTAATCACATGTGCTCCTTCGACAAGACTACATACTTTGAAGAACTAAGTACATAGGCGTAAACTTCGTCTGTTTCAACTTGAGGCTAACCCACCACTGTCACGGCGTAAGTCTCAGCCTTAGGAGGCTGGGTCTCGGCATTCGGAAGGTTTGGGTCTAGACGTTCGGGAGGTTTGGTTGCTTCATTTCGGCGGTTGGAGAGTTTGGGTTTGCTTGCTTGATTGCGGCACATCATTTAGGAACGCCTCTGCCAGACGGCGCATCGGCCTGGGCATAGCAAGGTTCGCCGGCTAGATCGGCATGTCGGATTTCCTCCAGCATCAATCACTGCTTCCGCGCAGGCATACTATCTATCAACCAATCTAAAATTTCCGGGGTGATATGGTCCCGCCTGATATTCGCTATCATGGTTTTCAATGCCTCAGTATCCTCCGCCCATCCCCAAATCCCCCCAGCTCTGTAGCTATATCCCTCCACACCGATTCGATCGGGTTCGCATCTGGTGACTGGCTGGCCATTCCAGAGTTTCCATCCCGTTAAATGCCCAATAGCGAGTGGAATACCCTTTGTGTCCTGGGGCGTTGCCTTCTTGAACAATTGCCCACCCATTCTCTTCGCAGCACAGGTGCCAAAAGCGGACCAGCGCGGGCTCGTCAACCTTTGGTATATAGGTCGCCGTGACTATCTTCGTCTGCCTGACACTATTAAGTTTACCCAGTCTTCGCGGAGCCAAAGAAATCACAGGTGGGGGCGAGAAGAGAGACAGTGAGACGGAGAGGGAAAAGGAGTGGGAGAGGTTTGTTTGTGGTCGAAGACAGGTCTCGATGTATTGTTGTCCTATGCCGAAAAGCACAGTAGCGAAAAACGGGGAGTTTTCAGTCCAGCTGCAATGTTAGATTACTGCTATATGGTACTAGCAATATTGTCTCGTGACCATCCCGTATATCCTTAGCGTCGCTAAAGCGACACCGGATATAGATACGGTCTGGTAGATAACTCATCGCCAAAACCACCAATTTTTTTTTTTTTCGCCACCACCAAGCACATCTCATGGGAGATAGAGAATTTGAAGCCGAGTTCAGCACAAGTATCCCGGAGTCCATAGCTGTCATGGTCGTGAAACGCACATCGATTTTGTCTTGACGGAACAGGGTGTATGTGTACGGGCCTAGTCCGTTGGAAGTGACGGGGTCACATGACTAAGGTACAGCAAATGGCAGTGAACACCCACCATCCGGACTAAACCAAACCAACACACCACGGACGAAACTCAACGCCAAAAATCGCCAAGCCTTTCGCTCGACAAACCAGAACTTTACGCAAATTAGACCTCACGGACGTCACGATGTCCGGCGGAGGGACCGAATCGACCGAGGCAGCCCCGTTGGTGGCTGACCACATTGGTACCCACCTTCTGGCGGAGCAGGTGGGAGACCAGAAAACCTACAGGGAGGAAGAAATGGAGGATGTGGAAAGCGACGCCGAGAGCAGCGACCTCTCCGGGCTGGAGAGCGAGGAGGAGGGGAAGCAGTGGGAGGGGAAGGACGAAGGCAGACCGAACTTCAAGTGCGCCGCGGCGGGCACTGGACAGCAGCAGAGCACACAGGAGTTTTTCCGGCGTGGCAATGGTTGCGACAACGGCATGCGTGACGACGACAATTTCTTAGCGACTACGGGCAAGCCGTCCATAAGGGGAGCACTCGCGCGCTCACTCTCTGCAGCGGCCAGCAGCCCCCAGCAGGTGGGATCAGCTTTGACCCCGAATTCGGCCAGGGATTCCAGAGAGGGGGCAGGAACAGAAGGCGGCCAGGAGCTTAATAGGGTGGGAAGCAAGGAGGCAGGAGGAAGGGAGGAGGCGAACCTTGTTTGGGCTAAGGAAGTGGCCAGTATGAGCGAGGACGAAATGGAGGACGTGTTGGGTCCGGAGGGGTCGACCACTCCAACACCCATGCCAGTCAGGTGGGCTACACCGACCCCGGTGCCGGTCACCCCATCTAATGGGAACAAAAAACGGGCATTGGCAGCGGGCACCTCGAAGTCCACACGAGCGGTACCACCGCCAAGGCGGCTGGCGGGAATCTCAGCCCACGGCTGGTCGAATGGAGCGGGGCTGGCAGAGATCCTGGCGGCTATTGTGCTTGCAGAAAGCGCATGGAAGCGAGGGAGGTGTAGATGGAAGAGCGTTTGGAAGAGAGGGCAGCGGAGAGGGAGGAGAAGTCGGAGGAGAGGGAGAGGTGGGCAGGCGCGAGAGAAAAGATGGCACGGGAGAGAGAGGCACGCCTGACAGAGAGGGTCGAGGCAATGGAAAAGAGGCTGGCGGAGGGCCTCACTGACCTGTCTAGGGACATGGGCACCAAGGCTCAGTGGGACCAGGCCCAGTGGGAAAGCCTGGGGAGAGAGATGGAAGGATGCAGGAAAGAGATTGCAGAGGTGGGAAGGTAGGCAAAACCGGCTGTGGTAGCAGTGGCAACCTCGACCCCGGCGTTACCGCCGCAACGGCAACAGGGGCAGCGACGCCAACCACCAGAGCCCAGATGGGAGGACAGAAGGGCGGACACACTGCCGCTGAGCACTACGCCGCCACCGAGTCCTTGTCTCCGTGTCCTTGTCCCCTGTCCTTGTTCTCTGTCCTCGTCTCCTGTCCCGGCCCTCGGTGCTCACCCGCTTGCCCGCCGCGCCGGTCAGAGTAATAATGGCGATGAACCACACACTCAGCCAACGGTGGAGTTTCAGGTAGCGTATCCTGTAACGGAGGACAGGGTAAACAAACCGCTGCAGCGAGAGTGGCGAGGCCCTGGGAGTTAGAAGAGAGGCATCAAGTAGTGGTCAAGCTGAAAATGGCCGTGACAACAATACAGAATGTGGTAGAGCTACCGTATCGCGAAGGGGGTTGACAGAAACGATGCCGAGTCCGTCCTGAGTAATCGTGAGATGGTAGAAATGGTGAGGGTGGTACCAAGAGGGAACAAGTACGTGACCGTCAAGGAAGCCGATTTACAGGCAGCCGCGTGGGCAATGGCGTGCCCCCCCTGCAGATCAGCAGTGTTCATGTCCGCTCCTGGCGGCGTAAGACACTCCACCATATTCGGACGTCGCGAGTGACACTGTGGTAGCGGGCAGTCTCTACCGGTGTTGACTGCGCAATCCTCAACGCCGAGACGAATCAGTAATGAAACAAATGCAGGGCCGTGAGGTTGGTAGTGTGGTTGAGGTGATGGGCGAGGCGGGGTTTTGAAACGCAGTGGGTCCGAGCCCCGAGGGAAGTTTTGTCCTCCCGAGAGGGCAAAGGGGAGCTTGCAACGTGCCGCCACTGCGCGGACAGCGGACTGGAAACGGACTGCACATATCCTCGCCATGATCTGATAGGTCGCATGCGAGTAATGAATAAACAAAAAAAAACCAGCACTGCGATGTGGGCCGGTTTTTTGTCCAGGGGAGGTACTGCCCGGATAGGCAGTGCCCCCGTCCTGATCTGGTGGAACCGCGAGGCAAGCCTCTTGGTGTTCGCAGTCACCGTGCCATCGGGCTTTTGGCTTGCCGGCATATTATTTCTCTTCCTGGAGGTCCGGCCCGCCCTGTAACTTCGGCTGGTGAGTGGCTATAGACTTTCTACAGCGGGGCCGTCTCGTCTGGTGAGGAGGCGAGCCGACAGTCTACATGTTGTGGCGGAGCCACAGTGTCTATAGCGTAGGTCAAGGTTTCGGTCTTGGTGGAAGTTTGTCCCTAGCACCTTGGCGAAGGCGGAGGGTAGCTTTAGGCTCTGGCTTTTGCCTTTAGACTTAGAATCAGACATGGTTGCGTGCAGTGTCAATGTCTTCTGCGCAATTCAAATACATCATGTGACAGTCTAATCCGAATATCCGTCTGAGCTCTACCCTCACTATAGCCATGCTCGAGGCTCCTTTATCATGTCGATAGTTCAGGACCACCTCGAAAACTCCTCCATACATGCTCCGAAGACGGTGCTGCCGTTGCGAGTAGAGCAGCACGCCTCGCCCAGGCACAACTCAACTAAGCACGAAACTGGCGGGATTTTGGCTGGAAAGCTACCTATATACAACACGTTGGGAAATCCCAATGACCTACGCAAAACAAAGATGTTCTGGCCGGCCCGAATAGTCGTATTTCTTTGTGAGATGCTGCTGATTCAAATCACGTGTCTGATAGTTGAGGATACACGCGACACGCCAAAGGTAATAAAGAGTGAACCAACCCATCAAATGGTTCTGTAGTGTAATGGTTAGCACGCAGAGTGTACTTCACGATGGTGCGATGGCATCGAAGTTAGATCTAAGGTCCCGGTTCGATTCTGGGCAGAGCCAACCATTTTGTTGTTGCCCGTGGCTGTGAGGTTTAATTAAATTCAGCTAGTGAGCGGCTTTAGACTTTCTATTGCGGGGTCGCCACGTCTAGTATGGAGGGCGCGACGGCAATCGACATGAGCTCGCGGTGGGGTTTTTTTTTGCTTGTTCATTATCTAGACTATGGTGGCACACTTTCGTCTACTGCCCGCGCGATAGCGGCATATTGCAAGCTCCTTTTTGCCCTCCGCGGACGCCATGGAGGAGAGCGTGGGAGAAAAGGCTTCTGTTTCTCACCCCGAGCAGCAAACTCCTCTGCCCTCACCCTCTTCTGAGTCTTCTCCTCTTCCCTCACCCTCTGCAACGGCACGCCGCCGCCGACACAACCAATGCCGAATGACTCGAGTCTGGGACATTCTGGGACGTTCCGGATGGCACGGCGCAAGGAAGGTTCGGGACCGCGTGGTGCAAGGAGAAGATTTCGGGTTCTGGATTGCGCGGCACGAGAAGGTTTTTGGTTTGGGTTTTGATTGGGCGGTGAAAACCCCAAAATCACACTCGTGCTCCTGGTTTACGTCGGAATAGGGAGGTTCACGAAGGGGAAGGGTAAAGGAACTCGGAGTAGAGAAAGACGATTCGTTTCGCTGCTTCTGGGTACGCTAATGATTGTCTCGATGATCGTGTACCTCAGAGAAGGACCCAAAAGAAAAGAAAGAAAAGCAAACTCCCTCACCCCTGCTCGCCGAGCCACTTCTCCTGTCGATGACAAATCACCAAAACTAACCTCCACAGCGGCGAGGGGACGGTTCTGGTAACCGCGAAGCGAGCCTCTTAGTGCTACTGGCCGCCGTGCCATCGGGCCTCTGGCTCTTTGGCATGCGGTATTTCGTCTTGGAGGTCTGGCCGCCAGCCCCCTGGCACGCTTCCGCCCACTTCTTTTCAGAGACCTCCCGCTTGAGGTTCGCGAGGGATCGTGGGAGGGGCATTGCCTGTGCCTCCGTCCGGCCTTCGTAACTGTAGCTTGGCCATTCTACCCCGCGGGTGCCGGGCTCCTACGCCGCAATTTTAGCTCTCATCGGCCTTCTCGTGTGACTGTCCTATCTAATAACCCTGTCACTCTTGTAGAGACGTCTGTATTACCCGAACTCTACGGTTGAAGGTGTCCCAACCATGCATACACTCTGCATACAACCCCGCTGCATGATCGGCAATAGTCTTACTCAGGGCCTGTTCGGTTGCCCACCTGCATTTTCAACCTACCACACAAAATTGAAATGCAGTTTGAAACCTCCGGTTTCTCGGCGAGGGGTCACCGTTCGGCACACCTCCTGGAGTTAGCGATTTGAGAAACTGCATATATCCACCGAGCCACAATAGATACGAATAAACTCTACTAACAACCACCAGTACATACCAGCGTGGACCCCAGTCAACCCCACCATCACGCCTACGATGTCCAACTCCTACCCTCCACCGTTCCTTAGCCCAGCAAGGCTGCTTGCCGTTGGTGCTCTAATCGCCCAATACCAGAGCATCCTGCACGACAAAACACCCTACCACATATCGGAGATAAGTGGGGAAAAATATGTCGAGCATCTTCTGGAGAGCACGAATA
>Ga0307512_10006328_pt1 | contig 12017 bp, 15 predicted proteins | sample 14_EM_MG_FD_200267 | JGI IMG/M metagenome (GOLD analysis project Ga0307512, IMG submission 200267) | Populus trichocarpa ectomycorrhiza microbial communities from riparian zone in the Pacific Northwest, United States - 14_EM | ecosystem: Host-associated > Plants > Roots > Unclassified | place... | reverse complement strand
TCCATCTTGCAGTGCTCAAGGTATGGAACAACAGCTGATTCCTATGCCCCAAGCTAACAGATTCCCAAGATACTTGAGGCTATTGGTGCAAAAAAGCATGGTACAACTATGAAACCCGACTCTCCCAGTATCAATTACCAGGATTCTGTCACCACATCACTTGGCGAAGAAGCGGACAATGATGCTGCAACCCAGGAGGGTGAGGATAGCATTGACGTTGAATGTGAGGATCCAGAGGCCTCCATCAACACAGAATTCATACTGCCAGCAGTTGATAAGGAAAGTGCTCCCTAATCATGCTATTGCTTTAATCCACAGCTCATACTTTCTCTAGCTTTGAAAAATCGTCCGTGCAGTTCGCTCAAGTCCTCAGCGGAAGGCATGCTGGCTAGACCTGGTGTCTGATGAGCTTTGCAAGAAAAACCCAGATGCTTCGAGCTACCCACCTGCGCTCATGCTTATCCTTGATGTTCCAACGCGCTGGTCTTCCACCCACCAAATGATGCATAAGTCCTTTTTGTGGGATGTGGTCTTATTAAACTCATCTCCCATAGGACGTGCTTTGCAATATGAGTCTGAGATCAATAATTTCGTAACACTTCATGCAAATCGTGACCTCCATGATCTCGAACTATCAGAAGACGAGTGGTCCTCAATTAGGCTTGTAGCTGGTTGGCTTGAGAAGTTCCGGGATGCAACAACTCAGATGTCCGCAGTCCGCCAACCCATGTTATCGCACACGCATGCCATCTTTCGTGGACTTCAGGAACACCTTCGCAAGTCACTCCACAATCTACCAAGTGGTATTGATTTGTGCATTCGGCATGGACTATTGGCTGCTCATTACAAGCTGAGCAAGTACTATTATCGCTTTGATCAATCCCCGTTTTATATCTGGGCTGCACATATGTCCATATCCTTTTCAATCATGCCTTAGCTCATATCCTAGCAGTTTTCGACCCAAGGATTACCTATGAGGGTTTGAAGCTTGACTTCACCAATGACCCAATACTTCTTGCCAATCTTGAGAAGTCCAAGTCGCTCCTTCACACATTCTACAACCAACACTATGCTGCGTCACCTGCCTCACCCAAGGATGTCGGTAATGTCCACACAAAAACATCCCACACCTCAGACTTTACAGTGTGCTATGAGACGATCAGCCCCGATGCCATTGACAAGTTGGAGGAATATTTCAAGGTCAAGCGCAAAGATTTTAAGAAATGCAACCCATTTAGATGGTGGAGGAGCCAACATGAGGATTGGCCTAACCTGTACTGTCTGGCCTGCGATATTCTCTGTATTCCAGGTTTGTAGCACTTTATCTTTTTATCATTCTTCGGTTTATACTTTATTAGGATCTGCAGTTGCTGTTGAATGCATCTTTTCCAGCAGCAGGGACACCATTTCAATCCGGCGTGCCAGTCTCCAACCAGAGACCATCCACATGCTTATGGTCTTGAAACATCAGCTCTGTCGGATGCGCGAGGGTAATGTAATAGCTTTAGCATAGATTTTGACATTTTGTCATATAAAAATACAATTTATCTAAGGCCAAACCATATGATCCCATTTACAGCCGTATACGCCCCCGTCCCATACCGTCAAGGCCATTTGGAACTATTATACAGATACAGATACGGGTATACCATGACCGTATAACAGTCTGGGGTATACGGCCATATACTGTATACAGGACGGTGCTCACCCCTAGGAAGGACTGGTTTCCTATTTCCACTCAAATGGTGAAGGTGAAAACTCCTTATATATCACATTTTCCACCCTGCCCCATGTGTTCACCTTCATGTCTACACAACTTGTGGCCTGAGGGGTATGTTAGATCCCCAGTAATCTATATGGCACATCTCTGCACACTTCTTTCCACCCTGTGTGAGTGGGTACCAGTTACCTGTCTCTATCATGCTGTCAAGGCAAATGGTTGTACTTTCATGCAAATAGGACGTGTCCTGTCCTGTGTGGGTTACAGCCGGATCCACTGTGAACGCTTGGAGGATATGTGGTCCGAAGAGCATTCTGTAGTGTTCAAAGATTTGGAAAACAAGGGTCGTGCGTTTCCCTTGTCCAACCTACAGAGCAGCTTCAGTTCAGTTTGGGCCTCTTTTAAAGCAAAATCCCTTTCTTGGCAATGTTCCATGGCCCCAGGTTGACCATTTTTCATCAAGAGTCATATGAACACCAGTCATAGGACTTTGACAACAAATAACACAGCCTCAGGCTACAGTGATATCACCCCATGGTGGTCAAACCACAGGACCTGGGGTCGACATATAAAAAGATGCAAGTGACAGATGGACTTAAGAACCACATTGAGTTTTGGCCTGGCACTGTTGGGCACATGGTAAGGACACACTACCACATATGCTCTAAGTCTATTGCAATCATGGTACTACCACCATTCGCCGGGACATGTACATCGCAGAATCATCCAGACCATTGTTGCCTACACCTAACAACATGCCTCGTATTGGGTTCGATATACAAAAGGAGCCCAAGTCAACTTGATGATAGCAAAGGTACTGTATCTGGTATCTTGAGAGGTACACCATAAGCGGAAATGGGAATAGTGCATGCTAAAGTTAATGACATGCAGTGTAAAGGGACCAAAAGCAAGGCATCTTTATCAACCACAAAATCCCTGACATATTTACTGCTGAATTATTCAATAAGCATAGAAGGTAGCTATGAGGTGACCAGAGAGCTGTCGGGGGCTGACAAACTTCTCGATGGCTTCGTAGATCGGCCCTAATGGCTCCGGGCCCCGTATAACAATATCCTGTAACGCTGGTAACACATCTGTTGCCCCTCCACTGGTAAACTCTTGCAGGGCAGGTGCGACAAATCCTACAGTTCTGTTCCATAGAGTGAGACCCTCCACAAAGGCGAAGGGTTGTAAAAGCTCCAGCCACTGAATATTCTCTATGTCATCTTCCCAATGTTGCCTATACTGGTCGATCTGGAGGCGCACCAGAGTGGGGATGGGTGGTAAGAAGGAACTACAGACCTGCGCAAGTGATGAAAGCTGCCAGTCTGATGGCCTGCATAAGACCTGGAACCTGAGTGTAGTCTGGATAGTATTAGTAATCCCGTTTGGCCGAGAGAGGCTGAGGTAGGCTCCATTATCATGAAAGGATATGTTTGCTTGTTGGGGTGCCTTCGATAGTTGTGTGCGATGGATAAATTGTCGAAGTAGCGGAGTGTCGAAGAGTAGTTGATTGAAGAATGTGATACCGGTGAAGCTGAGTAGAGGGGGATCGATTTGGGACAAAAATTCCTCTAGGTATTCGCTATCACCTTTGAAGAGAAATGTGGTGAGAGTAGGGAGGATAATATGTGTGAGCGGAGGTGTATATTGGCTCGCTCTATCGGCCGGAGGCCTAGGGGATAGAAATCCAAGTTCAAACCAATCAAGCTTTGGTAATGTGGACAAAACCGCGATCATCGCCTTTGGTGCAATGTAACCAGATTGAGGGATTCTCCGAAGTACAAGCGTAACTAGGCCACCGGTGGACAAAAGGAGTTTCCCTAACGCAGGGAATGGAATTCCATCAAGTCGGAATGTTCGAAGAAGTGGGGCATATGCACCCAAGAACGAATCAGGAAGGACGGGTTCCATCTTACTGCACGATCCAAAGCTGAGATATGTCAGGGAAGGAAGGGGCTCCTTCATTGCCCTTATTTTTGTCAATAGCGGGTGTCCCGAAGGGATACCATTGAGGTCAATTCTATGTATGCGTTCTGGATGCTCAAGTGTAGCAAGGATATTGCCTGCATCCTGTAGCTGCGACAGCAACATTGCACGATGGCCCCGTATGACAATAGGTAATGGTGGCCAGATATTGAGCAACTCCTTCACTGGCCTTTTGTCTGTGCAAAGGAGTTGCAGACCCAGGCGACGCGGTGAAGCAAAGACAATGCATCGCCATTTTTGGCATATGTGAACTAGCCTATGCCACCCATCTTCACCATCCCACGACAACCCCATATAGGAATTGAATATTTCAAGAAGAACATTGTCGGGGAGGGCGCAGATGGTCACTCTTTGGTGAAATTGATCTGCGTTGGCCAAGTCAGTAACCGCCGAAAAGGATGTATATGGATCAGTCCAGAATTACAACTCACCTTGACCCTCTTCGGCCAATGACTCCTGTTGTCGAGGTGCCTGTGCGATGCCCTTCCTTGCTTTTGATCCCTTGACAGTCCGCATGAGGGAAGTGATAGGAAATGAGTCGTTGTCAAGGAGCAAAGGTTCTAGTTTCGAGGGGCCAGAACAGGGCTGGTGGCAGCAAGTCACGTTAATTTTCAAACATGCAAAGGAATAATATTAAACACACTTGTCAGAGACAAGAGTAACGTTGTGGGCAACGTATGATACAAGGTGAGGACGGCGGATAATCGTGAGTCGGAAGTATCATCAACGGGAACGAAGGACGGGGATGGAGATGCGCGGATGCGGCCGGACACGGCAGAGTACGGGCCGTTGCCACTCTGTTGCCACGCGACTTTTCGTGCAGTGTTTGTTCTTTGCGGCAAAGTCTGCATCATCGTCAGTACCACCTAGCATTCCCAGCTCCTTCTCGGCCTAAATCAGATATCGTTCCGCACATTCTGATAAAAATCAATTTACACTTCAACCCAACAGAATTTCGACACGATGACCACAGGATGCAGAGCACGGACGCTACATGAGTTCGACATGAGATGATGGCTGGTGAGAAGCTTACGTTCGAGCAAAGGTACGCGACCACGATCTAATGTGAGCGTACAGGGCCCATTTCCCACTAGTAGACCTGCAGCACAGCGAGATATAGAAGCAAGCAGGAGGTTGGCAGGAGGACAAAGACAGTGCGTGGCCGTATCCATCACTTCCGTACAACCATGGCCTCACCTCCCTTTTTGTCCTTTGTTTCTTGGAAGGGCTCATCCTACTCGCGCGCATCCACCGGAGACTGTGACGAGGCTATGTCAAACGAGTCCGAGCCCGTAAACGAGGATGTCGGAGACTCCCCTCGATCAGCAACCTCGACGACTTCAAATCAAGCCATTATTCTGGCCACCATGTGTCGACAGCGTCCTCAACCCAGAATTGCTCCGTCACTGCTCAGCGCCGTCCTAGCCCACCTTAGAAATTTCGAAGTGGGAGACATGGATGGCGACAGCGCTCCGGCGTCTATATTTCTGCACCATACGTACCCCGTAACTCGCCTCTTTTCGAGTATCAAACGTTGACATTCATGGCTGGTCTCACCTCACCTTTCTCGCGGGGCATTTCCATTTGTTCAGTTAATGCATTCTCGGGGAATACCCTAAGGCTCTGGAATGGGAACCCCTACCATGGTGTTGGAAGATCGGAAAGACGAAGGCCTGACGTCTTCGTGAGTCAAGCTGAAGTGGTAACTGTGGTTTTCACACCGCCATTACGTAGCAGTACTTGCGGACTGTTACTCGTCAACGATCGTACTGGCGGTAGCGTGTTTTTTGTGCTAATATATCACCCTATCCTGATTTTCGGACAATGACCAGAAAAGCACTGCGTCGACTGCGATCCTGTGGGGCGCCAGCACCACAAAGGCAATGTCATACTCCCGGAATAATTGACACGAGGCTACCATATCATGAAACGCGAGCAGAGGAAACGGACGGCTATGTAAATAGTGGGGGTAAGACTATCCATCCGGGGTTCAACCTATCAAAGAGTATACCATGAATATGGTGACGGTAGCAAAATGTAGCGTCTCGGGAATTGGACCATAGGTGTAGTAGAGCACAGGAGACGAAGTAGATAGCACAAATGCCGATGAGATAGAAAGCAGAGACCTTTAAACCACACTCAAATTTACGTCCAATCTTTTGTTCCTTATACTAGTGGACATCTACGGGAAACCAGAGAGCTGTCGGGTAGTGACCAACTGTGAAATGGCTCCTGGATATGTCCTTCTGGCTGACGTCGTCCCACCGGCAGGGAAATATCTTGTAGCATAGATAACACCTCTATCAGTCTTTCTCCAGACATCTTTTGCACGGTGCATGCAACATGTTGAACCAATGGTCCGGATAAGAAGAGATCCTTCACAGAAGTAAACCGTGTGGACGGGTGTAGAAGTTCTAGCCATTGGATGTCTTCGATGTTGTCTTGCAAATGTCGTCGATCTTGGAAAATCCTTAAGGGATTCCAAAGGGGGAAGCGGAGGTAAGAACGAGCTGCAGAGCTGCGCAACTGACAAAAGTTGCCAATCTAGCATTCTGGATGAAATCCCCAATTCGGATATGGGACAATTGTCTCCCCCCAACAAAGCCAGTCCGGCGAATCCTTTGCTAAAGCTGACATTTACTTGGCGGAATGTTTTCGATGCCTCTGTGCGACCTATGAATTGTCGCAGTGATGGAGTTTTGAATACTAGTTGATTGAAGAATTTTATGTGAATGCTGACGAGTGCTGGAGCATTGATCGGGGCGATGATGCGCTCCAAGTAGTCGCTATCACCAGTGAAGTAAAACAGGCGGAGAGTGGGAAGGACAAAGGGTATATGTCGAGGCTGACTTTGGCTTTGGGTTGCTCTGTCATATCGAGGAGATCGGAAACGGAGGACAATTTTTTCGATCCGGGTGAAGGCAGAGAGGCAAGTGGCCATCGCCTCAGGTGAAATGTAGCCGGAATATGGAAAATCTTCAAGGCAAAGATGGACAATGTTACATGTGGATGAAAGTAGTTTCCGAAGTCCTGGATATCCAATGCCATGGAAAACGACAGCTCGCAGATGAGTCGACTAACTTTGGGCGTACTGGTCAGATGTAATAATCACAGCACGGAGTCAACCGAGGAAGAGGAATTTGAAGGTCGTCTGGTCGTCTCAATATATACCGTATCCATGCATATGTCAGGCGTCAAGGTATGCCACTGGCAGAACAATGACTCGCCCGGAACAATACAGTATAAACACGGGGTTTTCCTCTGGTTTTCCTGATGACACGTGTCCTATATGCCAGTGCACGTGCGCAACCACAACTTTGAAATAGCGCCACATCGGCCCGCACTTTGTCAAAATTAAATTAGATTCAGAGTCCTCTTTTGGTCAGTCAAACCTGCACAGTTGCGAGTTGTGGCTACTGTGGTCGCAGTGTAAACGAAAGAAACGTGTAGCGCCATATTGAAGCCCCACTATAAAAGGTGCCACCCGAGCCGATATTACTTCGCTTGTTCGGAGAGAGGCAGTAGAGAGGCCCGCTGCGGTGAGGCTGTGTAGGGCCAACGCTCGGGAAATCGAGCTGCTTTCAAGCCTTTCAGATCTGTCTCCGTGGCCTGAGGTGGCGACGAAGAGTGAGCGAGCTTTGGGCTTCATGGCCGTCTCGGTGAGGTGGGCAAAGAAGGCCGTCTGTGGGCGACGGATGGATTTGTCGGAAGGTCCGATGACATCGCCACTGAGCGGTAGTCGGCTATCAGGCCCAGCTCGCCCGCGTGCTGCGATGAGAATGCCAGCGCGTATGCGCTGAATATGTCGATTCTCTCCTTTTGGCGAGTCCGTTGTACCGCACAGGCTTTGGGATATAAGGGGCCCAACACTACACGGGAAGACCCTTTTTGTGTGAGATCCTGGATGTTACTGGTTGTCGCACATACCTGGGGCAGATATCTACGGCCAAAGAGGTGGCACAGGAGGGTCACGAGCTCTCGCTCTGCCTCAATGGAGCTGGCCTGGGAGCAAGTGTCATGAATAGCGCCGCTGTGTAGAAGAACAGTTATCGCAAGATTGCACGGTTCCGTATAATAGAGATGTAATGCGATCCCAAATAGATTAACGGGTTTTCCCTCCTGGGTTAGAAGGTGGGCGTGACGTAGAGGATCAATACTGAACCTGAGGCGGTGCAGGAGCTGGCTTTTCCAGACGTCAGAGCCGAAACTGATGTGTGGATGTCGGAGGATACTATTGATCGCGTGGACGGCATAGGAATCATGACCTGAACCTTCCCCAAGAGGCTGAACAAACGTAACACCATCGTCGACGATAGTGGAAACGTCCCGGTGAGACTCGGAAGCCCTGATAGAAGGATTTGATTAATGCGGTCCAAGGATATTCCGTAGAAGACAACTCGCCCCAGCAAGTCGAAGCTGCGACGGCCTGCTCTCCCAGCGCATTGGCGGAGGTGGTGTACAGCGTTGGGTATGGGTTGTAAGTAGGAAAAACTGGCGTAGGAGAGGGCCAGAGACTGCGCGAACTTTGTGAAGAAGACTTATATACGCATCCACTTGACATGGACAGTGACCGTCCGAGATGGGCGTAAAATTAAAATCTCCTTCACTCGCCTCGTTTCACCATCGTTGCCCCCGGTATGGCAAATTCGAGGGGTAGAATGTGCCTTCGAATGATTTGAACGGGTCGGGTGGACTCGATTATCCTTTTTCGAGGCGTGGCAAGCGCAGCCCTCAGTCTAAAGATCGCGCGATAACGTGTGGAATTGGGGAGAAACGTGATATGGTAAGGCACATCGAGAGGAGGCGTGCAGGGTTCAAATTCAAGAGCGCTGAAGGGGGACGGGATCAGCTGCGCAGAATGCACCAGCATCATGGCATGATAACGCGACTAAAGTGGGCGCGGTACTTCACCGGCCCAGACGTTGGTCACGTTGGCTGGGCTGCTGAGGCTGTGCATTTAAGTGTCAGCGTTATTCATTCATTCATGGCCACCAATCGCGAAAGATCGCGGAGAATCGGTATTCACACACAGGAGCGTAAATGTTGAATGACATTGATGAATGCCCCCACTAACAGCATTACGGCCGAGACTTGGACAAGGGAAATGCCCTTCTTGCCAAATGTAAGCATGAGCGTGTCTGATTCTCGGAACACACCCGCAATCAGTAGTGTGATGACTCGTCGACTGACTATTGTAATCAGAGAAGGAAGAGCTCGACTCACGCTGTATCCTGATGTGGATGGAACCAATTACATTCGAAAACACAACAAAAAAATGTCACAGTAACGGGCGAAACTAAATTGTTCCCAAGATACTCAAAAAGTAGTAGTGAAGTTGTTGAAGACTAACAAGTTTACCGTACGCCTGGGAATCTTGGTAAGTAGGCCTTTGCTCGAGAGACCGATCAGCGCTGCTTTGAGGTCAGCGGGACTAAGCGGTTCGACCTCAATCGGGCCGGTAACGGCTTCAATGAGGCGGGGTGGAGGAAGGAAGACAGAAGCCCAGCCGGGCATCACGCTGTACACGGACTCATAGAAGCTGGTGAAAGACCCGGTGAAAGGGCGCTGTGCGTTAAGCTCCGTAGGAATGAGGGAGTATGTAGTGGGGTCAAAAGTGGCGGATGGATAGATAGAAAGGAGATACGCCAGGAGACCAGCTGTATGGGGGGATGCCATGGAAGTGCCGGAGATGGTGTTTGTGGCTGAATCAGATCCAATCCAGGTGGATAGGATATTGAGGCCGGGGGCAAAGACGTCGACGCAAGGTCCGAAATTGGAGAAGTAGGCACGCTCATCATCGACCGTGGACGCCCCAACGGTGACGGCCTTCTCAGCGGAAGCTGGAGAGGAAGTGCACGCATCAACATTGTCATTGCCTGCGGCAACAGCAAAGTGGAGGCCATAATCGACAGCGCCGTTAACTGCCTCATCAAGAGCGCGGGATTGTCCGCCACCTAGAGACATGTTAGCAACAGAACCCTTGTGCTTCGTCTTTCCAGTAGCCTTGAGTTCAGCGGCCGCAAGGGCAGCCTTCTTGATCGCGGACTCAGAAGCAAAAAGGACGCCAGCGATGACATCGGACATGGTTCCGCTGCCATTTGATCCAAGAACTTTGACGGCAATGACATTGGCAGCCTTGGCTACGCCATATTTGCGTGAAGCGATGGTGCCAGCGCAGTGGGTTCCATGGCCATTAGCATCTTCGTCTTCGTCATCCACGGGGATAGTCTTGCCCCAGGATGCACGTCCTTCGAACTCTTGGTGGTCGATGTTGATGCCAGTGTCGATGACGTAGACATCAACACCCTCGCCGCCAGTATGATCATATTCATACTTGGTGAAAGTGCCGACGGAGAGCTTTAGGCGGTGGCTGATACGCGCGAGACCCTGAAGAAAAGATTGCGTCGCTATGAGTCATACTCATGGCGAAAGGAACATATGAGCATATCGCTGACGTACCCAGGGGGCAGACGTCTGGACTTCTTGGGTCCTGACAATTTGGTCGCGCTCAACATAGTCCACTTCGGGCATTTCGCGAATCCTTTGGAGAACTCGGTCCGTGAACTTACCAGCGTAGCCCTTGATATGGCTATCGAACATGTGACGGATCCCCCCATTACCGTCCAAATGGGGGTCCTCGGCATGCGCTGCCTCGAGGAAGTTGTAGTGGTTATCAAGAGCCGCCAGCGGCATGTCCTTCTTCAACATGACGATATACGAGTCATTGATAAGTCCGTGAGGGGCTTCATGCTCTGTTGTGTGAAGGGGGGCGAGGACTAATGGGGTGCCTTGGAGCGCACCATAATTGTGGCTGGTGGAGAGAGGTGTAGCCAAGGATGAAGCAACCAAGGAGAGGGAGAAGAGCGACAGAGAAAGGATGGGTGACATGTTTGTGGTTGAAACAGGCCTGCTTAGAGCAGCGCTCTGGATTTGTTGTTGATGAGGGCTCCCCAGTTTGGCTCTATTTGTACCGCTGTCAGTGTGCCAAGCCAAAACACATAGCCACTTACTTATCACTACCACACTAGTACTGGAGGAGAGTAGAGCAGAGCATTTCCATTATCACAAGGGCCCAGTCAGGGTCGGTCAGGAGTACAGCAATTTTGTATGAGTATTTACGCACGACTTCCTCTGATGCACCCCATTCAACTTTCGCCTGGGCAAAGTCACGGTCCCCCAAAAAGTCATAGCCTGATCGAGTTATTAGGGAAGGACGGCTACCGGTGGTGGCGGTGCTCCGTACTATGAAGGTTCCTGTGTCGTCTCCTCGTGACCCCTCACCCAAAACGGATGAGTCGGAGCTTTTCTTCTCCGTCGTCACTATCGATATCGTCGAAATGACGTGATCCCAATACGGAAAGTAAGTGGATGAAGGGGATGAAATGCAACGGACCCGACGGTATCTGCAAATCGTTCAATTCATGACGATCATTCGGAAGGATATTTCCATACCGTCGTGCGCATGATAATTCAGGCTCCTTCGGCCCCGATGTCTGTTGGCGCCGCACCCAACTTAGTCAGGTTAGACGTACTGACGTTGCCGTTCTATGCCGAAGATAAAGGTTTGCGCCTGGAGACTCGCTTTATGCTCACTTGGTCACCAACGCCCATCAGCTTTCCGCCAAGACCGATGTCAAATGTCATCCTCTGGTTCTGTTGTTCTTGTCCAGCCTCGAGCCATTGCCTTAACGAAACGTCTCCAACGGGATCACCGTACTGCTACGGAGGTCCCAGCTGTGTATCTCATCGCGACGCCGAAATGAGATATGTAATACGTGTGAATTTAGAGGATTAAATGCGAGCTGCACAGGAGGGGTCAAGCGATGCATCGACGCCAAGAATCGGAGCCGGACCTGCATAACACTTACTTTGACAGCGCCGACCCATCCCACCGGTTTCTCGCCTGTGTCTTCGTCGAAAAGTGCTATGTTGGTAGAGTTGGCAGAAGACAGTGAGAGGGAGCCCGCCGCTGTAAGGCGGGAACGCTCGCTAGCCATTTTTTTTGACCACGTGACGCCTTCCGAACCATCTGAGCCCGCCACACGTCTACCTTGTCCTCTCACGACGGGCAAGAATGGATAAGCAAGGTCTGCTTATAGTCTGCTTATGGTCCAATTAATGTCTAATAAGTACAGTTACCTTATTTTAAATAAGAATAGTCAAACAATTAGAAATTAAATAACCACTTAGAAGAGTACTGATTATATGATAAAATATTTAAAATAAACTGCATGTTGCAGGCTTGGAAAAACCATTTAGCCGGGGAAAAACTATTGAGCCTGAAGGGTTTTTCCGATCTCCCTCTAAT
>Ga0307512_10006327_pt1 | contig 12018 bp, 10 predicted proteins | sample 14_EM_MG_FD_200267 | JGI IMG/M metagenome (GOLD analysis project Ga0307512, IMG submission 200267) | Populus trichocarpa ectomycorrhiza microbial communities from riparian zone in the Pacific Northwest, United States - 14_EM | ecosystem: Host-associated > Plants > Roots > Unclassified | place... | reverse complement strand
CGGTGTAGGCTACCGGCCCGGTCGCCAGCCCGCCGCGCAACACCAGCTGGCCGCCGATACGCGCGCCCCGGATACGCATACGAAGCCCTTGGTTGTGTGGACATGGATCTTGGTCGATTGCTGTCCTACCAAGGGCTCTGTCCAGCAACTCTGAACCGAGCTACCCGACTATTCGTCATGCTCTGCGTGACGGAACAGCGGGTCCAAAGAAGAGCCATACCAGCGAGGACGATGCTCGGTTCAACACACTCTTCTGCCGAAGGTAGCCATCCAGACAATGTAGGCGCAGGGCTCTGCATGGTATGAGGGCTTCTGGGTTTATCTGGCGATGTTCCTGAGCGCGGCCTCGTAAAGGGGGCGATCCACTGACGGGGTGCGGGCGCTGGTATAGGAAAGTACGATCGTTCCGTATCGGTATGCGTCGCCTGCGGCTACATCTACCTGGTGCTGGGCGCTGGATTCGTTTGGCCACACGTAAATACTGATCGCATCAGTGGCGATTAGCTCGGTGCAGCCAAGTGTTATGCAGTTCTTCGAATTGTCACGAGGGTTTGGCGCAGATAGTCCCGACGCGACGAATTGGTCCACCACTACCTGTGCGGTGGGTCCAGTGGGAGCCGCCGAAGCGCCGATTACCGGGCTTGTGCTCTGCGCATCGGATTGTTTCGCGCCATTCGTCGCAGGTTTCGCGCTACCGCATGCGACGAGAGCGCCACACACGCTGACGACGATCAGATATCGGACTCGAATCACATCGCGAACGTCGCTGCACGTAGTTGTCCCGTTACGCCGGCCGAGTGATGCGTCCATATCCGTTGTGTTCGCGCTTCCGGGCCGAATCCGGTTCTTGACCGCGGGCATGGCTATGTGAGCTGTCGCCGCGATCAAGCAGAATTCGGTGGAGAAATCGCCAGGGACGCGTTGCCCAGTACCGGGCAGCAACTGAGGCCAGGCGTGGGTGTGCGCGACACCGCTGGAGGAGTTCCAGAGCCAGATGAAGTGCTCCCGCAGACGCCTCTCGACTCCCGTCCTGATATCCCGGCGAAGCCGCCAACGCCGCCCGACCATCTCGACGGCGCCGGTCATGACAACACCGTCGCCAGGTACTGAGGTCCGGTGTCAGCCCGAACAGCGGCTGCCTGATCACCGGCTACACCTCGTGCGGTGAGACTGATCCCGATTTGCCGTCCACCAGCAAGATGGCTCCGCCGGTGCTGCTGAGCTATCCGCCGGGTCTACCCGCAGGTCACAGGTCCAGTCGAAGCGGCCACTGGTGGAACATCACGCCGGACGATGCCTGAGCACATGCGGGGCGGGCGCTCGACGCGCAGCCAGGCGACGTATTGCCAGGGAAGTTCGTCGACACCCCGACCAGGCGAACACAGGTTCGGAATGTGTCGATGGGACACGACCACAACGCGGGCACCAAGGGCCGCGGCGCCGACTCAGTCAGCATCGACAGCACCCAAAACCGGGGGCACGCATGGGGGACGATCACCCGGATTTGGCCGGTCCCAGCCGGACGGAGCCGGATCCTTCATGATCAGCTTCGAAGGCATCTTCGCAGGCCGCTGACCACGACATCGGCGTGGTCGAGGCCACGCTGTGCCAGCACAGCGGCCAGGATCGTCGCGTCCGCGTGCACCACGTCGACCGCCGGGTTGGCGGCCGCCAGCCGTGCCGCGAACCGCTCGTTGACCTCGACGGCGATGTGCCGCCCGCGCCCGGCAAGGCGATGCTGGATGGCGACGGTGAACGCGCCGGTGCCCGGGCCGAGCTCCACCACCGTGGGGGAGCCCGACCGGGGCACCACCGCGGTCACGACTCGGGCCAGTGCCGCGCTGCTCGGTGCGACCGCGCCGACCGTCATCGGGTCGCGCGCGAACTCCGCGAGGAAGGTCACGTCGTCAGTGCCGCCGAGCGGCCCGGGACGGGGCGGTGACGGCCCGGATGTGGAACGCGAGCCCGACGCCCCAGCCCACGATCGACCACACCGGCCAGAAGTGTTGTTCGGGAGTGAACCGCCACCACACCAGGACCTGGGTCACGTTGGCGGCGATGTAGTAGAGGATGTGGATTCGCAGACCCCACCGCGCGGCGGTGTCGCTTCTCGTGTAGTTCATGCCGGCACGCTAGGTCGGCGCACTTGACGGCAAGTGAATCGTCCCGTTCAGCCATGGTCAAGTCCGGCTTCCTACGGTTCGCAACCATGACAACGACTCGCCGTACCGTGCTCGCCGGAACTGCCGCCGTGGCGGCTGGCGCCTTCCTGGCCACGACATCCACGTCCGCCGCCGCCGCGCACGGCCGCGAACCCAAGCCCACCGTGGTACTGGTGCACGGCGCCTTCGCCGACGCCTCTGGGTGGAACGGGGTGGCCACCCGGCTCATCCGCGACGGGTACCCGGTGATCGCGCCGGCGAACCCGCTGCGCAGCGTGTCGGCCGACTCGGCCTACCTGGCCAGCATTCTGGCCACCATCAGCGGGCCGGTGGTCCTCGCCGCCCATTCCTACGGCGGCATGGTCATCACGAACGCGGCGACGGGCAACGCGAACGTCAAGGCGCTGGTCTATGTGGCCGCGTTCGTCCCGAACGTGAACGACACGCTGCTCGGCCTGCAGACGAAGTACCCGGGAAGCAGACTGAACGAGGCGGCGCTGGACTTTCGTCCCTACGGTGAGGGGCTCGTCGACGGCTACATCAAGAAGGACGCCTTCCGCGACGTGTTCGCCGGCGACGTGTCGAGGGCGACCACCGACCTGATGTGGGCCGGCCAGCGACCCGCCGACGCCCGCACCCTTGGCGAGCCGTCCGGTGCTCCGGCCTGGAGAACGATCCCCTCCTGGTATCTGGTGGCCCGCAACGACCAGGTCCTGCCGGCCGCGGCGCAGCGGTTCATGGCGCAGCGCGCCGGGTCGCAGGTTTGCGAAGTCAGCGCCTCGCACGTCGCGATGATCTCGCAACCGGCCGCGGCAGCCGACCTCATCGTGCGTGCCGCGCGCTGAGCCGTCCCTCCGGCTGACAAGGACGACCGTGCATCACCATGCCCTCGAAGGACAGTGTGCCGCCGAGGAGGTCCGGCACACCGTCGCCACCTCGCCGATCCGCAACCCGGCGCTCGCACTGCTCGCCCTGGCTCTGGGCACCTTCGCGATCGGTACCGGCGAGTTCGGCAGCAACGGCATCATCCAGCTGTTCGCCACGGACCTCGGCGTGCCGGTGCCGGTCGCCACCTACGCGATCACCGCGTACGCGCTCGGCGTGGTCGTCGGTTCGCCAGCGATCACCCTGTTCGCCGCCCCGGGCCAACCGGCGCACGCTCCTGCTCGGTCTGGTCGCATTGTTCCTGACCGGCAACGGGCTGTCCGCGGTAGCACCGAACATCACGCTGCTGATCGTGTTCCGGTTCCTCGCCGGCAGCGTGCAGGGTGTGTTCTTCGGTGCCGGGGCCGTCGTCGCCGCGTACGTATACGGCCCGGGCCGGGGCGGCAAGGCGTTTGCCACCGTGATGAGCGGACTGACCGTCGCCACCATTGTCGGGTCGCCGCTGGGTACCTTCGTCGGCCAGCACGCCGGCTGGCGCGCCATGTACTGGACAGTCGTCGCCCTCGGCCTGCTGGCCGGCATCGCCCTCGTCACCTGGCTGCCGCGGACCGAGGACCTGCACGGCGGTTCCGTCACCGACGAACTGAGGGCGCTGCGCCGCGGGACCGTGTGGCTGATGGTCGCCGTCGCCGCGCTCGGCATCTCCAGCATCTTCGCTGTGTACACGTTCATCGGCCCGTTCGTCACCGACGCCGCCCACCGCGACGCTTCCCTCATCCCGATCGCGCTGGCCGTCTTCGGAGTCGGCATGGCGGCCGGCAACCAGCTCGGCGGCCGCCTGGCCGACCGGTACGCTCACCGGGGCCTGATCGGCGGCTACGGCGGCGTGCTGGTACTTCTGGCTCTGATCGGCGTCGCCGGCGACAACCTACTGATCTTGTTGTCCTGCCTGTTCGGCGTCGGTGCGACCATGATGGCCGCGATCCCCACCATTCAGGTCCGGCTGACGGGGCTGGCGCCGGACGCCCCGACGCTCGTGGGAGCCCTCAATCTCGCCGCTCTCAATCTCGCCAATGCCCTCGGCGCGATCGGCGGGGCGCTCACCGTCGACGCGGGCTGGGGACCGCTGTCCACCGTCTGGGCCGGCTTCGCCCTCACCACCAGCGGCCTGCTCCTGTACACCGCAACCTTCTCAAGGAGGCTGTAATGCCCACTCGCGTCAACCGGCAGACCGTCGATCTGTCATCGTTTCCGGACCTGGTGGTCGTGTACCTCGGCATGCGCGTCAACCGGCTCTACGGCCTGCGGACCCTGATGGGCTACGGCCCCCAGATCGGCCGGTCCGCCACCGAGGAACCCGAGGGCCTGCTGCACCACGAGTCGCTGATGTGGTCGCTGTTCCCCATGCATGTCGGCATCCGCCAATACTGGCAGGACCTTCCTTCCCTGCTGTCGTGGGCGCGGTCCGAACCGCACCGGCTCTGGTGGCGCAACTTCCTGCGCGACAGCGGCGGCACCGGTTTCTGGCACGAGACCTACCTGCTGCGCGGCGGAATGGAGGCGGTGTACGACGACATCCCGAAGCGGCGGGGATTCGCCGCATTCGCCCCCGTGCAGCCGGCCCGCGGCACCCTGTTCGGCTCGGCCGCGCGGGTCGGGCGCCCCGAGGACACCATCGCCCCCGTCGTCACCGAGGAGGAGCTCTACACCACGGATTCCGGCAAGCCCTGAGGAGGCACACCATGTCAGCGCGCGCACTGCGCAGTCCGGCCGTCTGGAGACTTCCGGTCATCATGATCGGACTGCCGAGCGTCGCCCTGCCGGCCTGCTACCTCAGCGGGATCACTGATCCGCAGGCGAACCTCCGCCGGCTGCCCGTCGCACTGGTCGTCGAGCCGCAGCGCGCCGGCGCCGCCATCGGCCTCGGCCTGGGCCCGCTGGTCACCTGGCTCTACGACTGCAGACCGCGCCTCTCCCGCCACCCCGGCGTTGAACCGCCTGACGGATGACCGGACATGCGGGGGCGGCCCCCGCCGCTGCGAGGTGGCGAAACGGTCGCCTGCACGACATCGATGCCGCCGGACCCGGTTGAGCCCCGTCGGCCGCTGGCGTCGTCCCGTCGCGCAGCTCGGCGCGCGCGGCGCCGAAGTGGGCGTACGGCGCCCAGTCGGCGATCGTGTCCGGGTCGCGGTTACGGTCGCGGCGGGACCGTACGGCGTGGTGCAGAGCCTCGGCGGCGCGGTCGGCCTCGATGCCACCCGAGCCCGCAACGTGCGCCGGTAGACGTTGCGAGTCATGTCCGCTGCCGCTGCATCGCCGATGTTCCACAGGCGCGGCCGCAAGCCCACCAACCGGTCGTCACACGAACAGCGTCAACCAACCAGACCCGCGCACGACCACCACTACCTAGCCTCTCGACCACCTCGCAATGCCGACCCCTCCAAGCATCCAGGGTGGAGAGGTCCTCGTCGAGGAAGGTCATGTTCGACGGTCCTTCGTACACGGGATCTCGGCCTCGACGAGCGCGGCTGGCTAGGGCGCCGGGATCATCGCGCCGCCGATCAAACGACGCAAGCGACATCGACTGTGGACCTGGCAGGTTTCGCGTTGCTAGAGTGCGATTTTCGCGTTTGTCAGCTGGCAACCTGTCGTATCATCCGGGAGTCGGTGTGGCCCTGCCCGGTCATCCTGTCCGGCCGGGCAACGAAGATCAGCAGGCCGGTGGCGCTCTCGTACGCCTTCAGGTCCTTGGTTCGTTGCGGGTGTGGTGCGACGGCGTCGAAGTGGATGCCGGTCCCCGGCAGCAGGCTTATCTGCTGGCCTTGCTGCTGGCCCGGGTGGGTAGGCCGGTCAGCACGAGCGAGCTGATGGACCTGATCTGGGACGACGAGGTCCCCAGCAGTGCGCTCAACGTCATCCACAAATACGTCGGCGCGTTGCGGCGACTGCTCGAACCCGCGGTCCCCGCCCGTACGCACGGTTCCTACCTGCGCCGCCGCGGAAACGCCTACCTGTTCACCGCACCCCCCGGCACCCTGGATCTCGTCACCTTCCGGGAGCTCGTGGAGACGGCCAAGGATGCCCTCGTACAGCAACGCCTTGAAGTGGCGCTCGATCGCTATGTCGAATCGCTCGGCCTCTGGCGGGGCCGTGCGGGCGACGGGTTCACGCACAGGTCAACCGCGCTGCCGATCTTCGCCGCCGTCGACGACGAGTTCTACACCGCGTGCACTGAAGCGGCCGAACTGGCCGTGTCGCTGCGCCGACCGGCACGGGTGCTGGCGGCGTTGCAGATGGCCGCATCGATGGCGCCGTTCCACGAACCCGTCCAGGCCAGCCTCATCTCCACTCTCGGGGCGGCGGGACGTCAGACGGAGGCACTGTCGTTGTTCCGCGAGGTCCGCGCCCGCCTTGCCGACGAGCTCGGTATCGATCCCGGCCCGGAGCTGCAGGCCGCACATCTGCGAGTGCTGTCGCAGCCCTCGGCGTCGCCGCTCGTGGCGCGTATGGACGGTGGGGGTGACGGCGCGTCGGTGCGAACGGCAGCTGGGCTGGTCGGCCGGGCCGAGGAACTCGCCGTACTGCGGCAATCCGTCGAGATGGCATGCACCGGGCGCCCAGCGCTCCGCATCGTCGAAGGCGAGCCGGGCGTGGGCAAGACCCGCCTGGTGCGAGAGGTCGCCACCGAAGCGAGCCGGCGTGGCGTGCTGGTCGTGTGGGGTTCATGTCTGGAAGGCGACGGAACACCGTCGATGTGGCCCTGGGAACAGACGCTCCGCCCGATTCTCGACAGCCTGCCCGCGCCGTTGCGGGAGAAGTGGCTCGCCAGTGAGGTCGGCGGCGTCCTCGAATCGCGAGACGACGATTATGCTGCCGCGCCGGCGATTCTCGACAGCGATGCGCAGTTCCGACTGTTCGAGCAGGTCGTCACCGTCGTCGGGCAGGCCTCGGCGCTACGGCCCATGCTGCTGATCGTCGATGACCTGCAGTGGGCCGACGCCGCCTCGCTCCAGCTGTTCGGCCATCTGGCGGGCCGCTTACCCGCCGGCACGGTGATCATCGGTGCGCTGCGCGATCGCGCACCCGCACCCGGCTCCAGCCTGTCGCGGGTGCTGGCTGAGGCCAGCCGGCTGCCCGGTCACCGCAGGATCCGGCTCGGCCCGCTCGGCCTGACCGACGTGACCGAGCTCATCCGCCGCGAAACCGGCCACGATCCCGGTGCCGAGGTCGCCCGCGACATCCATGTCCGCACCGCCGGCAATCCGTTCTTCGTCCAGGAGCTGTCCCGGCTGCTCAGCGACGGCGGCGCATCAACACGGGCCGGGGTGCCGGGCACCGTGCGAGACGTCGTCCGCGATCGGATGACCGGTCTCGACGACAGCGCTCACGGCCTGCTGCGCATGGCCGCGGTCATCGGCCGCGACCTGGACCTCGACCTGCTCGCCCGCGCGATCGGCGTCGACATCGCGGACTGCCTCGAACGCCTCGAACCGCTGCGAGCACTCGGTCTCCTGGAGACCAAGCCGGAAGACCCGTTCTCGTGGCGCTTCGCGCACGACCTGGTCCGCGAGTCGGTCACCGAGACCACTGCGCCGCAGCAGGCCGTCCAGCTGCATCTACGCGTCGCCGACGCCCTCGAACACATTCATGCGGACGACGAGTCCGTCGCCGAACGCCTCGCCTACCACCTGCGGGGCGCCGGCCCCCTGGCCGACCCGGGTCGCACCGCGAAGGCACTGGCGCGCGCCGGTCGCCGCGCGGCGACCAAGCTCGCGTTCGCAGCCGCCTATCGGAACCTGGAATCGGCCGTCCAGATCGCCCGGACGGCAGGGCTGCTGGAGCTGGAACTGTCCGTCCTGTCGCTGCTCAACCTCCTCGCCGTCGAGCCCCCGGGATTTGGCGGCTCGACGTTCGATCTGCTGGAACGGGGCGCATATCTTGCCGGCAAACTCGGCCGCGAGACGGCCGCCGCCGAGTTTCTCTTCTTTCGGATGACCGGGGCCTACGTCAGCACCGAGAAAGACCGTGGGATGTGGGCTCGCCGGCTGCATGAGCAAGGCCAGGCGTCCGCGGACCCGATCATCCAGGCGTACGGCCGGCAGGCCTGGGGCCTGTACAACTGGGACATCGGCGACATCGGCGCGGCGTATCAGTGTTTCGGCTGGCTAGGCCGTACCACTGTGGACGGCGTTGCCTCGCTGCTCGCGAACTCGGCCGACCCGCACCCAGGGCCGGCTCAGGAAAGCCTGTACCACCTTGCCAGCCAGGTCGGGGGTGTCCCGATTCGACGCCGCCACGACCTCGGACGTTGGCGGATCCCGGATGAGTGGGTCGGTTATCTGGCCGTGATCACCGCGCTGCAGGGCGATATCGAGACGGCGCGGTCCCTGCTCGGCACGGTGTACCAGGCCGAGGGAGACACTTTTGAGATGTCGGGCTGGACCCGCTACCAAACCATGGCCGCCTCGATGGCCGGTGACGCGGCCTGGGCGATGCACGCGACCGAACGGTGGGTCGCGGCCGGCGCCGACCTTCCCGGCGTCGCGCAGGACGCCTATATCCGGCTGGACTGGTACTGGGCCCGTGCCCTCACCGGCGACGACCCGGCCGGCAACGCGGCTGAGGCCGAACATCTCCTGGCCGCGACCCTGCACGACCCGCCACGATGGGGCCTCGCCTACTGGCACGGACTGGTCGCCGAGATGTGGCTGGCAGCCGAGATGCCCGACAAGGCCGCGACCGCCCTCGACCGGGCCGACCAGGCCATCAAGGCCCACGGCCAGCGCTATGCCGAAGGACTTCTCCTGTTGCTGCGCGCGCGCCTGCTGCACGCCCGTGGCGAACCCGTCGACGTCGTACGAGCCACCGCCGACGAAGCCCGGGTCCGATCCGGCGAACGGGGAGCCCACCTCTTCGCCCGCCGCGCCGAGAGGTTCCTGGCCGATCTCGAGACGCAGACCGGCGTGGCAACCGGATGAGGGCCGGCTACGCGTCTCGGGGCAGACCCAGGCCGGCCAGGCTGGCCGCGGTGTCCAGGATCGTCTCCTCGATCGGCCGGGGCCGCCAGCCCAGGACCTCACGTGCTTTCGCGCTCGACGCCCGGCGGGCCATGCCGAGGTCCGGAACGACCGTCGCGAAGCGAGGGCTCACCCGCGCGCCCAGTCCGATGCCGTTCGGGTCGGCACCTTGCGGGCCGCCGGGCCGAGCCGTACCCGCGGCAGATTCGCGATCTCCGGTAGCGACATCACCCCGGCGGCGGCCAGGAACCGCTCGCCCGCGGCGCCCGGCTCGACCATCGCGCGCACGTGCAGGTCCGCGATGTCGCGGACGTCGACCACCGGATTCCGGTCCTCCACATCACCGTTCCGCCTGCCGCGACGCCCCATGGTCGCGTGCAGAGTTCGCCCTGTTCATCGACCTGCCGGGCAAACATCACCGACATCATCGAGGGCGTCGGCGGCGTCGCGGTCGACGCCCGCGTTACCGTCGTGGCCGTCGCCGAGATCCACAACCTGACCCTGGCCACCCGCAACAGCGCCGAAGTCTCCGACACCCTCAAACTTCTCCGAACGAATCCCGGCGACGTTCATCTATGCCGGCATCAACATCGAGAAAGCCGGCCTGTTCTCCGGTCGTCCGCGGCAGCCAGATCGCCGGTCGCTTCACCATGATTCCGACCACCCCGTTCCCACACACCACCGAATGGAACAGCCTCATTTCCACCATCAAGAACACGCTGCGGCTCCACCGTCACCAACCCCGGAAGCCTGCTGAAGCTCACTGACTACCTGCACCACCGCACCGCCGGCATGATCGGCAGTCCTCTCCCACCTCGTTCGCGGCGCCGCCCTCGACGCGATCCTCACCGGCGCGGAGAAGACCACCAGGAAACTCCTCGACGCAGCCGAACTCGACCACGCCGCCCAGGACCAGGGCCGCCGGCGATGACGGCGAACGCCGACGCGGACGCCAGCGTCGAGACATACCCGCACCGCATCCGCTCATGCCGCGGAGTGAGCGGGTTGCGGTCAGAGTTGTAGTTGGTTTAGGGCGCAGGTTGGGATGGCGATCCAGCCCTCTCGTTGGGCCTGGGCATGCTGGTTGTCCGGGGGCGGGGTGGTGAGGTTGAGTGCTGCTGCTCTGGCGAGTAGGGCGGCCGCGACCGCGTCCAGGACATGGTCACTGCGCCGGCAGTTTTGTTCGAGTTGTCCGAGGTTGAGCCCGGGCATTCTTTCTTGGAGTTGGTTGGCCAATTCGTTGAGTGCGTTGCGGCCGTTGTTGCCCTTGTAGCTTCGGTGCGGCAGGTTTCAGCGTTTGAGTCCGGCGGCCGGGTACACCTCGACGATCAATCCGGATCCGGCGCGGTCGATGGTGTGGCCCTGTGCGGCGAGCAGTACTTGGAGGCGGGCGGCACGCATGGCGGTGATGCCGATCCGGTCGGCGGCGATGCTCAGCGGGATGATCCCGAGAGTGGACCGCACGTGTTCGTCGGTGCTGCGGTGGGCCAGCGATCGGCGCCAGCTGGCACTGGGCGTCTCCTCGGGGAGGTGCAACCGGTGCTTCTGATGCGCGTTGAGGAACTCCACAAAGGTGTCTGGCATCCCAGCGGGGAGTCGATGCCGACCTTGTCCGCGTCCTGCGCGTGGCGCAGCACGGCGTCGTCCCCGCTTGGCAGCTCCGCGGCGACAACCCGAGCACCTGGTGATCATTCGATCACCGCGATCGCTGTGTTGGCTGGCTCCGCCGCCAGGTCGATACCCACTGTTCGCACGGGGTCTTAGCCTGCCCGAACTGCCTGGAGCTGGTCCCGTGCGTCCTCATGGCGGCGCGCGCTGATGCCGATGAACGGATGAGCGAACCCTTCGACAACGAGCCGACCTGATGTGCTCGTGAGACTGACGGGTTGATTGATCCTCGAGACTGCCAGGCATGCACCTGTGTCGATCGACCGAGAGTTCACAACTGATGACGAAGGCCAGGCCCGGAGCCTGAGGGCATCGTTTGGTAACCCAAAGTCGTGTACTTCGACTACTTGGACGACGCGTTCCAGGCACCGGTTGAGACTGATGAGACGAACGGGTTCAACGCACGATCGTTGGTCATGCCGACAGGGTTGGCGCTGATGGCCGCAACGGTTCAGGCAGCGCCGTCAGCCTCGACAGCGCCCAAAACTGGGGGTGTATGGGGGGTGGCCATCTGGATTTATCCGGTTCTAGCCGGACGGAGCCGGATCTTTCATGATCACCTTTGGGGTGTCGTCACAGGTTATATGGCCTGGTCAGGGTGGGTTTTCTGCGGTGCCCCCGGTGAGAGTCGAACTCACACTGGACGGGTTTTGAACCCACTCGTCAAACCGGTATCGACCTGCGTTGGTAGGCGTTGTCGTCGATTCTCGGGGGCGTAACGGGGGAGTGCTGGTCAGGACGGGTGCTGGCCGAGTAGTGGTTCGCGGATCGTGGAGGTGAACCGCGGAACGGTCTTCTTGAAGGTCGAGAGGAACTGGTCGGTCGAGATGGCCGGGTTCCGGTGGGCGACGATTTGCTCGCGTACGCAGCGCAGGGTCTGCGTCGGGTAGAGGTCGAGCTGGTCGAGGAGGAAGTCATCCGGATGGACCGCGTTGAGGTCGTACGGATCGAGGGCCGTCGCCGGAAAGTCCTTGAGGTTGGCCGTGACGATGACAGCAGCGTCCGCGCGCACGGCGGCCGCCAGGACGTGCCGGTCCTTCGGATGGTTGGTCATGGCCGGGATGAGCGCTTCGTAGCCTGTGACCATCGCGTCGGGAAATGTGTCACGCATCTGCTGTATGCGTGTACGCGCTTTGTCCGGCGAAACTCCGACACGCGGGAGATTGCGCTCAACCTCGTTGAGAACCTCAGCGGACCACAGGATTCTGTACGTGTTGGCCTCGGCCAGCCTCAACAGCAGGTCGGTGAGTTTGATCGGGACGAGAACGCAGGCGTCGAGGAAAGCA
>Ga0307512_10006326_pt1 | contig 12019 bp, 3 predicted proteins | sample 14_EM_MG_FD_200267 | JGI IMG/M metagenome (GOLD analysis project Ga0307512, IMG submission 200267) | Populus trichocarpa ectomycorrhiza microbial communities from riparian zone in the Pacific Northwest, United States - 14_EM | ecosystem: Host-associated > Plants > Roots > Unclassified | place... | reverse complement strand
GGGCAACGAGAAAAGACGCAAGAAGCGGGTGCTGCCGTACGTCGAGGACCGGCGCAACATCCTCGTGGTCAAGCTGGCCGAACCGCTGCGCCGCGAGGTGGCGCTCTCCCTGATGTACGCGCTGGAGCGCGGCATCGAGGCCACCTTCGAGCTGGAGGACTCGGAGCTGACCAGCGAGTTGCTGCCGCCCGTCGACGGCCCCCGCGATCGGATGCTCTTCACCGAGGCGGCCGAGGGCGGCGCCGGAGTCCTGCGGCAGTTGCAGGCCGAGCCCGACGCGTTGGCCCGCGCCGCCGCCGAGGCTCTGTCCATTTGCCACTTCGACGATGCGGGCGACGATCGCGGCGGCGAGCACCCGGATCGGCCGTGCGCCCGCGGCTGCTACGAGTGCCTGCTCACCTACGGCAACCAGCTCGACCACGCCGCGATCGACCGGCATTGCGTACGCGAGCTGCTGTTGGGATTTGCCAACGCCGAAGCGCTGGACACGGGCCGGGGCGAGTCGCGCTCGGAGCAGTTGATGCGGTTGACCGACCAGGCCGACTCCAGTCTCGAGGAGCAGTTCCTCGCCTGGCTCAAGGCGGGGGGCTATCGACTGCCCGACGAGACCCAACGCCTCGTCGCCGCGGCGCGGGCCCGGCCGGACTTCATCTACCGGCTTTCCGGTGCGAACGTCGCCGTCTTCGTGGACGGGCCGATGCACAAACATTCCGCGGTAGCCGAGCGTGATGCGGAGGCCCAGGAACGCCTCTACGACCTCGGCTGGGAAGTCGTCCGGTTCCCCCACGACGCGGACTGGACAGCGATCGCCAGAAACCACTCGACCTACTTCGGGCCTGGCTCGGCCGCCTGATCCACGGCACGACGGAAGGAAACTCCCGCACATGTCACCCACCTTCACCGCCGGCTCGCTCGTGTCGGCGCGTGGCCGCGACTGGGTCGTTCTGCCCGAGAGCGCCCCCGACATGCTCGTGCTGCGCCCGCTCGGCGGCGCCGATGACGACGTAGCGGCGGTGTTCCCCAGCTTCGAGGAGGTCCACAGTGCTCAGTTCGCGCCGCCCGACCCCGCCGACCTGGGTGACGCGCACGCCGCCGGTTTGCTGCGCTCCGCCCTGCGGATCGGCTTCCGCGCGGGCGCCGGGCCGTTCCGCTCGCTCGCCGGCATCGCCGTCGAGCCGCGGGCCTACCAACTCGTACCCCTGCTGATGGCCCTGCGGCAGCGCACCGTGCGCCTGCTGATCTCCGACGACGTCGGCATCGGCAAGACGATCGAGGCCGGGCTGGTCGCCACCGAGCTGCTCGCCCAAGGCAGCGCGCAGGGCCTGGCGGTGCTCTGCTCGCCGGCGCTGGCCGAGCAATGGCAGGACGAACTGCGCACCAAGTTCGCCATCGACGCCGAGCTGGTGCTCTCCTCCACCGTCTCTCGCCTGGAACGCGGCCTCGACCTGGGCCAGTCGCTCTTCGACCGGCACCCGAACGTCATCGTCTCCACCGACTTCATCAAGTCGGCCCGGCACCGCGACGACTTCGTCCGGCACTGCCCCGACCTGGTCATCGTCGACGAGGCACACACCTGCGTGGCCGCCGACGAGACGGCGTCGGGCCAAAACCAGCTGCGCTACGAGCTGCTGCAACGCGTCGCCGCCGATCCCGAACGGCATCTCATGCTGGTGACGGCCACGCCGCACAGCGGCAAGGAGAGCGCCTTTCGCAACCTGCTCGGCATCGTCAAGCCGGAACTCACAACCGTCGACTTCGACACCGAGTCCGGCCGGCGGCTGCTGGCCCAGCATTTCGTGCATCGCAAACGCGGCGACGTCCGCCAGTACCTCGGAGTCAAGGACGGGCTTAAGGACGACAGCCTCGCCGAAACCACGGCGTTCCCGTCCGACCGCTTCTTCAAGGACGAGACCTACAAGCTCTCCCCCGCCTACCGGGATCTGCTCGACGACGCCATCGGCTATGCCAGCCAACGGGTCGCCGTCGCCGGCATGCAGGGCAAGCGGGAGGCCCGGATCGCCTGGTGGTCGGCGATCGCCCTGCTGCGCTCCCTGGTCTCCTCGCCTCGGGCGGCCGCGCAGACGCTGCGTACCCGCTCGGCGGCCGCAGCCGCCGCCACGGCAGCCGAGGCCGACCTGCTCGGCGCGCCGCTGACCAGCGACGCGGCCGACAGCGACACCCTCGAAGGCCTCGACGTGGCGCCCGGCGCGGAAACCTCGGACACCGGCACGCGGCTCGCCGACCTAGCCGAGCGGGCCCAAGCGCTCGAAGGCACCGACGGTGACCTCAAATTGGCGGCCCTGACCAAGCATCTCAAGTCGCTGCTGGCCGCCGGTTACCACCCGATCGTCTTCTGCCGCTACATCCCGACCGCCGAATACGTGGCCGAACACCTGGACGGCAAACTCGGCCGGAAGACGGTGGTTCAGGCTGTCACCGGCACCCTGTCCCCGCAGCAGCGGCTGCAACGCATCGAGGAACTCGCCGCCGACGCCGGTGACGACCCGGCCGCCCGGCGCGTCCTGATCGCCACCGACTGCCTCTCCGAAGGCGTCAACCTGCAACACCACTTCGATGCGGTCGTCCACTACGACCTCGCCTGGAACCCCACCCGGCACGACCAGCGCGAGGGCCGGGTCGACCGGTTCGGTCAGAAGCGGACCGACGTCCGCGTCATCACCCTCTACGGCGCCGACAACGGCATCGACGGCAAGGTCCTCGAGGTACTAATCAAGAAGCACCGCCAGATCCGCAAGGACCTAGGCATCTCTGTGTCCATTCCGGACGAAGCCTCGACCGGCGTCACCGACGCGATCGTGGAATGGATGCTGCTGCGCGGCCAGCAGCGACACGAGCAAGGCAGCCTCTTCGACCTGGACGCGAGCATCGACAAGAAGGCGGCCACCCTGGACGCCGAGTGGAACTCGGCCGCCGAACGGGAAAAGGCGTCACGCTCGCGCTTCGCGCAGCGTTCCATCCACCCGGAGGAGGTCGCCGTCGAGGTCGCGGCGATCCGCGAGACGCTGGGCCGGGCCGGCGAGATCCGAGATTTCGTACGCCAGTCGCTCGCCATCCTCGACGGCGTGCTCCGCGACGACCCGAGCGGTTCCGGCGACTTCACCGGCGACGTCAGCGGCAGCCCCGCGGGCCTTCGGGACGCTCTCGCACCGCTTGTCGGCGGCGACGTTGTGGAACGCGGCCGGCCGATTCCGTTCCGCAACACGCCGGCGGTCGCTCGCGGCGAGGCCGCACTGGTCCGCACCGACCCCGTAATCAGCGCGCTCGCGAGCCACGTCCTCGACTCGGCGCTGGACAGCCGGTCCGCCGGTCCACGCCCGGCACGGCGCTGCGGCGTGATCCGCACCAACGCGGTGGCCACCCGCACCACGCTGCTGCTGGTCCGCTACCGATTCCACCTGACGCTCCCGTCGCGCGCGGGCTTCCGGCAGCTGATCGCCGAGGACGCCCGGATGCTGGCCTTCCAGGGCTCAGCCGGCAAAGCGACCTGGCTGTCGCCCGAGGCCGCGCGGGAGTTGCTCGAGGCCACGGCCGACGAGAACACCGACCGCGGCTTCGCCGAGAACACCATCCGCCGCATGCTCGACGGTCTGCCGGCCGCCACCGCACACCTGGAGGCGTACGGCGAGCAGCTCGCCGAGGAACTCGAAGCATCCCACCGCCGCGTCCGCAGCGCCTCCGGTGAAATCGTCCGCGGCCTCGACGTCGTCGTCCAGAAACCCGCCGACGTGCTCGGCACCTACGTCTACCTGCCGGCCACCGGAGGCAACGCCTGATGTCCGCGACCGCCCGAAACCAGGTCTTCTCCGCCGTACACACGGTCGGCGGCCTGTTGCCGGCCGACATGCTGGTCCGCATCTGCGACGGCAAGGACGTCAGCGGCTCCAAGCCGGCCGACTATCGGGTCATCGGCGCCCGCTCCGTGCGCGACGACGCCGAGCGACATTGGAGCTACCTCAAATCGATCTGGGTCGAGCTGCGCGAAAAGCTGCCGGTGGCCCGCGAAACGGATGCCCCCGCGGATCCGACGGGGCTGGCCCGCAGCCAGTGGCTGGAGCCGCTCTTCAACGAGCTCGGCTTCGGCAGCCTGGCCACGGTCGGCGCAGCCGGGATCGGCTCCGACGACGGCGGCAAGACGTTCGCGATCAGCCACCGCTGGAACCACGTCCCGATCCACCTGATCGCCTGGAACGCCAAGCTGGACGCCCGCCCGGCGCCGGGCGCGGTGCCGCCGCAGTCGCTCGTGCAGGAATGCCTGAACCGCAGCGATGCCCACCTGTGGGCGGTGCTGTCCAACGGCCGCCAGCTGCGCCTGCTGCGCGACTCGAACGCCCTGGCCACCGCGTCGTATGTCGAATTCGACCTCGAAGCCATCTTCGATGGTGAGCTGTTCAGCGAGTTCGTCCTGCTATACCGGCTGCTGCACGTCTCCCGCTTCGAAATGCTCGACGGCACCGCCGCCTCGAGCTGCTGGCTGGAGAACTGGCGCGTCGAGGCGATCAGCTCGGGCGTGCGCGCGTTGGACAATCACCGCGAAGGCGTCAAGAAGGCCATCGAAGCGCTAGGGACCGGATTCCTGCGGCACCCCGCCAACGGCCGCCTTCGGCGTGAAATCGACGCCGACGCCCTGCACGCCGCTCTCCTCCGCATGGCCTACCGAATGATCTTCTGGTTCGTCGCCGATGACCGCGATGTGTTGCACCCCAAGGAAACCCCGGATCAGGTACGGCAGCGGTATGCGGCCTACTTCTCGTCAGCTCGGCTACGCCGCCAGGCGTTGCGCCGTCGCGGCACCACTCGTGGCGACCTCTACCAAGCGCTGCGCATCGTCTTCGGCGCTTTGGGCGACGAGCATGGCCGTCCCGAACTCGGACTGCCCGGACTGGGCGGCCTCTTCGACGACGGCTCCGCCGACGCTCCCCTGACCGATCTGGCTCTGTCCAATATCGACCTGCTGGAGGCGGTGCGGCACCTATCCCGGGTGCGGGACGAGCAGTCCGCCCGCTGGCGGCAGGTGGACTACCGCAACATCGGCGCGGAAGAGCTGGGCTCTATCTACGAGTCGCTGCTGGAGTACGTGCCGAAGCACAGCGCCGTCGATGGCACGTTCGAGCTGGTCAACCGCCTCGGCAATGACCGAAAGAAGACCGGCTCGTACTACACGCCGACCTCCCTGATCGAGGTCCTGCTCGACTCGAACCTCGATCCGGTAATCGATGAAGCCCAGAAACGCGCAGAGCAGAAGGCGGCCGAAGCAGGATTGCCGGATGCGCAGCAGACAATCGTCGACGAGCTGCTCGCGTTGACCGTCTGCGACCCGGCATGCGGCTCGGGGCACTTCCTGGTTGCCGCTGCCCGCCGCATCGCCAAGCGCCTGGCCGCCGTTCGGGAACGCAACCCCGAGCCGACGCTCGATGCCGTCCGGGACGCGCTGCACGATGTCGCCGCCCGCTGCATCTACGGCGTAGACCTCAACCCGATGGCGGTGGAACTCGCCAAGGTGTCGTTGTGGCTGGAGACGCTGCGACCGGGCAAGGCGCTCAGCTTCCTGGACGCGCACATCAAACACGGCAACGCCCTGATCGGCGCGACGCCCACCCTGATCAACGGGGGGATCCCGGACAAAGCTTTCAAGCCGATCGAGGGCGACGACCCGCACATTGCTCGCAGTCTGGAACGGCGCAACGCCGAGGAGCGCGCCAATCAGATGAGCATTTTCGACGTTCTGCGGCCGGGGGAGACGACCAACGCCGCGTTCGCGGACGAGCTGCGCCGGATCACCAACGCACGTGCCGACGAGCTCAGGGACGTGCACAAACAGGCGGACGAGTACCGCAGCTGGACGGGATCCGCCGAGTACCTGCGGGCTAAGCAAGTGGCCGACGCGTGGTGCGCGGCGTTCATGTGGCTCAAGACGAAGGACGCACCCGAGCCGATCACGCACGGCGTCTTCACCCGACTCCAGACCGGCGAGGCGCAGCGCGTACCGACGGCAACCCTCCATGAGGTCGAGAGAATTCGGGCTCAGTACCATTTTTTCCATTGGCACTTGGCGTTCCCCGACGTCTTCTCGGCCGCTACAGAAGCCGCCGAGCCGGATCCGGTCAGCGGATGGCACGGCGGATTCTCGTGCGTGCTGAGCAATCCGCCATGGGACAAGGTCGACTTCGAGGACAAGAAGTACTTCAGCTTGGTCGACCAGTCCATTGCCGCCATGGCCGGCGCGGCCCGCCGCAACCGGATCGCCAGGTGGACCGAAGAGAATCCGGCCGGGGGAAATCGCTATCGGTCCGCTCGCCGCACGGTGAAGGCCACCTTCCACTTCACCAGCAAGTCCGGCTCCTTCCCCCTCTGCCAGCAGGGCCTAAGCGCCAAGGGCGTAAACTCCTTGTTCCTGGATCATCTTTTTGCCGAGCGGCTTTCTTCGCTCGCCGCCCCGCACGGGAGGTTCGGCTGTGTGGTCCAAACATCGATCGCGACCAGTGCGGGGGCTCAGCGGCTCTTCAGCGATCTCGCCCAGCGCGGCTCCATAACCTCCCTATACGACTTCGAGAACCGCAAGCCCCTCTTTGTCGGCGTCGACTCACGGTATCGATTCTGTCTACTCTCGCTCTCGGGCCGCGCACGCCGAGAACCCGCGGCCAAGTTCGCCTTCTTCCTGGGCGACGCCACGGAGCTCCAGGACCGGGAGCGGGCGTTCACCCTCAACCCCGAAGAAATCGGGTTGCTCAACCCGAACACGGGAACGCTACCGATTTTCAGGAGCCGCCGAGACGCGGACCTGACCGTGGCAATCCACCGACGGATCCCCGTCCTCTGGAACGAAAATATCGACGACGGGAACCCGTGGCAGATCTCGTTCAAGAACCTCTTCAACACCACCGACGATTCCGACCTCTTCCACACTCGAGAGAGCCTTGAGAATCAGGGATGGATCCTCAAGGACAACATCTTTGAGCTCAACGGGCGAAGAATGCTTCCCGTCTACGAGGGGAAGATGGCCCACCACTTCGATCACCGATGGAACGCATACCACGGCGCCAGGAACGAGGATCATCGCCGAGTATCCGCCGCAGCAAAGCAAGATCCATCGGTACTGGCGGCGCCGCGCTACTGGATTCTGGAGGAAGGCCACATACCGGTTACCAGAAAAGGGAACAAAACGAGGGTTCCCGGCATCGAGCTGAGGCTCAATGACGTCGACTGGAGCCGGGGCTGGCTGTGCGGATGGCGCGACATCACCGTTTCCACCAACGAACGAACCGCCATATCGGCTTTCATTCCGCGCACCGCCGTCGTGGAGACCTACCCCTTGATGCTTCCGCGGGTCTCCCCGGCCCTCACCGCCGCTCTCGTCGCGGCCCAAAGTTCCCTTGTTCTCGACTACACAAGCCGCCAGAAAATGAGCGACTCCCACATGAAGGTATTCATCTGGAAACAGCTCCCGATCCCGCATCCCGACACGTTAGCCGCCCACCTCCCATTCCTGCTTCCCCGGGTGTTGGAGCTGTCCTATACGGCTTACGACATGGCGGATCTAGGACGAGACTTGGGCGATCCGGCCGACGCCCAGCCCTTCCAGTGGGATGAAGAGCGGCGCGCACAGATTCGGGCCGAACTGGACGCGTACTTCTTCCATGTCTACGGGATCGCTCGAGCGGACGTCGACTACATCCTGGAGAGCTTCCAGACCGAAAGCGGCGGCCTGAAGAACAACGAGATCGCGAAATACGGCAGCTACCGGACCAAGGATCTCGTCCTGGCCGAGTACGACCGGATGGCCGCGGCCGGCGTCAGCCTAACCAACCCGCTCGTTGACGGTGAGAGCTATACATCCACTCTCAACCCGCCGCCGGGCCACGGACCTCGGCACCCCACAAAGTAGACGGCACGACGTATCCTCCATCGCATTCCAGCAACGTCGCCCTCACCATAACCAGACACGAGACGGTGGTAGATACCCATGGTCGCGGCAACAGAGACGAGCCTGCAAGGATTGCTGGAGGGCGCCAAGCAGTATCAGGTGCCGCTCTACCAGCGCACCTATTCCTGGAGCAAACCCCAGCTCGCCCGCCTGTGGGAGGACATCGTCAAGCTCGCCGAGGACCGCGTGCACAACCCGAAGGCGACGCATTTCATCGGTTCCCTCGTGCTCGCGCCGAGCCCGAGCAACGGCCCCGCCGGTGTCTCGCAGTTCCTGGTGGTGGACGGCCAGCAACGGCTGACCACCCTCTCCATCCTGCTCTGCGCACTCCGCGACTACCGCGCCAAACACGAGTCCGCCGAGCATCGGGAACGGCTCAACCAGCAATACCTGATCAACCCGTGGCGACCGGAACAGCACCGGCTGAAGCTGGTGCCCACCCAGGCCGACCGGGCCGCGTACGCCGATTGCCTCGATTCGACCCCGCATGCCGGCGGCGCCGACCCGGTCGGTGCGGCGTACCGGTTCTTTGTCGCGCAGTTGGCGGCGGCCGACGATCCGGACGACCTGCTCGACATTCAACGAATCGAGGACGCCGTCATCTCCGGTCTGGCGCTAGTGTCGGTGACCGCGCAGCAGGGTGACAACGTGCATCGAATCTTCGAGTCGCTAAACAACACCGGTCTTAAACTCACCCAGGCCGATCTTCTGCGCAACTACCTGTTCATGAAGCTGCCGACCCGTGCGGAAGCCGTCTACCACTCCCTGTGGCTGTCGCTGCAAAAGATGCTGACACCGGCCGAGCTGGAGCTGCTCTTCTGGCTCGACCTGGTGCAGCATGACGCCCGGATCAAGCAGACCGACATCTACGCCGGCCAGCAGGCCCGGCTGGACCGGTTGCACTCCGAGGAGGAGACCGAGGCAGAGGTACGGCGCTTCGGCCGTTTGGGGTCGCTGCTGCGCACCATCCTGCACCCCGACGAGGAGAAGGACCCGGGTGTGCGGCGTCGGCTGCAACGGCTGAGCGCCTGGGGTACGACCACCGTCTACCCGTTGTTGCTGCACCTACTCGACCGCCGGGAGCAGGGCACCGCGCCGTCCGAGCAGATCGCCGCGGCGATGCTGTATGTCGAGAGTTTCCTCGTTCGGCGGCTCGTGATCGGGCGGGCTACGGCCAACACCAACCGCATTCTGCTCTCCATCGTCACCGAGATGGGCGAGGATCTGCCGGTCGACGAAGCGGTCCGCGCCTACCTGTCGGTGGGCCGCAAGTACTACGCTACCGACGCCAGCGTTCGCGACCATGTCCGGTTGACCCCGTACTACCTCAACGGTCGACCCCATCAGCGCAACCTGGTACTCCGGTGGCTGGAAGAGTCGTACAGCAGCAAGGAGCCGGTCGCGTTGGACTCCTTGACCATCGAGCACGTGCTGCCCCAGACCTCCACCTCCGAGTGGCGGCAGATGCTGGCCGCCGATCTGGGTCCGGATGAGAACGTCGGTGAGGCGCACGAGGCGCTGGTGCACACCTTGGGGAACCTCACGCTGACCGGTTACAACGCCGAGATGAGCAACAGCTCGTTCGCGGTCAAGCGGGTCCAGCTGGCCAAGAGCGGCATCGTGTTGAACCAGGAGATCGCCGGCCGCGAGCGCTGGAGCCGGCCCGAGATCCACGCCCGCGCCGACGCCCTCGCCGAGCGAATCATCTCTCTGTGGCCCGGCCCGACCGCCCAGGCCGGCAAGCAGTCCGACGTGCCGTGGGACGTGATGAACAAGGCCCTCGCGGAGCTGCCGGCCGGTTCCTGGACGACGTACGGTGATCTCGCGGCAATGATCGGCACCGCGCCGCAGCCGGTCGGCGCGCGGCTGGCCAACCACCCGGCGCCGAACGCGCACCGGGTTTTGCAGGTGGAGGGAACGGTCTCGCCGGGCTTCCGGTGGCTGGAGGCGGACCGCACCGACGATCCAGTCGACGTGCTACGCGCCGAGGGAGTGGAATTCGACGCGTACGGCCGGGCCAGCCAGGCACAGCGCATCGGCGTGGAGGAACTCGCCCAGCTTGCCGGCCTGACCCCGGACGATCTGCCGAAACGGCTTCCTCGGCCGCGCCCCGATCGAGACGTGCCTCTCGGGGAACGGTTCGTGGAGCAGCTGACCGCGATGCAGGGATCAGCCGTCGCCGTGGCGACGGTTGCGCTGCTCGAAGCCTGGACCGACCAGGGCGGCTTCCTGCTGTACGGGACCGGTGGCGAGACTTCGTGCTTCCTCATGGCACGCGACCGGGGACATCAGCTCGGCGACATCTGGCCGGCGGTGATCTATCCCAGCGGAAAGTTCGAGGTGGTGTTCCAACATCTGAGCGTACGGCCGCCGTTCGACGACGTCGCGCTGCGGGAGCGACTCCGCCGTCGGCTCAACGAGTTGCCCGGCGTGGCCATCCCCACCGCCAAAATCGCTCTTCGCCCCGGATTCCCCCTGGCGGTCCTCACGGATGCGCAAGCCCGCGAGAATCTGCTGGAAACTCTCTTCTGGTTCCGCGGCGAGGCACAGATAGCCGCCGATGACGTAATGGATACGGTCTGAAGGCGTCCGCTGCGTCGCTGTGATCGGGCTTCACAGTCGCGGGTCGGGACGTAGCGCTCCAGAGCTCAGCCCTTCGCGCGCCCGGGCGATAGCGTCGAGCCCTACCCTGCTCAGCTCGCGCAGCGCGGTCTCGGCGTCGTCGAGAGCGCGGAACGCGGCACCATAGCTGCGCTGCTCCTCGATTCCCATCTGCGGAATCCGGGCTCCGCGAACGTCGGCGCGAAATGTTCCACTGGAACTGGTGTTGCGCGAGGCGTTCGCGGTGCTGCGCAGGAATCCCTGTAAATAGTCGGTGTCGAGCTGGTCGCTAGTCGAGATCGCGGTTCCTCCGCTGATCTCGACGAGTCCGGCGCGCGCCAGGTCGGCCATGCGGAGGGTTCCGCCGTCGATGGTCCCCGCTCCGGGTGAGAGCGCCGGGAGGAGATCCGCCATTTGACGTAGCTGTTCCACTATGGATTCTCTTGCGGCCACGTATTCTTCCGCCTGGTGCCCGCGGACGACGGACGTGTGCGTCGCCGGGGTCAGGTCGACGGTCTCGTCCAGCAAGTCGATGACCGGCACCTCCACCGCCGGGCTCGGGTCAATCTCGAACGGCTGGCCCGGGGCCGCCCCGGAAAGGTCGACCATGCCAACGGAACGCACCGGCTGTTGCGTGCCTGCCGCACGTTGCAACATCCAGAGATGAATCGGCTGAGGATGCGATGCGACCATTCCCGGCGGTAATGCCACGACCTTCGCCAGAATTCCGTTTCGCAGCAATTCGGCCCGTATTCGCCGTCCGGCCCTGCGGTAGGCGGCGGACGGCGGCATCACGATGATGGCTTTTCCGCCCGGCGCGACATGCGCATAGCAGTGCTGCAACCAGGCGAGTTCACCTTCCGCTTTCGTGGGAATGCCGAACTCCCAGCGTTTGTCGATCAGTAGCTCGTCTCGCCCCCAGTCGGTGAGACCCATCGGCGGATCGCAGACCACCAGATCCGCGCGAAGATCGGGCCAGGCATCCGCCTTCAGCGAGTCACCCACTTTGACCTCGATATCCGCTCCGGCAAGGTTTCCGCGCGCTCGTGCCAACCTCGCCGCCGAGACGTTGAGCTCTTGGCCGACGAGCCTCGTCGCCGTTCCGGCGCCGAACGGCAGCAGCAGGGATCCGGCACCGCAGGCTGGATCGAACACCGTGCCGGTGACGTCGCCAGCGAATCGGGCGACCGCAGCGGCGAGGGTCGTCGTGGTGATCGCGCCGCCGGCGGAAATGACCCGGTCGGTGAGCGCCGAAACGACCTCGGCCGCTGATGTCTGCTCGGCCAGCCCGACCAGCCGCAGCCGGGTGCGCTCGTCCAGTCGATCGACGCGTCCGCCGGAGAACATCTCGGCCACGTCGGCGACACCACCGATCATGTCATCGCCATGGAGCACCCGCAGGTCCTGCCAGACCAGCACCTCGTCGGAGACGTCGCTGTGCTTGCGTTGACTCTCCAGCCACTCGGTGATCTCGGC
>Ga0307512_10006325_pt1 | contig 12020 bp, 13 predicted proteins | sample 14_EM_MG_FD_200267 | JGI IMG/M metagenome (GOLD analysis project Ga0307512, IMG submission 200267) | Populus trichocarpa ectomycorrhiza microbial communities from riparian zone in the Pacific Northwest, United States - 14_EM | ecosystem: Host-associated > Plants > Roots > Unclassified | place... | reverse complement strand
CCGGTGCCTGACCTGGTAGTGGTCGAGGCCGACCTGGCCCTTGGCGGCCTGGAAGCACTCCTCGACGCTCCAACGGACGCCGGCGACGTGGACCAGTTCGGCCAGGGGCACTTCGGTGGGTGACCAGCACAGGTAGAAGGCGAGTTCGCCGGTGATGTGGTTGCGGCGGATGAGCAGGTGGTGGCTGTCGGTGCCGAGGTGTATCCAGGTGCAGTCGTAGTGGCGCGGGCCCTTGGCGCCGTTGCCTGCGCTGTGCCGCTGCCAGGCGGTGGCGGGCAGGCGGCCGGCGACGGTGTCTGCGCGGATGGTGGTGCGGCCGTGGTTGATCCGCACCCGCGTTGAGCAGGCGACGGCCATTACGTAGCCGGTCCCACGTGCCTCCAGGGCGGCACGAAGCTGCGGGTCCTGTCCGTAGACTTCGTCGCCGGTCACCCACGATGCCTGCACCTCAGCGTCCAGCGCGGCGGCGATCATCTTCCAGGCCAGGCGGGGTTGGTCTGATACCGCACCTCCTCGGGTATCCCCGCCGCGTGGCGGCGCTCGGCGTCAGCGCACCAGGAGTGCTCGGGCAGGTAGAGCCTGCGGTCGATCAGCGTCCGCCCCCGGCTGGTGGCATAGGCGAGGAAGACCCCGACCTGGGAGTTCTCGATGCGGCCCGCGGTGCCGGTGTCCTGGCGCTGGACGCCCGCCGAAGCCCGGCCCTTCTTCACGAAGCCGGTCTCGTCCACGATCAGCACACCGCCGTCGGCGCCGAGGTGTTCGACGGCGTAAGGGCGGATGTCGTCGCGGACAGCGTCGGCGTCCCAGCGGGCGTAGCGCAGCAGGCGCTGCATCGGCCCCGGCCGGGCCAGGCCGGCCTGTTCGGCCAGCTGCCGGCAGTTCTTCCGCTCGGCACGCGGCAGCAGCCCGAGCAGATAGGAGCGGGCACTCGCCCGGGGTTCAACCCGGCCGAAATGTCCCGCGATCCGGGCCATGGCCTGGTCGAACATCGCCCGCCAGCGAGCGGGGTCTACGTTATGGCCAGCGGCCACCGCACGATCTTCGTTTGTCCACACTCCAACCGATGATCACGCGGTGGCCGTACCCGTTCCCGGCCGGGTACGGCCACAAGACTGGAGTATTAGGAGCCGGTCACTGTGGGGTAGTCCGTGTATCCCTTCGCGCCACCCGCGAAGTGCGTGTCGCGGTTGTCGGCGGCGAGAGGGTGGCCGTGGGTGAATCGATCGACGAGGTCTGGATTGGCGATGAAGGGGGCGCCGAAGGAGACCGCGTCGGCCAGTTGCCGTTCGAGGATCTCGTTGCCGCTCGCTTGTGTGAAGCCGAGGTTGGCGATGATGGCGCCGTGGTAGTGGGCGCGGTAGCGGGTGAATGCGGTGAGGGTGTCGTCAGTTCCCGTGTCGGGTTCCGGGCCGAGGAGGTGGAGGTAGGCCAGGTTGCTGTCGTTGAGGCGCTTGAGGAGCTGGTCGTACTCGGCCAGCGTCTCGGAATCTGCGGTGAAGGCAGGCCCGTGATTCCAGTAGGGGGAGAGTTTGATTCCGATGTGGTCGCTGCCCCACACGCTGCTGACGGCGTCCACGACGTCGAAGAGGAACTGGGCCCGCTTCTCACTGCTGCCGCCGTAGGCGTCGGTGCGCTGGTTGAGGCGTGGGTTGAGGAACTGGGCCACGAGATGGGATATCTGGGCGTGGATCTCCAGGCCGTCGAATCCGGCGCGCAGGGCGTTGACGGCTGTCTGGCGGTAGGAGTCGATTGTGGTGGCGATCTCCGCGGCGCTCAGGGCGCGTGGCGTGAGGGAGTCCTTCGGGCCGTCGGGGGTGAAGGACATCTGGTGGGGATTGATCGCCGAAGGGCCGGCGGGGAGCCTGCCGCCGTGGTGGTCCGGGTGGGAGGCGGCGCCGGCGTGGCCGATTTGCGTGACGATCATCCCTCCCGCGGAGTGCACGGCTTCGGTGACCTTGGCCCAGCCGGCGGTCTGGGTGTCGGTGTAGATGCCGGGGACGTTGATGAAGCCGATCGCGTCCGTGCTGACCCAGGCCCCTTCGCCGATGATCAAGCCGGCGCCGGCGCGCTGCGCGTAGTAGGTGGCGTGCAGGTCGGTGGGGGCCAGTTCCTCGTTGTCGGCCCGGGAGCGCGTCATGGGAGCCATGACGACGCGGTTGGGCAGCTTGAGCGCGCCCAGTTGAACAGGCTGCAGGAGGGGCTGGGTGCCGGGTATCGAGCTCAGGTCGGACATGAGGATCTCTTTCGTAATGGAAGGCGCTCCTCGTGGGCATGAGGAGCACGAGCGGGTTGGTGGGATCAGTCCTGCTTGAGGGCATGGAGGGCGGACAGAGGGCCGCCGAGCTGGATGAGGCGTCCTCCCTCGCGCAGCGTTCCGAGGTCGACAGGGGCGAAGCCGAACTCGGAGGTCAGGACCTTCACCGTGTTTTTGGCGTCGGCGTCGTCGCCGGCGAGGAACAGCACCTGCCGCCCCGCCTCGTGGCGGGGATCGGGTGCGATGAACTGCCCGTAGAGGGCGTTGAAAGCCTTGACCACGCGCGCGCCGGGAAGCAGGGAGGCCACGTATTCGCTCCCGGTGAGGTCGCCCAGGTCGGCGATCTTCAGGTTCGGGGGATAGGAGGCGAACTGGTTGGTGGCGTCGATGACGACGGTCCCGTCCAGGCGGGGGAGCCCGGCGACGGCGTCAGGGATCTGCGGCCAGGGGACCGCGAGCACGACGAGGTCCGCGACGGCGGCCTCCGCAGGGGTTGCGGCCGTCGCGAGCGCGCCGAGGTCCTTGACCAGCGGGTCCAGGGAGGCTGGTCCTCGGCTGTTGCTGAGCACGACCTCGTGGCCGTGACGGATCGCATGCCGGGCGATGGCCTGGGCGACTTCTCCAGCTCCGAGCATTCCGATCTTCATCAGGCGGCCTCGTTTCCGGAGTCGGCCGTCTGCGGTGTGGTGAGCAGGACGGTTCCGCTCTTGGCCGGGCGGCGGGCGTGCTCGATGGCCGGCTTGAAGTCGGCGAGGTCGTAGCTGGCCGCGACGTCAAGCAGGTCCGGCGTGCTCTGCGCCAGGTCCTGGGCGAAGGCGACATCCTCAGCCCGCTCCCTGGGGGTGCGGCTCATCCAGTGCAGTATCGACACTCCCCGCACCGTCAGCTCCCGCGCCATGAGAGGCAGCGCCTCAAACGGTGTCGTGCCGGAACTCAGATGTCCGTAGGAGATCAGAGTGCCGCCGTCGGCGAGAAGTTCGGCGAGGTCCTGGGTCATGGCACCGCCGACACAGTCGAGGACCACATGGACGCCCGGCTCGCCGGCATGGCGGCGGACTTGTCCCTGCCAGTCGTCGTCGCATGTCGCGATCACGGGTTGGGAGGGGTACAACGTCCGCACCTTCTCGGCACCGGAGGTGCTGCGCACGAGGTTGATCAACTGCAGGTCGTGCCGGACCGCGGCTGCGCTGACCAACCTGCCGATGGACGAGCCGGCGGCGGTCTGAAGAACCGGACCCGTCTGCCCGCGCAGCGCCTTCTCTATTGCGCGATACAGCATGCACAGCGTCAGCGGGTTGACCAGCATTAGGGCTGCAGTCTCGTCGCTGACTCCGGCTGGCACCGGCACTGCCAGATCGGCTGGGACCACGACGAAGTCGCTCCATGTTCCCGGCGCCGGGAAAACCGCCACCCGCTGACCTGGGCGCAGTGTGCGGACGTCCGCTCCGACGCTCTCGACGACGCCCATCCCCTCCACTCCGGGAGTCCGGGCCCCCGACTGCTGTTCGGGCTGCCCCGGCAGACCCTCCACACCGACCAGGTCCCCCGGATGGATGGGCCGGACCAGCATGCGGACCAGAACCTCTCCGACGCCGGGGGTCGGCCGGTGGCGTTCCTCCCTCAGCGTCAGTACCTGTACGGCTTCCCCTTGGCGGTTGTACTCCACGGTGCGCACAAGCGCCTCCACTCATTCTTTGATGATGGGCATCATTAAAAAGAATGATGAGGAGTAACATTGAAAACGTCAAATACTGCCGACGCAGGAGGGCGGCCATGCCGCGGATCACCAGGGAAGACAAGGCCAGGAACCGGCAGAACATCGTCGAGGCGGCAGGACGCATGTTCCGCTCGCAGGGCGTCGATTCCGTAGGGATCGCCGAACTGATGAAGGAAGCAGGCCTGACCCACGGCGGCTTCTACAACCACTTCGCATCCAAAGGCGATCTGGCCGCCGAGGCATGCGGTGCCTCGTTCGAAGCCTCTCTGGGCGCTCTGGACCAGGCACTTGAGGAAGGCGCCGATCTCACCGGCCCACCGCTGAAGCGAGTGGTGGACAGCTACCTTTCGGCCGCCCACCGCGACGACCCGGACGGCGGCTGTCCCTCCGCCTCCCTGGTCACCGACGCCGGACGGCACATCGACACGGTCCAGCGCGCCTACGCGAGCGGCGTGGAGGGATACCTCACCGGCTTCGCCCAGGAGTTCGCCCGCGAGCACGAAGGGGAGATCACCTCACAGGAGGCGCGGGACCGTGCGGTGCTGCTGTTCAGCCGACTCGTAGGGGCAATGGCCCTCGCCCGCGCAGTGAGCCACTTCCAGCCTGAGCTGTCCGACGAGATTCTGCGGACCTGCCGCGCCCACGCTCTCGACTGACCGACTGACCGACTGACCGACTGACCGATTGTCAGCTGGATGGAGTGCTCACGCTCGTGCGCCGCCTGGTCCAGGGGACAGCTGCCGAGAGGACAGCTGTCATCTGCCGCCAGGCAGCCGCTGGAGAGGGCTACTGATCGCCGCAGGTGGAGCGCCGCGCGGACAGGTGTTTCATGTGCGGCCGCCTGTGAAACACACGGAGGCGAAGCCGGCCTATCGTCGCTGATCTCCGCGTTCCGTCGGCTGGTCAGGGGTGGGGCTGGCGCTGTGTGGCGTGGATGGAGCCGAGCAGATTGAGGGACTGGGCGCTGGGGCTGCCTGGTTCGGCGTGGTAGATGACGAGTTGCTGGCCGGGGGCGTCGCGTACGTCGAATGCCTGGTAGGTGAGGGTGAGGGGGCCGACGTCCGGGTGGAGGAAGTGTTTGGCGTCCTTGGTCTTGCCGCGCACGGTGTGGGCGTTCCAGAGGCGGGTGAAGTCCGCGCTGTGCTCGGTGAGGGTGCGGACGAGTTCGCGCAGCCGTGGGTTGTCCGGGTCGAATCCGGTTGCCTCGCGGAGGTTGGCGACGGTGGCCTGTGCTGCCCGGTCCCAGTCCGTGTAGAAGGTGCGGCCTGCGGGGTCGAGGAAGGTCATGCGGGCCAGGTTGTCCGCCGGTTCGAACGGGGCGTAGAGGGCATCGGCCAGGGCGTTGACGGCGAGGAGGTCCAGGGTCCGGTTCATGACGAACGCCGGCGTGTTCGGGTAGCCGTCCATCAGCTGTCGCAGCGCCGGGCTGACCCGTTCGGCGGCGTGGACGGAGGGCCGGTCGTCCGGCGTGGCCCCGGCCAGCCGGTACAGGTGCGCGCGGGCGTCCGCGTCAAGGTGCAGTGCGCGGCTGAGTGCGTCGATCACCTGGGGTGAGGGGTTGCGCTCGCGGCCCTGTTCCAGGCGGGTGTAGTAGTCGGCGTTCACTCCGGCCAGGACGGCGACCTCCTCGCGGCGCAGTCCGGCGACTCTGCGGGCCCCGTAGCTCGCCATGCCGACGTCCTCCGGCTGCAGGTCGGCGCGGCGTGTGCGCAGGAAGTCTCCCAGGTGGTTGTCGTCCATGTCTTCAGGCTAGGCGGCGGTCCGGTGTGCTGCCTGGGTGTGCCACACCCAGGCAGCACGCGTCCTGGTTGGTGGCCGCTGACCTGCCCAGACTCGGTGGAGCGGGAAGAACCGCACCATTCGAGGAGAGGAGTCCGCCATGGCCGGGCCCGTTGAGAGCGACCACGTCGACGTGGTCGGGATGTGGGTGACCGCGGATGGTCACATCCGTCAGGAGCTGCTGCCGGACGGCCGCTACGACGAAGCCCGCGGCGAGCGGTGCAGTGCGTACACCGGCCGGTACACGGTGACCGGCAGCCACCTGGACTACGTCGACGACACCGGATTCACCGCCACAGGCGACATACGGGACGGAGTGCTCTATCACGAACACCTCGTGCTCTACCGGGAGCAGAAGCCGTCCTAGGGGGCCGGGCCGCGGCAGCCCTGGCCGCCGGGGGCGAACCCGCCGTCGGCGGACCAGGAAGGCCCGACACAGCAGTCAGCCAGTCAGCATCAACGAGAATCGAGGACCATATCCATGACGGGACAACGACTTGACGGCAAGGTCGCGCTGATCACGGGCGCGACCGGCGGCCTCGGCACAGCGACCGCCGAACTCTTCGCCCGCGAAGGCGCCCGGCTGGTGATCACCGATGTCGCGGAAGGCCCTCTGCGGGACCTGGCCCACCGGATCGAGACACGCGGCGCGGAAGTCGTCGCTGCCCGCCTCGATGTCTCCTCCGCGCGGGAGTGGAACGAAGTGATCACAGCCGTACGCGACCGGTTCGGCACGCTGGACGTGCTAGTGAACCTCGCCGGCATCCTGGACTGGCCAGGTATCGAGGACACGCGGGAAGAGGCGTGGGACCGCGTCATTGACGTGAACCAGAAAGGCACCTGGCTCGGCATGAAGGCGGCGATGCCGCTCTTGCGTGCGAGCGGCAACGCGTCAGTGATCAATACGTCGTCCGTACTGGGCCTGGTGGGAAGCGGTGCGGCCGCGGCCTACCAGGCGTCCAAGGGGGCCGTACGCCTGCTGAGCAAGACCGCCGCGGTCGAGTACGCCCGGCAGGGAGTACGGGTCAACTCGGTGCATCCCGGGGTGATCGCCACACCGATGATCCAGGACCTCCTGGACGACCAGGGTGACCAGCAGCCGGACATCCAACGCACCCCCATGCGCCGGGCCGGCCACGCCGACGAGGTCGCCCCCGCGATCCTCTTCCTCGCCTGCGACGACTCCTCGTTCGTCACCGGCTCGGAGCTGGTGGTCGACGGCGGGCTCACCGCGCACTGAACAGCCCAGCCGCGCGACGACCGCGACGGCCTGCCTCGAACGCCGCACCCCGTGAGCGCGTCAACGGCTTGGCCCACCTGACCCGTTCACGCACTGCACAGCTTCAGGCAGCCCGCACCGGCGCCTGCCCTCACACTCGCTTTCTCCAGGGACCACACCATGACACCTGCAACCGCGTCCGCCGAAGCATCCGAATCCACCGAGTTCGCCGGGAAGACCGCCCTCGTCACCGGGGCCGCGCGCGGCGTGGGCAAGGAGACCGTGGCCCTGCTCCACGCCCGCGGCGCCCGCGTCGTCGCCGTCGACCTACGCCCTGACATCACGACTCTGCCGGACGAGTTTCCCGGCGTACTCGCGATGCGCGGCGACATCACGCGAGAAGAGACCGCTGCCCGCGCGGTGCAATCGGCCTTGGGTACCTTCGGAGGACTGGACGTCCTGGTGAACAACGCCGGACGCACCTTGAACAAGCCCGTCACCGAAACCACCGCCGAGGACTGGGACGCTGTGATGGCGGTCATCGCCCGCGGCTCGTTCTTCTGCGCCCGCGAAGCATTCCGGGTCATGAAGAGCCGCGGCGGCGGTGCCATCGTCAGTACCGGGTCCTATGCCAGCACCGTCGCCCTGCCCGAAGGCGTCGCCTACAGTGCGTCGAAGGGCGCTCTGGCCCAACTGACCAAGGTGTTCGCCGTCGAGGGCGGGCCACTGGGCATCCGCGCCAATCTCGTTGCCGCAGGCGTCATCGAAACCGATTTCCTCGACACGATCCGCCCGGACAGCCGCTCATACCTGGCGTCCTTCGCCGAGGCGCAGCCCCTGGGCCGAGTCGCGCAGCCCGAAGAGATCGCCGAGGTCCTGTGCTTCCTGGCTTCACCACGCTCCAGCTTCATCACAGGAGCCGTGGTCGCCGCTGACGGCGGCTTCACTGCGGTATAGCGTCGCACCCGGCAATGTGTCTCTGGTGGCCACGGCCCGTAGCCTCTGGTTGTCAGCGGTTACGCCGGGTGAAGTCGCGGTGAGGCGTCGGAGTCGCGCAGCGGCGCAGTCAGGCGGCCTGATCGGAGCCGACGGCTCCTGCGCCGCCCCCCCCGCTTGACGCCGACCAGGCGCCCAGCGTCGTGACCACCGCCACCTCCATGGCCGGACCCTGTGGCAGATGGCCGCCCCTTGCACGCGCTGCGCGCCTTCTACGAGGCCGACTCCAAAATGTCCCTCTCGATCTGGTCGAGATCCGCGACAACCTCGTTGACCGCACTGCTGAGGCAGAGCAGGAGGGCTGGCTGGGCGAGATCGAAGGACTCCGCATCAGCCTGACCGGCGCTGAGTCCTGAGTCCAAGACCAGTCAGATTGACACGGCGGCCGGAGGCGGGCCCGTGCTCCTCGGCATGCCGGCACAGCGATGGCCTCTTGGCACCGCCCTTCGGGGGACTTCGCAGGTTGAGGTGGCAGCCTGGAAAGCAGTCCCGGACGAGCAGAATTCAAGCTCTCGGTCGGCTTGCGGGGCATCCGTCCGGGGACAAGAAGGGCGACGAGCACGGGCCGGCGTCCACCGGGCAGTCCTCGAGAGAGATCACTCGCTCACACCACCTGCAAAGCAAGGCAGCTCGGGCGCCCGCTGCGTTGAGGCGCCTCGCCGCTTCTGTTGCGGCCTCGAACCATGTCCGGTCGACAACCGCCTTCGGGGCGGCTTCAAGTAACTGCTTGCTTCGCCATGCGCTCAGCCCAGTTATTGAGCGAACCGCTTGGACAAGGAGGCCCTTTCAACCTGGCTGAGCACAGGCCGAGTTGGCGGAAGGCCGGGCGCGGGGAGAGGCGAGGCTTCTGGTTAGATGGGGCGACGACAAGCACTCCTTGCGCCTGACCGGCACACCTCAGCGGGATCGTTGTCACGAACTCCTGCGGGGTAACTGACAGAACACGGCCGGTGGAAGCCAGCAGACGAAGGATGGATCTCATGGGAACGACGCGGGGCGGACCGGTGGGGGACGAGGACATCCAGGTCCCCGCGGGACGGACCAGGTGGTGGGTGGTCGCCCTCATCCTGGGTCTGCCTGCACTTCTCGTGGTCGGCTTCTTGGCCATGATCGTGATCTGGCTGTTCGCCGACGACACCTCCAGGGCTGAACAGGGGCCCTCTCACGGTCTTCAGGCGCCGATCGCGGCGAACTGGTAGCTGGTAACTGGTACGGCTGACGCGCACCCTGCCGTTCGAGCGGCAGCGCGGTCACTCGAATGAGACCGATGAGACTGCTGAGACCAAGCAAAGGGCCCTCGCCAACGAACCGGATTCCTCGCGCGCGGTCGACCGCAAACTGATCACACGTCTCAAGGCGCCTCAACACGGAGCCCTTTTCAAGCTGGCGGTGCTGACCGGGAGTTGGACAAGCTCTGCGCAACGATGAAGCTCCTGGTAGACGGGTTCTCGACCAAGATCACCTGTGTCCGCCAGGAGCTTCGCGTGCTTGTCTACCCGTCCTCGATTGATCTGTCCAGCCGCACCTTTCGGTTCCTGACCGGACAACTGACAGCCCGGCGGCAGGAGGTCGGAACGCGGTGGCGGCGCCTTCCTGCCGGACGTCAGGCTCTGCTCGCCCTGGCCCACCTGAGGTGCGGTGACACTTACGCCCAGCTCGCCGCCGGGTTCGGCATCGGGATCGCGACCGTGTACCGCTACATACGTGAAGTCGTCGAGGCCCTGTCCGCCCTCGCCCCGTCCCTGGCCGAGGCGATGACGACCATCCGTGCGAAGGCGTTCGTCATCCTCGACGGCACCTTGCTGCCGATCGACCGTATTGCCGCCGACAGGGCTGTGAAGGCCAGGGCCAAGGACTCGTCGAAGGCCCGGCGGTAGCCCGGACTACCGGGAGCCCACCACAGGCTGCCGCTTGTAGAATGACTCCTCCAGGTAGGCGGCCTCGTGCGGCTGGTAGGGCTCCTCCAAGTAGGCGGCCTCGTCTTCGTCGAGTTCGACGTCCACCGCGGCGACCGCGTCGGCCAGCTGGGCCGGCTTGGTGACCCCGACGATGGGCGAGGTCACCGCCGGGTTGCGCATGACCCAGGCCAGGGCGACCTGGGCCGGGGACAGTCCCCGCTTGCCCGCGATCTCGTGGACGCGCTCGGCCACTGCCTGGTCCTCGTCGCGGTAGAGGATTTTGCCGCCCGCGTCGGTCTCTGCACGCGCCGTGGCGGTGTCCCGGGCCCGCGTCAGCCTGCCCCGCGCCAGCGGGCTCCACGGGATCACGCCGATGCCCTGGTCGGCGCAGAGCGGGATCATCTCCCGCTCTGCTTCTCGGTGAATGAGGTTGTAGTGGTCCTGCATCGACACGAACCGGGTCCAGCCGTTCAGGTCAGCCAGGTACAGGGCCTTGGCGAACTGCCAGGCGTACATGGAAGAGGCTCCGATGTAGCGGACCTTCCCGGACTTGACCGCGTCGTGCAGCGCTTCGAGGGTTTCCTCGATCGGGGTGTCGTAGTCCCAGCGGTGGATCTGGTATAGGTCGACGTAGTCGGTCCCCAGTCGCTTCAGGGAGGCGTCGAGCTCGGCGAAGATCGCCTTGCGGGACAGCCCGGCGCCGTTCGGGCCGGGGCGCATCCGCATCCAGACCTTGGTGGAGAGAACGACCTCCTCGCGCCGGGTGAAGTCCTTGACCGCCTGGCCGACGATCTCCTCGCTGCTTCCGGCGCTGTACCCATTGGCAGTGTCGAGGAAGTTGACGCCGCCCTCGAGGGCCCGCTTGATGATGTCCCGGCTGGCGTCCGCGCCCAGCGACCAGGGCTCGCCGCCCCGGTCCGGCTCGCCGAAGCTCATACAGCCGAGGGTGATGGCGGAAACTTCCAGTCCGGTCGTTCCGAGTTTGATGTATCGCATGCCTCCGAACCTAGGAATTGGAGTGCGCTCCAACGCAAATACGTCTCGGTCCGGAATTCGGAGGCGTGTGGCATGTGCGCCCTGTCAGGCTTCGACCGTTTCGGCCAGACGTATCAGAGAACCCAGTGGTAGCGAGTAGCAAACTGTCAATTCTCGGCCGAGCGCGTGGGGCACTACTCAGCCCCCCCCGACGGCAAACCGCCCCCGCGGGTCCGTCGCCACGACCGATCATCGCTCGATCACTCAGACGGTGGCATCCTGCTGTTCCAGCCATTTGGAAATCAGCTGGTTTGTTTCCTCAGGCATTTCCTCCTGGATCCAGTGCCCGCAGTCCAGGCCGACAACTTCCACGTTGGGCACGAACTCTGTCAGGGTTTCGGACCTCGGGCCGAAGGGGTCCTGGTCGCCGTAGATCATGAGGGCGGGCTGCTGGATGATCGGGTCCATGTCCGCCAGCTGGTGCCAGTTGCGGTCGAGGTTCCGGTACCAGTTGATGCCGCCCGTGAATCCCGACCTTTCGAACCCGGAGATGTAGACGGCCAGGTCGCTGTCGCTCATGACAGGCTCACCGAGCGGTGCTTCCGCCAGGGCGAGGTTGATAAACGCCATGCCCGGCTCAGGGGGCGCCGGGGGAACGTTCTTCCGGTAGAGGTTGCGGAGAAACTGGCTTGTGTTCGCATCGAACACGGCGTCCGCAACGCCCGGCTGTCGATTGAAGTGGACAAAGTAGAAGTCGCCGCCGAGGAACTGTTCCATGACCTCGATCCACGGCGTTTCACCGCGCACCTGGTACGGCAAGGACAGGTTGATCACCTTGTTCACACGGTTGGGGTGCAGCAGGGTCAGTCCCCAGACGACGAACGCACCCCAGTCATGGCCGACGAAGGTGGCGTCTTCGTATCCGTAGTGGTCGAGGAGCGCGACGAGGTCGCCCGACAGGTGCTCGATGTCGTAGTCGGTCACTTCGGCCGGGCGGGATGAGTTGCCGTAACCCCGCTGGTTCGGTGCGATGACGTGGTAGCCGGCTTCGGCGAGGACGGGCATCAGATGACGCCAGGAGTACGCGTGCTCAGGCCAGCCGTGGCAGAGCACGATGGGCTTTCCCTTGTTTTCTCGTCCTGCTTCGAAGACTTCGAGTTCCACGCCGTTGACCGGAACAAG
>Ga0307512_10006324_pt1 | contig 12023 bp, 12 predicted proteins | sample 14_EM_MG_FD_200267 | JGI IMG/M metagenome (GOLD analysis project Ga0307512, IMG submission 200267) | Populus trichocarpa ectomycorrhiza microbial communities from riparian zone in the Pacific Northwest, United States - 14_EM | ecosystem: Host-associated > Plants > Roots > Unclassified | place... | reverse complement strand
CCACCCGCCACCACGACGGCGCCGCCGCAACCGGCCACGCCGACCGTCGGCATGCCCACGACCCGCGTTACCCACAGTCACCCACGGGAATTGGGACTACTTACGTTGTACCTGCCGAATACGACTGGAAGTCACTGGTTCGTCTAAAGGGCATCGAACTCGAGGTGCACTACCGGGAGATTCTTGCTGCACTTGCCAAGAACCCTGGCACAACGCTGGGAACCATTTTCGCCAAGTCACAGAACCGCATCACCGAGCCAGCCCTGCTCGAAAAGCTGGTCGTTGAGTTGATCGGCAAGGAGGACTGGACGATCCAGGGGACAGACCTCAAGGGCGATGCCTATGAGGGTCTGCTCGCGAAGGGCGCCGAGGACACCAAGACGGGCGCCGGCCAATACTTCACCCCTCGCGCGCTGATCGACGCCATGGTGGACGTAATGCAGCCGAAGCCCGACGACACCATTACCGACCCCGCGTGCGGGACCGGGGGATTCCTCATTGCCGCGCATCACTATGTCCGCGAGAACCATATGCGGAGCCTCTCCCGCGATCAGCGCCTCGCTCTCGGCGCTGGCAAAATATGGGGTAACGAGTTGGTCACTGGTACCGCCCGACTGGCTGCAATGAATATGCTGCTGCACGGCATCGGTGACGCCGACGGCCCCTCACTCATCACCGTGAGCGATGCACTCGCCGAGCTGCCCAGCAAGCATGCCTCACTTGTGCTCGCCAATCCGCCGTTCGGTAAGAAGTCTGCGATCACCATCGTCGGAACGGACGGTAAGGCGGAACGGGAGGACATCTCCTACGATCGGCAGGACTTCCGGGCCACCACCACCAACAAGCAGTTGAACTTCCTTCAGCACATCATGTCCCTGCTGGAGATGAACGGCCGCGCGGCCGTAGTCCTCCCAGACAACGTGCTCTTCGAAGGTGGAGCAGGCGAAAGGGTGCGCCGCCGCCTGCTCGACGAGTTCGATCTGCACACCATCCTGCGCCTGCCCACTGGCATCTTCTACGCAGGCGGCGTTAAGGCCAATGTCGTCTTCTTCGAGAAGAAGCCGCCACGTAGCGGAGATGCTAACAACACCTCAAAGCTTTGGGTGTACGACTTACGTACCGCCAAGCACTTCACGCTCAAGCAACACCCACTGCGCCGAGCCGACCTTGACGAGTTTGTCGAGGCTTACCTGCCTGGCAAGGCTCGCGCTGAGCGGGTGGAGTCGGAGCGGTTCAAGTCCTTCGACTACGAGGAGCTCGTTGCCCGGGACAAGGTCAATCTGGACATCACGTGGATGAAGGACCCGGCACTCGACGACGCTGACAGTCTGTTGCCGCCCGAGGTCATCGCCCAAGAGATCGTCGAGGATCTGCAGGCCGCGCTTAGCGAGTTCGCCGCGATCGCGGAGGCACTTGGTGCTGAGGTGCAGGCCGACATCGATGCGATCGAGCCGTCTGCGACTGATTGATCCACAATCGACTTGCGTTGCCCCGCCTTCACCGGGAAGGCTGATGTCCGTCAATCGGTGAGACGGGGCGGCCAGTGGCAGTTGCATATCCGCAGACGCGCGAGTTCCAGGCGTTTAGGACGAACATCGAGTACGCAAGGAAGATGGTTGTCGCCGGACAGAGTCTGGCCGCGTTCCAGTCGCCGGTCTTCGACATCGGCGACTTCTACCGCGCCGCCTGGGTGCAAGCGGTGAGCGCCGTCGATCACTGGTTTCACGAGGTGCTCTACCGGCGGGTGGCCGAGCTCGCCGCCCAAGACAGCCCCGGAATGCCGTATCAGCTCACCAACTTCGAGCTGCCCCTGAAGAAGGTCGAGGAGGTGCGACGCGGTACCGCCACCTTGGCCGATGCTGTGTCGGACCACGTCAAAGCGAAGTGGTCGAATGCGGCCCTCCAGAATCCACGCAAGATCAGCGAAGCGCTGAAGCTGGTGACGGAGGAAAACATCTGGGCCAAGGCGGCAGCCCAGATCAACGAGTGGCACCACGGCCGGACCGCGATGACCGAGCAGGCACTGAAGAAGCAGTACATGGCCATCACCGAGCGTCGGAACAAGATCGCGCACGATGCGGATCTCGTGGACGGTAGTCTCGACCAACGACGCGGTATCACCGACGCGGAAGTCAACGATGCCATCGACTGGATCGAGCGCATCGCCCTCGCGATCGCCAAGGTCATCGGATAGCGCCGTGAGCTACACGAGATCGGCTCGGACCATCGTCAGGAGGTGAACTCAATGCGTGTCGCGCTCGCGACGTTCGGGGTCGAGGAGTTCGCCCTTCTCCACGCGGCATGCCTCGACGCCGGGCACGCTCCCGTCGCGTACGTGTACTGCCGGTCGATGAAGCCGAACAGCGGCACGGATGCGCAGGCGGCCACAGCCGCCGGTCAGATAATTGAGGCGCTGCCGCCTGGTGTGGACCTGCTGCTGCCGGGCACCGCCGAGGGTCTGGCTGCGGCACTGGCCGGGTACCGCTTGGACCTGTTGGTGGTGTACGGCTTCAACTGGAAGCTTTCGGCCTCGGTGCTCGGCACTCCCCGGTTCGGCGTGGTGAACGTCCACACTTCACTGCTTCCCGGTTACCGGGGGCCGGCGCCGGTGTTGTGGGCGATCCGCAACGGTGACCGGGAGATCGGCGTGACAGTCCATCGGATGGATGAGCGTTTCGACACCGGTCCGATCCTCGCCCAGCGTGGTGGGATTCCGCTCGACGAGGACGTCACGCCGCAACTGCTGTGGCAGCGGATCCGCCCTATCCTGCACGATCTGCTCACCGCGGCCCTGGACATGGTCGCGAGTCAGCATCCTGGCACACCGCAGGACGATTCTGAGGCGTCGTCGGCGGGGTTCATCGAGCCGGAGTTCTCGGTGGTGGACTGGTCGCGGACGGCACGTGAGGTCCACAACCAGGTGAGGATGTTCGCGTTCATGGGCCGTGACTCCGCGCCGGGGGCCCGGGTCGGCGAGCAGTGGTTGGCGGTGTTGCGCACCCGATTGGAGCCGGCGGGCGGCATCCGGGTCGAGTGCGCGGACGCGCCGATTTGGATCGTGGAGTCGGCGCCGGCTACCGATCCCGCAGCGTCTCGGTAAGTAGCTGGCGTAGCGCCGAGGCTCGGGCATCGTCGAATTCGGTGAGCAGGTCGCGGGCCTGCTGCAACGCTTCTATGCCGCCGGTGGCGCGGCCGAGGTGGTGCAGGGTCTGGGCCAGGTTCCATCGGTCGTTCAGGTCGCGGTGGGTGGTGGCGGCCGTGCGATAGAAGTCTGCGGCGTCGTCGGCGCGGCCCATATCTTCATATGCCTGGCCGGCGCCGTCTTGGGCGAAGGCTTCCCGGCTGCGGTCTCCGAGCTGTCGTTGGATGACGGCGGCCCGCTGATAGGACTCCAAGGCGTCGGCGGGTTGCCCGGCCGCGCGTTGCACGGTGCCGAGTTCGACGAGCCAGTGCGCCTGCCACACCTGGTTCTCCTCGGCCTCGGCGATGCGAAGCGCCTGGTCGATGTAGGCGCGGGCCGCTGCGGGGTCGCCGAGTTCTCGCTGGGCCCAGCTGAGGTGGAACAGCGCGTTGCCTTCGCTGGCGCGGTCGCCGAGTTCCCGGAGCACGGTCAGCGTTTCGGCCAGGATGTCGTTCGCTGCTCGTGGCTGTTGCACTTCGCAGAGAGTTTCGGCGAGGTTGCTGCGCATGAGTGCTTCCCAGCGGCGGTCGCCGAGGTCGCGGAAGATGCCGCTGGCCTGCTCGAAGAAGGAGCGGGCGTCGTCGAGCCGGCGGCGGCGCAGGCCGATCAGGCCCAGCGTGTTGAGCGAGACGGCTTCACCGAATCGGTCGCCGAGGCTTTGCCGGATGGCCAGGGCGCGGCGGTGGCTGGTCTCCGCCTCGTCGAGTCGGCGGGACTGGAAGTACGCCCGGCCCAGGCTTTCCAGGGCTTCGGCCTGTCCTGCGGGGTCGCTGTCTTGTTGGGCGGAGTTAACTCCGATCGTGCTGGTGGCGAGCCAATCGTCGAAGGCGTTCTGATGGATGTAGATGCCGCGCAGGACGGCGGCGAGCCGCCAGGCGATCGAGTGCAAGCCGGTCTCGGCCGCAGCCCGGGTCGCGGCGACGAGGTTGCTGCTTTCGACCTGGTACCAGCGCAGCGCGGTCTCGTGGTTGTCGAAGGCGAGCGGTACCACGTCGGCGGGGATCGGCTGGGTCAGCTCGTACCGGTCGTATGTGGCGATGCGGGCCGAGGCTGCGTCGGCGGTGTACAGGTACCAGCCGAGGATGCGTCGACGGACCTCGCTCTGGGCTTCGGGTGTTTCGAGGTGGTGGACCTGGTCGACGGCGTAGGCGCGGAGCAGATCGTGGAATTCGTATCGGCCGGGTGCCGGCTGTTCGAGCAGGTGCGCGCCGATCAGCACGTCGAGTTGTTGCCGTGCGCGTGGGGCGCTGATTCCGGCGAGTGCCGCGGCGGCGGGCAGGCCGAACTCGTTGCCGGGGTGCAGGCCGAGGAGTCGGAACAGACGGGCCGCAGGTTCGGGCAGGGCCCGGTAGGACCAGGCGAACACCGTCCGGACCGCGTCGGCGTCGTCATCGCCCTCGGCGGTCAGGGCGTCCCACAACCCCGACTCGTCGCGCAGATCGGCGATCAGTTCGTCGAGCCGCATCATCGGCCGGCTCGCGGCCCGTTCCGCGGCGATACGCAGCGCCAGGGGTAGGCGCGCGCAGAGCCGGGCCAGCTCGACCAGCTCCGGGCGCTGATCGTGGTCACGATACCGTGCGGTCACGGCTCCCAACAGGGCGATGGCGTCGTCTTCCAGCAGGATATCCAGGCCGAGCCGGTAGGCGCCGTCGCGGGCGACCAGCCCGGACAGTCGGCTGCGGCTGGTCACCAGGACCAGGCAATTGGCGGTTCCGGGCAACAGCGGCCGGATCTGACCGACGGTGGCGGCGTTGTCCAGCACCACCAGCATGCGCCGGCTGGCCAGCAGCGAGCGGTACAGCGAGGCCCGCTCGTCCAGGTGAACCGGAATCGCCGTGGCGGGAACGCCGAGGTCGCGCAGAAACCGGTCAAGAACCTCTTCCGGTACGGCCGGCTGACCGGGGTCGTAACCACGCAGGTTGACGTACAACTGGCCGTCGGGAAAGCGGTCCCGGACGCGGTGTGCCCAGTGCAGCGCCAACGAGGTCTTGCCTACTCCGGCGGTGCCCGTGATGACGGTGACGGCGGCAGCGTGCGGGGCGTCGGGCTGGTCGCCGGCCACGCTGGTGAGGGTTGCCAGCTCGGTGTGGCGGTTGACGAATCCGCGCACGTCGCCAGGGAGCTGTGACGGCGTTACCGCGAAGGCCGTCTCCGCATGGTGGATGTGCACTCCGCCGTGGACGTCGCGGGCCTGGACGACGTCGCCGGTGCCGGTCGCGTCCAGGCGATTGAAGTGGCGGACCTCATCGTTGCGGTCGTCGATGGGCATCGCCGGGTCCGGGTCAGGCTCGGTGACGGCTACGGCTGACCGGGCGGCGGCAGCGTCGCGACGCGGTTGGCGAAGAACGGTTCCAGCGGTTGACCGGTCTCGTACAGGTCCTGGATGAACCGTTGGCAGCGCACCACGAGGTCACGGTCGACGAATCGGCGGGCGGACTCCAGCACCCCGTCATCGTCGTAGATCGCCTGATACATCACCGTGGCACCAAGGGTGTAGATCTCCGGAAGCGCCGCGTCGTGCTCGAACTCGGCGACCTGGTCCGGGCCGACGATCCGTACGCTGCCGCCGCACTGGTCCCGGATCCGCAGGGCGTACAACTCCCACTGCAGGTACGCGATGATCGGCTCTTCGACAACCCGCACCCGCCGCGCGACGAAACCGTGCTCTTCGACGCGGCGGTGGTAGTCGGCCATGTCTGCCCGGCCGGCGTCGAGCAGGCGCAGCGACTCGTCCCACTCGCCTTTCGCGAACGCTTCCCAGCTGTCGTACCCGGGCTCTTTGAAGAACTGCTGGCGTTCCAGCTTCCAGAAACCCAGCTCGCTGATCGTCCAGAAGTTCTTCTCGAAATCGGCGTAGTAGGCGTCCAGCTCCATCCGCTCGCCCTCGGCGCCGTCAAGAAGATCACGCATCCGGAATGTCCGCCTTCGCCGCGAGGATCGTCTTCCGCGGAATGATCACCAGCCGCTCACCAGGATCGACGCTGACACCCTCGGGCAGCCTGCCCTCATACGACGTGGTCAGATCCGAACCGATGACCGCGATGTCGCCGTTGTCGAGTTCCCAGATATCCGGGCAACTCGAATTCCCGGACGTCTGCCCGAGCTCATGAGACGACTTCCCGAAGCGCCGAACAAATGACGCAGAAGAATCCGCTTCCCACTTTTTCGCCACGAAATCTCTCCCAAATCCGAGATCACGATTACCCACAGTGACATTAGCATGACGAATAAGCGACAGGCAACCGCGCCGACCATAGGCGTACATCTATGCTGACCGAGGTAAGGCGGCACGCAACCACCCTACGCAGCGGGAGGCACGGTGACCGATCAGGAACTGTTGACCACGATCGCGGTCACCCTGGCAACCAAGACCGCCGAAGGGCTCGCCGCGGGCGGCCGGGCAGCGTTCGAGGCCCTCACACGGCTGGTAAGGCGCAGATTCGCAGGCCGCGCATCTGCGCAAGCCGCGCTCGACGAGACGGAGGCCGGGGACGACTCGACCAAGGATGATCGGATCGATGTCCTTCGCGAGGCGTTGATGCAAGCTGTCGCGGATGATCCCGCGTTCGAGGCGGAACTGAGAGACCGGTGGCGGGCGTTGTCACCGCATCTGAACGCCAGCGATGGCGGCGTGATCAACAGCGTTGCCGGAACCGTTGAGGGCAACGTGGTGCAGGCGCGCGACGTCCACGGAGGCATCTCCTTCGGCGGCCCCGACCGGACCGAGCGCTGACTCGGTCCGGTCATAGGTCAGCGTGGACCCCTTGCCGACGAAGCGCCGGCGTGCGTCGTTGGCCGAAGGTCATTGGCTGCCAGAGTGCGTCTGTCGCCGGCACGGTCATCTCGTCCAGCGGATGAAGCGTTCGAACAGTTCCGACACGGGGCCACGCGGCATGTCCAGCGCGGCTTCTTCGAGGTTGAGCCACATGTAGATGGCCAGCGCCACCCGGTCCATCTCGATCACCAGCGCTTCGCGCGCCGGGTCGCACGGCCAGGGCTTCCCGCAGGCGCGGCAGTCCCACGAGGGGCGTTCGGCAACGTGCTCACCATCCGTGGCGGCGGCTTTCACGATCGGCTGCGCCAACGCTGGCCCGGAGTCATCAACGCACGTTCCGCTGAATTGATCACGCGGTAGGCCTCGGTGGGCGCGTTCCAATGGGCCATGTCACGCTGCCCGCGCAGCGAAAGAGTCACCGGAGGTGGCTCGGTGGTCGCGGCGTCAGGGCACGGGTACCAGGCACAGCCGCAGCGGCATTTCTTGCGCCATGGGGTGAGCCAGGCGCGTTTCGGGCCATGTCGCATGATCGCGCTCCTTCACTGAGTGTGTCCGTGCTACGCCGTCTTGCTGCTGTGGTCACCAGTTGACCAGCACAAACGGGGACCGGGAACGGTCGCCGACCGTGTACACCGCGAACCTGGACTACCACCCGTGAACTGCGTGAATGCGCATCTTCGACAGCCCGCCAACCGGCATGAGCGCGCAGGATGTGCTGATGCGGCTGCTGGTGTTGGGCGGTTCCTGGTTCGTGGGCCGAGCGATCGTGACCGAGTCTGTCGAGCGGGGTCACGACGTGACGGTCTTCAACCGCGGTGTTTCACACGCGATGGTGCCGGACGGGGTTCGGCACGTGATCGGTGACCGTGAGATCCTCGCCGACCTGCAAACCTTGGCCCGGCGCGGACCATGGGATGCCGTCATCGACGTGGCCGGCAGCGTTCCCGCCGTCGTCCAGCGCAGCGCGAAGGTGCTCGCCGACGTCGCCGAACGCTGCGTGTTCGTCTCGACGATCTCGGCATACCGTGACTGGCCGCATGCCCCGGTCGACGAGACGTCACCGCTGTGGGCCGGCGACCCCGACGCTGATCCTGGGACGCGCCGGTGGGATCCGGACGCCTATGGTCCGCTCAAGGTCGGATGCGAGAACGCCTACACGGCCGCGTTCGAGGAGCGGCGGCTGTTGACGCTGCGCCCGCACGTTGTCCTCGGCCCGTATGAGTATGTGGGGCGGCTGCCGTGGTGGCTTTCTCGGATGCGCCGTGGCGGACAAGTCCTTGTCCCTGCACCGGATCGGGGCGTGCAACCGATCGGCGTACGTGACCTGGCCCGGTTCCTGGTCCGCGGCGTCGAGCAGGGCACCGTTGGCGTGTTCAACGTCGCCCCGCCGCCGTCGGCAGCCAACTTCGGCGGCATGCTGCTGGCATGCGTAGCTGCCGTCGCCCAGGACGCCGAGCGCCCGATCGAGTTGATCTGGGCTGACGAGGACTGGTTGGTCGGGCAGGGTGTGACTCAGTGGACGGAGCTGCCGCTGTGGCGCAACGCAGCGGCGCCCTGGGCGATGAACACCGACCGTGCGCGTGCTGCCGGGCTGCAGTGCCGCCCGCTGGCGGAGACGGTGGCCGACACGTGGGCGTGGCTGCGGGCTGGTGGCCAGGCGGTGATGCACGAGCGGTTCACGGAGCATTGCATGGCGCCCGATCGGGAGGCGATGCTCATCCGACGGTGGCTTGCTGTGCATCCTCACTGAGCCGAGGGTTCGGTCCCGCCAGCGTTTTGGCGAATGCCCGGTTGATCGCCGGGTCGCGGCCGGGGACGTAGCGAGAAGTGGGCCGGTATCCGCAGCGGTCGAAGAGAGCGAGTGCGGCGGTGTTGCGTACCCCGGTCTCGAGGATGATCTGCTCGGCGCCCCAGCCGATCGCCTGGTTCTCCAGCCATCGCAGCAGGAGTCTTCCGGCGCCACGGCCGCGCATCGCGGGCAGCAGATAGGTCTTCTTGATCTCGGCGGTCGCGGTCCGGCGGTCGTACCACCGGCAGCCGCCGCAGCCTATTGGCTGTTCGCCGTCGTACAACACGACGAAGATCCCCTGCGGCGGGGCGTATTCGATGGAGGCGAGCTCGATCGACTCGGCAAAGTCGTACCGTTCGATCTGTTCCTGGTGAAACGCCCGGAGCAGTGCGGTGCTGTCAGGGTGATCCACCCAGCGCGCCACCAGCCGTATCTCACCAAGGTGCTCGGTGGATACGGGCGGGCTCGGAAGATCAGCGGTCATGCACTCGATAATGCCGCATCGAACTCCGGGAGAAAGTCGCTGACCGTGGTGGAACGCGAGCGACGAGCCAAAACGGGCCGTAGCCGGCGCAGGTAGTTGCGGCCACGCGGCGACTGCACCGCAGGCAACAGACCGGTGCCGGTCCGCAAGGCCGCAACCGCCTCCCCGAGGTCTCCCCGCAGCAGATAAGCCCGAGCCAGGAACGTGGTGTGCAGCAGTCCGGAACGGGCGTAGGCGGGCCCGTTGCCTGCGGCATCGCTGACCGCCAAGTCGGCGACAGAACCCCTGAGCAGATCGATTCCCTCCGACAGCAGACGCCCGCGATGGGCAGTTGTGCGTTCGGCGAGCACGACCAGACCCTGACCGGCCTCCGCCGCCAGTTGCATCGGGGTGAAGTAGTACAGGAACGACAGGTTGTCCCGGGATTGGCCGCGGTCGAGCAACTCGACGGCCTGATCAGCGCAGCGACGGAACCGGCCGAGGTCCCCATCGGCGGCAGCGGCGGTAGCTTCCCTACCGAGCAGCCGTGCGCGCAGCAAGGGATCGCGGTCTCGGCACTCGGCGGCAGCCGCCTCAGCAAGCCGGACGGCCTGCGGTCCGTGGCCGGCGAAGGCCGACACGTAGCTGAGCATGCCGATCGCGTTGGCCGCCCGATCGGATGCCCCGATCGCCCGGCACACTCCCACGCTGAGCAGCAGGTATCGCTCGGCAGAGCCGTACCGGCTGGAGTCGAAATGCAGCCAGCCGAGCAACTGGGCAAGGTCAGCAACGATGGTCAACAGCCGTCGGCCGGTCGCCACCTCGTAGTTGGCGTGCTGCACCAGATCCATCACGTTACGCAGCTCGGCCGCGACATAGCGCAGACTCAGCGCTCCGCCGCCATACCGGTCGTCCAACCGGCGCAGCGCCGTCACGTGGGCACCGATCAGATCGACCTGCTCGGGCAACACGTACTCGTGGCCACTGCGATTCCTGGCAGTCAACACGACGCCGCGTAGCTGGTCGAGGACCGCAGCGGTAAGGTCCGCGCCCGAGGCGTCCTCGACCGGGCTACCCGGCGTCGACGAGACCATGGCCAGCTGGCTCAACTCTCGGACGAGGTCATCGACATGGGTGAGCGACTCCAGCCCGCCCGCAGCTGATTGCCCGACCAGCACCTGACCGTGACCAGGCCACAGCTGCTCAACCGCGACGGTGAAGCCGAGCCGGTCGGTCAGCACCGCGGCGGCCACAGTCGGGATGGGTGCCCTCGGGCAGAAGCCACGGCGGGTCCAGGCGTAGCCGGCGGTCGGATCCAGCCGAAGTCGCTCCCGGCCCTGGCTGGACAACCGCATGTTGATCGCGTTCACCAGCTGCCGTGGACCCCACTGCGCCAACCGAAGCAGGTCGCCCAGCCCGGCAGGGGTATCAACCATCACGCCTCACCGTCCATCCATTGCATCGCACCGTAGTCCGACCTGCGGCAGCACATCGAACCCTTGGGGGTGCACGATCGCGGGTTCACGATGTTTCACGGGCAGATATAGAAAGTGATCCAGTTAGTGAATCTGCTTACTCACAGTAACATTTGGACATATGGTCGCAGGGCTGTCTCCAGGGCGCGGCTCGATGATCCGCGGACTGTTCCCAACGTCCAGCGCATGCATTACCGTCGGTGAGCAGCCTGGACTCCTTGTCAACGTCGTGAGTCCGAGAGTGGAGGCTGACCTGGGCGATGAATCACAACGTCCTGTCCGGACGATCTCGGTTGGTCTGGTCTTGCACAGCCTGTAATCAGCTATCGATGGTCCGCCGGGACGGGTTACATTGATGGACGCTTTCTGAAACACCAGCACCACCTTGCACACCCGCACAGGGTTCGTGCGTCCGATGGATCAACGTCGTATGGGTGCCCACCAGCCTTCCGGCCGGTCGGCGGCGACGCCCCGCCGGACAGCGAGCCTGCCGCGTCTTCTATCAGCAGACCAGCATCCTCGAGCAGGTCATCACCAGCGCACGCCAAGAATTCCGCGACACTCACACCGACCGGCGGGCCGAACTCGACGCCATCACCGCCCAGATCAGCCACACCCGGACCGCGATCGACCGCTACCACACCGCGTTCGAGAACGGCACCATGGACGAGGCCACCGCCGGACCCCGCATCACCGAACTCCGACACAAGATCACCCAACTCGCGGCCCGTCGCGACGACCTCACCGCCGGGCTGGACGCCGAGCCCGCGCCACCACCACCCGGCACCATCGACCAGCTACGCGCGTACCTGCACCACGCCATCACCGCGGGAACGTCAGGCGAACGCAAACGCGCCATCGAAGCCCTGGTCGCCGAAATCCGCATCACCCAGGAAGGGAAGGTGATCCCCATGTTCCGAATCCCGACAAGACGTCACGAGATACACATACCGGAATCCACCGCATCCACCACCGCGCCTGGTTCGCGCAATGGTGAGGTTGGTGGGGCGGACGGGACTCGAACCCGTGACCGATGGATTATGAGTCCACTGCTCTAACCCGCTGAGCTACCGCCCCGTACCGGCGGCGATACTATCTCGACCGGTCGAGTCTGAGCCACTGATCTATCCGAGTAGGGCTGGCGCGCCGAGTCTTGCCAGTGCCGCGCCTGCCGTGCGCCAGCCGCCGGCCAGGGCTCCTTGGATCGATGGGCTGTCTCGGTGGTCGCCGGCTACGAAGAGGCCTTCGCCGAGGTCGACGGGTTTGCGCAGGCGGTTTTGGGGGACCCGGGCGGCCGGCAACGCCTGCGGTAGGACGATGACGTCGAGCAGTTCCCAGTT
>Ga0307512_10006323_pt1 | contig 12023 bp, 18 predicted proteins | sample 14_EM_MG_FD_200267 | JGI IMG/M metagenome (GOLD analysis project Ga0307512, IMG submission 200267) | Populus trichocarpa ectomycorrhiza microbial communities from riparian zone in the Pacific Northwest, United States - 14_EM | ecosystem: Host-associated > Plants > Roots > Unclassified | place... | reverse complement strand
CCACGTGTAGTGATGCGCACTTTCTATAATCGAACTGCCTTCCAGCTCCCAGGAGATGCTCGTGTTCGTATCTCTCTCGATACAGAACTGACCATGGTCCGCGAGGATAACTGGGACGGACGCACTCGAGCAGGAGATCACTGGAGGAGGATGGATATTGGGATCGATCATCCATTCGAACAGCTTGCTCCCGAAGACAAAGAACTATTTACCTATGGTGTTCTGGAGGTCAAGCTTCAGACACAGTTTGGTCAAGAGCCTCCACAGTGGGTTACGGAGCTCGTTCGGTCTCACTTGGTCGAGGCTGTGCCCAAGTTCAGGTAAAGTGGTTTTAACGACCTACTCGTAACCGTTCGTACCCATGCGACCCCGCGTTTAGTAAATTCATCCACGGGTGTGCGACTTTGCTTCCTCACCGCGTTGACCTTGTTCCATTCTGGCTCCCACAAAGTGCGTGTTGTGATTGTCTCGAGGCCCCTTATTTTGATGAGCTAACGCGCACCACAGTGGATACCGACATCCTCAAGCCTGACACCGGCTCTGTCCCCTTCGAGCGGAGATCTATGCCTCCCTCCAAATTACATTCTGCAGAAGGCTCTTCAGGAATTCAAACCCCAGACAGGCGGAGCAGTGGTCACCAATATACAGAACCCGTCTCTGAAGGTGAAGAAGACGAAGAGATGGACCTTGCTCCGGCCAGGGATGAGCGCCAACGAATGGGAATCTCGGGTCAAGAACTCGACGAAGCCATTGCGTACCGCGAGAGGATGCTTAAGGAGCGCCAAGCTACCTCTACTTCTCGTAATGGCGAGGGTCAGAGTGGGGAGGGCGCGAATGAGAGGACGCCATTTTTGAAGAACAACACGTCTACCGCAGAGCACATCAGGCCGAGAGCGTTGTCGATTGACCCGTTGGCGCCTTCTCATGCCTTTGATCGGACTCTGAGGGAGAGGTTGGGTGGCGAACTTGAATCTAGCGCCGCTGCCACGACCAACCAGGATAACACCGGGACCGGCGATGACGAGGAGGAGCAGGCCCTTCGATCGGATGAACGGATTTTATCCAGGGATTTCAGAGCACCGGAGGGTAAGAGGATCGCTGTACCCGTGAGAATCGAACCCAAAGTGTACTTCGCTTCCGAGCGAACATTCTTGGTACGCTTTCCATCCCTTGCTGAATCTCGTGGAGAGCTCAATCGTTCCACAGAAATGGCTCCACTTCTCGGTCTACGTCGGAACGATCGCCACGGCGCTCCTCAACTTCGTCGAACCGGGCGACACACACGGTCTGGTCGCCGCTGCGATGTTCACTTTCGCGGCTCTGCTCACTATTGCGTACTCTGCCGTTATCTTCGTCCACAGAGGGCTAAAGTTGAGGACGAGGAGCGCGGAAGGGTGGTATTATGACAAGTACGGACCTACCATCTTTTCGTTCATCCTCATTTCAGCCCTGTTGGCAAACGTCGTGTTACGTTTGTCTGAATTTTGAACGTGAACGTTGGACTACTAAGAAGTCGCAAACTAGGGGACTGATTTGTGATCTTACTTGGGTTTCCTTCCATTCTTCACTTTTTCGTTTGCACAACTCTACTGCCTATTGTGTCCCCCTATCACAAATAGACTTATTCCCCGAATTTTATAACCACGTTGGCTTCTTGAAGTTGCACATGCGTAAATCCCCCAGCATTTTCGAACGTGCACACGTTCTGGGATGTCGGTTGAATTGGAATCTATTTAGGGCAACTCTTGGTCGGTCTCAACACGACAGCGGGCGGTCTTTCTGAAACAAGTACATACTGATATTTTTGGAGAAAGAGCAAATACTGACGTTGTGGATATGAGAGCTATGCGGGGACAAGGGGGATAGATGGTCGAGAGCAGGTAACGCCGGGGCGGAGTAACGAAATAACGCGGGGTTATGTACAGATAAGGTAGGGCGAATACAGGGGAGCGCAAGGTCGAATAAAATGTTCGGAGGAACACAAGGTAAGAGAAGGAGACTAATTGAATCCGTAAGTGAACTTGAATCCGCCTCCTCCGTTTCCTCCACCCTGGAAGAACTGAGAGAACGGATGTCCACCCGGGAACCCTCCGCCTTGGAAAGGTTGACCGCCCTGTTGAGCCATCGGATCGTTCGGGTCGTCTCCATTGTCGAACCGTTGTCGTAATTCCGGATTCGAGAGGACCTCGTACGCCTCGTTGACACCAGCCATCCTGGCTTCTGAACCTCCCTTGTCTGGGTGTGCCTTGATAGCTGCCTTACGGCTGAAAAGAGATGGTACGTCAGGTCTGCAATCAAGGCAATGAGTACCTGGGTAACTTACAATGCCTTCTTTATCGTCTTTTGATCAGCGTCTCTTGAGACCCCGAGAACCTTGTAGTAGTCCTTCTGCTTCGACTGCTTCAACAGCTTCTGCGCCCTGACCAACCTCTGCTGGAAGAACCTATCATTCCTGCCGCAAGCGTCCCAAGCCTTCTCCATAACCCTGACCGCTTCTTCGTATTCCTCGTTCACAAGCAGGGCCTCTCCCTGACCAAGAAGTGCATCGGCGTCTTCGTTACCACCCTGCATTTGACCCAGAGCCTGACACCATGCCTCTCCCTTCTTCGGCTGACCGATGTGGACGTAGGCTTTGCAAAGACCCCTGAGGATCACCTCCCTTCTTGGACTCGACTCCCGTGCAGAGGTGAGCGTCAGCCACGGAGGAAGACCAAGAACTTCTTGTGCGGTTTCTGCATCGAGGACCTGGTCGAACTTACTGGCGAAGCCTCCCTTTTCGAGAAGGCTGATGACGCTCTTCCAATCCTCGCCGTTAAGGAGGTCCTGGAGTTTATTGAACGTCTTGCCGAAATTCTTGACGAGACGACGGGCAGCAAAACATTCCTTCGAGTCAGGATCATAGTGGAGACATTGCTTGAGATTGTTCATAGAGGAGTCGGTTGAAGTTGTGGGTAGGAGGAAGTAGGTCAGTCGGAAGATTCGCATGAACTGCGAGGTTGAGGGGGCGGTAAGGTGAATTAGTCGGCTAACATCCGAAATTACATCAGTGAGAATGCATCCTGGGTGTGGTTATGGCACGTCGAACGTACGTCAGATCTCCCACAGCCATCTCGAGGTCACCAGCAGCCAACGAGCATTCTGCACGCTGTTGCCTAATTTCCAATGAGTGGGACGCCACAGACAGGGCTGTAGACGCAGCCTCCTCGCACGCGGTCCACAACTTTGCACGGGCAGCCTGGGTAGCTTTCTTGTGGGCAGCTTCCCCCCTAGTAATCTGAGAATCGAGATCCTCGATGGATGTGTTCTCGCTCTTGGAGCTTGACTTGTACAACTCGAGGGATTCCTTGGCTTCCGTCCAGTTTCCGTCTTTGGCGTGAATGCGGGCTTTCATGAGGTGCGCCTTGTCGAAAGAACTGGAAGTAAGCTCGAGGACCCTCTCAAAGTCTTGGAGAGCGCTTGGGTGTTTGTTGAGCGAGTAGTATGCAGTAGCTCGTTTATAGTACAACACATAGTCGGTCGGAGATTGTTCTGTGCGAAGGATAAACGTTAAACCGCTGGTGGCTGAGACTCGCATCTGTGCTCACCGATTGCTTGAGAATAAGCGGTCGCAGCATCTCCAAACTTTCCGGTAGATAGCAGGGAATTTGCGTGGTTAATTAGTGGCATCAAGCCTGGGGGATAGAGGGAGCCATCTGCCTTAATTCCTGGGACCAACGGTAGTAGAATGAAGAAGAGCCAAGCACTCCTCATGGCGGTCGTGAGCAAAAGAACGTAGGATATCGTGGCCGTCGTTGGTGAAAGTACAGGAGACGTTGGGAAGGTGATCGAAACTTGGTTGAACTTACGTGGAACCATTCCGTCCACCCCACGTGATCGCACTGCAGAGCCGCCAGGAAACCTTCATCAGGAGTGCCAAGCTGAAAATCCCCGGGGAAACTGATCCTGCACTTACGAACTCGCGGACGATGAGGTCGCCAGGCCATATAGTAGGTGGTAGACTGCGAACCTGAAGCATATACTTTCCTAAACCGTCGTCTACACACTACGCGTCCAACCACGAGGCGGATGGACGCGTCGAAGGGTAAGTGAGATACTTAAAGGGCGAGTGATAATACTAAATATCCTACAGTCCGAATCCCAGATCATTGGTCAGATTGCTGCCCGAGTTTGAGCTTGAGAATCCACATGGTAAAAACTTATGCCTCCAAACGGGTATCTCGGCAGCTCCTTTCTCCATCGACGCAGCCCGGGATTATAATCAGAATTCAACGCTCGACATCTTTTTCACTTGGGCGCTCCGAGGTTTTTATCTGGACCGTTCTTCCTGGCCTTTATTGCAACCTCGTGTGGCCTGAACTTCGCGAGGAAGACTCTACAGTGTGTTCCTGTTTATTGCTGCGGCCTGCGGAATCACTCTAATACGGTTTCAGGGTTATCTGCTTACCCGCTCGGGTTGTACTACAATCTCCCAACCATCTTTGTTGGGAACTGGCCGGTTGGTACCGGACGGATTGCATGATAATGCACAATAGACATTGATGTCTACGGAAGTGGGTTGTATGCAGAATAGCAATGTCCAGGAGTCAACAGAAACAGAATATCGAGAGGTTGAAGTCGATGTGACGATGTAGTCAGAGAAAGGGAATGTGGTCATATACTATCAGGGAAATGGGGAATAACGATCGTAAACTATGGTTCAGTTTCGAAAGGAGCAAGGAGGCATACGGGTGAAGTATGCAGGTGGGGAAGCAACAAACGAAAAGTCATATACAAGAGACCAAGAGACTGTACTTGTCTTTCGGCTATTAATTCGACGATATTCGTTTCATTGCGCTGTTGTTCTACAACTCGCCCACTTGTTGACACCACCATCTTCATAGGTCACCGAGCTCCATAAGCATCGTTAGGCCCAGGTGACCGTCGGCCATAGCCTCCACCGTAGGCGTCCTGTAGTCCGGGGGACTGACGACCAACTCCACCACCGTAGGCGTCCTGTGGTCCGGGGGATTGACGACCAACTCCACCACCGTAAGCATCTTGAGGTCCAGGTGATTGTCTTCCTCCATACCCGGTATACAATGCACCTTGAGGTCCAGGGCTCTTTGTACGGTTGATCTGATTCATCGGGATCACTTCTCCCCTGATGCTTGGCGAGCTCGGGCGACTCTCATGGAAAGCAGGAACGCTGAAGTTGTCGTGGTATGTACCAGCGTTCGGATCATCACGGTATGGCTGATTTGGGTTTAGATGGGGAAGTGGTGGGACTGAGTACGGGTCGGCAGCGTGAAGATCGACCTGAGACTGCGAAGCGCCTAATCCACCCTCGCTGTATGCGCCTCGGAAGCTTTGGTCACGAATCGAGGCACCGTCAGATATGCTCCGAGGGCCAGTGTGGTCATCCTGTACAGGAGCGTGACTTTCGCTGTTGAGGTCTGGCCACTTAATCTCGCCTGGGAGAGACGGTGTCAACAAAGCAAACCACAACGTCATTGATGTTGCTTACCATCATCGTAGGTAGCCAACCGATGCTTCCGGGTGAACTTCCAGATGAAGAATGCTACGATTCCCAGCAACGCGATACCGCCTGCAACAGACAGCCCAATGATAGACCCCGTGCCGAGTCCAGAGCTTTCCGAACTGGGGGCCGGCCCATCCGGGGTCGAACTGGGGGTGGGGGAAGTATTGGTGCTGGTGGCCTGAACGGTTACAACGATGACTGTCGGTGAACCATCCGATCCAGTACTTTGGATGCTGCTGAGTTGTGCGGGCGGCGGTGTTGCTTGGCTCTGAGGTGGAGGTGTGGTCGTGGGGTTCTCCTTCGGGGTAGAGGAAGTTTCCGAGGTCGTTGAAGTGGTGCTGGTGTTTTCGCTCGGAGGGTTAGACGGCTGTGAAGGACTATTCTCCTGCGATGTCGACGTGGTCGTTGGGGTTGACGAGACGGGAATTGACGACTGTATTAGCGACGAGATAGGGTTCTGGCGAGGAAAGAACTGGGCATCGTGATTGGTGAGAGGTTTTACCCCAGGTTTCGACGAAAACGTGGATAACATAACAATGAGCGAGAGGCAGAAGAGGAAAACGATCCATCGTCCAGGAGCGATAGATGTTGGAAGTGAAAACGGCATTGGTATAAGTTTAAGACGGGAGCTCTGACGACCAGAGATGCCTTGCGCTCAAGTCGTCGTGCAGTTGTCTACGAGTGTGGTGCGTGTGTCGGTTCCCCAGAGTTGGCTGGTGGTGGCCAGAAATGAAGAGGATGGAATGCACAGTTGCTGTGTACCGGCAAATCCGGTGTAGCAAAGACGTCCAATTCCGTTGCCGCGCGGTCCCAGTCGGGAGTGTCAGAGCAGAGGCTATTTTTTACGTATCTCTCGACCAAACTACGAGCATCTAATCCAACGACCGTCTCTGCAGTAGCTTGGCTATCTCCCGGTGTTCCTCCACCCACTCCTCGAATGTCACGTCCTTAGCGTTTGTGCTCTCTCTCGTCTCAATCAGGTAGTTGGCAAAAACAATCAGCATCCCATACCGATATCTAGCCCCATCAAAATAATCATCAGTTTCGTCTGAAGCGAATGGGGTTTCCAGACGCACAGGTAGTTCACTCCCATACTCATCAATTTCCGTTGTTTCGCGCTACCTTTTTCGCTTGTCTCGACCTTCAGCTTGTACCTTCAAATCGTAAAATTCACCGCCACCTACAATCAGATCAGAGTCGGTGACGTAGATTCGGTTCACGTACGGGTAAATGGCCTTTCGGAGGTTCTGGACGTCCTCCATCAAATCGATGGCCCGGTCAGCCAATTTCTTCGCAACCTTCCCATGCGAGAGCACCCCCACGAGCAGGAGGATGAGTTTGTATTCGCCTGGGCACGTGAAAATCTGTTGGTCCCGTCCCCATCAGAGCAGCACACGCGGAAGCACTTGCCTTGCATGTATGCCTCTTCTTCCGACGGACCGTCAAGTGAATCGTAGAAATCTTCCTGCGCATCCTCGACTGGTGGGTCAGCTTGCCCTTCCCTGCCAGACCAAGCATCCGTTGTGGCGATCAGGCAAGCAGTGATCATTCCAGTCGTGGTCCTCCCTCGACCCATCTGACAATTGAACACGAAATCTGCATTGGACTCCAGTCCATTCCGCACGCGGTGCAGGAGCTGCGTGAACACTCCAGGCAGCGGCGCCTGTTCATCCGTCTGAACCCTTTTGATTAGCCGCGCTTCGACCGCCAAGAAAGTGATCGACATACAATTGCCACTCTACCGTAGTTGACCTATAAATAGTAAAGTCAATTACGGCGACAGTTGCCGGGGAAACTCGGCCATGTGCTCACCTTGTATCCCTCGCTGGCTGCGTTTTCGAACACCTGCCGAGGGGTCATGATATCGTTCTCCTCGATATGCTCCCAGATCGGCACAATAGTAAAGACGCCTGGCCTGTCCTCCACCTCATCGTGGAGGAGGATACGACCATCTCCTGTTCGGACCTCTTTTAATACATCCCTCCTGAAGTTCTCTTCCATCGCTTCGATAACAGCGGTCGTGACTCCGGTTGCTCTGTATCAAGGTGCCGATTAGGTACAGATTCCCGGGGCGGTGGCACACTTACTCCACATTCTCTAGTGGCTTATCCACAAGTCGTAGGACGTGTGGCCGCCCTGCGATGTACAAAACAGGCTCCTGACGGAAGCTATCATTGAATCCCCCCTCTTTCGGCGGCCCGAACAATTCTTACCTCTCGCAACGATGTCCAGAAGATTATGTTCTTTCCTTCTGGGTGCGCGTCCATCCTCTGGAGCGCTCGTCGTAATCTTGATTTTAAATCAGAATCTGTAGGCAGAGATCACAATGGTCTACTTGCCCTTGGGATGTCGGCATACCACTGTACTCGGTTAGAGTGTCACATGATTAGGAGTTCATTAACCAACTAACCTTCCGCAGGCGGCTCTTGTCTCGTCATCATCCAAGGTGAAATCAATCGCGTCTGTGTCGAGTGCCGATGTGCTCCTCCTAACTATGTGAAGGGCTAGAGGAATTCTTCGGAAATTAGGGGATCCCTCGATGCGCCTAGATGACACCACCGGTTAAATATCCGTGAGTAGCGTTGGTTTTGTTATGAACGTACTCGGGCAGTGTCATTTTCTGCAAGTTCGAGAAGAAATCGCTCTTCAGGATTGTCGACGCGGACAAGATAGCACCATTACGATTGGTGACCACTTGAGTCACTTCGTCTGGCATAGCTTCCCCTTCCGTCACCCGAGCCCGCTCCAGGAGTTTCAAGGCGTTCAGGCCATCGGCTGCCAGTTCTTTCTCAAAGGTCTTGAGGACTGGTGTTGCATGGACCAGATCGTAAGTATAGGAAAGTGATTGCGTGTGGAACGATGGTTATACCTGGTCGCTTCTTAACGAAACTCTCGAACGATTCGTACGACTGCATGGTGTCAGGCTCGATGGATCGTAGATATGCTTGGAAGACGATGAGCTCGAAATACCGCCTTAGGTTCTGCAGAGCTGAGGGTGATCTGAGTCACCCGTGATACCAAAGCCATCGTTGGTGCGCACCCTTCGTGGCGAATTCTTTCTTCTGCCGCTCACCCGAAACACGTTCACACTGGGCACGAGATTGTTCAATCGACTCCCGCAGATTGAACACTTCTGCACAAAGGTCTATCGCATCGTCCACCTCGTTCTTAATCGCCGGACCCTTTCGGACAACTCGAAGGACATCTAAGGAACATGTTTAGTATTTCAACTCCATGTACAGTTAGTAACCGGAGGCGTACTATTAATGACCTGATAAGATGGTCGGGGTGGCGGCTCGGCATCAGAGGTGAAAGAACCCTCCATAGAGGGGAGGAACGGCATTGACCATGACCTAACCATGGCTGGGCCTTGAGCGATGGAAGACGTTCTGCTACTATTCAGCCAGTTCTGTATCAAAACGAGGATGATCTATGGGAGAAACGTTCGATCCTGAACACCTAATCAGAGCGGGAGTGGGTTTGCCAAGCTTACCGAAGTCAGAGTACTCCGTCCGCGCCCAAGTTGACAATTGAGTACGATCGGAGTGTCAGAAGCGTGCGTTCGGATAACAACATCCATAAGTTCGCTCAAATCGCCAAAGTCAGGTACTTTCTCTGCAGTGATTGGGATGCGAGCATAGACAAGTTCAACTCCTTCCGCGAGCTGCTTCCTCGAAGCCATCGTTTCTTTCATGACCGATATGTTTCCTGGGCGGGCATCTTCCCAAATAGGCACAACGGAACCGTCCTGGGTCTCGGTGTGGAGCAATAATCTATTGCGCCATGAGATTAGGGGCGGTGGAAGAATGGATGCGCCCACCTGCCACCAAAAGCATTCAGTTCCGCGATAACATCATCCTTGAGGCGCTCTTCTAGCACTTCCAACCTAGAAGCGGAAATGCCACCATAATCTACGGATGATCATCGACATCAGTCAACTGAGTGAAATCTTCCATCGCAGTATTTCACCTTTCATGTTCCGCAACGAAAACTTTTCTCGCCTCAGACAATAAGGTTCCGAATTCACGTAAACCACAGGTTCCTCTCGCAACCCAATCCATACAATGCGGCTTGCCGTCGGATGTTCCATTCTGATCTCTTGTAGCACCTGGTCCATAGCCTCCAAAGTGGGTTGACCGAGAGCATATATCTTCGTTCCTGCGACATTTCGGAAATTGATCGCCCCACGGATTTCGTGCTCGAGGTGCTTGGACTCCATTCTCCATTGGTCGGACTTAAGGAGGGTGCTGAATATGGCTAAGTTCCCAGGCCGTGCGGGGTGTTAAAGATCACATACCCTTCTCTGAGAATAATACCACTACGGTTCTGTGCATCGGCGTGAGCACTCCATGAACGAATGAGAATTATGAAAGACCAGTCACCCTGACAACATGGTCAGAGTACTCATCGCCTAGTATCTGACCGCCTGCAAGAGTCACGTCTTTCTTGAGGCTGTCGAAACCTCTACGCCCAATACCACCCTTTGATAACGACGAGAGATCGTTGATGGGTGCAAAGACATTAAGACGTGATCCATGCGTCGTTCTCAGGAATTTGATTTGACTAGCCGAAAACAAATCAGTCACGAGTAAGCGTTAGTGTCATCCACTCACTTCCAGATCTCCGTTCGGCTCTTTCACATATCTGCGATCGATCACGCTGTGTCATTCCAGAGTTCGAAGAACACACCTGGAGCCATTTAAAGAATGTTTGACTGAAGTCCTTCTGCGACTCAACGTAGCTGGCAAAAGCAATGATGAAGAAGCTATCCAGCGACATTAGCCTGACTCGAGTAGAGCAACAAGTGTTTCTCACTATCGTTCCAATGCCTTGATAGCGTCGTCAAGGAATTCCTCCCTTGAAGTCTCACTGACTACGGAGGTCACTGAATACTTGACCCGGTTCTTGAAGATATCTTCCCTCAGGTTGACCACGTCGTCACCTACCCCCGCGTGGTGAGTATTCCCGGCAAACCGAGAAAGAGAGTGGACTAACAGGCGTCAATAATTCTGTCCGCCAATCTCTTAGCCTCGAATCCCTCGTCGAGGCATCCCAACAGACTGAGAATCGGACTGTAGTTTCCGAGATAGCCTTTTCGCAGATTATCCAAGAGACCAGGTTGAGTGAGAAGCATTTCGATTGCAGAGTTATTCTTCGGGTTCTCCAAGACTGAATGCGCGGTCAGTTGATTACTAGGGTAAATTTCCTGTGATGCCTTACTTCCTTGCATGAGGTAGGCAATACGAAGAAGCGATTTGTTCAAGTCCTGCTGTGCGCTTGCTTGTTCTAATGCCATGATAATCTTGTTACCAGAAGGCTGTGAACAGATATCTAAGTGAGACTGCTGAGGCTTTCAGGAAACCATACGAACGGGTGTCGAAGGCTACAACAGGATAAAACCCGTCAGTATATCTCAGGACATAGTATGAGGTGGGCTCACCCCAGCCCCGGCAGGAGTACTCGTGCTTCTTGATAGTGGGGACATTTTATGAGCATAGGGATCTTCCATCCCTCGGATTATAAGTTGCCTCCTCCGGACGAGGGACATAGCCACCATAGCAAAGGTGGTTCGGACGGCACCCATACCACAGTTGAATATCAACGCCGTTCTCAAAGGGTCGGTATCCTTGATCACACGGAGGTATGCATCTAGATAGTTATCTTCTATGGGTCGATCGGGGGAGATGGGTATACTGGCCAGCGTTCAGCCTATTGATTCAATCAAATGTTGTGATGACTTGCCGGTGATACTGTCAAGGGTCAATATGTAGGTCGCAAAGTGTGTCATGATAATTACCTCGACATTCCATCCGCTTTTGCGCATCGTCTCAAACAGTTCCCGAGGTGTCTTGACGTTGTTGGAGTCGACGGCCGTCCAGGTAGGGAGAATCGTACCGTCGCCGTCATCAACAGCGACTTCATTATGTGTCAGTAACAAACCACCATACCTACAAAGTTGAGGCACGATCAAATAAGATAGTGTTCGGTGTCACATACTTGGCACACTCAGCAAGGATATCTGCAGTTAGACGTTGCTCGATCGCCTCCAAGTTTTCCGCTCGATCAGACAATTTCAAAGCACGCCGCGGCTCGGTGACATCCCGCAAAACGAACGGGCGTCCGGAGATATATACTTATGGGACAGTGAGTAATCTTTTGAGGCGTTGAAAACGGAGCACAGTACCAACTGGCTCTTCTCGGGTACAAAACCAAATACACTTCGTCGGGTTCGGGGTATTCGGGCGCGCTCTGAGGATCGACAGAATCGCACGCAACCCCTGGGTTCGGGGCTGGGCAGCACCAAAGACGTTTAGATTCCCCTGTCGAGGACTTCTAAAGTTGGGTGCTCCATGGACATTCAAGTCAAGATCGAGTGCCCTTCCTATAGATGGGGCAGCAACAGTCAACGGAAGATCCCATGATAATCTCATGAATAGAAAATTGTATAGTCGAATTATCTTTGATCACGGAGCGTCCAAATGTACCCGGCAAACCCTTCGACTTT
>Ga0307512_10006321_pt1 | contig 12024 bp, 13 predicted proteins | sample 14_EM_MG_FD_200267 | JGI IMG/M metagenome (GOLD analysis project Ga0307512, IMG submission 200267) | Populus trichocarpa ectomycorrhiza microbial communities from riparian zone in the Pacific Northwest, United States - 14_EM | ecosystem: Host-associated > Plants > Roots > Unclassified | place... | reverse complement strand
AAGGGTGGTGATAAAGGATATCGGTTTCCCCTTCGTAGCCGGAAGTGGTGCCAGGACGTTGAGAGACCAAGGAGAGGGACGGCTGCATATCCTCCTGCTTGACACCGCCAGGGCCGGCCCCACCGCCTCCATTACCGCCACCGGTAGAGGATTGCTGGTGGTGCTGATGCTGGTGCTGGTGCTGGTGGTGCTGCTGTGGTGGTTGCGGTTGTTGCTGATGTTGCAAGTGGTGAGCATCACCAGACGCATCAGAGACGGTGTCGGATGACAACGAGACAGCAAGGGGTTGAGAGTGCTGGGCACCGCGTTTGCCGCGCTGCTGGGTAGCTTTGTTGGCGGCGGCCATTGTGGCATGCAGGGAAGAGAGGTCGCGCATCATACGCTCATTAGCGTCCTGCTTATCGGCATGAACGGTCTGCGCATGTTGGCGGAGATTGTCGAGGCGAGAAAACTGCTTTCCACAATGACAAGTGAAAGGACGTTCGCCAGTGTGCTTCCTGAAAGTAGATGGTGGATGGATGGAAGGAAAGGATGGGTGGTGAGCCAGGGACGGGACGAGGAACGAACGGAGGAAGGGCAAGGAACACGGACCTAATGTGCCTGGCCAGGTGTTCGCTCCTGCTAAAAACCATGCGACAATCGCCATAACCACGACATTGGAACGTTTTTGCCGGCGCGGGACGATAGCGCCTGTTAACACCAGCGCCGTTTTGCTGTTGAGGTTGGGACTGGATGTTGTTTTGGGGGAGGACGAGGGTGGCAGTGATGTCTCTGTGAGGGGAATCCGAGGCCGAGGTGTCCATGGGTCACAAACTCTACTCTGGTCGGGGAGAAAGAGGCGAGGGAAGGGGTAAACGAGCCCTTTAGAGAGAAATCAAGCATCTATAAGCATTTTCCGTGCCTTATCTTTTTTCTTTATTTATTTATTATCAACCGCCGTCTTCCCGGCTCTTTCAATCGTTCCTGATCCGATTTTTCCTTGCTCTTATCCTCATTAGGACTAATGCCCTACCGTTCAGCCAGTCTTTCACTGTCCTCAGAATATCCCATCTGTCACCGTTCAAACCTTACTTCATCCACCGCCCCACTCTTCCTCCCCCCCTTGGCCCTACACCGACCCATCAACCCATTCCACTCATCCCCCCCCCCCACCCCACTCTGTCCCCCCTTTCCCCTGCAGATCCCCGATTCTCACCCTCTTCCCGTTCCTGATGCCCCTACTTCCGCCCTATTTCCCCACGTGTTACTCGTCCTTCTTCAAATCCCCCACCAACCCACCGTAGTCAACAGTACGTACTCTACCCACTCTCCACTAGAATAAACTTTTTGTCGCTCTCACTTGTGTGCGGAGTATAAATCCTCTTTTTTCTTCATATACGCCCTCCCAATCCCCCGCTTCTCACGGAGAACGTCAGCCATTGCGCGCGACCTCTCCAAACATGAACCGAAGCACGTCTTCTGATCCCGCTCACGAGTCCAAACCCGTGGCCCTTCCAACGCGGTCGCGTCGGACCAGAGACTTTTTTTTTTATCTCCGTGCTTCTTCATTTCTGGCTATGCGGATCCGGGGTCGCAGTAAAGTTAAACCCCCTCAGGGACGCCCAGTACAATATATACCTAGACCAGCCTCTTGAGCAGAAAAGGACGACCAATGACAATTGGGAACACTCCCCCACTCTCACAGTCCCTTACGGCAAATTACAGCAAGGTACCCAAAAAAGTTGGGATGGCTTACGTATGGTCGGTTCCAGAATACGGCTTCCCTCCCCCCATTCAAAAAAGAAGAACAGAAGGAATTCTCGCCTAGCGCCTCTGGCCTGATGCCCGGTTTCGCCACCCGTGAGATGAGCGCGCGACCATCTGACCGATTCAGCTTCCGAATCCCCCATCAATCATTTCTTTGTGTGTGGGCTCAAAAGAGCAATCCTTTCTTGTCTTGAGCACGCACGGTCTCTTCTGTTAGACAATCCATCATCGCATTAGTGCTGGTGGCGTTCCTTCTTTCGGACCCAATCCACCGCCTTTTCCGACTTTTTTCACAACTTATCATCCAATCGTCCAGCTCCTTTTCCACCCACTCCGAAACGACAGACGGACGCGGGACAGCCGGGGCGAAACACGGGGGAACAGTCTAGAACGAGAGAGACCACCAGCAGCGTGACTGGTCCACTTTCTTTCTGTCTCATCAGTGTTCATCGATATTCATCAATCATTCCGCGCCCAGTGTCTTTTTTTTTCTTCGAATCCTTGCTGCTTTTCGCCAACTGAGCTCTCATTGCGGTTGTACTGTTTATCAATCGGTGTCCGCACCTCCTCACCCTTCCCTCTCACGTACCCTTACAACGGCGCATAAATACGTTACGCGCTGATCGACGCGAATCGTTCCGATCGGCGACGCACGGGCACGGGAGACGGCGATGTCTGTCTGTTGACTGTCTCACTCACCAAAGGGTTAACCAGTTCGACAAATAAATTTAACAAAAAAAAAAGAAAAGATTTTTTTTATACCGTTAACTCGGCGGGGTTTTACTCCAATACAGTTACTGCCCAGTACAGTGCCGCAACCAATGACCAAAGCTTCTTTTTCTCGCATAGCTCGCGTACCTTTACATACATACCCGCTCATCCCGACCCGGGACTTTTTTTTTTTTTTTTCTTTTTCTTTTGGTTCACACGCAACGCTCACTCCTTGTTCGCTTTATCAGATTGGTGCGAACCGTTCAGAGATCTTTGCTTGTGCTCGGTTTTCGTCCTCTCAGCATAACGACTCCTCCAGGCGATCTCATCAGGTTTGCTGGGCGCATGCTGTCACTGTGATAACTTGTGAACGTCTTCAGGGGACAAGAGTCCACACTTGGGACAGAACGGGTACGGGCCACACTTAACCTGCCGTACAGTATGTGTGCTCCAAACCTAACGTCCAGTATTGGTCGTCCTCCTTCGCCCTGCCCGCTTTTTCTCAGATCTCGGAATAAATACGGTGGCCAAACTGCGGAGCCTGTGCGGACCCTACGGAAGGACGAATAGTGGCGCGCTGCTTGCAGCTGTTCCGTACGTTACGTTTTACCCCATCAGCACGTAATAAACTACGATACCCTTGAAAATAAAATAAAATCAAACCACAAACACAAAAAACAAAAATGAAATGAAATGAAACAACCAGCGCAACGACGCTGCGCCGCTGATCGATGGAATTGACACAGTATGGTATGATTGCGAGGAAACCCTCCTTTACCTGTGACCTTCCGTGTTGTTCCAACAAAGACGTGCACCCTGTGCATGCATACATCAATATATTCGGATGTGGTGGCGGTGTGCAAATGATCGATGCAGGTTTGCATACATTACGTCGCTTTCGTTCTTGCCTACATATCCATGTATACATGCATATGCATATGCGACATGCGATGACTCTCGAGAAACATAGAAAATAAAGTCGCATGCTTAGACCTGAGCCACGACAGTTGGTACAGCATCGCCTGGAAACGCCACGCATGGAAGAACAAAAAGGGGGGAGGTCGGTCACCAGCCGAGCTCGGTTTAATCGAGCGTATGCTACGTCACTGCCAAGGGTTGAAGGGGGGGGTATCAATGGTAGCTGATTGATGCTGAGGTTCGCCAAGGAAGAAATGATCGCGGAAAGTGTGAAAAAAAAAAGTCCATGCCTGCGACACCATATTGTTGTATAGAACCGGCTTGCGACAAAAGCAACGATAAGTAAGCGGCAAAACAGTGAGAATGACTGTGTTGAGAATGACACTGAGAGCCGTTAACCGGTCGCGTCGTTGGATTAGGGGGCTAACCCGATGGGGATGATGGACAGTCGCTGTGGCGAGCAAGCACGAATGACCCCAGACTCGAAGACCGAGACACCCACGTTAGCCCGTAAAACATTGATTGGACCCCCATCTCCAGACAGCCAATGAAACACTGTACCCCCGTATCCACCCCACGTTCCCCCAATCAACCCACCTCCCACCACTGGCCCCTATGTCACCGGTGCGTTGCCTAGCCAGCCTTACCTCCAACACTCACACCCAAGGTGAGCTGCGGAGGTACGTTTGTTTCCTATCGTACAACGTTCTCCATCTCAAGCAGCGCCGCAAAGGCCTCTGTCTGCAGACGGGCCCCACCGTTGTCCCGCGAGAATCGCTGGCACGCGTCGACGCGCCACCCATCGCTGAGCTTCGGCGGCACATGTGCGTGCACCCAGTCCCACTCGCGCGCGACGGCAGCACGTGCCGCGGCGGGGTCCGGGTACGTCGCCTGCTCCCGGCGCCGCGAGAGGTACGGCTGGAAGGCGCGCGTTATAGCGAGCCATTCGGGATCGTATGACAGTGTGACTGCAGGAGACGGGGAGACGCCATCTTCTGGCGCAGGGATGTCGACCACCTATGGGGCGGGGTGTGTCAACAATGGCTGTTGGGGGGCGGGGGGACACTCGCCTCAAGGAATTGGCGGCGGGGAAGACACTTGTCTAGAGCAAGAAACTTTGTCTCGGGTCGTGGCGCAGGCGGAGGCTCAACCGTCTCGATCTCATCCTCGAGCGTGATCTCGTCTGGGTTTTGCGATGCCGTTGATGCAGTCTGCACAGTCGCCGCGCCGCCACTTGGGGCATCAAACCCAGCTTCCACCTCCTCGTCGTCGATCGTGATTTCATCAGGATTGCCTACTTGAGGTTGGGGTCCTGATGATGGTTGCTCAGGCTTAGGCAGATGCGGCTGGTCGTGCTGCACACGCGCCTCGAAGCGTGTGTGCAGGTGAGCAGCGAACCACCACGTCGGTTGGAGGTTTCGCAGCAGGCCCATCAGTGGCGGTGAGCCAAGCTGGTTTGACATGATATCATCACGAAAGAACGGTTTGCGCCGTAGCAGATCGTTAAGGTCCCCGTACTGTTCGATGCCGCTCGGCCAGTCATGAGAGAGAAATACGTCTGGCGAAGAGAGCTAGATACGTTTAACCATGATCCACGTTCTCTCACCAATGCGTTGCTCACCAATGAGAGACGGCGAACGTTGTATTCTCGGATGTGATATATACTTCTCATTGTCGAGTTGTCATAGGGCTGTTTTTCAAAGTGGCCTGGGTGATCACGTCAGAGTTATCCAAAGCTAGTTGCATCCGTCGTGATGTGCACGCACCGCGATGATAATCATGTTCTTTGAAAATGCCCGATGCACCTGCGATTCGGATCCCATTCACTTGGACGCATCCGGCGTGGCCAAGAAAGTAGATATTTGGGGCGAGCCAACCTCCATGATAACTTTTTGGAAATGCAAGTCAATTATGGGCGTTCACGTACAGGAACGCGGCTATGGATCTCACAGTTCCCACAGATGGTTTGACGCTTCGTGATTCCCGCCGATGACTACGGTCAAGATGGGTGCAACGACCTGACCGGTATAATACCTTGAGAGAAATGAAAAGTCGATTCCACGACCGTTGCTGGACGTTGCTGGGGGACAAACAAAGGCTTACTTGTGGAAGTCACCCATTCGCTTGTACTTTTGCGGCACGGCCATTGTTTGGAGGTCATGTTTATCGCGGATAGCTTCAAAATCGCCACAAATCAGGAGCAGATCTACTTTGTACTGTTTTTGGGACTCCAGTTTTTGAATGTGACCGTAAATCGCGTCAAGCTCGCCATGACAGCAGCCTTCAACGGCAACCTAAAGCATAACCGATGAGTGTCAGGCTGAAATGAACCACTCTCATAGCTGAACCTTCATATTTCTTGTTCTTCTTGATTTCTCCCAGAGCGGCTGATTGTTGAAGACAAGATTGGAATAGAGCATGTAACAATCCTGCATGCATGACAAAGATGTGAGATCATGGGAAGGGAAGCCATGGGAATCATCTCGGCTAGTTCCGTCAATAGTTCCCTCCCCTCGAATTTGACCACAGAACAGGAATGGACAATGGCAATGAGCAAATGAACAGTGCACGCAACAAACTCTCTGGTTTGTAATTTCACGGTTTTGATCGCACGTTACCGTAACTTCCTTTCCATCTTTTCTGTCAAACCCACCAAGGTTCTGTCGCTGATGCGGAGCCGAAACGTTCCTCTCCGAGATCGCTAAGCACGGTCCCTGACTCTCCCCGATACACTTGATCCAATCAGCTGATTGGAGGCCAACACCCCCCACCTAGATTATCTTCAAATCCCGAGACAGAACCCTACTGGTCGAAACGTCGCGTATTCAAATTCCCGGCTGTCAGAATTGTAATCCTTTTGCCGCCCGAAAGCATGCCGAACCTTCCCCCATTTTCTTTCGTTCCCACCGTTGCGTCGTGTGGCTTCCTGATTTGCCCATCGTGGAGTCTTTGTTTCTCTGTCGATGGTCATTTTTACGTCGCCCGGGGAGTCCTGGCCTAGCTCCAAACTATTCCCTCCCCCAAACAAACCCCCAAACCCACCTTTTCCCGCAAAGCCTACATGATACCGTAAACGTGGTTCGCAAGTGGCGCGCGCAGACTTTAATTTCACTTTCTTGGGTTCCTTTTTGTGTTTCGCTTGGGTCGCATCGAAATGTGGCGCATCTCCCACACACGTCTGGCCGCGTCCGTCTATTGGTGGACAAGGCCCGCCGAAGTTGTAGTGCTGTAATATGATACGTCAACAACCAGCAGACCATGTTTGGAAAAGGACTCCACAAGCGATCGCGTCAGTACGCAAACTAACAGTCTTACTCCGTATCTTTTATTTTTTGCTTTTTCAATACTTACTGTACCGTAAGCCGTAGGACCAATGGCCCGCTCAGAATCGAGGAAAAGCCAGTTAAGTTCATCCGGAGATTCGTGATTTGTCAATGGGTTCTGAAGCTTGAACGTTAATGAGGACAACTCCGGGCGCCACGTATCACAATAATCCCTTGCTAGAGCACATCCGAAATTCGGCCTCCGTTAGGGCATTTGTTTCTTTTTTTTTTTTAATTATTAGCTGCGATTACTCTGCGAGATTTGGCATTGATTTGGCGCTACACTGTACTGCGCGAACTCGGACACTGCTTCTTGCTCCCCATCCATCGCACCTCACCATCCCTCTTAAGTCAGTTCCTCCGGTACGTTTCATCCCCGTGCAGTACAGTAGAGCGCGTTCCAACTCAACTTGCCACCCTTTCTGGGCAATGATTTCTGGCTGATGCTGCGCTCGAGCGCGACTCCCTACGACCATGGGTTCTGAACACATTTTGATGATCGCCTAACTCTCCAGGGACCCTGATCTGCCCTCCTCTGTTGCGCACAAATGAATCAATCGTCTGCAAGGCCGCACATCTGTCAACGTCGGCCCTGTGATGGTCCTGGGGTTTCGGGTTCGGTGGCATCTGATGCCGGTGTCCTACTAAAACAGTACTCCGTACTGTACCCGTAGACACAGTCGCACCACTGGCCGTAGAACCCGGCACATCTACAATCAAAGATAATCTTGCGCCCACCTTTTGCCCTTCCCAGTTCGCCAACTCCATTCCACGGTTCCACGGTCCCGCCCGCCACTTACCGTACGTACGCCTCTGCGCCGTCGAAGAGAACCGCGGCAGGTCTTGCGCCTCGGGCAAATAATTGACCCGTCACCGGGGAGTGGGTGGAGGCGGGCCTTTGGATCCAGCACTTGGTCCAGGCTCGCCGTTCAGGGCTAGCGGCTACGGCTGACCAAAAAAGAAAACTGGACGCCACCACTGGTCTCGGAAAATGACCACCGTACGTACGGTGGTGCGGTAAGTGTAAACGCCGCATTGGTACTCGAACAAAGCACCTGCTTTTCTTGTCTGACAGACCCCGGTTCTGAAGTGGGTGGGGCGGGGGGGCTTTGGTCGAGACCTCCTTTACCTTCCATTTCTTTCTTTTCCCCCTTTGCCCATCCCTGCGTGCACAGGCTACGCCCGCACCCATCTCGGACATTTTCACAGGCTCACTCGAACCCGCGCACGCACGGATGCACGAACTCACGACGTACACACACGTACATCAGCGGTGGGGCCTAGACTGGGCTCTCTCCCCACCCTGCGGCGACGGCAGATACCCTGTGAAGCCCCACCGTGACCAGCAGTCGCCCACCATCTCCCCACCCCCTCTGAGTCCGGCCGCTCACTCCCCAAGGACGGGTTGCCTTTCTTATTCTCATAATATTTTATGTTTTCTTTTGTCTACTGGCATGTTGTCGTTCTCACGCTCCCTCCACCGCTGATTCGCGTGAACTCTGCGCCTGCCAATTCCTCCGTTTAATTCGAATCGAAGAAGATTTCCACGTTTTAATTGTGCTTCGTGAAGTATAGCACCCGTGTGTCATTATCGTGATTTGCTCCCCCATTTTTGTATCGTTATCTTTCCGTGAACACCCCCCGACATGGGTTACGGCACTGGCTGATCCGCCAACCACGCCGTCGTGCTTTCGACCAATCGAGAAAGGGGGTAACGTACCTGGATGCTGTGCGCTTTGCTAACATCATGCAGAACTGTAAGTGATGGGAAATGGAAACGAAATAGCTTCGTAAACAAACGCCTCATATCGTACATATCTCTTCTACACTTACGTGACGCCCATTCAAGGCACCGAAAAAAACGGTCATCAATAAAACCAACGACAACAACAGAGATAAGACCATCGTATATTTAAACAGTGTTGAGACAAATGCTGAATCAGTGTCCAAGGGAGAAAATGGGAAGTTGCTACAGGATGCACAGATGGATTGGTGTCTCGACCATCGACCAGGTCACGCGCGCATAGGCCTAGCAAAAGCGCAGGTTCGGGAGACAAAAACAAAACGATTTGCTACAGAGATGAGAGGCATCGATTGTGCGTAGATATGGAGATTGAGGGTTGATCTGGTTGCATGATCTCGACCAGGGGAGGTTGCGAGTGATGTCCAGCAAAATGCGCAAGTAAAGTTCGGGAGAAAGTGCATGAAAAAGCGTGGGTAGCGTGTGCGTGTGTGTCTGCATGTTATGTGGCGTTCCTGTCATCATAGGGTGGTGGGTGGTAGTGGCCAAATGTGAATGTGCGAATCCAGCGTGGTTGAGAGGCCACCGGCCTCAATCAAGTCCTGCACGCGCACAAGGGAAGAGTAGTAGAGGATGACGAGGGTGGGAGAAAGAATTAAAAAAGGATAAAAGAGATGTGTAAAAGAGGGTGGAAGGAAGGGCGGGAGGTAAGGGAATGTAAGCGAGCACAGTACTCATATAAAAAACGTCCCCCCTAGATCATAAAAATAAACTACATCACTTGGCTGTATTTCGCCTCCACGGTAGCCTGTTCTTGAAGCCAAAAAAGCCTGACGGGACATTCAGCGGCGACAGTGGGGCTTCACCTACACCCATGCCGGCGACCATCTTTCCCGGCACACCATATGCCACGGCCTGCAATGGCGAGGTGGGGTACTCGATACCAGCCGGCACGGGCGCAGCCTCGTACGCGTACGCACGCGCCGGGCCGTGAGCCGTGCGAAGGCCCGCAAGCTCAGGCAGGGGCATCAGTTCTTCCTGCTGCTGATATTGGAGTGGGGGCGGCGGCTGCGGCTTGTTGCGTGGGAGAAAACTTTCCATGGTTGGCATGGGTAGGTGGCGTTCTGCGTGCTCAGGGCTGAGGAGGTCTGGCTGGTGCTGCGTCTTGTTACCCGATGAAGGCGGGGAGTCCTCCGGCGACTGGGGTACGAGGGGGATAGGTCAGGTCTGAAGATGTTTGGGTAGAGAAAAAGGACCTGCGCACGGGAGGCTCAACGGAGATTCCGATGCTCGATTGCGTGTAAGAGCGCTTTGGCCGGCTCGATATTGGTCCTAAGTGCAGAGGTGCATCGCTCTCACCTAGCTCTTGTAGTGGCGGAGGCATGTACATTCCAGGCTGCCGGGACACAGTCGGAGGGAGCATATGCTGAGACTGCAGCCGTCCTGGGAACTGCGCGGCATCCTGGCTTAAAGGAGGAGGAAAACCGATGTTTCGTGGGCGTTGAGGGCCTCGGTATGGTCGTTTCTGGAGTGAATGATAATCAGCAATGAATAGTCGAGTGGGCACATGCTTACCCCGTGGGCGCGCCTGCGCTGTGTTGAGGAATCTGAGGCAATCGGCTGGCGGGACATAGGTTCTGTTGGGGCGTCGGTATACTCCAACTCATCTTCCTCAGCAGGGGGAGGCCCGATATTAGATGGTCCTCGCTGTTGATCGACGGGACCGAGGAGATCAAACTCGGAGAGATGTGTCGAAGCACGTGAATGGTTGGAGGCAATCTGTGCAATGCGTTGCGGAGGGAGGAAGGAATGTTCTTCCTTGGCTGGGCCAAGATCTGGCGGCGGAGGGGGTGGAAGTGGTGCGGAGGCGTAGTCACGAGCCCTGCTTGCTGGACGCAGGTCAGGAGGGGGGGTGGCTGCATATACGTAGTCGCGGCTCCGGGAAGCTTTTGGGGTTCGCACAGCGGGCCCGAGATCCGGAGGGGGTGGTGTGGCGGCGTACTCGTAATCAGGGCTTCGCCGGTTGCCGGGACCTGGAGAAGGGGAAAGGAGTGGGGGTGGAGGAACGATTGCAGGGCTACCATCCTCCGGAGTCGCGGCAATCGCATAGGGTCCCTCTGGGACACGAACGGGCTCTATCAACTCATGTGGTGGGGGTAAGAAGATGGAGAAACCACCGTCGCCCATGGCGCCTTGTGCATGGGGTATCCAGTTGTCGGGGGGGATCCGAACGGGAGGATGGCGTACGGGACTGTCGCTGGGCGATGGGGGTAATGGGAGTGGTTCTATGGATGAAGCAGAAGCAGGAATGGGGATGGGCTGGATGATTGAAGGCGTTGAATCGTCATGGGGCGTGTATGGACGCGAACGTGCCGCCGGCTCGGGCGCGAGGGTTTCCATATGAGGCCGTGATCGTGGTCGTGATTGTGGGGAAGGAGGTGACGTCTCAGGAGAGTCGTATAGTTGCTCCTCAGGTGTGCGATTGTTGTATCGCCAGGCTGCGGTGCTGGGGAGGTTGGGCTGTTCTGGACTACGGCGGAAGGGCGTGGCTCGGATTGGGACCGAAGGCACCGGTGCGATCGGACCAATTTCGGGAGTGCGTCGACTTGAAAAGATGTTCGGATATGTGAATGAGATGAAGATAAGGAGGGCTAGGGTTAACGCACTCAGGTACACCACGAGGGTGTAGGTCATCTGGGGATGAGCGCTCGGATGCGTTCCGCTGTGGGTTCGCAGGGGTGACTTGGGTAAAGCGAGTATCTCCGGGACCGCGCCGTCTCGATCGGAAACGCCGGTCATCTTCCTCCTCTTCACGGCGGCTGGATCCGAGTTCGTTCTCCGCTTCTCTTCGGCCAAGAAGGATACCTTGGCGGAGACCCTCCTGCCAACCTTGCTGCTTGCCTTCTTCTCGGGCGGCGTCGATCGATCGCTCTTCCTGGAGTTTGCGTGCCACGCTACGGGCGCGGGCGGCATCTTGCTCTGCATCATGGCGGCGTGCTTCGAGGCCGTCGAGCAACTCCTGGGCACGAGAAACTTCACGCTGCGTCTGTTCTAGTTGCATCTTATACATGGTGAGTTCGGCACGGGCAGCTGTGGCCTCCGCATCTGCCTGGGCACGGGCATCTATGGCGGATCGTGCGCGGACAAGACACTCTGTTGCGCGGCGTTCGGCGTCAGTAGCACGTTGGGACTCCTCGTCGAGCTTAGCAAAGGTGAGTTGGAGGAGCTGGTGCATCTTATTTGATTCGCGTTCCTTGCGAGCGAGGACATGTGCAAGCACCCGACGGCTGGAGCTAGGGGAGAGAGAGGATTGGTTGGTTGTGGGGTCAATCAGGATGGCACACGAAGCACGTACCTGTGATGGGAGCTGGTGCCCCTGTCGGAATGGTCGGAAGAGGAGGCGGATGAGGACGGATAGGTAGCGTCATGCCTGCGTCTATGAGAGAAAGTTGAGGCACAGTGGCTAGGGTAAGGGTTCAGAGGGGTCAAAGTGCATTCCAAGATACCGACCGGGAGCGGTGTTGATCTGACGACATGGGAGGATGGTAGGGGAGAGGAGGGAGGGGAGAGGGGAGGGGAGGAGGG
>Ga0307512_10006320_pt1 | contig 12027 bp, 11 predicted proteins | sample 14_EM_MG_FD_200267 | JGI IMG/M metagenome (GOLD analysis project Ga0307512, IMG submission 200267) | Populus trichocarpa ectomycorrhiza microbial communities from riparian zone in the Pacific Northwest, United States - 14_EM | ecosystem: Host-associated > Plants > Roots > Unclassified | place... | reverse complement strand
CGGAGAGCTTCGAGCTTCCCGGCGCCGACCTGGCCGACGAGGAACTGACCGTCAAGGTGCTGCCCATGCAGTCCGACGAGTTCCGCTGCGCCCGTTGTTTCCTCGTGCATCACCGCAGCCAGTTGGCGGTTGAGCGCAACGGGGAACTGATCTGCCGCGAGTGCGCCTGACGGCCGCCCGCGCGCAGCGCGTACCACCCACCCGGCCGTCGTCGACGGTCGGGCGCCGCGCCGACCCATGACGGCGGCCGGCTTCGTTTGACGGCGCCGCCAGTTGGGCACCGCTTGATACACCGGGACTAAGGGACAGACGCCCGGGGCAAGGCGACGACGGGGAGGAACGACGATGAACCAGCCCGATGCCGGAGCACCCACCTCTCAGCCTGGTGACGGGGCACTCAACGCCGATCCTGCCGAGATCAACGCCGAGCCGGAGTCCCAGACCGATACCGAGATCGGTCGTACCGTGGCCGCGCTGACGGCCGACGATCTCGAGCCCGCGAGCCGCCGCAAGCTGCTCGGCCGGCTTGTCAACGACGTCCGCCGCCGCGGCCTGGGTCAGCTGTTCCGACCGAAGGCCGCGTTGCGCTGGATGGCCGACGTGATCGGCGACATCGCCCCGCACGTCCCGATCCGCGATCTGGAAACGCTGCACCAGCACTTCCCCGGCCTGGCTCCCGACGAGCTGGCCGAGCGCCTGGTCCGTAACGCGGCCCGGGCCACCGCCGGGGTCGGCGCCGCGGGCGGCGGCGTCGCAGCTCTGGAGTGGGCCGCCACGCCCACTCTGCTCTCCGCTCCGGTGCTGTTGGCCGCCGAGACCGTGGCGGTGGTCGCCATCGAGCTCAAGCTGATCGGCGAGTTGCACGAGGTGTACGGCCAGCCGGTCGCCGGCAATGGGACACACCGCGCCGGCGCGCTCATCCAGGCCTGGGCCGGTCAGCGTGGCGTCAATCCGCTCATCCCGGGCATCGGCGTCGCCACGGTGCTCGGCACCGCGGCCCGCAAGGAGCTGCAGGGCACCTTGCTGCGCCGGTTCGGGCGCAACCTGTCCACGATGGGCCCGCTGCTCACGGGCGCGGCGGTGGCCAGCTATCTGAACCGGCGGGCGACCCGCAGCCTCGGTGAGAAGCTGCGCAAGGACCTGAGCAAGTCGCGCCGGGCCCTGCCGGGCGGGTAGTCGCCGGCAACCTAGCGCTTAGCCGCCAGCAACGCCGTGGCCAGCTCGACCGGGTGCCGGGTGCTGACCACCCAGAACGGCGTCGGGTCGGCCGGGTCGTCGAGCAGCACCTGCACGGCGCCGCCGATCCACGGCCGCTGCACCACGAAGGCCAGCGGATGTGCCCCGACGCCCAGCGCCTCGCGCTTGCCCTCCGCGTCCAGGGCCACCACGTCCGCGATCACCGACACCGGCAGCCGGGCGTCGTCGACCTGGAACTCGGCCGGCGTGACCGCGACCCGGATCCGGCCGATCCAGAGCTGCACCCCGGCCGTCAGCGGCAGCACGATTGCGAACGGCAGCCAGGCCGGCACGCCACCGGCGCCCATCGAGACCTCGGCGGCCAGCACGGCCCCCGCGATCAGCGCCAGCGGCCACGACCACCACGGCACGCTGAGGCGTTCGGCGTACGCCGCAGGCGCCGCCGTGGTGCGTGCGGAGGGCTCGGGTGTCACGCTGTGAGAGTACGGCGCGCCTCCGCTCTGGGGCACGGCAGGATGGCATGGTGAGGGCCGCCAACGACAGCTCGACCGAAGGACTTCCCAAGTGATTGAGCCAACCCGCGGCGGCGAACTCCGGACCGCCCCGTCGGAGCGGGTCGATGTTCAGCTCCGCCGGCTGGACCCGGATCTGCCGGTGCCGTCCTATGCCCATCCGGGTGACGCGGGCGCCGACCTGGTGGCCGCGGCCGACGTCGAGCTGGCCCCGGGCGAGCGCAAGCTGGTGCCCACCGGGGTCGCGCTGGCGCTGCCGGAGGGCTTCGTCGGCCTGGTGCACCCGCGTTCGGGCCTCGCCACCCGCCTGGGCGTAACCGTGCTCAACGCGCCCGGTACGGTCGACGCCGGGTACCGCGGCGAGATCCTCGTGAACCTGGTCAATCACGACCCGGCCGAGACCGTCAAGATTGCCCGCGGGGACCGCATCGCGCAGCTGCTCGTGCAGCGCGTGGCGCGGGCCGTTTTCCACGTCGTCGACGAGCTTCCCGACACCGCGCGCGGCGCGGGCGGGCACGGCTCGACCGGCGGGCACCAAGCTCTGCCCGTCCAGCACCACTGAACTTTAGGAAAGGCCGGAACGGAAGGTGGCAACGATGTTCTCCCGGAAGCGCGGGGGCCCGAAGCACGTGCGCACCGGCGACGCACCGCGGTCCGCGGCGCTCGCCCAGAGCATGGAGTCCGACGGCACGGCACCCCCGCCGGAGCACGGACCCTGGGACGCCAAGTGGGCGCCCGCCGACGTGCGCCGCCTCGACCTGGGCAGCCTGCAGATCCCGGCGATCGACGGCGTCGAGGTGCGGGTGCAGGCCAACCCGGACGGCGCCGTCGAGCAGGTGGTCCTGGTGGTCGGCGAGAGCGCCCTGCAGCTCGGGGTGTTCGCCGCGCCGCGCTCCGAGGGCATCTGGCGCGAGGTGCGCGCCGAGATCGCCGAGGCGATGACCGCCGACGGGGTCGCGGCCAAGGAGATCGACGGCCCGTACGGCGTGGAGCTGGTCGCCACCGTGAGCACCCCGCAGGGCCCGGCGGACGTCCGGTTTGTCGGTGTGGACGGGCCGCGCTGGATGGTCCGCGCGCTGTTCCAGGGCCCGGCCGCCGCCGACCGCTCGCAGGAGGGCGCGCTGGGCGCGTGCCTGGAAGGGCTGGTCGTGGTGCGCGACAACGAGGCCCGGCCGGTGCGCGAGGCGTTGCCGCTGCGGCTGCCCAAGGAGATGGCCGAGCACGCCCAGCAGCACGTCGAGGGGGACGGGCCGCAAACCAACGGTCGGTGAGCTTGGTCACCTCGGGCCATTCCGGCGTACCGTTGGAGGACGGCGCATGCCCACACTGTGGCGTCCGTCAGGAGGGGTGACCCGAGGCCATGTCCACCGATGAGCGCACCACCGGGTTGCGCCGGTTCTTCGAGCGGTTGACCGCGTCGGAGGCCGAGCTCGACGCCGAGGAGCTGCAGCGCGACGCCGCCAAGTGCGGTGCGATGCCGGCCGGCGACTGCCAGCGCGGACAGGTGGTCTCGGTGTCCGGCCGGCTGAAGACGGTGGCGTACACTCCTCGGACCAACCTGCCGACGCTCGAAGCGGACTTGTACGACGGCAGTGACGTGGTCACGCTCGTCTTCCTGGGCCGGCGCTCGATCGCCGGGATCGAACCCGGGCGACAGCTCACCGCGCGCGGCCGGATCGCGATCCGGGACGACCGCAAGGTGATCTACAACCCGTTCTACGAGCTGGAGGCGCCCCGGTGACACCCGGCAGCGAGCCCCGTCACGCCGGATCGGCCGAGGGGGTGGAGGATCGCGCCGCCGACGAGGTCATCGAGGGGCTGGATCTGAACTCGGTCGCCGACGAGGTGATCAAGGAGCTGGATCTGCACTCGGCGCCGGCCGAAGGGCCGGGCAAGGACGAGGACGAGCCCCTGCCATCGCTCAGCGAGCAGGTCTCGGAGCAGCTCGGCGGGGTCCGCGGGCTGATCGAGTCGAGCCTCCCGGTGCTCGTGTTCGTGCTGCTCAACGTGCTGCTCAGCGCGTCGTTCGTGGGGCTGGAGAAGCGGACGGCGCTGTACTGGGCGATCGGCGGCTCGGTCTTCTCGGCCGTGGCCATCGGCGGCTATCGGCTGAGCCGCAAGCAGCCGGTCCGGCACGCGGTCAACGGCGTCTTCGGCATCGCCATCGGCGCCTATCTGGCGTATCGGTCGGGCAACGCGCGCGACTTCTATCTGCCCGGCATCCTGCTCACCCTGGGCCAGGTGGCGGTCTGCCTGGTGTCGGTCGCGTTCCGCAAGCCGCTCATCGGCTATGTCTGGGGCGTGCTCGCGAACGGCGGCAAGCACGACTGGCTGCAGCACCCGAAGCTGCTACGCACCTTCCAGTGGCTGACCCTGGTCTGGGCCGGCTCGCTGTTCATCCGGGCGGGCGTGCAGGGCTGGCTCTACCTGGCCGACGAGGCCAACGCGATCGGCATCGTCCGGGTCCTGATCAGCTGGCCCATCTACGCCGCGACCTTCGCCTACACCGTCTGGGCGGTCCGCCGGGTGACCCACCCGGCCCACCCGGCGGCCGGCTAGGCCGCCTTTCATCAGGGCCCGGGGACCTCGCGGCCCAGCACCACGGCGCGGACCGCGTCCTCGACCTCCGAGGTACAGACGAAGATCAGCTCGTCGCCCGCCTCCAGCGGGTCGTCGGGCGTCGGCACGAGCACCCGCTTGCCGCGCAGGATGGCGACCAGCGCCGAGTCATGCGGCATCGGCACCGAACGCACGGCCTGCCCCACGAAGGGCGCGGTGGCCGGCAGGGTGATCTCCACCAGATTCGCCTCGCCCTGCCGGAACGTCATCAGCCGGACCAGATCGCCGACCGTGACCGCCTCCTCGACGAGCGCGGCCATCAGGCGCGGCTTGCTGACCGCGACGTCGACGCCCCACTGCTCGTTGAACAGCCACTCGTTCTCGGCCCGGTTCACCCGGGCCACCACCCGGGGCACCGCGAACTCGGTCTTGGCCAGCAGCGAGACGACCAGGTTGGCCTTGTCGTCGCCGGTGGCCGCGATGACCACGTCGCAGTTCGCCACCTCGGCCTCCTCGAGGCTGGTCAGCTCGCACGCGTCGGCCAGCACCCACTCGGCCTCGGGCACCCGCTCGGGGCGCAGTTGGCGGGGCTGGCGCTCGATCAGCATGACCTGGTGGCCGTTGCCGATCAGCTCCTGCGCGATCGACCGGCCGACGTTGCCGGCCCCGGCGATGGCGATCCGCATGCTCAGTGCCCTCCCTGGCCCGCGCCCGAGGCGACCTCGAGCACCGGGCCGACTGTCTCGTCGGTGACCAGCATGAAAACCTGGTCGCCGTCCTGCAGCACCGCCGACGGCGTGGCCAGCGAGCCGATGCCGAAGCGCATCAGATAGGCCACCCGGGCGCCGGTCGCGTCCTCCAGCGACTTGATCGTCCGGCCCACCCAGTCGCGGTGCAGCGGCGCCTCGACGATCGACACGGCGCTGGTCGGGTCGCGGAACACCTCGACCGTGCCCTCGGGCACCAGGTGCCGCACCATCCGGTCGGCGGCCCAGCGGATCGTCGCCACGGTCGGGATGCCCAGCCGCTCGTAGACCTGGGCCCGGCGGGCGTCGTAGATGCGGGCCACCACGCGGGAGACGCCGTACGTCTCGCGGGCCAGCCGGGCCGAGATGATGTTGGAGTTGTCGCCGCTGGAGACGGCCGCGAAGGCGTCCGCCCGTTCGATGCCGGCGGCCCGCAGCACGTCGCGGTCGAAACCGATGCCGGTCACTGTGGTGCCGGCGAAATCGGCGCCGAGGCGGCGGAACGCGTCCGAGTTCTGGTCGATGACGGCCACCGAATGGCCGCGCGCGTCCAGCTTGTGGGCCAGCGTCGAGCCGAGCCGCCCACACCCCATGATCACCACGTGCAAGGTCTCGCGCCTTCCGCTGGTCAGTTCCCTACCAGAGCGTGCCATGCGGCCGCACGGGACGGCAGCCGGGGCGGCATACGGTCCGGCGGTTGCGCCCGTACTCTTGGCGCTTGTGGCAAGTTCGACCTCCCTCGTCAAGCGGCTGCTGCTCGGCCGGCCGTTCCGCTCCGACAAGTTGCAGCACACGCTGCTGCCGAAGCGGATCGCGCTGCCCGTTTTCGCCTCCGATGCGCTCTCCAGCGTGGCGTACGCGCCCGACGAGATCCTGCTGACGCTCTCGATCGCGGGCGCCGGCGCATACGCCATCTCGCCCTGGGTCACGCTGGCCGTCGCGGTCGTCATGGTCACCGTGGTGGCCAGCTACCGGCAGAACGTGCACGCGTATCCGTCGGGCGGCGGCGACTACGAGGTCGCCACCGTCAACCTCGGGCCCCGGTTCGGCGTCGGCGTGGCCAGCGCGCTGCTCGTCGACTACATCCTCACCGTGGCGGTGTCGACCGCGGCAGGGGTGAACAACCTGGGCTCGGTCGTGCCGTTCGTCGCCGAGCACAAGATCGGCTTCGCGCTCGGCGCGGTGATCATCCTGACCGCGCTCAACCTGCGTGGCCTGCGCGAGTCGGGCACGGCGTTCGCCATCCCGACGTACGCCTTCATCGTGGTCATCGTCGGCATGATCCTGGCCGGGCTGTTCCGGGTGTACATCCTCGGCCAGGATCTCCAGGCGCCCAGCGCTTCCCTGGTGATCACCGCGGAGCACGGCAATCTCACCGGTTTCGCGTTCGCCTATCTGATGTTGCGCACGTTCTCGTCCGGCTGCGCCGCGCTGACCGGCGTCGAGGCCATCTCCAACGGGGTGCCCGCGTTCAAGCCGCCGAAGAGCAAGAACGCCGCCACCACGCTGCTGCTGCTCGGCTCGATCGCGATCATCATGCTGGTCGGCATCGTCTGGCTGGCCCGGGCGACCCATCTGCAGTACGTCGAGGATCCGCTCACCCAGATCGTCTCGGGACCGGCCGGCTACGAGCAGAAGACGGTCACCGCCCAGCTCGGCGAGACCGTGTTCGGCCCGGGCTCGGTGCTGCTGTACGTGGTCGGCGCGGTCACCGCCCTGATCCTGTTCCTGGCCGCCAACACCGCGTTCAACGGCTTCCCGGTGCTCGGCTCGATCCTCGCCCAGGATCGTTACCTGCCCCGGCAGCTGCACACCCGGGGCGACCGGCTGGCGTTCTCCAACGGGATCATCTTCCTGGCCATCGCCGCCATGGTGCTGATCGTGGCGTTCCAGGCGGAGACCACCCGGCTGATCCAGCTCTACATCGTCGGGGTGTTCGTGTCCTTCACGCTGTCGCAGGGCGGCATGATCCGGCACTGGAACCGGCTGCTGCGCACCCAGCGAGATCCCGGCCGGCGCCGGCAGATGGTCCGGTCCCGGGCCATCAACACCTTCGGCATGCTGCTCACCGGCGCGGTCCTGATCGTCGTGCTGGTCACGAAGTTCCTGCTCGGCGCGTGGATTGCGATCGCCGCGATGATGGTCATCTACGCCACGATGCTGAGCATCCGCAAGCATTACACCCGGGTCGCGGCGGAGCTGCAGCCGACCGACGAGCGGCCCATCCTGCCGTCCCGAAACCACGCGGTCGTGCTGGTCAGCAAGGTGCACCTGCCGACCCTGCGGGCGCTGGCCTACGCCCAGGCGACCCGGCCCGACTCGCTCACCGCGGTCACGGTCAACGTCGACGACAAGGACACCCGGGCCATTCAGGACGAGTGGGAGCGCCGGCAGATCCCGGTGGCGCTGACCGTGGTGGACTCGCCGTACCGGGAGATCAGCCGGCCGATCATCGACTTCGTCAAGAACATCCGGCGCGGCTCGCCTCGCGACGTGGTCACGGTCTTCGTGCCCGAGTACGTGGTCGGCCGCTGGTGGGAGAACCTGCTGCACAACCAGAGCGCGCTGCGGATCAAAGGCCGGCTGCTGTTCGAGCCCGGCGTCATGGTGACCAGCGTGCCGTGGCAGCTGCAGTCCAGCCAGGACCGCGACCTGGACCGGCTGGACCGCAACCTGCGCCGCGGCCCGGCCCGTGGCCCGCGTACGCGCGGCAGCGAGTTGCCGGTCATCGCCGCCGTGCCGGGCGCGGCGTCCGGCCCGGCAGCAAAGGCAGAGCCGGCAGCAAAGGCAGCACCCGAACCGGAGCGCGGCGCTGTGCCGGTCCCCGAGGAACAGTCGGGCGGCCAGCGGTGACGGTGCTGGACGACTACGTCGAGGGCGACCTCGTCGAAGTCACGGTCGGCGCGAGCGCGCACGGCGGGCACTGCGTCGCGCGGATCGGCGACGAGCACGGCCGGGTGGTCTTCGTCCGGCACGCGTTGCCGGGCGAGCGGGTCACCGCCGAGATCACCGAACTGCACCGCGGCTACCTGCGCGCCGACGCGGTCGAGGTGCACCAGGCCTCGCCCGACCGGGTGCCGCCGCCCTGCCCGTACGCGCATCCGGGTGGTTGTGGGGGTTGTGACCTGCAGCATGTCGCGCCGCAGGCGCAGCTCGACTGGAAGACCGCGGTCGTGCGCGACTTGCTCGCCCGAGTCGGCGGCCTGGCCGGCGAGGCGATCGCCGATCTCGACGTCCGCGTGCGGGCGCTGCCCGGTGGCCCGCTGGGCTGGCGGTCCCGGGTCCGGTACGCGGTCGACGCCGCCGGCCGCCCCGGACTGTTGCGCCACCGCTCGCACCAGGTCGTGCCGATCGACCGCTGCCGGATCGCCCGCCCGGCCCTGCAGGAGCTGGACGTGCTGGGCCACCCCTGGCCGGACGTCGACGCGATCGAGGTGGTGGCCTCGACCGGCGGCGACGTCAGCGTGCTGACCCGGGGCGCGTCCGGCGGCCTGGCCCCGACGGATGACCGGGGTGACAGCGCGGTGCTGCTGAGCGGGCCGGCGGAGGTGCGCGAGTTGGCGGGCGGCCGCGAGTGGCAGGTACCGCCGGAAGGGTTTTGGCAGGTGCACCCCGCCGCGGCCGACACCCTGGTCGCGGCCGTGCTGGAGATGTTGCGGCCGGTCGCGGGGGAGAGCTCGTGGGATCTCTACGGCGGCGCCGGGCTCTTCGCGGCCGCCCTGGCGCAGCGGACCGGCGCGCGCACGACGGTGGTGGAGTCCTCGCCGGTGGGCGTGGCCGCCGCGCGCCGTAACCTGGCCGACCTGACCGGGGTCGAGGTGGTCGCGGCGAAGGTCGAGACCGCGCTGGCCCGGCGCCGGGTCGCCGGGCCGGTCGATCTGGTGGTGCTGGACCCGCCCCGCACCGGCGCGGGCGCGAAGGTGGTCCGGGCGATCATCGCAGCCCGGCCCCGGGCGGTCGCCTACGTGGCGTGTGACCCGGCCGCGCTGGCCCGCGACGTGGCGACCTTCGCCCAGGCCGGCTGGCGGCTCACCGAACTGCGCGGCTACGACTGCTTCCCGATGACCCAGCATGTCGAGTGCGTGGCGCTGTTCGCCGCACCGATGTGAAAGCCGATGTGAAAGTGGTCACCGCGGTAGACGCCAGATGTGCAAGTTGCGTGTAGGGAAGTGGTCTTGGCGGGCGCGGGGCGGCGCGTCGCCGATAGACTGACGCCTCATGAGCGAGACTCTTCCTCCCCCGTCCGGGCTGCTCGGCGGGATCGCCTCGCCCCGGGACCTCAAGCGCCTCACGCCCGAGCAGTTGAGTCTGCTCGCGGCCGAGATCCGCGACTTCCTGGTGGCCAAGGTGTCACGTACGGGCGGGCACCTGGGGCCCAATCTCGGGGTTGTGGAGATGACTCTCGCGCTGCACCGGGTCTTCGACTCGCCGCGTGACCGGATCCTCTTCGACACCGGCCACCAGGCATATGTGCACAAGATGGTGACCGGCCGGCAGGGCGGCTTCGACCGGCTGCGCCAGCGCGGCGGCCTGTCCGGCTATCCGAGCCAGGCCGAGAGCGAGCACGACCTGATCGAAAACTCGCACGCCTCGACCGCCCTGTCCTATGCCGACGGCCTCTCCAAGGCGTTCACGCTGCGCGGCGAGGACCGGCACGTGGTGGCGGTCGTCGGCGACGGCGCGCTCACCGGCGGCATGTGCTGGGAGGCGCTCAACAACATCGCGGCGGCGCGCAACCGGCTGGTCATCGTCGTCAACGACAACGGCCGGTCGTATGCGCCGACCATCGGCGGCCTGGCCGACCACCTCTCCACGCTGCGCCTCAACCCCGGCTACGAGAAGGTCCTCGATCTGGTCAAGGACGCCCTCGGCTCGACGCCGATGGTCGGCAAGCCGATGTACGAGGTGCTGCACGCGGTCAAGCGCGGGATCAAGGACGCGGTCAGCCCGCAGCCGATGTTCGAGGACCTCGGGATGAAGTACGTCGGCCCGGTCGACGGCCACGACGTGCAGGCGATGGAGTCCGCGCTGCGCCGGGCCAAGGGCTTCAACGCTCCGGTCATCGTGCACGCGGTGACCCGCAAGGGCTACGGCTACCGGCCCGCCGAGGAGGACGAGGCCGACTGCCTGCACGGCCCGAGCAGCGCGTTCGACGTCGAGACCGGCAAGCTGCTCGCCGCGCCGTCGGTGAAGTGGACGCACGTCTTCGCCGACGAGTTGGTCGCGATCGCGGACCAGCGCCCGGACATCGTCGGCATCACGGCCGCCATGGCCGAGCCGACCGGCATCGCCACGCTGGCCAAGAAATATCCCGACCGGGTGTACGACGTGGGCATCGCCGAGCAGCACGCGGCCACCTCGGCGGCCGGGCTGGCGATGGGCGGGCTGCACCCCGTGGTCGCCGTCTACGCCACGTTCCTCAACCGCGCGTTCGACCAGGTGCTGCTCGACGTGGCCATGCACGGGCTGCCGGTCACCTTCGTGCTGGACCGGGCCGGCGTCACCGGCCCGGACGGCCCGAGCCACTACGGCATCTGGGACATGAGCGTCTTCGGCGTCGTGCCGGGCCTGCGGATCGCCGCCCCGCGCGACGCGGAGTCGCTGCGGGAGGAGCTGCGCGAGGCGGTCGGGGTCGACGACGGGCCGACGATCCTGCGCTTCCCGACCGGCTCGGTCGCCGCCAGCCTGCCTGCGCTGCGCCGGGTCGGCCAGGTCGACGTGCTGCGCGAGGAAAGCCAAAAGGACGTCCTGGTGGTCGCGGTCGGCGCGTTCGCCAAGCTGGGCATGGAGGCCGCCGAGCGGATCGCCGAGCAGGGCTACGGCGTGACGGTCGTCGACCCGCGCTGGGTCCGGCCCGTGCCGGTCGAGCTGGCCGGGCTCGCCCGGCAATATCGGCTCGTCGTGACGCTGGAGGACGGCGTGCGCGCGGGCGGGGTCGGCGACGCGGTCGCGAGCATGCTGCGCGATCGCGGCGTGGACGTGCCGCTGCGCGATTTCGGCGTGCCGGCCGGCTTCCACCCGCACGGCACCCGCGCCGAGATCCTGGCCTCGCTCGGCCTCACGGCGCAGGACATCGCCCGCAGCGTCACCGAGTGCGTTTCCCGGCTCGATTACGTCGCCCCGGAGCGCCAAACCGCCCCATAACGGCAAATCGGGGCTCGGGACGAGCCGTTTCGTTATCTCCCCGTTATCTTTGCTCCATGGCGGCGGACATCCTCACCGGCAACACGGTGATCATCGACCTCGGCCTCGATCGTGGCGAACCAGAAACCTACCGGTCACCGACGCGTTCCACGGTGCCGGCCTGGTTCGGTCCGATGCTGATCGCGGCGCTCGTGCTGATCTGTTCGGCGGCCTCGGCGGCGCCGCCCCCGCCGCCCTTGTCGACGCTGCTCAGCCTCCGGGTCGGGCCCGCGGATTCGTACGCGGTCACCGACAACGGCCAGTTGCTGGCCCAGACCGTGGGCACGCTGAGCATGTACGACCTGGGGTCGGGCGCGCTGCGCTGGCGGTCCGACTCGTCGGTGCCGATGTACCGGATCCGCACCGGCAGCGGCCTGGTCCTGCTCCGGCCGTGGACCAGCGGGCTGGCCGGGATCGGCAGCCCGGGCACGACCGCGATCTCGCTCGCCAACGGGATCGCCCGGTGGCGCCGGGCCGGCAACGTCGTCACCCTGACCGGCTCGTCCGCGCTGCTGGCGGTCACCGGCGTGCCCGGCTTCGCCGGCGCCGGCCGGCGCGTGCAGGACGCCGTCGACCTGGTCGACCCGATCACCGGGCAGACCCGCTGGCAGGTGGCCGTCCCGTCGACGGCGGTGCTGCTGGGGGTGCCCGGCCCGGCCGGTGCGCCGGCCCGGATGCTGCTGGTGCACGACAACCGCACGGCCGCGGTGCACGACCTGGCCACCGGGGAGCGGCTCGCCGTGGGACCGCTGCCGCCGGCCGACTACGGGCCCGACAACCCGACCGTGAGCGGCGGCCTGGTGCTGCTGCGGCATCCCGGCGACCACGGG
>Ga0307512_10006317_pt1 | contig 12030 bp, 7 predicted proteins | sample 14_EM_MG_FD_200267 | JGI IMG/M metagenome (GOLD analysis project Ga0307512, IMG submission 200267) | Populus trichocarpa ectomycorrhiza microbial communities from riparian zone in the Pacific Northwest, United States - 14_EM | ecosystem: Host-associated > Plants > Roots > Unclassified | place... | reverse complement strand
AACCGCAGACTCAAAGCGGCTGAAACACCACGCGTCGCCGCCAGCCCTGCCCGCTAACTTCTTCTCCCCCACATCTACCACTGCCACCACTATTACTACCTCGACTACTACATCCCCCCCATCCGCAGAACCAGATCTAGACGCAGAGTGGGAGTCATTCCAGCGCGACGTCGTCGCAGAGCCTTCGATGACGACGACGGCGGCCGTTATCTCCGCACCCCCTGTCCCTGCAAAAGAAGATAATGCGAAGCAAGAGGAAGGCGTGTCCGAGGATACAAAAGACGAGAAGGAGGAGGCGCAGGAACGCCTGCTCGAGGAGTTTGAGGAAATGGAGGGGCTGGAGGAACGGGTGCGGAGGCTGAAGGAGAGGAGGGAGGCATTGCGGAGGACCGGGATTGTTGGAGGTGTTGGAGACACTGGAGGTGCTGGAGGTGCAGGGGGGACGAGGCTGGAGAGTGGGGGGAGGGAGAGACCTGGGGTGGGGGTTGTGAGGGAAGGCGGTGGAAGTGGGGAGGAAGAGGAAGATGAGGAGGAAGACGAAGATGAGGACGAAGAGGACTTTTTGAGGAGGTAACTACCTAGGAAAAGGGATTTGGCGTTGGTTTTTGTTATTTTGCTCTTTTGCGTGCGGTTTGAATACCTGGACACGGGGATGGGAGATGGGCTTGCAAGACGCAAGAGAAATTGTATTTGTATGTGCTAACTTTATCTTTTGCTTTGTTTCCTGCGAGTGTTCTTGAAGTGATGTGATCCACTACTAACTCGACGGCCAGGTTGCTTTTTTGAGTATTTACTCATGTATCTAGAACTTTCAGCTTACTTTTTGTATTTGCTTCTTTATCGTTTTACTGGCCCCCGAATGCGGGTAGGTGCATAAGCACATACATGCATTGCTGCCGTATCTTCCGTGAATGGACGTGGGTGACACATAGGAGTGTGTGGGGTATAATGCTGCGGAAATTGTGTTGGTTTGACAATTGGGTCGCCTCCTGGTGCGGAAATTTTATGTGGAAGGCCCATAGAGTGTCACTCGGTTATAGTTTCGTAAAATAGAGCGTCGTTAAGGTTATTTATGATACACGTACTTATGAAGTATACATGGAACTTTGAGGTGCTACTGGGTTGAGAAATTCAAAATTTAATCGTTTCGTTAGTTTGTCGCCCCAGCTCGCATCCCCTCTACGTCCAACTATCACTCGTACTAATGGCACAATTGATTTCGCCCAAAATTTAACGGTGGGCTGCACTTCGGCGATGTCCGACGGGCGATATATTCAAAGATGATAAATAGTATGACAAAACACTACCAGACCAAAGCGGAGTTGAATGGACACTCACGGGCGGCAGACCTGGCGCCTCAGCAGCAAAAACTCGCAGTACAGAGAGGGAGGAAGACAACCATTATCACCGACTTAAAGCTTGTCATCTGAGGAGTGAATTGTCGGTTGAACACCCTTACTACATGGAGGAATAGCATATATGTACTAAAAAACCACCTCGATTTATTCCTTTGATGGGAACACTCTGTGATGCAAATAGAACAGATACTGCACTGTATTAAAATAGAGACTATGTCTCAAAATGTCGAGTCTCCAGCCTACCGGTACTCTGATCTTGTCCAGCCTTGCGCTTATCACCAGGTTCAGAGGATCATAATTGTATTTCTCTTGAAATTTGGGGATATCAGGAAAGTGAGCCTGTGTGAAAATTCGCATTATCAAAGACAAGATAGATCGAGCTACGTAGGGCAGGAGAATTTACATCAAACGCACCCCAGTACAATCGCAGGGGTACTCGCATCGAATTCTATTCAATCGCTCAAATATATCTCTATATGCAAGGTATGTACACCTAGCTGCGCTCCCAAGATATAACCTCGAAGGTATCTCTGTTCTGTCAGATCTAAGGTGAACTTAGCAATCATTAAGACTAGTCAAGTGTGCTTTATTCTAACACGACATCTACCTACCACAACCACAAAAGCTAGCGACCATTAGCTCAATCCGAAGATACTATTGCAAAGTGTTGAAGCTGCTTAAGGCTGGGGTTTTGGAAAATGTGTGTAGAGAAGAGCAGGAGGGAGGAGGGAGATGGGAGTTTATATAGTGGTGTTGGTGTGAAGGTACAGTAGAAGGATGGAAAGGTGGGCGTCGGCGAAAATGTGTGAGCTGAGACCTAACGAGGGAAAGGTGCTCGCGTTCAGATATCAATGTCAGTGACTGAACTGATAAAGATCACTCGAGCATTACCAAACCTGCGAGCGTCATTTGAATGAGAAGCACATTTCTCATTACTGGGTATCTACGGTAGTGATGCTCACCAAGCGGACACCCGTTCAACCCCGTCTTGTGGTGGCGGCAAGCCGTACGAGTGATATTTTGTGTTACCATTGTGATCTGTCTTGAGAAGCCGCATTCTTTGTTTATTTGTCAGAACTGTCCATTCAAGCTGAATAGGCAGGGCTAACTGCTGCACCTGTACACGTCTTTTATCGCCGTGTTTCAGGATGACTTGCATCTAGAGGTTTCAACCCGCAATGCATCATCCCGATCCTTATAAAACCACTACTTCACTTCACATACCACCCCTTCTCCTCCTAAAACCATTCCTTCTCGCCATATACCACACCTTCTCTCCAGACACATCCTTCCTCCCCATAAACCAAGCCACACTACAATGTCCAATTCCAATTCCAATTCCAATTCCAATTCCATTTTAGTTCGGGCCCTCCCGGGCCTCGAACACAGTTTGCATGTGTAGGAACTGCGCGAACCGCCCGGGGTACATGCAGTGTGGTCCACGCTGTCTTCTAAATCGTGGGGATCGATCATCTGGTCTGCTACTTTTGCGGTGCATTGGTACTAGATAGGGCAGGGTTTGCAGCGTTGTCGAATGATGCGAAGAGGAGCTTGGGCGTGAGGGTATAGAATGTTGCTTTGTGCTTGTAATTCCTGTGGCTAGTGTGCGGGGAGTGAGGCCCGTTTAGATTCTTTGCTTGTCCACGAGGGGATTAATTCTATCAATTGTTGAAGCATCTGTTCGTTGGTCTATCTTCGCCGTCTAGTTGGGAGTTAACTAGTGGAGAAAAATACAGAACTTGTCTATAAATCACCAGTTAATGATGCCTGTTATAAGGACATAGCATCAACACGTCACTCCTCTCTTCGCCTTGGGGAATTGTCAACGAGACAATATCTCGGGCTCTAGTGGGGTTAAGTCATTTTGGATATCGAACGCTTTGCAACTTAGATGTATGGGGGCTCGCAAGTTTCCCAATGGCGAATCGATCAAGAATGGTCGCTATGTTGTGATGTCTCTTCTTGGATGGGTGGAAAGATCGGCTTACAGACAGACGTTTTGTGGAATTGGTATCACTTTTTCCCAGTATTTCATATAGTTGAAAGTACTCAGTGGTATCATGGAATATCGTGTTTCTGGTGTTTTTACCATCATATCTTAACATGTTCGTTTATGGGATGTGGCAAGCTGTCTGTCGCTACATCTCAGCCTCATTTCATGCACAAGTTTCAACTTGAAATACACTCTCCATCATGATGAAGCTAACTCCGCTACATAAACCCATCCGCCCCGCCCCTAGCTCTTTCATCCCCATTAACTAAGCCCCACCCTACCACACTGCAATGTCCACTCCAGCCTCGATTCCCAAAATTCCCGTGTGCCTGTACTGCGCACGAAACCGCCTTGGGTACCAACAAAGTGTTAATAACCCGCACGATTTCATCCATGTGGTGGACAATTCTGATCTCCGGTGCAATTTTTGTGGCAAGATAGTACTGGATAAACGGGAGTATGCGGCACTACCGGATGACGCGAAGAGGAGCTTGCTCCTACCCTCAGAGCCGTCGCAGCTGCCACATCCGGGACCTCCAGTGCTACCAGCGATACCAGAAATCCCAGAGATCCCAAAACACTCCCTGCCCTCATGCAATGCCTGCGTAGGCCGCCCCGGGTACACAGCAAATGGCCCACGTGCTGTCGTCCATGTAGTTGGGAATGATCATCTTGTCTGTAACTTTTGCGGTGCATTAGTACTAGGAAAGGCGGGGTATGCAGCGTTGTCGAATGATGCGAAGAGGAGCTTAGGCGGGAGGGTATAGGATGTTGAAAGGATTATGTTTTTGTGTTTGTACCTTTTGTTTCGGTCCGTTTAGACTCTTTCTTTCTCACGGGTGGGATCAATTCCACCCAGGGTGAAATTTGTCTGGGTTTCGTGTCTTTCCCGCTCGTAGCACGTTCACAATCTTTATGTCCTGTTCGTAGTATTGAGCAAGTTGGGATTTTCACGAACAGGTCTGGAATATCTCGAACTTTTTCCGAGTTACTAAGAAAAACAGAGCCTATTCATTCCCGCCAGCTGCATCTATCATCTCTACAACTATTATACATATCACAATATAACATGGGTTGCAGCCTACGGCAATAGTCTAGAGTTTTGGGGACATACAAAGGTTAAATTCCCAGCAAATAATTTTCCGGTCGTTTCTTGTGTTGGGTGCGCTGCAGCTCGGGGATGTATGGAGGTTGGCAATATCCCCACTGGTAAACCAGTCAAGAATACTGTGGTTTCTGGTTGCCAGGTTTTCTAGTTGGTGAGATCTCTCAGGATGAATTCGCGTCCAACTCGAAATCCCCTCTCCATCATGTATGGTTAACACTCCACCCCGCCTCATAAACTCACCTGTCCCGCCCTTAAGCCCTCTTCTCCCATAAACCAAGCTCTTACTCTACCACACATCAATCTACCACGTTACAATGCCTCCTCCAGCCCCACCCCCCAGAATCCCCATGTGCCTCCACTGCGCACCAAGCCGACCCGGGTACAAACAAAGCCACCCGCGCGATGTCGTCCATATGATGGAGTACTCTCATCTCCGGTGCAACTTTTGCAACACGATGGTACTGGATCCACCAGGGTATGCGGCGCTGCCAGATAATGCGAAGATGAGCTTGCTTCCACCTTCGGCACCGGGGCCCCCACTCTCGGCGCCCTTGATACCTTCATGCAAGACCTGCGTAAACCGCCCTAGATACGCAGAAAATGGCCCGCAAGATGTCGTCCATGTCGTTGGGGGCGATCATCTCGCCTGTAATTTTTGTGGGGGGATGGTACTGGATAGGGAGGGGTATGCGGCGCTGCCGGATGTTGCAAAGAGACCTCTTCGCACCATCCGGTTCGCACCATCCGTTTGAGTAGCTCTAAGGTGCTTTATCGTAAAGGAAATTGATTTAAAGATTGAAATGTAAAGATTGAAAAACCCTCTTTTGTAGTGTCATTTTGGTTTTTTGTCTTTCCCGCTTGTTGAAACCGAAGCCGGCGTTCTGGTAGGTGCTTCCACTCTATAAGTTGTCTTGAATCGGTGCATTTGTGTAGGGCGATGGCTTCTGAAGCTCCGCCTTTCACCACGTCTGAACCACTTGAGACCGAGGTGACGATCAAAACTATTGCATATAGAAGAACTGATGGCTTAGCTGCTCTTTTGTTGCCATGCAACATGTTGCATTTATAAAGCGCTATCTCTGGCTGCACAGATCTAGGGAGTCGTGCACACATCTGCAAATGGTATGTATTTTCCGACCGGTTTGTGAACCCCGAAGCCAGCAAACCCCCCAACCCGAATGCCCAGATGCGCACGAGGACACTGTAGCGACGGCGGGGAAGTGGTGCCATAGGTGAAATATCTTCGATCTATCAACTCTTGTCAATTGGTATAATGGGTTCGCTTAGTGGTATGCATCATGCTTGGTATTCGAAAATTTGAAACCCACATATCGCGGGAACCAGTGATCGTACTGAAGTGATGACTATGGTTATGGTTATAATCTTGGGTGTCGTTGGTAATGTCACTGCATCTCACTCATGTCAGACCTCGTTAAGGTGGCGAAACCGTTGTTTGTTCTCTGGCGCGCTTCCTACAAACTTCCACAAACACCATTATTGTATCACAGGGACTGCCCGTTTTATCCCCCATTGCTGCAACGTCGCCATCCTTCACCGCCGAGAAAATGACCGAAATTAATCGACATGGCCTCGACAATCACCTACTCAACTCGCAGAATCACAAACCAGACTTTTATTTCCCCAAACCGCCACCAATTACAACACCCACGACTTTCAGATTCCCTGAATATGGATCTACGGAGTGGCAACGCCGTAAGCCAGACTTTCACACGCCCCTAGCACGGTCCCGGAATCTACCCAAGGGACTCATATCAACAGCTGATGGATCTGGCGGGGGCATGCTCGACAAGCAACATTACAAACCAAACTTCGGAATACCGACCCGGAGCCTCGCTATGACACTAGAGACATACGAGCCACCGATGTCGTGGTCCTCCAGCTACCAAAGCAAATTGAGTACAGTGACCCCTACAGTAGACTTAACATGTTTGTTAATTGTGCTACCAGGAGATGCCGAACGTACACCCCACAAGACACACCATACCTTCACCGAAAATGAACGAAACAGTGACGACTACAAGTACCCAGTAAACAATCTCACAAAAGCTGAGACCAAATTCCTTCTCGCCTTGACATTTGCACCAATCGTTGCCACCGTTTGGGCAGTCAAGGCGTTGCGGAAAGGAATCAAATACCAAAAGGCGCAGAGGGAGGCAAAGGCAGCAAGGGAGATTGCATCAAGGCCGCCATTTTGGGAATCGACTGCGGAAGTGGTTGACATAGACTCGTTGAAGGACTCAAAATCTCTTCTAAGGGAGACTATGATTCGAGAGACTTTACAGGTTGATAGGACATCGAAAGAAGCAAGTCTAAAGCCACTCAAAACTCTATATCTGGAATCAGAGACGGTTAGAAGTGATTCAATAAAGCTGCTAAAGTTGTGCAGTCTTGACGGTGCGGATGATACAGATATAGAGGAGAGTGAGGATGATCGGGATGGCACTTTCCCAACAGCCAAGTCGACTGCTTCAGCAGAGACTACCGTTCGAATTCGAACTCATCCTGTTCGACTGGTTGATTCCGTCTGGCCAGGGTCTCTCTCCCCTCGATTCCGATCTTACAGATCTCTTCCCAGGTCCATCTCACAGTGTTCATTGGAGATGTCTACCTTCGACGGCTCAGGCAGCTCGATGCAGAGGAATGAAGTGCGCTGGGTGCCCCTCACCAGTCTCAAGTCTTCACAAGCAGGCGGTATTAACGAGCCTTCCACGAACACTGCCGAAGTGCTTGTGGACGTGGCTGGAACAACCCCAAGAAAACATGTGACTGGACCACGAAGAGCTGCCTCCCAATCGTCTTTAAGAGGTTTTGGTGCTACCGGATCTGATCTGGGAACGCTTCCACCTGCTGAGGACTCACCGAGAGCTCCAACGCCGTTTGTTTCCGAAACTTTCTCAGTTGGACCTGGTTTAGTAGCACCACCACCTACTGATGAATCTTCTGGTATTACAGCACCATCCCCCTTCGCTACAGGGAGAGAACTGTCAGCCGGTATTATATATAATGTTTCTCACCATCAAGCATCTTCTGCCACAACCATCAACCACTGTTTTCTATTACCATTCCAGACGGCATCCCCCGCGACAAATAGATATCATTCCGAAACTCCGAAATCAACTGTGGAGGGGGACTCATCCCCACCAGATTCGGAGCTTGAAATCGAGCTACACAATCCGGCCCCAGTCGTCGAAGTCACCATCGAGGACCGTGATGACCCACAACCCCCAGAAAACCCACAATCCCGGACATTGACCCCCCATGTCCAGATGCAAATGGATCTCTTAGTACTGCAACTTGTAGATGCAATCAGAGGACTTCTACTGCTGGCGGCGAGACAGAAGAATCCGAGAGATTTGCTATTGGTGTTAATGGTTGCCGGGTTGAGGTTTTGGCAGTGGTTCTTGAATGCGATGGCAGGACGGGTTAGGAATAGGTTGATTGAGACTGATAGCAGAACTGGGGAGGGTGGGGATTGATGTGTACAGTCAAGGGCTGGGGCCGTAGGATAGGCTGGGCTTGATTGAGTTGTAGGCAAAAAAGACGCATTTTCTTATCCTTTGGGATCGCCATGCTAGTACTAGAGCCTGTAACCACTCGGTTATTGGTTCTTAGTGAAGTATTCTTGTGGAATTGTACGTTTCTTGGAAGTAAAAAACGGCAGCTCTGGTGGCATGCTTGGTGGAATGACGGAATGGGTAGTTGTATTTGAGTCGGGTATGAGTCCTTACCTGGGATAGTATTCATACGCATTGTATTTGAAGCAAGAAGCAATCCTTTTCCTTCACTCTTCACTTTTACTTCCGGGATATAATTTGTACCCTTGAGCGCTCTACAACTCTCCCCTGATCCTGGCTGGAAGGTCGAACTGAGGGGTTTGGAAAGCCATCTTTTGATCTGGACTTGGGAAGGGCTGAAGAGTTGTTTGATGACTTGGATATCGTAGGACTCAACTATTGGAGGGCTCGCGGATCGGCATTGAATCTCGAGGCTTCGGAACCTGACAGCAGCCTAGTCTTTTTATCTTCCTTATCTCCGCGGGGTACCTCCGAGCATCGTCCTCGAACTGCTTTACTTTGCCTATGCTGCTTTAAAGACTGGGTTTCCATGAGCAATGACTTCACTGTCCTTCTAGAGACACGCAAGTTCAGACGTGTCCCTGAGGCCCTAGAGGATCGCCGTTTAGTCTGGTTGGCTTTCGAATTTTGGAATGTAACTCATACTGGTAGGTCTTCCCTCTCCAGTCCTCGATCAACAGTCGAGCGGTCCTGAAGCGTTAACCCCGAGAGTCGCTAGAGGTACCTGGAAAAAGTCGGGCGCCGGCGGTTTTTCCTAAGCTAGTCGGTTTGGCGTCTGTCGGACATGAATTGCGGGACTCACCCAACAGATTGCAGATTAATTAAGCAATATGAGATCATGCCAACACTACTATCTCCCCGCCAAGTGACTCCGTTCCACTCTTCTCTCGGGAATCGGGACTGCAGCTTAGGTAGTGCGGCTTCGGTTCCGAAGCGAAACGGATGGTTCCCGGCGCTTGGGGTTCCATTTAATGTTCCATTGCGTGCTCGGCTGCGTCTCGGTAATAGCCCGACCCGGCGCCATCCGATGGTATGAGTGACTTGCTTGTGGTTATTATTGGCGGGATAATGTAACGCCGGACTAACGGTTATGTGAGACTTTGACGATTTGGGAAAGAGCAAACCTGAGATGCCACAAAGAAGTTTAGTATGTTAAGGAGTAAGTGTCGAAGTATGCAGTAGCTGAGTGCGAGTGAGAGTAGTTGATTGAAGAATCGAGGGTGCGAAATCCAGCTTTAATGATTGGCGTTGTTGCCCTCACAACCTAAACGGAGCTAGCCCAACGTTATTTACCCCGCAGTTTACTAAATGTGGCCTCTCGTCGCAGCACACCCTCATTCTGGATTTCTGTCGTCGAGCATCAAGGAAAATGCATGACATGATAATGGACTGATAGTGGCTGCGGTGAAAGGACATAAGATGGCTCTGGTCCGTGGTTATTCCTCTTCCTCATTCTCTATCTTCTGAGTTTTCTTTCTCCCCTTCCCTGCGCCGATTATGGTTGATATGGCAGGCCACGGCTTACTCGACTGGACCTAGCCCTTGATAGCGTCATGCACACTACTAAACAGCAACGATAACGACGCGTAGCCGACACCGAATGCATCACTCCCGGCGCCCCGACAGCAACGCACGCACACCGAGCGCAATGGGTCGGAGAGCGACAGCGGGGGAATTGGGCAGACGGCACGCCGACGCTTCCGTCCGTGGTGACTACCAGAAACGAGAGGCGGCGGCTGGTTACGGAGGAGACGTGGAGGACTCGACACCCAGAAAACGGCCGCCGAGTTTTACCGAGGATCTTCTGCGGGATCCCCGTTGCGGGCTGCGGTGCAGTATCTCGAGCACTCAGCGATCGATATACTGAACGGGTCGTCAGCACAGCACATGCACCCAAACAAGGAACGCATCCACATATGTCCAAGTAATTAATCCCCAACAGATCGGATTTTCCACACACCATCACGCGATAATACCTCGCCTTCGTAAGCTGTCTCCACTCCACCACCACAGCCTCCAACCGTTCCCCCCAACTCTGCAGAGAGCAAAAAAAGGTACACAACTGCAGCTAGGACTTCTTTGTCGCCTTCGGAAGCAGCGTCTGTTGCGGTCTCGCAGGTTTCGGTTCGCACCTTTGCGTACGCCACAGCTTGGAATCCAGCTCCGGGATTATCGAGAGCGTTTGCAGCGGACGGCAATTCCCACTCCCCTGCTGCACGTCCACACCTTGCCTTCTATTTGTTCTTAATATTCCCCGTCCCGTCCCCACTTCCCTCCTCCCTCTCTATCCTCGTACATACTCCTCGTCTGAACTGACCACGATACGGCTTTCGTACATCACTCGTCCATCATGTCGGCCTCAGCTCCCACACGCTCCGCTGCCCGTCCTGGCTCCGGATTGATGAAGCACCCCGCCATTACCGCTGCTCTGCCGTTCATCAATGGAGGTGCGGCGGGGATGATCGCTACCTCTATTATCCAACCTGTCGATATGGTTAAGGTAATTCGCGACAGCTCTCTTTTGCATTGTTGTTTCTTGCGGGGTTGCCGTTGTCGTGTGCCCTCGCTTCCCTCTTACCGTCTGACGTCACTGCCTGTTGAGCATGCACTAACATGTCTCCAAACCAGGTCCGTCTACAACTAGCCGGCGAAGGACTCGCGGGCGCCGCACGTCCCTCCCCCATCACCATCACTCGCGACATCATCAAACAAGGCCGTTTCCTCGACCTCTACTCTGGTCTTTCCGCGGGCCTCCTCCGCCAGGCTGTGTAACTTCCCTACCCCGCCTTTCCTTAGCGTCTCGCTAACCGATAGCTTAGTTACACAACAGCACGCATGGGTTTCTTTTCCACCTTCATGGGCACCTTCACGGCAAAAGCCAAAGCCGAGAACCGCTCCGTAACCTTCATGGAGCGTTCGGGGGCCTCCCTAGCCGCCGGTGGTCTCGGTGCCATCCTTGGAAACCCCTGCGATCTCGCCCTAATCCGAATGCAATCCGACGGTCTCCGACCCGCAGCTGAGAGGAAGAACTACACCTCTGTCATCAATGCGCTCGCACGGATCACGAAGAGCGAGGGCGTGCCCGCGCTGTGGAACGGGTGTCTTCCTACCGTTGTCCGTGCGATGGCGCTCAACTTCGGACAGCTTGCGTTCTACTCGGAGAGTAAAGCGCAATTGGCAAAGTTTGGCGTGTTTGAGGGGTACAAGGGACAGGAGGCGATGAGGAACCTGGGTGCTAGTGCGGTCGCGGGCTTCTTTGCGAGTTTCTTCAGTCTGCCGTTTGATTTTGTCAAGACGAGGTTGCAGAAACAGACGAAGGGTACCGACGGAAAGTTGCCGTATCGAGGGACTATTCACTGTGCGATGAAGGTGGCGAAAGAGGAGGGGTTGTTGAGGTTTTATAGAGGGTTTGGAACGTGAGTATCCCCACCTCCCCCGAGTGAAAGAGAGTGGTGGTTACTGATAATGATGGGAAATAGATACTATGTTCGTATCGCGCCGCATGCGATGTTGACAGTGTTGTTTGCCGATTGGTTCTTGCAGTTGACGAAGGCGGGGACTGTTTAAGGGTGACGACGATGTTAATGGATTGATGTTGTGAGGAGGTGTGCATATTTATATCTTTTGGTTATTGGATTGCAGATTGTAAGCGGGAGGTTTCTTTTTGATTTCTTTTCTTTTTTTCTTTTCGGGATTTTTTTGGGAGTATAGTATCGTTTGATTTTGATGATACCGTGTTGGCAGACGATGGACAGATTTAGTTGATATATGTTCCGACCCATACGCCAAATTTTCTCGTTGGCCAACAGGTCGACCGATTGGCAAAGCGGTCAACCTTTTGGTGTACAGAATAACCTATTGGCCAATGGGAAGATTTGGCATATGGATCAACCCAGTGGCCAACCGGGAAATTTGGTGTATGGGTCAACCGGTGTACCAAGTTCACCATGCTAATTCCTTCCGCCAAATTACTAG
>Ga0307512_10006316_pt1 | contig 12030 bp, 11 predicted proteins | sample 14_EM_MG_FD_200267 | JGI IMG/M metagenome (GOLD analysis project Ga0307512, IMG submission 200267) | Populus trichocarpa ectomycorrhiza microbial communities from riparian zone in the Pacific Northwest, United States - 14_EM | ecosystem: Host-associated > Plants > Roots > Unclassified | place... | reverse complement strand
GCGCCGGCGTGGAGATCCGCTACTACAGCGTCATCTACCAGGCCATCGAGGAGATCGAGGCGGCGCTCAAGGGCCTGCTCAAGCCGGAATTCGAGGAGGTCGAGCAGGGCACGGCGGAGATCCGCGAGGTGTTCCGCTCGTCCAAGATCGGCCTCATCGCCGGCTGTATGGTCCGCTCGGGCCTGCTGCGCCGCAACGCCAAGGCGCGGATCCTGCGCGAGGGCGTCGTGGTCGCGGAAAACGTCACGATCAGCTCGCTGAAGCGGTTCAAGGACGACGCAACCGAGGTCCGCGAGGGCTTCGAGTGTGGTCTTACCCTGACCGGGTTCGGCAGCCCGCAGATCGGCGACGTGATCGAGACCTTCGAAATGCGCGAGAAGCCGCGCGCCTAGTTTGGTCGAGTGCGAGGGCGACTTGTGTCCGCGGGAAGCGCGGACACAGGTCGCCCTCGTTATTTCTGCTCCGGGGCCGAGCCCCGGAAACCCTACGGTGCGGTGGCCCGCTTCCACCGTCAGTCGTGCGCTGTCAGGCCCGGGTTGGTTGTAGCACTGCATTGGCCTCCGGCGCGGGGCCGTTGCCGTTTCTGCCCGCCACGGCCACTTTCTTTTGAAGACGGGGCCTTTGGGGCGTGGTGAGGGGCCGCTTTCGTGGAAAGTGGGGCTTCGTGGCGTGGTGAGGGGCCATTTTCGTGGAAAGTGCGGCTTCGAGGGCCGGTGTGGAGGCGCTTTCGTTGAAGGTGGGGCCTCGCGGTCGGGCGAGGGTCGGCTTTCGTGAAGGTGCGCTGGGTCGATGCGGGTGGGTGGCGGCTGTGCTGGAAGGATGGCCGCCATGTCCCGGTACGGTATGTTGCTCGCGCCCTCCGCCAATCGCGTCTATGCCGATCAGGCTGGGCGGATGTCCCAAGCGGAGCTCGCCGCCTTCGCGCCGGCGCTGTCGTCCGACATTTCCGACATTGGGTTGACCGTTCTCGGCGGCGTCGAATACTTGAGCTTCACCGCGGAGCTGACCCCGCGCGATGTCGCCTACCTCGCCAACATGTCGTCGGCCTATGCGCTCTTCGCGCTGGTGGAGGACGAGCTGCTGCGCCCGGTCGAGCTCACGCCGCTGGCCCACTACGACAGCGACCTGATCACCATTCCGAAATACGCCGGCAAGACCAACGAGCAATTCACCAAGCTCGTGCTCAATCTCACCCTGCTCGCCTCCGCCTCCGCGGCGCGGATGCTCGACGGCGGCCTGACCGTCTGCGACCCGCTGTGCGGGCGCGGCACAACCCTCAACCAGGCCCTGATGTACGGCTACGACGCCATCGGTGTGGAACTGGACGGCAAGGACGTCGAGGCGTACAAGCTGTTTTTGCAGACCTGGCTCAAGCGCAAGCGGCTCAAACACAGCGCCGAGCTGGTTCCGGTGCGGCGGCAGGGCAAGCGTGCCGCCCGCCGACTCGAGGTGACGATGGCGGCGTCCAAGGACGATCACAAGGCCGGCGCCGTGCAGAAGGTAACAGTTGTCCAGGCCGATACCACGCAGCTCGACGGGCTGCTGCGGGGCGGCTGTGCGGACGTACTCGTGGCGGATTTGCCCTATGGGGTCGCGCACGGCAGCTGGCAGGAGGACGGTGGCCTGTCCCGGAGCCCACTCGACCTGCTAGAACGAGCCGTGCCGCAATGGCTCGCGCTGCTGCGTACCGGCGGAGCCTTGGGGTTGTCCTGGAACCTGAAGGTCGCCAAGCGGGACCTCGCCGAGGACATCCTGCTCGCGAACGGCCTCGATCTGGTGCCGCAGGCCCCGCTCGCGCACCGGGTCGACCAGGGCATCGAGCGGGACGTGCTGATCGCCCGGAAACCCGCCTGACGTTCGGTGCTGGGCGGCGTAGCCTGCTCGCTGATGTATACCGAAACCGCAGTCTTCGATCTGCTTCTGCCGAGCGACTCGCGCTCGCTCAAGCAGAAGCGTTCCTACCTCCGGCCGATCATCGCGATGCTCCGTAAGTATGAGGTGAGCGTCGCCGAGGTCGGCTTTCTCGACCTGCACGGCCGGGCCCAGGTCGGGGTGGCCGTGGTGGCCGCCGATCCCGCGCAGGTGCGGGCGGTCATCGACACCTGCGAAAACCAGATGGCCGGTCGGCCCGAGATTGAGCTGCTCTCGGTGAAACGGCGACTACACGGTGATGACGACTGAGCTCGCCCGCTACCGAAAACCCTGGTCAGGTTCGCTGTCTGGCGGGGTTATCCACAGGCGGACCGCCGGGACGTTCGTTGCTGTGCCGGCCTGGGTAGGCTTCAGGGCGTTGGGCGGGAGGCGCGCGGCGCCGTCCTTTGCGGGTGTGGCGTCGTTGAGCAGTCTTTCGCGAGCACGGTTGTCGGAGGTGGGCTTTATGTCGGACCCGGCCAAGACGCGTCGGCACGCGGAGCGCGTGCGCGAGTTGGTGGCTTCGCTGGTGCGTGAGATCAAGGACCCTCGGCTCGGCATGGTCACGATCACGGACGCCCGGATCACGGGTGATCTGCGGGAGGCGACTGTGTTCTACACCGTGCTCGGCGACCCGACCGAGCAGGCGGCGACCGCGGCGGCGCTGGAGAGCGCCAAGGGCATGCTGCGCACCCGGGTCGGGCATGCGCTCGGCCTGCGGCACTCGCCCAGCCTGGCGTTCAGTCTCGACAACGTGCAGGACCATGCCAAGGAGATCGACGAGTTGCTGGCCGCGGCGCGTAACCGGGACGCCGAGGTGCAGGCGCTCGCCGCCGGCAAGCAGTATGCGGGCGATCCAGACCCGTACAAGAGCGACGACCCCGACGAGGACGACGCCGAGGAACGGGTTGGCGCGTACGAGGAAAAGTCGTGACGGAGACCGCCATGGCTCCTCTCGCGGATACGACGGCCGCCGACCTTGACTGGTCGGCGGCGGTCGGCGTAATCCGTTCGCAGGATCCGGGCGGTCGCGTCCTGCTCGTGTGCCACGTCAACCCGGACGGGGACGCGCTGGGCAGCATGCTCGGCTTCGGGCTCGGCCTGCGACGGCTCGACTTCTCGCAGCTGCGCGCCACCTTCCCGGGCACGTTCGAGGTGCCCGAGCCGTTCATCGCGCTGCCCGGCCTCGACATGCTGGTCCCGGCCGGCGCGGCGTGGGAAGAGCCCGATCTGATGATCGTCTTCGACGTGGCCGCCGAGTCTCGGCTGGGCGCGCTCGTCGACCGGCTGCCCCGCGCCAAGACCACGATCGTGCTCGACCACCACGCGTCAAACACGGGCTTCGGCGGCATCCAACTGGTCGACCCGTCGGCCGCCGCCACCTCGGTGATCGCCGAGCAACTGCTGGACCGGCTCGACGTGCCGCTCGACGCGGAGATCGCCGAGTGCCTCTATGTGGCGTTGGCCACGGACACGGGCTCGTTCAAATTCGACATGACGACGCCGCGGGTGCACGAGATGGCGGCCCGGCTGATCGCAGCGGGCATCCGGCCGGGTGAGATATCGCGTCGGATCTTCGACAGCCGGCCGTTCGGCGCGATGAAGCTGTTCGGCGAGGTGCTGGCGCGCGCCGAGTTGGAGCCGGCGGCGGCCGGCGGCCACGGCATGGTGTGGACCTACGCGACACTTACCGACCTAGACCGGCATGACCAGCGGCCCTATGTGCTTGATGCGCTGATCGACCCGGTCCGGACGGTCCTCGAGGCGGACGTGTCGGTGCTGGTCAAGCAGCTGGGCGAGGACGTGTGGGCGGTGTCGCTGCGCAGCAAGGGCGCGGTTGATGTCAGCGCGCTCGCGATCTCCCTCGGCGGCGGCGGTCACCGGCTGGCGGCGGGCTTCACGGGCCACGGAGCGCCCGAGGACGTGGTGGCAGTGGTCCGCGAACGCCTAGACCGGTTCCTGATCTAGCGCGCCGACAAACGAACGTTCACCGACTCGCCCGGCGTCGTTGAGCACCGGACACGCCGTTCCCCACCAAGCCAGACCCGGTGGCTACCGGACTAGCTCCGGCGCGGTGTTTCGCTGGTCGTCTTCGGGTTGGCCTGGCGTTGGGCTGGGTGTCGTTGTGGCCTGCGGCTGTGGTTGGTCTTCGGGTTGGCCTCCGGCTTTGGGCTGGGCGTTATCGCGGCCCCGGCCGTGGTTCGTCTTCGGATCGGCCTGGCTCTGGGCTGGGCGTTGTTGCGGCCGCCCCTGGTTCGTCTTGCGGTTGGCCCCCGGCTTGCGGGGGCTGGGTGTCATCGCGGCCCCGGCCGTTGTCCGGGGCCTGATTCCTCGCGGACAGGCTGAGGCTGTGTCGCGTGGCGCCGCGACGAGTTGGTTTTCGTGATCCTGGTGTGTGGATCCGAACCGGTTGACCTGCCGCTTTGACTGCCGAGAGGTTGTGCAGACACATCCGGATATTGCTGTGCCTGGCCGGAATTATGACTGAAACCGGATTTGTGGACCGAGAGTCGGGAGCGGATTCGGCTGATCTTTGGCTGTCCATGCCGTGCGGATGTCCGGTCGTAGGACCCGGTGTCGTGCCGCCGGTGGTTGTTGACCCGTGGGTAGCTTGTCTCGCTCTGCGGGAAGGGCGCCGCACAAGGCGAGACTGAACGATAGTTTGGTCCTTAACGGTGATTTGGTTTTGCGCGGCCGTGACCACCGCCCGCAGCGGAGCCTCGAGCCTCCCGGGTTCACCGACCCGGGCTGCGTCACCCGCCAGTCGTCCGGCGATCCCGGACCGGCAGCGTGTCGCCTGCTCGACCGACCCGTCGGAGCGTGCCCCTGTGGCGCGCCCGTTCCCGCCGTGGAAGGACCACGATCATGGCTGCCAAGCCGAAGCCACAGCCCACCGACGAAGCCCGCGAGGCCGCCCGCCGCGCCCTGCAGACATCGATGGACACCCGTCAGTAGATGTAAGTACTAGAGGAGTTTTGCGCTCCTTACGGTTTGGCGGGCATCATGGGCTTTCATGAGCCCGCCCGCCGAGCCCAAGCCCGACTCGCCTGACCCGTCTGCCAGCTTAAGCGCGGTCGGGTCCGCGGGTTGGCCGCCGTTGGAGCGAGCCGGGGCACGGCGGATTGCGGCGCTTGCGTTGCCCGCGCTGGTTGTGCTTGCGGCCGAGCCGCTCTATGTCCTGGTCGACACCGTTGTCGTCGGTCATCTCGGGCGAGTTCCGCTTGCCGCGGTCGCAGTTGGCGGCACGGTCATGTCGGTGGCTGTCTGGTTCGGCACGTTGATGGCCTACGGCACGACCGGGCGGGCCGCCCGGCGGTTCGGCGCCGGTGATCGGGCTGCCGCCGTCGCCGAGGGCGTTCAGGCCTCCTGGCTGGCGCTGTGCACCGGTGTCCTGCTGGCGTTGCTTGCCCAGGTGGTCGTCGGCCCACTCACCGGCGCACTGGCCGGCGAGCCGGCCACCGCCGAGGCCGCCGCGGGCTGGCTGCGCATCGCGGCTTGCGGTGCGCCCGGCCTGCTACTAGCCGCCGCCGGCAACGGCTGGATGCGGGGCGTTCAGGACACCCGGCGGCCGTTGGTCTTCGTGCTCGGCGCCAACGTTCTGTCGGCGATCCTGTGCCCGGTCCTGGTGTACCCGCTCGGCTGGGGGCTGACCGGCTCCGCGGTCGCCAACGTGAGCGCGCAGAGCGTTTCCGGTGGGCTGTTCCTGCTCGCGCTCGTACGCGAGACCAAGGCTTTGCGGCCCAGTTTGACGATCATTGCCCGACAGTTGGTGCTCGGTCGCGATCTGCTTATCAGGGGCGCTGCGTTTCAGGCTTGCTGGCTGTCGGCGACCGCGGTGGCCGCGCGGTTCGGGGTGGCGGCGCTGGGTGCTCACCAGATCGTGCTGCAGCTCTGGTTCTTCAGCGCGCTCGTCCTGGACGCCGTCGCGATCGCCGCCCAATCGCTGGTCGGCGCGGCCCTGGGCGCCGGCGACGCGGCACTCGCCCGAGAAATCGCCCGCCGGGTGACGGCAGCCGGGGCGGTCGCCGGAGTGAGTTTCGCTGTGCTCGCCGCGGCGGGTTCCGGGGTGGTGCCCGGCTGGTTCACCGCCGACCCCGTGGTGCGCGAGCAGGCGACGATCGTCTGGCCGTGGTTCGTCGGCTTGATGCCGTTCGCCGGCATCGTGTACGCCCTGGACGGTGTCATGATCGGCGCGGGCGACGTCGGCTACCTGCGGAACGTCACGCTGGCCGCGGCGCTGGCCGGCTTCCTGCCGGCGATCTGGCTGGCGTACGCCCTCGACCTCGGTCTGGGCGGGGTGTGGGCGGGCCTGGGACTGTTCACAATCGTTCGTCTCGTGTTGCTGCTTTGGCGGTGGCGTGGCGCGCGCTGGGCGGTCTTGGGCGCGATCCGATAGTTCCCCGGTTGGAGAACCGTTGGCCCAGCGGCCGGGCGGTCGGTGGGCGGGCCCTAGGGTGGTCGAGTGAGTGCGGATGGACTGATCGTGGTGGACAAGCCGGGCGGGATGACGTCCCACGACGTCGTCGCGCGGATTCGGCGGCTGGCGAAGACCCGGCGGGTCGGGCACGGCGGCACGCTGGATCCGATGGCGACCGGTGTGCTGATCATCGGGGTTAACCGGGCGACCCGGCTGCTCACGTACGTGATCGGGGCGGAGAAGAGCTACACGGCGACGATCCGGCTGGGCGAGTCGACGATCACCGACGACGCGGAGGGTGACGTCACGGCCCGGGCGTCAACCGCGGCGGTGACCGACGACATGATTCGGGCGGAATTGGGGCGGCAGGTCGGCGAGATCGACCAGGTGCCCAGCGCTGTCAGCGCAATCAAGATCAACGGCCAGAGAGCCTACAAACGGGTACGCGACGGCGAGCAAGTCGAGATTCCCGCCCGGCGGATTACCGTGCACCGCCTCGATGTCCTGGACCTCCGCAGGACGACCGTGCCCGCCGCGGTGCTTGCCGAGCAGACGGTGGTTGCCGAGCGGGCAGTGCTTGCTGAACAGGCGGTGGTTGCTGGGCAGGCGGTGGTTGCTGGGCAGGCGGTGGTTGCTGGGCAGGCGGTGGTTGCTGGGCAGGCGGTGGTTGCTGGGCAGGCGGTGGTTGCTGAGGAGACAGTGGGCGGGGGCGGCGAGGTCGCGCTCGACGTCATTGATGTCGACATTGATGTCACTTGCTCGTCGGGGACCTACATCCGGGCCATCGCGCGGGATCTCGGCGCCGCGCTCGGCGTCGGCGGCCATCTGACCGCGCTGCGGCGCACCGCCGTCGGCGGCCTGACGCTGGCCGAGGCGAGCACCCTGGCCGAGCTCGAGCAGCGCGCCCCCGATGTCATCGGCTTGCCCATGGCCGAGGCGGCCGCCCGGGCTTTTCCCCGCCGGGACGCGACCGCCGACGAAGCCCGCGTGCTCAGTCACGGCGGCCCGCTCGACCCGATCGGCCTCGTCGGCCCTTACGCGGTCTTCGACCCGGCGGGTGTGCTGCTGGCGATCGTCAGCGAACGCGCTGGCCGCGCCAAACCAGAAATCGTCCTCTCCCCGGCCTAACCACCTGTAGGACCCTGGTTCACGACGGGTCAGCCGGTCGGTGATAGGTGCTCGGCGACTACCGCGATCAGTTCGGCCGCCGCGTACGGCTTGTCGAGGAAGCCGTCGCAGCCTGCGGCCAGCGCCGCCGCCCGGTCCTCCGGCAGGACGCTGGCCGTCACCGCTACCACCGCCGGTCGGCTCCGGCCCGACATTCCACCCGTCGCCAGTTCGCGGGCCAGGGTCAGGCCGTTGCCGTCCGGCAGGTTCATGTCGAGCAGGATCAGGTCGATGTCCATGCTGCCGAGTTGTTCGCGGGCCGCGGCGAGCGATGTCGCGTCTAGCACCGCGGCCCCTCGCACCGCCTCGACCTGGGCCCGGGACAGCACCGCCTTGACCAGCGTACGGTTCAGCTCTTCGTCCTCCACCAGCAGAATCGTGCTCACAAGGTCATCCCTTCCAGGGGCGGTTCGCGCCCAACAGTGGTGCCAACGTCTCCCAACCGGCGCCGCCGGCCATCGCCTCCGCGACCACGCCGCCGGCCAGCGCCGTGGCCACCAGCGGGGCCGCGTCGCCGGGGTCGGCGCCGGCGGTCTGGGTAAGGCCGAGCACGGGGGTGTGCCGGGTGGCCGGGTTCTCCTCGATCGCGGCCAGCAGGCTGAAGCCGTCCACATCGTCCGGCTGCATGTCGCAGACGATCAGGTCGAAGTGGCCCCGGCGGCTCATCGCTAGGCCGTCCCGGGCGTCGGCGCAGGCGACCACGTCGGCACCGCCCGCGCGCAGGCCGTCCTCGATCGCCTGCCGGATTTCGTCGTCGTGGTCGACCACCAGGACGCGCGGGACCGATTTGGTGCCGGTGGCCCGGGCCAGCGCGCCGAGCAGGGTGGCCTGGTCGACGGGCTTGACGAAGTAGTCGGCGGCGCCGAGGGCGAGGCCGGCCTGCCGCTCGTCGATGATCGTGACGAAGAAGACCGGGATGCCGGTGAGCCGGCCGTCGGATTTGAGCTGCCGGATCACCTCGAAGCCGTCGATGCCGGGCAGCGCCACGTCCAGCACGATCGCGTCCGGCGGGTGGGAGCCGGCGTAGGAGAGGCCGGCTTCCCCGCTGGGCGCGACGTCGACCCGGTAGCCGGCCGCGGTCATCTGGGTGCGCAGCAGTTCCGCGGATTGCGGATCGTCCTCGATCAGCAGGACGCGCGGGCCGGACGAGTCGGCGTCGCAGAGGTCTCGGATGACGGGTGCCGCCGGCAGGCGTACGGAAAAGGAACTGCCCTGGCCCGGCGCCGAGACCAGGGTGATCTCGCCGTCGTGGGCCTCCACCAGGCGCTTGGTCAGCGCGAGCCCCAGGCCGGTGCCGGCCCGCCGCCCCTCGTCGTCGCCGACCTGCTGGAACTCTTCGAAGATCCGCTCGTGGTCGTCGGCCGCGATCCCGACGCCGGTGTCGGTGACCGCCACCGTGACGTAGTCGGGGTCGGCGGTGACCGAGATCGAGATGGTGCCGCCTTCGGGGGTGAACTTGATCGCGTTCGAGAGCAGGTTTTCGACGATCTGGCGGAACCGGACCCGGTCGGCGAGCGCGGTGGCCGCGTTCATGTCCGCGTTCACCTGGAGCTTTTTGGTCGCGATCAGCGGGGACAGGCCGGTGACCAGCTCGGCCGCCGCGGTGTCGGCGCGCAGCGGGCTTAGCCGCAGGTCGAGCCGGCCCGCCTCGACCTTGGCCAGGTCGAGGACGTCGTTGATCAGGCCGAGTAGGTGCCGGCCGCTGATGTGGATGTGTTCGACCCATTCGGCGGGGACCCGGCGACGGTCGCCGTCCGGTTCTTCGAGGCGCATCAGGTCGCTGAAGCCGATGATCGCGTTCAACGGCGTACGCAGCTCGTGGCTCATGTTCGCCAGGAATGCACTTTTTGCCTGGCTGGCTCGGGTGAGCGCCTCGACCGACGCGCTCAGTTCGGTGGCCATCCGGCGCTGCGCCGCGGTGACCGCCTGCCGTTCGGCGAGGATGCCGGCCTGCCCGCCGAGCGCGGCGAACAGCCGCAGGTCGTCGTCGCTGAACAGGCTGCGGTGCCGGTTGAAGAGCAGCACGGCGCCCTCGGCGTCGGGCGGCACCGGCATGCTCAGCACGGTGACGAAGTCGTCGCCGAGGTTGTCGCCGTAGTGCGCGACCAGGGCCGGGTCTCCTTCGCGTAGCCGGGCCGGCTGGTCGGCGCGGATCAGCGCGGTCAGGTCGGCGTTGCCCGGTTGGTCCGGCGTGGTGATCTCCGGCCCGGAGTAGCCGATGGTGGCGAGCAGCCCGTCGGGGCGGGGCATGAGCACGGCCACCGCGTCGGCACCGGTCTGCACCCGCATGATCTCGGCGTAGATCTGCCACACCTGTTCCGGCGACTCGACCGGTGCGCGCAGCAGCCGCTCGGTGACCGACTGGACGGCGGTCGCCGAGAAGGTCCGTTGCAGCCATTTCGGGGGCACGAACGCCGCCAGGTAGCCCAGCCCGCTGATCAGGGCTAGCAGCCGGCTACCGAGGTCGAACGCGGGGTTCATGCCGGGCTGCAGGCCGACGCCGAGCAGCATGACCATGCCGCCGAACAGCACGGTCGCCCCGGCCGCGATGGTGAGGCGGGCCCGGTTGGCGCCGGTCCGGGTGCGGGCCTTGCCGAACAGCAGCCCGGCCGCGACGGTCTCGCCAGCCAGGAACAGCAGGTCCGTCGGCAGCAGCATGGTCCGCGGCAGCGGTATCCCGGCGAGGAGCGCGGCCCCGGCGACGGCGACGAACGCCGCTAGCACCGTGGCCTGGAGCCACCGCGGCACGCTCCGCAACCGGGCCGCCAGCCGCACGGTCAGGTACGGCTGGGCTAGCAGCGCCGTCTGGGCGAGCACCCCGGGCCAGTGCGGCAGCTTGCCCGGCAGCAGCTCGGCCACGTCGACGACGAACAGCACGGCCGGCGGCGCGAAGACCCAGGTGATGTCGCGTTGCAGGGGATCGCGTCGATGCAGGTACCGCAGGAGGGCCCGGAGGAAGAGCGCCGCGAAGGTGAACTCCGCGGCGAGCAAGATGAGGAGGCTCCAGTCGGTGCGCATATCGGTGCTAATCGTAGCGTTTCAGGCAGTACTTACGACCGATACGCTATTCGGCGAATGCATCGAACGGGAGGCAGCGGATGCAGCGGTGGCGAGGCTACGAGGCGGTGCCGGGCGGCTGGGGCCGGTCGGTTGTGACGATCGGCGTCTTCGACGGCGTGCACCGGGGTCACCAGGCGATCATCGGGCACGCCGTGAAACGCGCCCGCGATCTCGGGCTGCAGTCGGTCGTCGTGACCTTCGACCCGCACCCGGCCGAGGTGGTCCGGCCCGGGTCGCACCCGTCGGTGCTGACCGAGCCGGTGCGGAAGGCCGAGTTGATCGAGGAGTTGGGCGTCGACGCGCTTTGCGTGGTGCCGTTCACGCCCGCGTTCTCGCAGTTGCCCCCCGAGGCGTTCGTGCACGACGTGCTGGTCGAGGCGCTACACGCGGCGGTTGTGGTGGTTGGCGACAACTTCCGGTTCGGCCACCGCGCGGCCGGTGACGTCGCGCTGCTCGCGGGGCTCGGTCGCTCGTTCGGGTTCACGATCGAGGAGGCGCCGCTGGTGGCCGAGGACGGGCTCGTCTTCAGCTCGACGTACATCCGCAGTTGTGTCGACGCCGGGGATGTGCGGGCCGCGGCCGCCGCGCTCGGCCGGCCGCACCGCCTGGGTGGCGTGGTTGTGCGCGGCGATCAGCGCGGCCGTGAGCTCGGCTTTCCGACGGCCAACCTGATGGTCCACCGATACGCGGCGGTGCCGGCCGATGGCGTCTACGCGGCCTGGCTGGTCCGGGGCGGCCGGCGGGCGAGTCCGCAGCCGGCATCGGTTTCGATCGGGACAAACCCGACTTTTTCCGGCCGGGAGCGCCGGGTTGAGGCCTATGTGCTCGATTTCTCCGGTGATCTCTACGGCGAGCGGGTCAGCCTCGATTTCGTCGCCCACCTGCGTGAGCAACGCAAATATGACGGCATCGAGCCGCTGATCGCCCAGATCCACGAGGACGTGGAACGGACCCGTGCGCTGCTCGGATAATGCGCTGGTAAGGTTGAGGCGACACCGGGCTATCCGGGTCAGATAGTCATGCCACGACTTCCGCGTGCCTGCCCGACGCCGCGGGTGCGGAAATCGCCTATCCACCGGCAACACAGAAGCATCGGAGAACATGGCGCTCGACCAAGAGACCAAGACCAAGATCATGACCGAGTACGCGACCCTCGAGGGCGACACTGGTTCGCCCGAGGTGCAGGTTGCGATGCTCACCAAGCGGATCGCCGACCTGACCGAGCACCTCAAGGTGCACAAGCACGACCACCACAGCCGTCGTGGTCTGCTGCTGCTGGTCGGCCGTCGCCGCCGCCTGCTCAACTACGTACAGAAGAAGGACATCGCTCGCTACCGGACGCTGATCGAGCGTCTCGGCCTGCGCCGTTGATCTGACGGGGGAGTGGCCGCCTGGCCGCTCCCCCGAGCAACACCCACGGACCCGCGCGGCCGCAGGCCACCAGAGCACCGGTCCTCGGTAGTGGTTCCCAGGCA
>Ga0307512_10006315_pt1 | contig 12030 bp, 7 predicted proteins | sample 14_EM_MG_FD_200267 | JGI IMG/M metagenome (GOLD analysis project Ga0307512, IMG submission 200267) | Populus trichocarpa ectomycorrhiza microbial communities from riparian zone in the Pacific Northwest, United States - 14_EM | ecosystem: Host-associated > Plants > Roots > Unclassified | place... | reverse complement strand
ACCAGGGCGATGGCCTGGAGGAAGTCGATACTGCTCAGCCCGTTCTCGATGGCGCTGTCAAGACGGCCGAAGACCGGGTACTTGGCCGTCAGCCCCTGCTTGATCTCCCGCCATACTTTGGGGAGTTGGTAGTAGTCCCCGGTCCCGTCCACGTACTCGCGGTCCCCGGCGTAGGTCGCGGTGAGCAGTTCGAAGACGTTCAGGGGCACACCGCCCGTGTTGACCCGCTCAAACACGGCGCAGACGGCGTCCATCGAGGTGGAGGCGGCCAGCCGGATCATCGGGACCTGGAAGGCACGGATCTGCTGGAGGACCGACTCGTCGAACTGGCCCCACAGACCCCAGTTCTGGTTCTCGTCCGCCTTGATGTACGACATCATCCACTGGTTCACGCGCTGGGCGTCGAAGACGAGATGCAGAGGGAAGAGACCGGCCGCGTACTCGCCCTCCGTGGTGCTCAGATCCAGCACCACCGTGCGGTTGAAGTCGGTGCGGAGCACCTTGTCCGCCGGGACGGACAGAATGGCGTCGTCGCGGTCAGCGGACGGACCGACTGCCTTCGCGATGTCGACGTAGTACCAACGCTCGATGGGCTTGCCACGGGCGTCCGCGGTCTCCACCGGGGCGTCCAGCCACAGGGCCTGGAAGAGGGAGGTGAGGCGCTGCTGCCCGTCCAGCAGGAGGAGGTCCGCGGCCGGATCGCCGTCCGGGCATGCTCCGGTGAGCGTCCGGGAGCGGAAGCGGGTGGCGCCGCCGGTCTGCAGCGTCATCACCACACCGAGCGGATAGTCCAGCGTCACCGTCGCGATGATGGCGCGGATCCGGTCGTCGTCCCATTTCCAGTTCCGCTGGAAGTCGGGCAACTGTAAGGACCCCGACGCTACGTCCGCGAGTACGTCCTTCAGCTTCACATTGTCGAGTGCCGCCACGTTCGTCCCACTCCCCACCCTGGCATATGTACAGAGAGTGATTCCAGCAGCGTCTTCAGGTGACCGTCAACCGATTCAACGAAGTAGGCGGCTCGCAACAGTGGCCCGTGAACCGCGGGCCGGCCAGGGGTGGGCTTTCAGTCCCCGTACGGCGGCGCCCGTGGAAATGGAAGACTGCTTCTTGTGAGCACCACCGGATCCCAGCGCCCCGCACAGGTGAGCGCCGCCCGCCGCCGTACCGTCATCGACGCGCTGCGGCGCGGTGCCGTACCCGACAGCGGACTCGACCTGCTGGCCACCGGACTCGGCAGGTTCGAAGCGGCCCTGGACGCGGAACTGGACGCCGTGGCGTCCGGCGGTTCCGTGTTCAAGGCCGTGCGGGGTGAGTACGGGTCCGGCAAGACGTTCTTCACCCGCTGGCTGGGGGAGCGGGCCAAGCGCCGTAACTTCGCCGTGGCCGAGATCCAGGTCTCGGAGAACGAGACCCCGCTGCACCGGCTGGAGACGGTCTACCGGCGGCTCACCGAACGGCTCACCACCTCCAGTTTCCCGCCCAGCGCGCTGCGACCCGTGGTCGACGCCTGGTTTTACGCCCTGGAGGAGGACGGCCTCGCGGCCGGCGCGACCGAGGAGGAACTTCCGAGCGAGGTGGAGAGGCTGCTCGTCGCACGGCTCGCCGAGGTCTCCCGGCACGCCCCGGCCTTCGCCACCGCGCTGCGGGGCTACCGGGCCGCCCTCGCGGACGGCGACGAGGCGACCGCCGCGGCCGTCCTGGCGTGGCTCGGCGGTCAGCCGCACGTCGCGGCCTCCGCCCGCCGGACGGCCGGGGTACGCGGCGACCTCGACCACTTCGGCGCGCTGGGGTTCCTGCAGGGCCTCCTCACCGTGCTCCGCGACTCCGGGCACACCGGGCTGTTCGTCGTCCTCGACGAGGTGGAGACGCTCCAGCGGGTCCGGTCGGATGCCCGTGACAAGGCACTCAACGCGCTGCGGCAGCTCATCGACGAGGTGCACTCGGGCCGCTTCCCCGGCCTCTATCTGGTCATCACGGGCACCCCGGCCTTCTACGACGGTCAGCAGGGCGTGCAGCGACTGGCCCCGCTCGCTCAGCGGCTGGCCACCGACTTCACGACCGACCCGCGCTTCGACAACCCTCGCGCCGTGCAGATCAGGCTTCCCGGCTTCAACCAGGAGTCCCTGGTCGGACTCGGCCTCACCATCCGTGACCTGTACGCCGATGCCGCGGAATTGCCCGAGCGCGTGCGGAAGGTCGTCGACGACGCGTATGTCGCCGACCTTGCGGTGGCCGTCGGCGGGGCGTTGGGCGGGAAGGTCGGGGTGGCTCCCCGGCTGTTCCTGAAGAAACTCGTCGGGGACGTACTCGACCGCGTGGACCAGTTCGACGACTTCGACCCCCGGCAGCACTACCGACTTACCGTCGCCGGCAGCGAACTCACCGATGTCGAGCGGAACCTGGCCGCCACGGTCTCCGGAGACTCCGCGTCGGCCGATGACATCGACCTGGAGCTGTGATGGCGGACGCGGGCCTCCCGGCCGGGAAAGACCCGGGTGACGGGGATGTCGAGGTCCTGGACCGACTCGACCCCGTCGTCCTGCATCACATCGTCAACACCCTCGGATGGCCCGATCTGCGTCCCCTGCAGCGAGCGGCGATCACGCCGCTCATGCAGGGGCAGGACACCGTACTGTTGGCTCCGACGGCGGGGGGCAAGACCGAGGCCGCCTGCTTCCCCCTGCTGTCGGCGATGACCGAGCAGCAGTGGACCGGCACATCCGTGCTGTACCTGTGCCCGCTCAAGGCACTCCTCAACAACCTGGCCGTCCGTGTCGACTCCTACGCCCAGTGGCTGGGGCGACGCGCTGCGCTCTGGCACGGTGACACCAAAGAATCGCAACGGCAGCGCATCCGGGCCGAGGCGCCGGACATCCTGCTGACCACGCCCGAGTCGCTCGAAGCGATGCTGATCGGCGTCAAGACCGACCACGCCCGCCTGCTGGGAAGCGTCCGGGCCGTCGTCATCGACGAAGTGCACGCGTTCGCAGGGGATGACCGGGGATGGCACCTGCTCGCCGTGCTCGAACGGTTGGAGCGGGTCACCGGACGGCCCATCCAGCGCGTCGGGCTCTCGGCGACCGTCGGCAATCCGGCCGAGTTGCTGCACTGGATGCAAGGCGCGGGCGTTGGCAGCCGCACCGGTCAGGTGGTCGCCCCCGGAGTGCACCTGCCGGCCACCGACGGCAGCGGGCACGGCGACAAAGCGAGTCCCGAGCCGTCCAGCAGGGCTGCCGGCGAAGTGGAACTCGACTACGTCGGATCCCTCGACAACGCGGCCAAACTCATCGCGGCGCTGCACAGGGGAGAGAAGCGGCTCGTCTTCTGCGACTCGCGCCGCCAGGTCGAGGAGTTGGGCGCGGCGCTCCGCGCGCGCGAGGTGACTGTCTTCCTGTCCCACGCTTCGCTCTCCGTCGATGAACGTACCCGTTCCGAGCAGGCGTTCGCCGAGGCACGCGACTGCGTCATCGTCTCCACGTCAACCCTCGAACTCGGCATCGACGTCGGTGATCTCGACCGCGTCATCCAGATCGACTCACCGGCCTCCGTTGCCTCGTTCCTACAGCGCATCGGCCGCACTGGCCGACGTCCTGGGACTGTGCGGAACTGTCTGTTCCTCACCACCCGCAAGGACACACTGCTGCAGGCGGCGGGCATGTTGCTGCTGTGGTCGCGGGGCTGGGTGGAACCGGTCGTCCCCCCGCCGGAGCCGCGTCACCTGGTGGCCCAGCAGTTGCTTGCCGTCACCCTGCAACAGCACAAGCTCGGCGACCGGTTGTGGGACCGGCAGTGGAACGGCCTCGCCCCCTTCGACAAGTCGGCTGCCCCCATCCTGCGCTTCCTCGCCGAGGAGGGCTTCCTCGACAGTGACGGTGGGATGCTGTTTGTCGGTCCCGAGGCGGAACGCCGCTTCGGCAAGCGGCACTTCATCGAACTCACCGCCTCCTTTACCGCACCTCCGCAGTTCACCGTCCTGTCCGGACGCACGGAGATCGGCCGCACAGATCCGAGCGTGCTCACGGAGGAACGCCCCGGCCCCAGGCGGTTGCTGCTCGGTGGACGCAGTTGGCAGGTCACGTACATCGACTGGCTGCGCAAACGCGTCTTCGTCGAGCCGGCCGACGGCGGCGGAATCGCCAAGTGGATGAACGGCGGCGTCGCCGGACTGTCGTACGCGCTGACGCGTGCCATGCGCGAGGTGCTGCTGGGCGCGACCCCGCCGGTCTCCCTCACCCGGCGTGCGGAGGCATGCCTGGCCGAACAGCGCGAAACTGATGCACCTGACACCGTCCACCCGGGCGGCACGTTGATCACGCGCGTTGGCTCCGATGTCCGTTGGTGGACCTGGGCCGGCTACCGCGCCAACGCCACCCTGGCGGCCACCCTCCAGTCGGTCACCGACCCCCTGCAACGGCCCACCGACAGCTGGCTGCGCCTGCGCGAGAACCTCACCCCGGCCGCCTGGCGTGTGGCCTGTGAGGACGTCGGCGAGAACCTCGTCCTACCCGACGTGGACCGCCGGGCCGTACGCGGGCTGAAGTTCTCCGCCGCTCTCCCGGAACGCCTCGCCGTGGCCACGGTGGCGGCCCGCTTGGCCGACTTCGAGAGCGCCCGCTTGGTGCTCAGTGAGTCGACGCGCTTTCAGTACGACGGCTGAACCAAAAAAGCCGCCAAGACCGCCTCAGACGGACGCCAGGTGTTACGCCCGCCCAACTGCTCCGTCACTTTAGGGACCCGAAGCCCGGATACGTCTTTGTTCTACACGTCACGTGACCAGCGTAGGCGTATCACGTGATGGGCGAAGCTCACACGGATCATGATGGGCGGCCCGGTGAATCTGCGCTGTTTGCCGACGCGTGCTTCACCCTTGGCCTTCGGCGGTGCGCTGCAGATGCCGTTCCCCGCGATCGGTGGTGGCTCTTCTCGGCAGTTCGAGAAGAGCCACCGGCGTATCAGGTCGGGAGCTTGCCGCGTCACTGCAGTTGTTGCCGGCGCCGTCGGAGTGCGACGACTTGAACCAGCGCGCTCCGGCGCCCGTGAGCTCGGGGGCCGTGGGGGTACGGGTGTGGGTCATTTGGCGATCTCTCGCGTGGGTTGTTGCAGGAACGCGGGTGTGTCCTCCGGTGCCAGCGCTGACGCCGTGAGGGCGTTGAACTTCCGGGTGGACCGTCCGACCTCGCGTGGCTTGTCGGACAGCGACGTGGCGTTCGGGTCGCCGACCTCACTGGTACGCCGCATGACGGCATAGCGGTCCGCGACAGCTAGCTCCCACAAGGGGCGGCCCTGTTTGTCGGGCGCGCTGCGTTTTCGACGTTCGTGCAGGGCGTGCGCTGAGGGCGTCACGAAGGCGCTCTCCTCGTACTGTTTCCGCATCACATCCGGGTCGCCGACGACGTACCGCGGGGCCGGCCCATGCAGCACGGCCCTCAGTCGCAGTGGCTGCTCGTCTCTCGTCAGGGCTTCCTTGCGCCGGAGGCGCACGAGGACGTTGCGGTCGATGAACTCGCTTGTGGTTTCCTCGATCGGCATTGCGAGTTCGTACAGCGCTCGGGCGTACGCCTCTGTCTGCAGCAGCCCGAGGGCGAGCGCCGGGTGGAAGGCCCATGTCTCGCGGGACGCGGTCTCGATGCCGACGAAGTGGGGCACGCCCGATGGCATGGTGGACGAAGGGCGTCAGGGCCGCGGCCTGATTGGTGTCGTAGTCCGCCAGTACGGTGTGCGCGGTGAGACGCGGGCGGTCGGCCTCTGGAACCCACGATGAGCCAGCCGGCCGGGCAGCCGCGTCGGGCGCCCTGATGCGGCCTCCTGGAAGGCGGGCTTGTACGCCAGAGCTCCCCACGTGTCGATGAACAGCTGCTGCCAACGTCGCAGCCCGCACTCCCAGTCGTGTTCCGTTTCAAGGGCCGCGCAGCCCAAAGGGGTTGGCTACGTGCTTCCGGAGATGCGGGAGACGACGACGATCTTTGCTCGTGCTTGGGGTGCGCAATACCTTCCGCTGAACCCCTCTCCATAGTGTCTTGGGGTTGGCATGTGCACAGAGTGAAGTACGGGGGCTGGGTGGCGTGTCGGATCTGAAGAAGGAAGCCGCGTCGATGCACAAGGCGGCTTCGGGGCTGCGCAAGGTGGGGCATCACACGGCGAAGCCGTTGCAGGAGTTCAAGGCGGAGTCGCACGACTTGTCGGCGCTGGGCGCGCTGGGCGACCTGCTCTCCGCCACGAACGAGATACGTGAGGGCATGACCACCCTGGCCAAACTGACCAAGCAGCTGGACGAGGAGTGGGAGGCGGAGGCGAAGCTGCTGGGTGAGGTCTCCGACGCCTTCGACCTCCTCGACGTGCTGATCGCGGCCGCGGCGCAGGCGAAGAAGGGCTGAGCGGCTCAGCGATGGTCGACCTCAACCCGCTGCACTACGTCAACAAGTTCAACCACATGTTCGGCGACTCCCTCGCCAGCGGTCTGGAGTTTTTGGGCATCACCGACCCGGCCGTGGACCCGGACGGGGTGCGGGAGATCGCCAAGAAGTGGCGGCATCTGGCCACCGGTCTGGACGATGCGGCGGAGGCCGCTCGGAAGTCGCTGGCGGATGTGGAGTGGGAGGGCAAGGCCGCCAAGGCGTTCACCAAGCGGTCGAAGGCGGCCCGCAAGCAGGCCACGGAGATGGCGCACTCCCTGCGCGAGGGCGCGAAGGCGCTGGACGACTTCGCCGAGAAGGCGCACGAACTCCTCTCCGAGATCGGCGTGATGCTGGCGGAGATCGCCGAGTTCGAGATCGCGGGTCTGGCGCTGGATGTACTGACGCTGGGGGCATCGTCGGTGGCCTCCACGCTGATGGCGGGCGAGCGCGCGCTGAAGGTGGTCGCGCTGATCGGCCGGATCGAGCGGGAGGGCTCCGCACTCGCCTCCGTGATCCGCGAGGTGATGGAGGTCATCCGGGGTGTGGAGCGGGCGCTGAAGGCGCTGAAGGAGGTCCGGGGCGTCTCCGCGGTGGCCAAGATGGCCAAGGAGGGCATGAAGTTCTCCGCGTTCGAGACGCTGCTGACGGATCCGTCCGCGTTCAAGGATCCGGAGAAGCTGGCCGGCCTGCTGGCCGAGGGCGCGGTGATGGGTGTCGGTTTCGGCGTGCTGGGCAAGGCTCTCGGCAAGGGGCTGAAGGCGCTCAAGCCGGCCGAACTGTCCAAGCTGAGCAAGCTCTTCAAGCTGAACTGCGCCACTTTCGAGCGGCTGAAGCTGAACCCGGGCTTCAACAAGCTGCCCGCCTCGATCCGCAACATGGTCAAGAAGTTCGTCGGGGACCCGATCGACGTGGCCACCGGCGACATGGCCCTGCCCCGCGTCGACGTCGAACTCCCGGGCGTACTCCCGCTGATCCTCGAGCGTACGCACATCTCCTCGTACCGCTTCGGCGGCTGGTTCGGCCCGTCCTGGGCGTCCACCCTCGACCAGCGCGTGCAGGCCGACGACGAGGGCTTCGTGTTCGCAGCAGCGGATGGCTCCCGTCTGTGCTTCCCGATCCCGGACCCGGAATCCGACGAATCGGTTCGCCCGGAGACCGCCGGCTCACGCCTGACGTTGTCGTGGGACAAGGAGACCGACGGCGCCGTCCGCATCACCGACCCGGACACAGGGCTGACCCACGTCTTTCACTCCCCGATCGCGGCGGCCGACGACACGGCGGTCGACCTGCCCCTGCAGCACATCCAGGACCGCAACGGCAACCGCATCACCATCGTCTATGCCGAGGGTGACATCCCGGCCACGGTTGTCCACTCGGGCGGCTACCGCATCGCGCTCGACCGCCACCCGGTCCTGTCCCGCATCACCGGCCTGCGCCTGCTGGATCCCGCCGCCCCGGACGCCCCCGGCACCACCCTGCTCACCTTCACCTACGACGAGCAGGGCCACCTGACCGAGGAGACCAACTCGTCCGGCCTGCCGATGCGTTACAGCTGCGACGGCGAGGGCCGCATCACCTCGTGGACCGACCGCAATGGCACCACGTACTGGTACAGGTACGACGAGCAGGGCCGTGTGGTGGCGACCGGTGGCACCGGAGACGCCCTGGCTTCCACCCTCACGTACGACGATGCCACCCGCACCACTCGGGTGACCGATTCCCTCGGCCACACTCGGGTCTACGAACACAGCGAGGCGCTCCGCCTGATCCGCGAGACCGATCCGCTCGGCCACGTCACGACGCAGGACTGGGACGAAAGCCTGCAACTGGCCGCGTCAACCGACCCGTTGGGCTATGTGACGCGGTACGTCTACGACGAGGGCAGCCGCATCACGCAGGTGACACGGTCCGACGGCGCCGTCATCTCCTCCGCGTACAACGCGCTGGGTCTGCCGACACTGGTCACGGAGGCGGACGGTTCGCGCTGGGCTCACGAATACGACGAGTCAGGCAACCCCGTGGCCATCACTGATCCCGCCGGCCGCACCACCCTCTTCACGTACGACAGAAACGGCGGCCTCGCATGTATAACCGACGCCCTCGGCCACAACACCCGGATCCGCAACGACAAAGCGGGCCTGCCCATTGAGGTGACCGATCCGTTGGGCGCGGTGAACACCTGCATGCGCGACGTGTTCGGGCGGCCCATTGCCCTGACGGACCCATTCGGAATCCAGACGCGCCTGGAATGGACCGTCGAGGGAAAGATAGCCCGCCGTATCGCTGCCGACGGTTCGGAGGAGACGTGGCTCTACGACGGTGAGGGCAACTGCACACACCACACCGATGCGAACGGCGGCGTCTCCCGCTTCGAGTACACGTACTTCGACATCGTGTCGGCCCGCACAGGACCGGACGGTGCGCGCTACGAGTTCACCTACGACACCGAACTCCGCCTTGTCCAGGTGTTCAACCCTCAGGGCCTGACGTGGAACTACGAGTTCGATGCGGCAGGCCGACTGCTGACGGAGTCCGACTTCGATGGACGCGTGCAGCGGTATCTCCACGACGCGGCAGGGCGACTCGCCGAGCGCATCACGCCGCTCGGTGAGGTGATCCGTTTCGAGCGCGATGCCTCGGGCCAGGTACTGCGCAAGGACGCCGCGGGACGGATCACCGACTTCGCCTATGACCTGGCAGGTCGGCTCACACACGCCGTCGGGCCGGATGCCGTTTTGGAGATCCTTTACGACGCGACAGGCCAGGTGCTCTCCGAAACCCTCAACGGCCGCGAACTCTCCTACACGTACGACGCACTTGGGCGCCGCGCGGGCCGCACCACCCCGTCCGGTGCCGTGAGCAAGTGGACGTACGACGCGGCCGGGAGCCGTACCGAGCTGTGGACAGCCGGGCGGAACCTGAGCTTTGAGTACGACGCGATGGGCAGCGAGACCGCCCGCCGCGTCGGCGATCACCTCACCCTCACCCATGCGTTCGACCGACTCGGCCGTCTGGGAAGCCAGGCTGTCGCAGGCCCGGAAGGACATCGGATCCAGGAGCGTACCTACCGATACCGTGCGGACGGCTACCTGACTGGCGTCGAACAACGGCTGGGCGCGGCACGGGGTTTCGAGCTCGACATGGTCGGCCGTGTCACAGGTGTCCAAGGCGAGGACTGGCGCGAGGCTTACGCATACGACGCAGCGGGCAACCAGGTGGATGCCTCTTGGCCGATGGCACACCCCGGCCCGGAGGCGCAGGGGCGGCGCGAGTACGCAGGTACGAGAATCCTGCGGGCAGGCAGTGTCCGCTACGAGCACGACAGCGCCGGACGCGTCGTGCTGCGTCAGAAGACCCGGCTGTCACGCAAGCCTGATACATGGCGCTACACCTGGGACGCCGAGGACCGTCTTGCTTCGGTCGTCACACCGGACGGCACGCACTGGCGATACACATACGACCCCCTCGGCCGACGCATCACCAAGGAACGGGTCGACGACGGGAAGACGGTCGCCGAGCGCGTCGACTTCACCTGGGACGGCACGACCCTCTGCGAACAGAGCACCACTGCTCAAGAGCTACCGAGCCCGGTCACCCTCACCTGGGATCACCAGGGTCTGCACCCCATTGCCCAGACTGAGCGCATCCTCGCCGCAGACGCGCCCCAGGGCGAGATCGATTCCCGGTTCTTCGCCATCGTCACCGACCTCGTCGGTACCCCGACCGAACTGCTCGACGAGGACGGAAGCGTCACCTGGCGCACACGGACCACTCTGTGGGGGATCACCGCCTGGGAAGCGAACAGCTCGGCGTACACCCCGCTGCGGTTCCCGGGCCAGTACTACGACCCTGAAACCGGCCTCCACTACAACTACTTCCGTCACTACGATCCCGAGACCGGCCACTACACCTCGCTCGACCCTCTCGGCCTTTCCCCAGCACCGAACCCCACCATCTACGTTCACAACCCCCACACCTGGACCGACTACCTCGGACTGGCTCCCGCTTGCAAGTTCTGGAATCTCATCGAGTACCGAGGGCAGCGCGTGTACCAGCGCGACGATCTTGTACTGAACAATCCCGAAGCGATACAGGTCCGCGACAGATACGGGCGATCCAACCTCAAGCGCATGCAGCAGGGGCTCGCTCCCCTCGGTCCTGACGGTCGGCCCATGAATGTGCACCATATGCTTCAGACTGCAGATGGTCCGATGGCGGAAGTGACCCATAGTATGCACTTCGGCAACTACCATCAATTGCACTGGAAGTCGGGAACGGATATTCCGTCCGGGATAAATCGAGAAGAGTTCGACCTCTGGCGCAAGCAGTACTGGAAAGATCGGGCGAAGGGTTACCTGGAGGGTCTTGATGGGAATTAGGGAAGCGGAACAGTTTGTGCAGCTCGTACGTGAGAACCCGGACGAGTCAATTTTCGCCGGCGGATGCTCGGAAGCCGAAATCGGGCAAGCCGAGCGGGAGCTGGGTGTAACCTTCCCCAAGTCATACAAGTTCTTCCTGCGTGAGCTGGGGGATTGCGATGTGGCCGGGGAGGAGATCTATGGCATTGTCATCCGCGACGGTCAGATGCTGGGGGCAGTCACGGAGACCCTCGACCTCAGAGACTCTGCAGGAATGCCTCCCCATCTAGTCGCATTCCGCCCGGACGGAATGGGTGGATACTTCACCTTCGATACCAGCAAGATGAGCCCGGAAGGCGAAGCTCCGGTCTTTGCGTGGGGTGCCGGAACGCATAGTGCAACGGAATTCGAATACATCGGTTCAGACTTCGGGACCGTCGTCCTCCGCCTGGCTCAGCGTGGACTGGGAGGCTGAACTCCGTCGATTCGGGATGCCCTGACCCGCTGGCTGGAACATACCGCCGAGTGACGCGGATGCGGGCTGTGCGTCCACGAAAGTGATCCGATGCCCTGGCTCTACGATTCCGTGTCGGGCGAATCGTCGTCCTCCGGGGTGAGTTCCCAAACCTATCGCCCAGACCGAACGCATCAATGCGGCCGATGCACCTGAGCAGGAGATCGACTCCCGCTTCTTCGCGATCGTCACGGACCTCGTGGGTTCTCCCCGCGAACTCGTCGACGAACAAGGGGACATCGCCTGGCGCGCCCGCAGCACTCTCTGGGGCGCCACCACCTGGACCAGCGATGCCACCACCTACACTCCCCTCCGCTTCCCCGGGCAGTACAACGATCCCGAAACCGGCCTCCACTACAACTACTTCCGCCACTACGACCCCGAAACCGCCCGCTACCTCACCCCTGACCCTCTTGGTCTCACCCCCGCCCCCAACCCCAACACCTACGTCCACAACCCGTGCACCAGGAGCGATCCACTCGGTCTCGAAGAGTGTGGCGAGGACCTGATCTCGGTCTACCGCAAACAGACCGACCACCCACTGAGTCAGCGGATTCGCATCGGTGAGAACGGCGAGGTGACGATCACCGGTAAAGGCAAGCTCTATCTGAACATGAGCGGCGATATCAAGCACACGTTGGAATACCGGGGCGACGGCGGCCAGATCGTCTCCTTCAAGATCTCCGACGACTACCTGGTCAAGGTCCGTGAATCTGCTCTGCCGCAGAACAAGGATGATCATCTTGACGGTGACGCCTTC
>Ga0307512_10006314_pt1 | contig 12030 bp, 23 predicted proteins | sample 14_EM_MG_FD_200267 | JGI IMG/M metagenome (GOLD analysis project Ga0307512, IMG submission 200267) | Populus trichocarpa ectomycorrhiza microbial communities from riparian zone in the Pacific Northwest, United States - 14_EM | ecosystem: Host-associated > Plants > Roots > Unclassified | place... | reverse complement strand
CGAGTGAGACATCTCAACATATATTCTGAGACGATCGATGAAACTTTCAATCGACTCAAGAATCTCGGCGAGTGCGTCGAAACTCGTGATTACGCCATTGGCCGCCTGATTGACCTGGACGTCAGAAGGATATCTACGTATGAACTTAGGAATGATACCCACGCTCAGTACGATACCAAGAGTAGAATGTATCGCTTTCGCATGTGGGAGTAATTTCTGTAAAACAAAACGTCAGAAATGTAAGACAAGCCTTCACCTTTTGGCTTACCAGGCCGACGTCGTCTGCGAGGGATGCAACGACAGAAATCGGGTTTAAAACTGCTACAGTAGCCCTGATAGACCTGAGGATTCTGTCACGCTGTTGAACATCATTGAAGGCCTGCGTTCTGGCTTGTAACAAGGTGGTAATGTCATCGATGGAGTTGCAAAGCTGTAGTTCTTGGATAGCGAGTGAATCTTTCCGGCCGGGCAATATGACGCCGGCCTGTTTCTCGTACTCCTGTAAGGCAGACTCTAGAAGCGCTTGGAAACGATCCGATGCTGGCTGATGAGTCATATCACGAGTAGGAAAAAGACGGGGTGTATGGGAGGAGGATTGGTTCTCGACAGTGACAGAATAATGGCGAGACAGGGAGCGTGTTGGGTAGGGTTGGGGGGCAAGCGGTCAGGGCACTGCCGCAACGATATATTCCATATATTCGCACGCAGACACGAGGTGATTGAGTTTGATTGATGGGTTGAACTTGAAGTAGATGGGCGCAAGTCGGGGCCGAACGCCGAAAGGTTTTGTCCAGTACGAGGAGATGACCGAACATTCGAACATTCTTAATAGCTCGGAAGGGTGGGACGTCGGTCTTCCCAAGGGCAAAAAAAAAATACAAATACGAGTGCAGTACAGTAATGAGAGGTGGCGGGAAGGAGAACACAGTAGAATATTATCCCGACGTTTCTTGACTTGCTTAGAGAGATTGACCAGAGGGCCGGAGGGAAAGGAATAAATCATTTCAATTAGGAGGTAAAAGGAATGACCTTAGAGGTCTACTGCAAACTACATAACCAAACAGGTGCCTAAGAAAAATACGAAGTACGGCAAGTCAGCACAGTAACGTCGATACCGAGCGAGAGAGCCACCCATCTGAACCGATGTTTGGTTATGTTTGATCAAGTTTGCTCCCGATTTTTGCGAACGAAGAGGTTTGGTGTTAGGGTTAGGCAAGATAAGGAAACAACGCCACACCCCATTTCTTCGGCCAACGCCACGTGGATCGCCCAAGTACCATCGGCCGACGCCACTAGTGCGCGCGCCCTCGAAAACCCCGTCGTACCACGTGACCTCAGCAGTAGCAGCCCAACTTTCCCTCTCATCGCCTTTTGCGTGCTCTCCATCCGGCCTGACTGCTTGACCATAACCCGAGCCGCCGCGCCGTCCTTCGTCCTGCCAGCCTCGCACTCCTCTCTCTCTATCTTATCTCCTCTTCCCTATCGCAGCCGACACTACAGCATCACCGGCTTCTATAGGTCAAAGCGAGGGGAAGACCCAACCCAGGCCCTCCGATCCCTCAATACCGAGGTTACCCAGGGCGATTTTCTTCTGTATGGATCGTCCGTTATCTTCTGACCTCATTTCGGGGACCACAGAGCAGAGACGGATCAGGGTTGCGTTGAAAGTGATCGAGACGGATCCCGACCTGCTCCAGCGCAAATTCTATCACGCGCTTTGTGTCGTCGGCTCGGCCGTTATCCAATGCGTGGAATTTGTACACCTCGCGGATGGGTGGACCAGCGACGGAGATGCGGACGTCTGCTTCCTCGCAAAGTGCGTAGTCGCCGTCGCCATCAGTTGACTCGGGGGACCACGGAATAGAGATCGTTGGTCCGGCATCGTTCAACGCCGGCTGAATTAGTCACAATCCGACTTTTCCAAATACCGTGGACAACGCGACAGCGCCAAGCTCCGGAACCTGGTCCAGCTTGCCCGCGAGCTGAATTCCGCACATCCCGACTACGACGACCCTATGGCGCGGGAGATATTCTACAACACCTTGAGCGCCGCGCGCCAACTGCGGGTCAAAAACGCGTCGGTACAGCTCGGGCGCGAGTTTCGCGAGCTCTGGAATTGGCTCGTGGGCTCGGTGCAGGACATCATACGCCGGGATCCGGTCGTGAGATCGAACGCGATACGCATCCTTTGTCCCATCCGCGCGCTTTACATTTCTTTGCACGAGGGCACCGAATCGAGATGTTTTGCGTTTTCGTGGCCATCTGTAGGCGACGATGTCGATGCCTGAGCTGAGACGCAACATGGAGCGCGCATCAGGCGCGTCCGTTCAGATCGTGGAGGTGAGTTCATTAGGGCAAAATATGTCAAATTCCTTAAAGGACGGGGTATAGACCATCGCCACACTACACACAAGATGCCACAGCACAATGGAGTAGCGGAATCACTCAACCGCCGTCTCCTCGACCCTGTCTGCGTCATCCTCCACCCCAACCGTCTTCCAGAAGCACTCTGGGGCGAGGCCATCCAATTCGCCATGTGGCTCGACAACTGGACCTCCATCCGAATCCTAGGTGACACTATGCCGTATGAACGCCTCCACCGCGAGAAGCCTAACCTTGCAGGGTTGCCCAAGTGGGGCCAGTGAGTTTGGGTGCACATGGCAGTAGCACTGGCACCAAGCATGATGAATCGAGGGCCGGTGGGTTGGCTTCGACAGCGCGGGTACACATATCACCGCATTTACTGGCCTTGCAAAAACTCAGTCTCAGTCAGGTGAATTCGCACACGTGTGAAAGAGAAGGTGTTCATAATTGATGGTATCTCACCGTGACTCCGACGGCGTATTAGATATGGTATTTTATCTACCTGGCCGTTTTGCACGATCCTGTACTTCCCGACTCTGACAAGGGTGACGTGCAGAGAGGCACGAAATCCTAGCCACAATAACTGCGTAATTACTCATGCATCCAACCAATTAACCTTTGATCAGTGTATTATCCAAATCCACTCTACATGGTCAGCGTGTTGAAGCCCCTCGTCAACCCGTCCATCACATCGCGGACTTGTCTAAACATCCTTATCTCACAGGACCCGCCCTCAACATGCTGACACAACCCACTCAGCGTTACAAACTCGGTCTGGCAATCCGTCTTTGGGCACCGGTATATTTTGTCCTCGTGGCGCGGGCTTTGCAAGAGTTGGTTGAGCCGCGCGAGTGTGGTGAACGTTGAGTGACACAAGAAGCACTCATACGCGATCCCGTTGAACGAGAGCTCCGTCGCCCACATAACCGCAGGCCCGGGCGGCTCTGAGCGGCCCAGCGGCCCAGTAAGCAAGCGGGCGGGGTTCGTGATGTAGTTGTTTGTGTCGGCGCGGACGATGATGCGGTTGAGCCCTTCGCGTGTCATGCGGGACGGACAGGTGCCCGACTCGAAATGGAGTACGAGAGCAGCGTTCGAGACGAAGGCCTTGTTGCACCCGCGGCCGGGGCAACGCACGTTGGCCGTTTGATGCACCTTCGAGTTGAGGTGGTGCCGGAGGTTGGACTCGCTATGGAAGGAACACTTGCAGTCGGTGCAGGACGTTGGCATGTCGCTAACGGGTGCCTGGCGCCCTGCTTGGCCGCTGAATGCCTGAAAACGAGGTACATTTCCGCTCCGAGTCAGCGCGCCACGCGTGGAGATAAATTGGATAGGTTGTGGTGTAGGGGAGAATACGCGACTGACCTTGTGATCGGGGCTCTGTACATAATGCGATTGAAGGCTGGCGTTAGATTTGAAGGTCTACAGTATGCATACAAGCATCAGTCTCAGCAGACGCGTGGTCGGGGAAAGCTGACCTTATCGTGTATGCGGCAATACCAATGATCGGTGTCCATGTGGTGGACCCTTGATTCGTTGGAGGTGAAATGCCGATCGCACTCCCGGCAGAAATGGTGTTTTGGGCTCTGTATGTAGTGCTGCCTTCGGGCGTCGGAACTGTCGAAGTCGAGGTGGCAGCCAGTACAGAGCCAATGGGACCTGGAATCGTCTTTGTGTTGCTCTAAGGCTCGGTCGTTTGGAAATGGTCGTTCACATCGATCACAATATGCCATCGGACGGTGGGGGTCTGAAGCAGAGAAGAGGAGGACTGGGCGTGGGGACTCGATCTCAGGTTGAATTTATGGCTTGGTCATAAATGTGTGCGCAGCAAGCCTCATGGGTCATTTGGGGACGAGTGTGCGAAATGAATGAAAACGTTGTGGGTTATCATGATGGCGTAAAGGACGTGGGTTTGAGGCGAGGTAGACGCGTGGTCGTACTGTGCCTGTATGAGGACAAGTCACAGGTCACGTGCTGCGCAAGAGAAGTTCACGGTTCACGGAGTTCGCGAGTCTTGTATGCGGATGGAACGACGCGTTCGCCATATTTGAGGACCTATGCTCGCTGGGAAACGGCGCGCGTCTGCAATTCCTGCAGCTCGAATATCTCCACAAGATGTTTACCCAAGGACTAATTGAGAGCGCGCTGACGCATCATCATGACGTCTTCCGCAAGGCACGTGTCCCCAGCTCATTCCATACTACAGTAGCAGTCCTTACTTCCCTGTCATATTCACAGCATCCGGAACTCTTACACCTTGCTATAACACCACCTCTCCCTGCTACTTCTCAGAACGCTTTCCGAACGCTCCGCTTTCCCTCTCACGCTCCGCGGGGCTCGTGTCGTCTTTCTCTTACTTCGACAATTTTTCGCCGAACTCGCGACACAAGCTGAAGACTTTCTCACTCTGCCAATCAAACTCGTCAGTGGCGATGCGGAGGCTGGTGAGGTCCGGCCATGGATGAGGGTGCTCGCGATGGAGATCATGCGAGGGTGCGTCTTCCTCTTATCATTATCAATGATCGTACGGCCCTTATAGACTCATGCTACACGCGTGGAGGTTATGCGGGGAGTCGTGTTCATGCGTAGCATCTGGCAATGCTACGGTGCCTTCGAGTTGGCCACCGACGGCGACACCGACATTGCCTCTGGCGCGTGTGTCTTCACACTCTTTGTCGCCATTCTCCATCGCCTCGACACATCACGTCCGTCATTACTCGATGTCTCTGCGCAAATGCAGGGCGTGGGTCTGCCCATGAGCGGCTCGATGCTGTGTTCGCATAGTCACAGTTTTGACAGTGTCGCGGAGATGGTGGCGACAGCAGTAAGTGCGATTGTCTCGAACGTCGTCTGAATGATCGGTACTGAGGCAGACCTGAGCAAAATGCAGAGATGAATGTGCAGTGGTAGGCCTACTTCCCTCTCTTCATCTGGGCCCTCGTCACCCATTCTTTCTCACAGCATCGACCAGCTCGACAAGAAAGACGTGCTGCCCATCCCCGAAGTGTACCTGTATCTCATCGGTGTCCAGTGACTCGTCCCGTTCTGCGACTGCCTGGCAGGGTACGTGATTCCCCTTTAAAACACTCTCGCAGTCCAGAAGCCCCCGTGGGATCGCCTGAGCCCGTGCGCGCACCAGGCCGGCTCGACCCGTCGACGCTACCCGAATCCGAACCCGTCCGTGTGGGCCTGCAGACGGTGCGCGCGATGGTTAGTGCTGTCTGGCCCGCGCTGCTCGCCACTTTCTCCCTCCTTCTCATTCCGATCTCCCATTTGGCGATGTCCTCGGCGTACTGCAGAAATGATGACTTGGACTCTGTATGTAGTGGTAGCTCAGCGCATCATAACTGTCAAAAGTCGAGGTCGCGGTCATCGCAGTGCCAGTGGGCGTAGGAATCCCTTTTGTGTTGCTCGAGGCGACCACAATACGCCATGGGGTGGCCGTTGTTAGCCCATTGATGCACCTCCTCAAGCCATCCATCACGTCGCCACCTGGCTGAACATGATTGTGCCACAGGGCCTACCCTCGACATGCTGACACGACGCGCTGAGCACGACAAACTCGGGTGCGGCAGTCGGACTTTGGCTACTTGAAAATCTTGTCTTTGTGAAGCCCGCAGGTCCTGCAAGGGCAGTTGAACTGTAGGTGTCTGAACTGGAGTTACGTAATATTTACTCGCACACCTCTTCCCATTTCACGAGTGCTGATGATGTGGTTGTTGTGTCAGCGCAGACGATGAGGCGGTCGAGCTTCTCGCGTACTGGCATCACGCGGCACAGGCAGGTCTGATTCGAAGTGGAGCATTAACATGCCGTCCGAGACAAAGGCCTTGTCTCAGCCGCGGTCTTGGCAGGGCGTGGTTGTAGGCTGGTGCTCTGATGAGCCCGGGTGGTGCTACAGGTGGGACCAGCTCTCGAAGCCCTTGTGACTAGGCACGGTGGTCGCTATTATGCTAGCCTACTGTAATCACCAAAGTCACGATAGGAATTTCCTCATGCTCGTCACGATCGTGTTCTTGGAGCTCCTCGAGGCTGGTGAATAGCTGAAGAATATAAATGTGCGATACCATTCAATTGCTGCTCAACGAAGCCGGAGAGGAGAAAAGAAAGGTGTACGCCGTGGTAAGAGCGAGGCGTTACTGACCTCTTGGCACTTCGGACAAGTGTGATAGCGCATCTTTACCTCCCGCAGAGACTCATATCCATCGGTGTGATCTGAGCTCATTAGGTAGTGCAATTGAAGGCCATCTTCGGATTTGAAAACCTACAGTGAGTTGGCAGCGTCATCAGCCTCGAGGGTAGACCGGCGAACTGAACCGATCACCCTATTATGCACTGGGCAGTATAGATGCCTGGCGGCCATGTGTTGGGTCCACGACTTGACGTCATGTAGGGCGAAGGTGAGGTCGCAGTCGTGCCAGGCACTGCAGAGTGGCTGGCTGGCTGTGCTTCGAACTCAGGTGTTTTCGCAAGCTGGATGGACACTGGAAGGCCTTATGGCAGTCGGTACAGTAATTGTGCTTGCTGCGATCATGTTCTTGGAGCTCCTTGTAGCTGTCAAATAGCTGCATGTACAGGTAACACCGCTGCTCAGTGAGGCCGCAGAGCGGGAAGATACATGGCGTGACGGGAAGCAGAGGGAACCGACCTCGTGGCACTCCAAGCAGGCGTTGTGCTCCTCCTCCGCATGCTCCCATAACTCATCCTCGTTGTCGAAATCACACCCGCACGTTATACAGAAGTGATGATGTGGGCTCTGTCTGTAATGCGATTGGATGCCATGTTCAGATTTGAAGGTCTATAGCATATACGCAGTGCACATCAGCCTTGACGGTAGACGGACTAAAACTCAACTGATAACCTTATCGTGGGCTCGACAGTACCAATGCTTGGCGCTCATGTGTTGGATCCTCGACACGTCGGAGATAAAATGCCGATCGCAGTCCCCGCAGAAACAGTGATTCGGGCTCCGCATGTAATGCCACCTCCGCGCATCGGAACTCTCAAAATCGAGGTTGCAGTCATCACAGGGCCAGTGGGCGTTGGAATCCTTCTCGTGTTGCCAGAGGGCTTGATTGTGTGAGAACCATCGCTGACAGCGATCGCAATATGCCATCAGATGGTCGTGGTTCAGAGACTCAAAGTGGAGTGCGTGACTTATCGGATGTGGGTACTCGATCTCCCATTTAGGGTCTCATGAGTCAGCGAGGATGAGTGTGTGACTAACTTACTGTAATGTACACGAGGTGCGCACGTGACCACACTCGTTCAGGACTATCCGAGTCGGGCCAGCACGTCTTGGTGCCCAGTAGCACTGGGACCAAGTTCAACACACGAGGAATCGAGGGTCGATGGGTTGGCTTCGACAGCGCGAGTACACATGCTCACCGCATTTACTGGCCTGGAGAGAATTTGGTCTCAGTCGAGCGCGACATCAAGTTCACGCCGACGGTCCTGCAAATCACCTTCCTCTCACCAGCTAAGGGGGAGCAGGACATCTCCAGCACGCCGGCCAACCAGCCACAAATTCAGCCGGCAAGAGGAAGAATCACTCAGCGCCGTCACCGACACCACCAAAGGCGACTCTGTCTCTCACACTCCCGCACCCACTTAATCCAAGACCCCGACTCCAACAACGTCGCGCCCAACAACACGTTCTGTATCACGAGTGGCCAATGCGTCCAGCACCAGTGATGGCATGACCTCACATGTTAACACCTGCGCGGAGCCACATGGCTCTCCCAGCGGCGCCCAACTTCAGGGAAATCATGGGGAGTCGACTTTTCACTTCAGCTCCGATCATAACCATGCTGATTTCGCCTTCCACGCCGATCTCAATCAAGAGATAGCAGCTGCAGTACAGGAAGCCGGAGGCGACCCGAAGACGCACCATGAAGCGCGATCTCACCTCGACTGGCACTGCTGGAAGGAGGCGATGGATTGCGAAACGGAGACTTGGAGAAGGCTTGGATCTGGACCACGGTCTCACGCCCACCTGATGAGAATTTTTTAGGCAGCAAATGGGTTTTCCGCATCAAACACAACGCAGATGGCCCTGTAGACAAGCACAAGGCCTGTCTCGTCGCAAAAGTCTTCATGCAAGTCCACAGGAGTAGACTATTTCGACGCCCTCCCACCCATGGCGAAGCTGTCCAGCTCCCGCACCATCCTGGAATGCTGCATGCTACGACTGGGACATTGGAAAGTTCACGGACACGGATGTTCGTCAATGCCTCGTCTAACCCTTCGACGACGTTTTATTTACGAATCTCCGGGATATCTTACCTAGCCGGACACTGAGGGACGATCCCGGGTTTGCTTACTTTGACAAGGCGACGTGTACATGCGTGAATCGTAGACTAAGTTACAATACATACTAAATAATTATTGAGATCTGACCAAATTATTCTACCTACTGTACTATCCTACATAGTCAGTGTGTTGAAGCCCCTCGTGAAACCGCCCATCACTTCACGGACTTGTCTGAACATCCGAACACCACAAGATCCACCCTCAACGTGCTGACACAACCCTCTGAGCGTGACAAACTCGATGCCGCAGTCCGACTTTGGGCACCGATAGATCTTGTCCCCGTGGAATGGACTTTTCAAGTGTTGGTTGAGCCGCACAAGCGTGTCGAATGCCCTGTTGCACAAGAAACACTCATATGCATACCCGTTCCACGAGCGGTCGGTCGCCCACGTCATTGTGGGCGCGGGAGGCTCATAGTGGCCCATGGGCCCCGTGAGCAACCGGTTAGGGTTGGTGATGTAGTTGTTCGTGTCGGCGCGTACGACGAGACGGTTGAGCTGCTCGCGGGTCATGTGGGACGGACAGGTGCCTGACTCGAAATGGAGAACGAGAGCACCGTGCGAGACGAAAGATTTGTTGCAGCCGCGGCCAGGGCAGCGCACGTCAGCTGGTCGATGCACCCTTGAGTTGAGGTGGTGGCGGAGGTTGGATTCGCTCTGGAAGGAACGCCTGCAGTCGGTGCACCAAAGGTGCACGTTGCGATCGTGCTCCTGGAGCTCTGCGTAGGTCTCGAATGGCTGTGGGAAAGTGCCAGCAGGTATCAGCGAGATGCGCGTGGAGAAAGAAAAATGGGATAGTTGCGAGGCCGAAAAAGTGTTACTGACCTTCATGCAGCCGACAATACCAGTGATCATCCTCCATGTGTCGCAATCTCGAGCTCTCTGACGCATAAAGAGCATCGCATTCGCTGCAATAATGGTGTTTAGGACTTTGTATATTATGCTGCTGTAGCCCCGTGAAGCTTGGAAAGTCGAGACTGCAGTCGTCGCAGATCCAGTGGTAGTTGGAGTCTTGTTCGTGTTGCCGGAGGGCTTGATTGTCTCGGAACGTTCGGTCACAGCGACCGCAGAACGCCATCAGATGGTGGTGGTACAATGTAAAGAGGGGGAGTATTCATCCCTATCCCGAATCTATGTAGACTCGTCACGGGGTATCGATTTGTCAGCAAGGACCCGTAAAGCTGGCGCAAAAGAGTACAAATGGGTGGGAAAACGAGGGCGCGCTACAGTACATTCGCGTAGCGTGGAATGTAATAGGCTTAGCGCGCGTCATACTACTGTGTCTGTCAGGGGGGCCGATCATGGCCCAGTTGAGATGAACCACATTGTCCCGTTGCTCTGAGGTGCACAGGAAATCATGCAACCAAGGTTATAACTGGCGTAATTGGTTGGCATATACGCATCACTGCGCATTCGCACAAGCGCAGCCCTGGTCAAAAATGCAAAGCGTTGGTCGCATCACGTGATCCGTCAAGAATACTATAGTAGTCTCTCGATTGTCGCATGTGAGACGGGGTCACTCGCGTCCGGTATTTTTGACCGTATTTGATCCATTTGATTTTTGCCACCATCTCGTTCACACCGAGTGCCGTGAGGATAGGGTGCGCGTTTATTCTCGAGCAAGCCAGCCACTACGCTAAGCTATGTCTGGCTATGTTTCATCAGGTTTCTGTGCGAGGGGAGGGAAGAAGACGGTTCTCGGCATTAGCCGACCAGATCCCGTTGCCAGCCAGGACTTAGTGTTAGGGTTAGGTTAGGCAACTCGAACAGGTAAGGAAGAGTTGAGTTGAGTTTCGTGGAATTGGACGGTTTTTGGGTTTCTCTACTTGCACCGGCGGCCCAGACACATCTCCGTCGATGCAGCCTACACGCTTTCCTGGCATGGCATCTTCACAGGACCCACGATTTCCGACAATACACCCATCCTTACCTACGACTCATGCAAAGAACCCCCACAATCCCATACGGAAGGGGCACATTGGACCACAGGCGAACAAATTTGGTGCGGAAGTCCACTCAGATGTGTGGGGCCCCTCTCCTGTGCAGAGTCTGGGGGGCCGCAGATATTATTATCACCGTCACAGACAACTACACGCGCTACACGTGCATAGCCCTCCTCCGCGCCAAAGATGAGGCTCTCAAAGCCTACGAGGACTTTGCTGCCTGGAATGAGAAGCAACATGGTTACATGGGGCGCGTCAAGCACTTCCGTTCCGATCGTGGAGGTCAGTTCACCAGGGCAGAATTTAAAAAAATTCCTTAAAGGACAGGGTGAGCGTCGCCCCACCACACACGATACGTGACAGCACAATGGAGTAGTAGCGGAATCACTCAACCGCCATCTCCTCCTCCTTAAGCGTGTCTGCGCCATCCTCCTCCACCTCCCTCCCCAAACATTCTGGGGCGAGGCCATCCACTTTGCCATGCGACTCAAGAACCGGACCTCCACCCGAATCCTAGGTGACACCCTCCGTATGAACGCCTCTACCGCGAGAAGCCTAACCTCGCAGGACTGCCCGAGTGGTGCGAGCGCGTCTGGGTGCACAGTGGCACTGGCACCGAGTTCGGCGCACGAGGAATTGAGGGCCGATAGGTTGGCTTCGACAGCGCGAGCGCACATGCTCATCGCATTTACTGGCCTTGGAACTCAGTCTCAGTCGAATGCAACATCAAAATGTACGCCGACGGACCTTCAAATCACCTTCCCCTCACTAGATAGGGAGGAGCAGGATACCTCCACCGCGTCGGCCAACCAGCCCAATTCGGCAAGCAAGATCATCCAGCGCCGTCACTAACACCACCAAAGGCGACCCTGCCTCTCACACTCCCACACTTACTTGGTCTAAGATCCTTGGCTCCAACCACATCGCGCCTAACAACACGCTCTGTAACTCGAGCAGCCAATGCGTCCTACAGCAGTGATGGGGAGACCACACATGCTTTCACTTCATGGAGCTACATGGCTCTCCCAGAGGCGCCCAACGTCAGGGGGAGCCTTATGGGGGGTCCACTTTCCACTTCAGCTCCGATAATAACAATGCTCTGACTTCGCTTTCCGCGCCGATCTCGTTCGGGGGATATCAGCTACAGTACACGAAGCCGGAGGTAACCCGAAGACGACCCATGAAAGCGCGACACCACCCCGACTGGCCCCGGAAGGGGCGACGGGTCGCGGAATGGAGGGGGCTGGTACTTGGACCAGAGTCTCACGCCCACCCGACACGAATGTCATAGGCAGCAAATGGTCATTCCGCATCAAACGCATCAAACACAACGCAGATGGCCCTGTAGTCAGGTACACGGCATGTCTTGTCGCAAAAGGCTTCATGCAAGTCCACGGAGTTGATTATTTCGACAC
>Ga0307512_10006313_pt1 | contig 12031 bp, 7 predicted proteins | sample 14_EM_MG_FD_200267 | JGI IMG/M metagenome (GOLD analysis project Ga0307512, IMG submission 200267) | Populus trichocarpa ectomycorrhiza microbial communities from riparian zone in the Pacific Northwest, United States - 14_EM | ecosystem: Host-associated > Plants > Roots > Unclassified | place... | reverse complement strand
GTCCGCGACCACCTGCACCTGCCCGCTCTTGCCGGCCGCCTGCACGGCCTGTCCGGCGGCCGGGCCGTCGTACGACCACACCGTGTAGATGCCCTTGAGGTTCGGGTTGGCCTGGAGCGCGGACTGCCCATTGGACAGCGCCTTGGCCGGGTCGGCGTCGTCGTTGAGGGTCTGCACGATCTTGACCTTGGAGCCCTCGAGCGCCTTGGTGAACCCGGCGATGCGCTGGATGGCGTTGGTCGCGGTGAGCGACCCGGTCAGGATGGCCACCTCGCCGCCGCCGTCGCCGAGCAGCTTCTTCATCGCCTCACCGGCCTGCTGCCCGGCCTCGGTGTTCGGCGTGCCGAGGTAGAGCACCGGCTTCGACGTGCCGGGCAGGGGCGAGTCGATGGCGACCACGTTGATGCCGGCGCCGAGCGCGGCGTCGACCGGGGCCTTGGCCGCCGCCGGGTCGACCGCGGACAGGGTGTATCCGGCGACCTTCTGCGAACGCAGGGTGTCGAGCAGGGACAGCTGGGCGGTGAGGTCGCCACCCGGTGGTCCCTGGAAGTCGGACTTGACGCCGAGTTCCTTGGCGGCGTTGGTCATGCCGGCCTGGCCCTCGCGCCAGTACGCGGACGGGTTGTTGATGACCATCGCGACGTGGACGCCGCTGACGTCCTTGCCGGCGACCTGCTGTTTGATCTGGGCGGCGATCTTGCCGAGATCGGCGTCGTTGAAGGTGATCGAGCCCTGGAGGGCAACCTTGGGCGGAGCGGCGGTGCCGCTCGTGCCGCTGTCGCCACTCTTGCTGCACCCGGCTGCGGTGACGACGACCGCCGCCATCGCCGCAGCGGCAACTGCCCGGATCGACTTGCTGCTCATTCCGACTCCTCCGGAGGACGGTGCAAATGGGTTCGTATATGCGAACGGCATTTACATTTTGCGCTCGCCAGGTGAATATCCACTCATGCACTTACGGATGTCAATGGCGAGTGAACCGCTGCGGGTCGTACTCGTCGGCTGCGGCGCCATCGGGGAACTGGTGGCCCGGCAGGTCTACGGCGCGCTGCCGGAGTGCCGGGTGGTGGCGGTCGTCGATCGGGTCGTCGATCGCGCCGGCGCGGTCGGCGAACTGCTGGGCGTGCCGGGATTCGCCTCCCTCGGCGAGGCGCTCGCCGCCGTGCCGGCCGACGCCGTAGATCTCCGGCTGCCGCCCGACCTGCACGCGGCGGTGCTGATCGAGGCGCTCGACCGCGATCTTCACGTACTCGTCGAGAAGCCGCTGGCCACCTCGGCACAGGACGCCCACGCGATGCTGGACGCGGCCGAGCGGTCCGGTCGGACGGTGGCGGTCGCGGAGAACTACCCCCACCTGCGGGCCGTACGAGCGGCCGCGGACGCGGTCGCCGGCGGGCGGATCGGCGAACTCGTGGCGTTGCGCTCCACCCGGGCGTACCGGCTGGGTGGCGTCTGGGTGCGGGACGGATGGCGGACCGGCGACGGGTCGGCCGCTGGAATCCTGCTCGATCAGGGTACCCACCACACCAGCCTGTTGCGGCGCCTCGGCGGTGAGGTGGCGGCGGTGGCGGCGACCGCGGGCCGGTCGGCGGACACCGTCCTGGTGACACTGCGGTTCGCCACCGGTGTCGCGGCGCACTCGCTCTACACCTGGGACACCCCGGCGGTCGCCGCGGAGACCGAGGCCACCGTGTTCGGCACCGAAGGGCGGATCGAGATCCGCGTCGACTACGACGGGTCCGGCGGCGACGCGACGCTGGGGACCGGGGAGTCACTCGCCGAGGGCGAGAACTACTACGACAGCCACCGCTCGATGGTTTCCGACTTCGTCGCGGCAGTCCGGGACAAGCGGCCGCCGGTGGTCGGCGTCGCCGACGCGCTCGCCGACCTCGAGGTCGTGCTGGCCGCCGTCGAATCGTTGCGCTCGGGTGGCCGGGAGATCGGGGTGGGTCGGTGACCGAACTGCCGAGCCGGCGGATCCTGGCCGGGCGCGATCGTGCCGGGGCCCGGGCCAACTACCGGGCCATGGGGCTGTCCGACGAGGACCTTCGCCGGCCGATCATCGGCATCGCGAACACCTGGACCGGCACCATGCCGTGCAACGCCGGGCTGCGGGACCTCGCCGCGGCGGTCGCCGCCGGCGTCCGGGCCGCCGGCGGCACCCCGCTGGAGTTCAACACGATCGCGGTCAGCGACAGCATCACCATGGGTACGCCGGGGATGCGCGCGTCCCTGGTCAGCCGGGAGGTCATCGCCGACTCGATCGAGCTGATGGGCCGTGCCCACGCGTTCGACGCGTACGTCTGCCTGGTCGGCTGTGACAAGACCGCGCCCGCCGCGGCGCTCGCGATGGCCCGCCTGGATCGGCCCGCGATGATCTTGCATGGCGGCGCGATGGCGCCCGGCGTCTGGCGCGGGCGGCGGGTCACCTCCGCGGACGTGTACGAGGCGATGGGCGCGGTCTCGGCCGGTCTGCTGACCGACGACGACCTGCGCGACCTGGAGGGTGCGGCCTGCCCGGGGATCGGCGCGTGCGGCGGGCAGTTCACCGCCAACACGATGGCCACCGTGCTCGACGTCATGGGGTTGTCGCCGGCCGGCTTCAACTCCATCCCGGCGGCCGATCCGGCGAAGGGACCAGCCGCCGAGCGGGCCGGCCGGGCGGTGCTGCGCCTGCTCGACGACGGACTCACCACACGAGCGTTGCTGACCCGCGCCGCGTTCGAGAACGCGGTCGCCGCGGTGGCCGCTTCCGGCGGTTCCACCAACGCCGTGCTGCACCTGCTCGCGCTGGCCGCCGAGGCCGATATACCGCTCGACCTCGACGACATCGACGCGATCAGCCGCCGCACCCCGCTGCTGGCCGACCTGCAACCCGGCGGCCGGTTCCTGGCCACCGACCTGTACGCCCTCGGCGGGATCCCGGTGCTGTTGCGCCGGATGCTGGACGCCGGCCTGATCGACGGCGAGATCCCCACCGTGGACGGCATGGACCTGGCGGCCGTCCTGGGCGGATGGGACGCGTCCGACACGACGATCATCCGGCCGCTGGCCGACGCGTTACAGCCGGAAGGCGGACTGGTGGTGTTGCGCGGCAACCTCGCGCCCGACGGCGCGGTGGTCAAGGTGACCGCGACGACGCCACGCCGGCACACGGGCCCGGCCCGTGTGTTCGACGGCGAGGACACCGCGTACGAGGCGGTCACCGGCGGGCGCCTCGCTAAGGGCGATGTGGTGGTCGTCCGCGGCGAGGGCCCGCGCGGCGCTCCGGGGATGCCGGAGATGTTGCAGGTCACCGCCGCGATCATCGGCGCCGGCCTGGGCCAGGACGTGGCACTGGTGACCGACGGCCGGTTCAGCGGCGCCACCCGCGGACTGATGGTCGGCCATGTCTGCCCGGAGGCGGCCGGCGGCGGGCCGCTGGCCGGGATACGCGACGGCGACGTGATCCGGATCGACGTGCCCGCCCGCGTACTGGAAGTGAACGTCGACTTGACCACTCGCACGAACGTCGTGTGTGGACACCGGCCGGAACCCGGGGTGCTGGCCAAGTACGCGGCGGTTGTCCGGCCGGCCTCGCAGGGCGCGACAACCGGAGTGCGGCCGTGAACCGGCGGCCCCATGCGGTGATCACCGACTGCGACCACGGCCACGTCGACCGCGAACTCGCCATCCTGTCGTCCCGGTGCGACGTGACCGTGGCGCAGTGCCGTACTGAGGACGACGTCCTGGCCGTGGCCGCCGATGCGGACGCGGTCATCTGCCAGTACGCGCCGATCACCGACCGCGTCCTGGCCGGCCTGCACCGCTGCCGGGTCGTGGCCCGGTACGGCGTCGGCGTGGACACGATCGACGCGGCCGCCGCCGAACGCCGGGGCATCTGGGTGACCAACGTGCCGGACTACGGGATCGAGGAGGTCGCCGACCACGCGCTGGCGCTGTCCCTGAGCCTGCTGCGCGGCGTGCACCGGCTGTCCCGCCAGGTCCGCGCCGGCGAGTGGGACTACCGGCCTGTCCGCCCGCTGCACCGGATCAGCACGCTGACCGTCGGCGTGCTCGGGTACGGCCGGATCGGCGCCAACTTCGCCGCCAAGGTGCAGGCGCTGGGTGCGCGTGTGCTGGTCGCCGACGTCCGGATGCTCGACCCGGGCGACCTGGCGCCTGGAATACGTCAGCGGCCGCTCGACGAACTGCTGACCAGTGCCCACCTCGTCTCGGTGCACGTCCCCGGCACGCTCGACGGCGGACCCCTGCTCGGCGAGCGCGAACTCGGCATCATGCGGCCGGGCGCATACCTGGTGAACACCGCCCGTGGCTCGCTCGTCGACCAGTCCGCGCTGCTGTCCGCGGTGGAGACCGGCGCGCTGGCCGGTGCGGCCCTCGACGTGCTCGGCACCGAACCACCTACCGACACCCGGCTGCTCGACGACGACCGGATCATCGTCACCCCGCACAGCGCCTGGTACTCCGAGGAGGCGTTCCGCATGTTGAAGGACGAGGTCGCGTACGAGGTCGTGCGGGTACTCGACGGCAACCCGCCGCGCAGCCCGGTAAACGACGTCCGGACGGCGGCCCGCCGTGACTGACGCGATGAACGCACTGGTGTGGCGCGGCACCGCCGTGGCGGTCACCAAGGTGCCGCGCCCCGGCCGCGCTGCCGGGCGCGCGCTGATCGACGTCGCGTACGCCGGGATCTGCGGCACCGACCTGCACATCTGTGACGGTACCCATCCGCGGGCGCGACCCGGCCTGGTGATCGGGCACGAGTTCGCCGGCCGGCTGGCCGAGCCGGTGGACGGTCTCGAGGCCGGTACCCCGGTGACCGTCGAGCCGCTGCTGTGGTGCGGCCGGTGTGCCGCGTGCCGCCATGGCATGCGGCATGTGTGCGATCGCCTCCGGATGGTCGGGATCGACGAGCCGGGCGCGGCGGCCGAGCAGGTGTCGGTGCCGGCCGAGTTGCTGATTCCGCTGCCCGCCGGGTTGGACCTGCGGCACGGGGCGTTCGTCGAACCGCTTGCGGTGGCGGTGCACGCGGTCCGGCGTAGTCGCTTGCGGCTAGGTGAGGTGGTCGCGGTCGTCGGCGCCGGTCCGATCGGGCTCGCAGTGGCAATCTGCGCCCGGTTGGCCGGGGCGTCGGAGGTGCTCGTCGCGGAAACCGCCCCGGCCCGTCGCGACCTGGCCCGACGGCTCGGCTTCACCGTGGTCGACACCGTGGACCTGGCCGCGCGGCGCCAGGCCGGCGAGCCGACCTGCGACGTGCTGCTCGACGCGACCGGTGCGGCGCCGGTCGCGGCCGGCTTCGCCGGCTGGGTGAACCCGGGCGGCCGGATCGTCCTGGTCGGTGTCCACTCCCTGCCGGCGCCGGTCGACCTGCAACGGCTGACGTTCTCCGAGATCGAGGTGATCGGCACCCGGGTCTACCTGCGCGAGGACCTCGAGGTCGCGATTCGGCTGATCGCGACCGGCGCCGCCGATCCGGAACCGCTGCTGACCTGGACCGTGCCGCTGTCCGCCGCGGCCGGGGCGATCGATCTGCTGCGCGACGGGTCGCAGGTGAAGGTGCTGATCGAGGTGGGTCGGTGAAGGCGCTGGTCAAGACCCGGCCCGGGGCCGGCCACCTGGAGATCTGCGAGGTGCCCGAGCCGGTTCCGCAGCCGGGCTGGGCGCTGCTGTCCGTCCGGTACGCCGGAGTCTGCGGCACCGACCTGCACATCCGGGCCGACCGGCACCCGTCGTACCCGCCGGTGGTGCTCGGCCACGAGTTCGTCGCCACGGTCGCCGGGCTCGGCGACGGGGTCACCGATTGGTCGACCGGAGATCGCGTCGTGTGCGAGCCGCACGCTCATCATTGCGGACGGTGCGATCTCTGCCGGCGCGGGCTGATCCGGCTGTGCACCGCGAAACGGGCGCCCGGCTGGGGGATCGACGGCGCGTTCGCCCCGTACGTCTGCGTGCCCGCGCATCTGATGCACCGGGTCCCCGATGCGGTCAGCGACGAATGTGCCGCGGTCTGCGAGCCGTCGGCCGTCGCCGCTCGCGCGGTCAGCCGGGTCACGGTCGGGGGCGGCGACCGGGTTGCGGTGTTCGGGCCGGGGCCGATCGGCATCGTCGCCGCTTTGATCGCGTCTGCCCGCGGCGCCGACCAGGTGACCCTGGTCGGCCGGGAAAGCAGTGCCGACCGGATGCGACTGGCCGCCGGCCTCGGCGTCGAGGTCGCAACCGGGGTCGACGGCGAGGTGGACGTCGTCGTGGACACGACCGGGTCGAGTTCGGTGGCGGCGGCCGGGATCGGGATGCTGCGCCGGGGCGGGCGGTTCGTGACCGTCGGCGTCGGCGACGACACGTTCGCGGTGCCGTGGCGGGAGGCGCTGTTCAAGTCGGCCGACGTGAAGTTCAGCTTCAGCTCCGGGTACGAGGACTGGCGTGCGGTGCTCAGCCTGATGCGCCGCGGTGACCTGCCGGCCGAGCGGCTGACCACGGTGTTCGACCTCACCGACTGGGAGCGGGCGTTCGACGCCGTGGCCGATCGCCGGGTCACCAAGGCGTTGCTGCGGCCGGAGCGCTGATGCGCCGGTACACCGCTGAGCCGGTCACCGAGGTCCGAGCCGAGCACGCGGAAGGACCAGCCTGGGACGCCCGCCGCGACGAGCTGCTGTGGGTCGACCAGTTCGCCGGGCTCGTCCACCGTGGACGCCTCGGGTCGCATGGCGGGCTGCAGGTTGTCCGTACGTATCAGGTTGGCAGTGCGGTCGGCGCGGTCGTCCCGATTGCCGAGGACAAAGGCTGGTTGGTCGCGGCCGGCGCCGGGTTCGCCTACCTCTCCCCGGAAGGCGGCGTGACCGTGCTCACCGAGCCGGAAGCGGCGGTCCGGGAGCGCAACCGGATGAACGACGGCAAGTGCGACCCGCACGGTCGCTTCTACGCCGGCAGCATGGCGTGGTCGAAACAGCCCGGAGCGGGATCGCTCTATCGGTACGCGGCGAACGAGGGGATCACCACCGTGTTGGATGACGTCACCATCTCCAACGGGCTGGCGTGGCCCCGCGCCGGGGACCGCATGTACTACATCGACACCCCGACGCAGCGGGTCGACGTCTTCGACCTCAACGACGCCGGCGAGCCCGTGACCCGGCGGACGGCCTTCACCGTCGACCCGGCACACGGCGCGCCCGACGGCATGAGCATCGACGACGAGGACTGCCTGTGGGTGGCGCTGTGGGGAAGCGGCACGCTGCGCCGATATGCGCCGTCCGGCGAAACCCTTGCGATCGTCGACGTGCCCGGCGCACCCCAGGTGTCGAGCTGCGCCTTCGCCGGAACCACGTTGTACGTCACGACCTCGCAGGAGGATTACCCACCTGCACTTCGTCTGCGGCACCACGGAGCGGGGCAGATCTTCGCCGTCGGCCTCCCGGTGGGCGGCCCGCCTGCCGCGCCCTACCGGGGCTGAGGGTCAGATCGGCAGATCGACCAACCCGGTGCGCACCTCGCGCAGCCGGTCGCCCAGCGCTGTCGCGGCGGCCCGCACATCCGCGCCCAGCTCGCTGATCCGCTCGTGCGGCGCCCGCTGCAACGGCACCGCCAAGCTGATCCCGACTGCCGGCCAGCCCGGCACGCTCACCGCCGAGCCCGCACATCGCACGCCCGGGGTCGACTCCTCGTTGTCGATCGAATAGCCGCGCCGCCGCGTCTGCGCCAGGTCCCGCAGCAGCGCCGGCATGCCGGAGATTGTGTCGGCGGTGATCGGCGCCGGCAACCCGTCCGGATAGATCCCCTTGACGTCCCGGTCGGGCAGCAGAGAGAGCAGGGCCTTGCCGATGCCGGTCGCGTGCGCGCTCACCCGCCGGCCGGTGGCCGTGGTGAGTCGCACCGGCTGGGTCGACTCGAGCCGTTCCACGTACAGCACGTCACCGCGGTCGAGGATACCGAGGTGGCAGGTCTCGTTGTGGCGCCGTACCAGATCACGCAGGATCGGTGCGGCCAGTTGCAGCAGCCCGGTCCGTACCGGATGCGCCGAGCCCACCTCGAACGCGGTCAGCCCCACGCTGTATCGGCTGTTCTCGTCACGGACCACGAACCCGGTCACCTCCAGCGTGCTGAGCAGATTGTGCACGCTCGCCTTGGGCAGCCCGGACGTGCGGTGCAACTCGCCGAACGTCATGGGCGACGGGCTGGCCGCGATCGTACGCAGGAGGGCGAGTGCTCTTTCCACGGTCCGCACAGTTCGCATCTGCGAACTGTATTCGACAGGGTGTTCCGTCGGGCTGCGGGCCGTCGCCGGCCGACCCGACACGTACGCCTCGGGCTCGCGCCAGTGCAATCCGGTCTCGTGAGGGGCGACGCCGACGGGTGGCCAGGCTGCCTCACCTACCATCGACTATCCCGGGTGCTGGGACCGATCCGGTACTGCGGCAACGTGTCCGGGCCGCAGGACGCCGTGCCGAGACCGCGGGCCAGATCCCAGATTCGGCCGCCGTCGACAGAGGCCTGCGGGACTGGGCGTGGCCAATAGTGCTGCTGCCGGGATCCGCAGCGTCATTGGAGGTCGCTAGGCTTCCTGGCCCTCCGCGGTCTCATCGTGATGGAGGATGACACGGTTGCGGCCACCCTTCTTGGCGGTGTAGAGGGCTTTGTCCGCGTTGGCGAGCAGGATCTCGGCGTCTCCGTCTGCCTCGGTGAGATGGGCGACGCCGACGCTGATCGTGATGGGGAGCGGACCGGCGTCGGTGTCCACGGGAGAGGTGGCGATGGCGGCACGGAGCCGTTCGGCGATGGCGAGAGCGCTGTCGCCGACGTCGGGGAGGATGAGCGCGAACTCCTCGCCGCCGTAGCGGCCGAGAATGTCGGTACCACGAATGGCATCGGTGAGGCGGCGGGCGACCGTCCGGATGACCTGGTCGCCGGTGTGATGGCCGTGGGTGTCGTTGACTTTCTTGAAGTGGTCGATGTCGACCATGACAGCGGCCAGCCGCAGGTCGCGGCGGCGGGCGACGGCGAGTTCGCGGTGGGCGAGCAGGAAGAACTGGCGCCGGTTGAATATCCCGGTGAGTTCGTCGGTGGTGGCGAGTTGTTTGACCTGTGCGAACAGCCGCGCGTTGTCGTAGGCGACCATTCCCTGGCCGGTGAGGGCGTCGGCGATGTCAATCTTGGTTTCGGTGTAACCGGCCGGGTGTGCGCTGCCGACCAGGACCAAGCCGACCGACTCGTCGCGGACGTGCAACGGGATAGCCAGCCACGACTCGGGCGACCGCAGCCCGCAGCCGGTGGTGGGATCTGTGAATATCGCCGCGAGTGTGACGCCTGGTCCGGAGCGGATCGGTGTTTGGCTGAGCATCAGCGCGTTGAGGTCGGGGTGGGCGTCGGTGGCGAGGTTGACCTGCGTGGTGGGGTCGGCCAGGTCGGTCAGGATGAGTTTGTCGCCGCTGCGCTGGACCAGCCTGGCGTCGTGGCCGGTCAGGCTCGTCCAGAGCGTCGCGGCGAGTCGGGCCAGCACGTCGGCGGGATCGAGCGTGGCGGTGACCTCGGCGAGCGCGTGGCGGATGGTGTCGGCGACGTCGCGTTGTTGTTCGGCGGCGTGTACGGCGGCCGCGAGCTGCGCGGCGCGGGCGGTTTCCAGGGCGGCGGCGACGTGATTGGTGATCGCGGTGAGGATGCCGACGTCGCTGCTGGTGAACATACCCTTGGCGACGCGGCTGTCCAGGTAGATGACGCCGAGGAGCCGGCCGTCGAGCAGGAGCGGGGCGACCATGATGCTGCGCAGGCCGTACATGACCGCGCTCTGCGAGCCGAGCGCGGCGCCCTCGTCGGTACCGGTGACCACCAGGGGTTCCCGGCTCAGCCGTACTCCTTCGATCAGGGTCGAGCCGTATCCGGTCAGCACGTCGATGTCGGCGCCGTCGGCGTCGCGGCCCAGGTGCGGCAGGAGCCGATCCGGCTGTTCGGATTCCACCGCTGTGGTGTCGGTGAGGAACAGGTAGGCGCGCTCCGCACCCAGGATGCGGATCGCTTCGTCGAGCGCGATCCGGGTGAGTTCGGTCGGGTCGAGCACCCGGGACGCGGCCAGGCTGATCTGTTCGAGTGCCGCCAACCGCTGAGCGTACGGGTTGTACCCACCGATCAGCTCGGTGTGGCTGGCGCCGACGCGGGTTTGACTACGCATGGTGCTGCGGTGGGCGGCGCCGAACGCGCTGTTCTGGCGGGCGCTGAACGCCGCCGGGAACTCTGCCCGAAGCCAGTCTTCCCGGTGCGGCCAGCCGTGCCTGTCGGCCAGCGACCAGGCCGCCCTGACCTGTGTTATCGCCCCGGCGTCCAAACCCTGCGCGGTCAGCGCCCGGGCCCGCAGCCGGGCCGCCTCGTACTCGGCCGAAGGGGTGTCGGCCCGGCGCAGCACCCGGTCGCCGGCGGCCAGCGCGTCCAGTGCGCCGTCGTGGTCGCCGGCGAGGTGGCGCAGGTAGGCCACGGCCACGAGGTGGTGCGCCACCAGGTCGGGGTTGGTGGCCACCTTGCCCAGCTGCGCCACGGCGCGCCTGGCGGCAGTCAGTGCGGCCGCACGCCGGTCGGCCGGGGCGGCCAGGGCCTGCTCGATGCGCCCGTAGGCGAGGGCGACATAGATCGGCCGTTGATGCAGGAGCAGCAGCCGGGGGTTCAGGCTGAGGGCGGCGAAGTCGGCGGCCACCCGGTCGAATGTTTCGCCGAGGTCGCGCTGCTCGATCGCGACCTGTGCGGCCGTCGAGAGCAGACTGACCCGCAGCGTGCCGGCACCGAACGCCGGATCCTGAGCGGCGCGTTGCAGCTGCACGTCAGTCTCCGCCACCCGGCCCCGCTTTGCATCCGAGACGATCCCGATCAGCGAGTACACGTGGTCGGCGAGGTCCGCGGCGGCCAGCCGGCCAAGCCCGGTCTCGTATAATTCCCGCGCCTGGAGGACCTGACCCCGGTTCAGCAGGTCGGCGCAGTTGATCAGCATCGAGATGATGTATTCGGTGAGCGGCAGGTTGCGGTCGTGCTGGGCGAATCGGAGCATCTCGGAGTTCTGGTGTGACCGGCCGACAAGGCTCGGCGCCACGTGAGCGACCCACGTCACGTGGCTGGCCAGGCGCGGATCACCGAGCTGGCCGGCAATGACGTGGCCTCGGGCGAGTGCGCCGCGATAGTTGCGGAAACCCATCATCACGAGCAGGATGTTGGTGAATGCCAGCGCGTTGACATACTGCTTGCACGGCCCGAGCCGGGCCGCCGGATACAGCATCCTCAGCGTGGCCACAACGTTCAGCAACGGACGCATGCCTTGGATCCCGGCGACGGCCAGGCCGTCGTACAGGCGCGCCTCGAGCTCGTACCGGACCGCCTGTTCACCCCGGGCGGTGCCGAAGCCGAGCCTGGTACCGGCGACGAGCAGCCCGGTGAGGAACCTCCCGATCGAGGTCAGCAACAGCAGCAGCGGGTTGCTCGGCATGGCACGACCGAGCTCGCCCAGGCCCTGACGCACGGCGTCCAGCCCCGGCTGGATGTTCCACTGGGTCCCGTACACCTCCGCGATCTGGGCCAGGAGGCGAGCCCGCTGCGGCCCGCCGGTGGTTTCCTCCAGGGCCAGCTCGTATGCCCCGATGGCGTCGGCGAACCGCCCGGCGGCGTGGTAGGCGGTGCCGAGAACCTCGCGGATCTCGCTGACGGAGGGACCGGCGTCGATCCCGGCGGCATACCGGTCGGCCAGCGCTACGGCGGGTTCAAGGAACTCAACCGCGTCGGCCGGCGCATTGTCGACCAGCGCGAGCCGACCCGCGGCGGTGCACACGGTCATCACCCAGGCGGGATCACGGTCGAGCTCGCCCTGCAGATGGTGGCGGGCCAGCGGGTAGAGCTGGGCCGGGTCCGTGAGCAGCGCGTCGCCGGACGCATGCGACCTACTGGTGAGAGTTTCCGCGATACGCTGATGGACGTCGCGGCGCCGGCCGGGGGTGAGACCGTCGAGCAAGGAGCTCCGGAGGCTCTCGTGGGTGAAGACGAAGGCGTCACCGCGAACTTCGAGGAC
>Ga0307512_10006312_pt1 | contig 12035 bp, 12 predicted proteins | sample 14_EM_MG_FD_200267 | JGI IMG/M metagenome (GOLD analysis project Ga0307512, IMG submission 200267) | Populus trichocarpa ectomycorrhiza microbial communities from riparian zone in the Pacific Northwest, United States - 14_EM | ecosystem: Host-associated > Plants > Roots > Unclassified | place... | reverse complement strand
ATCCCGGCGGGCTCGCACCTGGTCGGATTCTCGCTGGGCGCACTGGTCGCCCAGCATGTGGCGCTGAACCACCCGGAGCTGGTGGCCACGCTGACCTCGGTCAGCTCGGTGTGCGAGCGTACGGCCGAGGAGAGGGCGTCCGTGCTCGACCGACTGCGCGCCGCGGAGGCCGACTTCACGGCGAGCGCGGCCGCGTCCCTCAAGCGGTGGTACGACGGCACCGACGTCGCACCCGACCGGGTGGCCCGCACGGAGGCCACGCTGCTCTCCAACGGCGTCGGGTCCTTTCTCAACTGCTACCGCGTGTTCGCCACGGCGGACGCCGACCTCGCACCGGACCTGCCCGCCATCGGCGTACGTGCGTTGGCGGTGACGGGTGAGAACGATCCCGGGTCCACCCCCGAGATGACCCGCCGGCTCGCCGCGGCTCTTTCCGACTGCCGTGCGGTGGTCATCCCTCAGGCGCGTCACATGCTGCCCGTCGAGCACCCCGAGGCCTTCGTCGACTCCCTCACCACCTTCATCGGAGAGTGCGCACATGTCTGACCTCACCACGTTGCAGCACTTCATCGGCGGGACGTGGGTCGAGCCCGCGTCGGGCGAGTACTTCGAGAGCACCAACCCGGCCACGCGCGAGGTCCTTTACCGGGCCGCGCGCGGAAACGCCGCCGACATCGGGAAAGCCGTGGCGGCCGCGCGGAAGGCATTCGAGGACCCGCGCTGGCGCGACCTCAGCCAGACGCGGCGCGGACATCTGCTGCGGCGCCTGGGTGATCTGATCGCCGAGAACGCCGAAGACCTGGCCCGCATGGAGACACAGGACAACGGCAAACTGCTGCGCGAGATGCGGGGCCAGCTGGCGACGTTGCCCGAGTATTACTACTACTACGCCGGGCTGGCCGACAAGATCCACGGCGATTTCATCCCCACCTCCGACCGGCAGGTACTCAACTACACGGCCCGGGAGCCCCTCGGCGTGGTCGGAGCGATCACGCCCTGGAACTCGCCGCTGACGTTGACCAGCAGCAAACTGGCGCCCGCGCTCTGCGCCGGCAACACCGTCGTGATCAAGCCCTCGGAGTACACCTCGGCCACGGTGCTCAAGCTCGCCGAGCTGGCGCTGGAGGCGGGATTCCCGCCGGGCTCGGTGAACGTCGTCACCGGTTTCGGTGCCGAGGCCGGACAGTCCCTGGTCGACCACCGCGACCTCGCGAAGATCTCCTTCACCGGCAGCACCACCACCGGGGCGCGCATCGCCGCCGCGACGGCGAGCCGGTTCATCGGATCCACGCTCGAACTCGGCGGCAAGTCGCCCAACATCGTGTTCGAGGACGCGAACCTCCCGAACGCCGCGATGGGCGTCGTCGCCGGCATCTTCGCCGCCGCCGGACAGACGTGTATCGCCGGCAGCCGGGTGTTCGCGCACAGGACCGTCTACGACGAGTTGCTCGAACGGGTCTCGGAACGCGCCCGGACCATCCGTATCGGCGACCCGATGGACGAGAAGACCGAGCTCGGCCCGCTGGCTTTCGAGGGCCAGCGTGACAAGGTCGCCGGATATGTCGACCTCGGACGCAGCGAAGGCGCCCGGGTGCTGACCGGCGGACGGGCGACCGACGGCGGACTCGGCGGCTACTTCTACGAGCCGACAGTCCTCGTGGACGTCGACAACGGCATGCGGGTCGTACGCGAGGAGATCTTCGGGCCCGTCCTGGCGGTCATGCCGTTCGACTCCGAGGCCGAGGCCGTACGTCTGGCGAACGACACCGACTACGGACTCGCGGCCGGCGTGTGGACGACGAACCTCGCACGGGCCCACCGGATGGCGGGGCGCCTGGACGCCGGGACCGTGTGGGTCAACACCTACCGGGCCATGTCCCCGATGTCACCGCGCCAGGGCTTCAAGTCCAGCGGCGTCGGCGTCGAGCACGGCACGGAGACGATCAAGGAATACACGCGGCTCAAGAGCGTCTGGATCAACACGAGCGAAGAGCCCGTGGCCGACCCGTTCACGATGCGGAGCTGACATGCCACAGGTCGCCATCACCCTCGCCGAGGGCCGCACCCGGGCGCAGATCCGGGAGTTGATGCACGAGGTGCACGCCGCGGTCCTGCGCACTGTGAACACCCGGCCCGAGTACATCCGAGTGGTCGTCCACGAAGTTCCCCGGACGCACTGGGCCACCGGTGACGTCACCCTCACCGAGATGGACGCCGCCACAGCAGAAGCGGAGGAGCAGTCATGAGGTTTTCGTTGTTCGTGCACATGGAGCGCTGGGACGAGGAGGTCAGCCACCGGCAGCTCTTCGAGAACCTCTCCGAGCTGGCCCTGATGGCCGAGGCCGGCGGGTTCGGCACCGTGTGGATCGGCGAGCACCACGCGATGGAGTACACCATCTCCCCCAGCCCGATGCCGCTGCTCGCCCACCTGGCCGCTCGGACCTCGACCATCCGCCTGGGCGCGGGAACCATCATCGCCCCGTTCTGGCACCCGCTCAGGGTCGCCGGCGAGTGCGCGCTGCTCGACGTCATCAGCAACGGCCGGATGGAGGTCGGACTCGCTCGAGGTGCCTACCAGTTCGAGTTCGACCGACTGGCGGACGGACTGCCGGCCGCCGACGGCGGAAAGCACCTGCGTGAGCTCGTACCGGCCGTCCGGGCGCTCTGGCAGGGCGACTACAGCCACGACGGCGAGATCTGGCAGTTCCCGACATCGACCAGCGTGCCAAAACCGGTGCAACAGCCCACACCGCCCATGTGGATCGCCGCTCGCGACCCCGCCTCCCACGACTTCGCGGTGGCGCAGGGCTGCAACGTCATGGTCACCCCACTGATGAAGGGCGACGAGGAAGTTGCTGACCTCAAGCGGAAGTTCGACACCGCCGTGGCGAACCATCCAGAGGTGCCGCGTCCCGACCTGATGGTGCTGCGGCACACGCACATCCACTCGCCCGACGAGCCCGACGGCTGGCGCCCGGCCGCGGAGGCGATCAACCGCTTCTACCGAACCTTCGACGCCTGGTTCGGCAACAAGGCCACCCCGCAGAACGGGTTCCTGCCGCCCAGCCCGGAGTCGAAGTTCGAAAGTCGCCCAGAGTTCCAGCCGGAGGCACTGCACAGGACCGCGATGATCGGCACCCCGGCTGAGGTCATCGAGCGGCTGCACTTCTATGAGGAACTCGGCGTCGACGAGTACAGCTTCTGGATCGACAACAGCATGTCGTACGAAGAGAAGCGCAAGTCCCTGGAGCTGTTCATCAAGGAAGTCATGCCGGCTTTCCAGTGAGTCGAGGCTGTCCGGCGAAGCCGTTGCCAAGGAAGAACCGGATCTCGTTGAACGCGATGTCAGCGATCAGCACCAGCGCCATGCCACTTCATGGGGTTCGCCGAACCCTTCGACTCGACAGTGATGAGCCGGTTCCTCGACCGCCTCGCCGACCACGTCGACCGCAAGATCCACCTCGTGGTGAACCAGCCACTCGGCCCGCCGGTCCCGCATCTCGTACTGCCGACGTGCCCGGTGCCGAGCGAAGGGCCGCAGGTACATCTGCGGCACCGTGTGGTCACGGGTCCCTCCGGCCTGAAGTGGCAGGTCAGCGGGGTGGCGCGACCTCGTTTCGGGGTGCTCGTGGTGGTCGTGGGCGGCAGTCTGTGTTGCAGATCGTCCGGCGGGGTGGTTTTGTCGATGAGTTCACCGTCTTCCGGGTACCGGCGGAAGGCCCGGCCTTCTACCTCGGCTTGCGCATCGGCGACACCGGCCTCGGGCTGGTGGCCAAGGCGAACCCGGGACCACGGCGGCGTCGCGGATCCTGCTCAGCATCGGTGTCGACGACGTCGACCAGACGCTCAGCCGGGTGGAGGGGCTGGGCGCTCGGTCCGCGGCGGCCCCAACGACATGCCGTGGGGACAGCGCGTCGCCCACATCCAGGACCCCGACGGCAACCCGGTGAACCTCACTCAGCCGATCCCGGCCCGGTGACGCTGTTCCGGGGGCGTGTGCTGATCGTGGGCTACCCGCGGTAGAGATCAATTGCCGGTGGCGGCCTCGATGTTCGTCAGGATGAGCAGCGCGCGCAACAGGTGGGTGGCGCGGGCGGGGCCAGTACGGAGTGTGGTGAGGATCCGCCAGACACCTCACGATGCCAACGGGTCAATCAGCGATGGCGAGTTCGGGGGGCGGTGACGATCGTCAGTGGGCAGTTGCTGGCCTTCACCTCCAACGCGATCATCGCCGACGTGGGCGGCGAGTCCGGCGGCGTGTGGCGCTACATGCTGGTGATCGCGACCATCCCGGCCGTGGTGCTGTGGTTCGGCATGCTGGTGATGCACGGCTTTGCTGGCCGACGGCCGCATCGCCTTCGACAACCCGCTGCCCAACGGTGAGCCACAGCTGCGGGAGCTGTTCGCCCGCCTGGGGCGCAAGGGAAAGGTCCTGGTCGTGGTCGACCAGCCGGCCTCCATAGTCACCCTGGCGGTGACCGTCGCCCGCGCTTGTGGATGCGACGTCGGCGCGAGAACATCTGCGAGGCCATCCTCGAAGGACTCGACACCGCAGCCGCAAGGGCAACCACGGCGGCCGCCGCCGATCATCACCGACGACATGCTGCACACCGTGATCCGCCGCCGCGCGAACGGCGAGACCGTCGAGGACATCCAGCCCGAGGGAGAGCACTCCGGCAGGCGGCAGACACTCTGCTGCACCGCCGTTCTCAGTCGGCAAAATGCAGCAGTGCGACGACTCATCCACTGGGCGGGAGGGACGGCGGCGGCGCTCGTTCGCGCCAGTGAGGGCGTTAGTTGGCCGACGGCCCCGGACAAAGGTTGGAACAGCCCCTTTGTCCGGAAAAGAATCCGGGTCCTCGGGCAGCTCAGAGAGCGCCAGGTGCTGCTCTCCCGTGCGACGCATCCTGCAGGAGGGCGGCCGCCTCGGCCGCCTGCGCCGAGACCTGGGCGGCCTCGCGAGCGGCTCGTCCGGACACCCGCCATGCGAGCATGCGCAGAGCGGTGGCTGGGGCCGGGGGGAAAACTCCGAGCTGGCCGAGCATGGTGATGTCGTCCCGTACTGCCTCGTGCTTGACCACCTTGCCGTCACGCAGATCGAGCATGTGTGTTTGCTCGAAGTCGATCTCGCGGTGGGTTGGGGGGATGACTTGGTCGAGCGCACCGTCCCGGAAGCGTACGAACGGGCCGGTGTGCCGCTCCTGCATGCGCAGTCGCACCCAGACCTGGTCATCGTTGCGGGCAATGCCGAGGATGGGGAATCGCAGGTCGCTGAAGGCCGAGCGCATCCATGCAGCCGAGGCCAGAACCCCTGCCGGTCCTGGGATCGCGCAGGCCGGGGGTGAGACAGCCGCTTCGCGGTTGTGGAAGTCCTCGCCCACCATCTCGGCGGCCAGAGTCGGATCGCCCGTTTCAAGCACCCGGAACAGCCCGTGGGCCAGATCCGTGGCATCTATTCCCCTTGCGCACCTTTCGCGACTCCTATCGCGTACCTTTCACGGCTGGCGGCGGAGGGGGCGAGAACAGCCCTCCCGCGCTCCAGTCAGGCGGCCCGCAGCGGGGCCAGCGCCTGGCTCCAGGCCACGACCTGGTCAAGCGTGGTGCCCAGCGACTCCCGCTGGAAGTCACTGGGCTTGAACACGCTGAAGTTCTCGAAGTCGGTGAACAACGACAGTGCGACCTGGGCCCGCACATCGGCCATCTGGAGCTCGCCCGCTATCAGCCGCAAGTGCTCCACCGCGCGCGTACCACCGGCCGAGCCGTAGCTGACGAACCCGACGGCCTTGTTGTTCCACTCGGCGTAGAGGAAGTCGATGGCGTTCTTCAGCGCGCCGGAGGTGGAGTGGTTGTACTCCGGCGTCACCATCACGAAGCCGTCGAACGAGGCGATCTTGCCCGCCCAGCTCAGGGTGTGCGGCTGCGTGTACTGGCCCAGTGACGGCGGGTACGCCTCGTCGAGGTGCGGGAGCTTGTAGTCGAGCAGGTCGACCAGCTCAAACTCCGCGTCGGTGCGCTGCGCGGCGACCTCGTACACCCAGCGGGCGACGGCCTCCCCGTTGCGTCCCGGACGGGTACTGCCGAGGATGATCCCGATCTTGGTCATGACTGCTCCTCCGTGAGCCGCTGCTGTTCCATCCGCGCATGCTGACTCCATCCACGGATCTCCTTGTCGCGTCAAGTAAATCGTCTGATACTTGTTGCGTCAAGGAAGTAATATGAAGGCATGCCGAGCGCCGAACAGTCACTGCACCCGCTGAGCCCGCACGAGGAAGCGCTGTTGCGCGAACTCGGCAGGGTGATGATCGTCCTGCCCCGAGTGATCGACACCGACATGATGCGTGAGCAACGCCTGCCGCTCTCCGAGTACACGACGCTCATGCATCTCTCCGAGGCCCCGAACCGGCGGATGCGCATGAGCGAGCTCGCCGCCACCGCCAACCTCTCGCTGAGCGGGATGACCCGCATCGTCACCCGCCTGGAGAACCAGGGCCTGATCGAACGCACCAGGTGCGACGAGGACGCCCGCGGGTGGAACGCCGTCCTCACCGACGCGGGCCTCGCCCGCCTGGAGGAGGCATGGCCGGCCCACCTGGCCAGCGCCCGACGACACGTCTTCGACCATCTCGAAGGCACCGACCTCATCCAGCTCATCCACGCACTGAGGCGCATCGCGACCTGAGGCCCCGGTGCAAACCCGAGGAGTACGACATGGCCAGAGACATCACGCTCGGGCTCGACACCTTCGGCGACGTGACGAACGGCGCCGAGGGCACACCGCTGACGCACGGCGAGACCATCCGCGGACTGGTCGAGGAAGGCGTCCTCGCCGACCAGGTCGGCCTGGACCACTTCGCGATCGGCGAGCACCACACCGACACGATGCCGCTCTCCGCCGCCGACGTCGTGCTCTCGGCCATCGCGGCCCGCACCTCGCGCATCCGTCTGGGTTCCGCGGTGACGGTGATCAGTTCCGACGATCCCGTCCGGGTCTTCCAGCGGTACGCCACGCTCGACGGTGTGTCCGGTGGCCGCGCCGAGGTGATCCTCGGCAGGGGATCGAGCACCGAGTCCTTCCCGATCTTCGGCTATGACCTGAACGACTACGAGGAACTATTCGAGGAGAAGCTCGGCCTGTTCGCCGAGTTGCTGCGGGAGAAGCCCGTCACCTGGTCCGGCAACACCCGCGCGTCGCTCGACGGCCTCTCCATCTACCCGCACAGCGAGTCGGGAGCGATCCCGACCTGGGTCGGCGTCGGCGGCAGCCCCCAATCGGTCGTCCGGACCGCCAGGTACGGCTTCTCGCTGATGCTCGCGATCATCGCGGGCGACACGGCCCGCTTCGCACCGTTCTCCCAGTTGTTCCAGCAGGCGCTGGAGAAGTTCGGACAGCCCCGGCGGCCCGTCGGCGTTCACGCGCCCGGCCATGTCGCCGCCACCGACAAGCAGGCGGTGGAGGAGTTTCTGCCCGCGTTCGAGGCGGTGATTCGAAGTGTGTCCAAGCAGCGTGGTTTCCGTACCCCCACCCGCGAGAGCCTCATGCGCGATGTGGGCCCGGGTGGCGCACTGCACGTGGGATCACCCGAAACCGTGGCCCGCAAGATCACCGCGACACTCAAGGAACTCGACGCGACGCGCTTCGACCTCAAGTACGCGATGACCGGCATGCCGCACAGCGCGCTCCTCACCAACATCGAGCTGTACGGCACCAAGGTGGCACCCCTGGTACGCGAGATGACCGGCGGCTGACGCAGCCGCCCCGGTCCCGGGCGCCCCGTCGTCACCCCACCAGCCGAAACGGAATCGGTAGCGGGAGTGTAAATCTAACGGCCCTGTCTCACTTTCGGTGGTGACGCAGAGTCGTGAGGCTCGCTGGCATCCGTGTGACGGATGTCAACGAGCTTGTGCAGATGGTGTTTTCGGGCCTGTGCCCGCTGGTCATAGACGACATGGTCGACGAGGGTGAGCGGATCGTGGTGCGGGTGCGGACGCCGCAGGACATGGCGCCGTGTCCGGTGTGCGGGGTGTCGTCGGGGCGGGTGCACGGCTACCACTGGCGGACTGTGGCTGACGTGCCGGTCGACGGGAGGCGGGTGGTGGTCCGTGTGCGGGTGCGGCGTCTGGTGTGCCCCACGCGCGGCTGCCGACGTACCTTCCGCGAGCAGGTGCCCGGAGTGCTCGACCGATACCAGCGGCGCACCACCCGTCTGGCCAGGCAAGTCAAGGCCGTGGTCAAGGAGTTAGCGGGCCGGGCGGGGGCACGTTTGCTGGCGATACTCTCGGTGGGCGTCTCGCGTCATACGGCTCTGCGTACCCTGTTGCGCATCCCGCTGCCCGCAGCGCGGACGCCCCGCGTGATCGGGTCGACAACGGCCCCGGCTTGCTCGGCATCCGCCTGGCCTCCGCCGACGACGTCCTGGCCCTACGCCCGGACTTCGTGGCGATGCAGGCGCACATCATGGGAGTCATCGGCCCGTACGACGACAACAGTCCCGCCGACTACGAGGTCCGAGCGTTCGCTCCCGGCCTGGACATCCACAAAGACCCGGTGTGCGGGAGCGTCAAGGCCAGCATCGCCCAATGGCTCCTCGCCGAGGGGATCGTGACGGGCGACTCACCGTCCGGCAAGGAACCGTCCTCGGCCGCGGAGGACGCGTGACCATCACCGTCGAAGACGGCGGCATCTGGGTCGGCGGTCCCTGCCGTACCGTGATCTCCGGGACGGTAAACCCCTGACCGCACACGACAAGCGAACCATCGACACCGGCAACGCCGTCGGCCCTGCTCCCCGGCCGTCATCGCCGGCGGGATGGATCTGGACGACATCGTCACGGTCACCTGTATGGACGTTCCTTGATCGGTTTCGCCGGACACGGTGCAACCAAAGGGCGTGAACACAGGTGCCCAGCGGCCGCGGACGGTAGGACGCACGCTGTGGTGGTCGTCCTGCCCGCCGCGGTGCTCTACGGATTCGCTAGTTCGGCGTGCGTCAGTCCCGTGACCCACGCACTCCCCGTCACCCACGCACGCGTCAGTCGCGCGCCCGACGCCCGAGCATGCCGCCCCGTTTCGGCGAGCCGAGGACGAGCGAGGTGTCCAGGGACGCCACGTCCCGCAGCCAGGGGGCCCGGGTGACGAAGTCATACAGGGCCGACTCACTGGGCAATGCCACCAGCACAAGGATCTGATGCTCTCCGGTCACGAAACTGGCGTACCGGACATGAACGCTTTCCGCCAGCTCCGCCGCCACCACCTCGGCCCTGGCCGGAGCGGTGCGTACCCGCAGCATCGCCTCCACCGGCAGCCCGAGCAGCGCCGGCTCGATCACGGCGCGGATGCGCACTCTGCCCTCCCGCCGCAGCGCGACCAGTCGTCGCCGCGCGGTGGCCTCCGACACCCCCGTGACGCGGCCGAGCTCCTCGTAGGTGCACCGCCCGTTCTCGGCCAGCGCGTTCAGCAACAGTCGGTCCGAACGGGAGAGATCGTGGGCCATGTCACCGGGCGGCATTACGTCCCCGTCAGCCGACGGCGCGGACGCCTTGGACGGTCCTGCCAGCGCGGCGATCTCGTCGTCTGTGAGCAGACCGGAGTGCCACTCGCGGATCGTGCGGATGTGGCGCAGTACCGGCAGGGTGAACGTCTCCACCATGCCCGGCAGCCCCGGCAGTTCGTCCAGCACCAGGCTTGCCAGTTCCTCCCGGGGGCAGAGCAGCTCGGCGACACAGTCCGGGGATCCGGTCAGCACATGGGTGAAGACACAGTCGGGCCGGCGGGCCAGCGCGCTCGCGACCATCCGCGCCTGCCCCGGGGCGCAGCGCACGCCGACCACCGTGCTGCGGCCGAGCAGCGCCATGGCCCCGACCCTCACCAGCCCAGAGTCCAACAGCCGCGTTCCCCGGCGGACAACGGTGCGTTCGGCCTCGTCGAGTGCCGTCGCGATACGTTGCCATGAGGCCCGGCCGTCGATCTGCAGTGCGCTGATGATGCGCCGGTCCAGCGAATCCGCCACCGGAGCGGTCTGCCGTGCGTTCATCGCACCAATCATATGGCTGATTCCGTCACTTTGGCCGAGAATCTTGTTCCCTTCCGTCATCGTGCCCGAGCCTGCCGATAACGGTTCCGCGCAGCGTCGCGCAGTCACCCCGGCCCCGGGTGGCCCGAAAGGACGGCATGAACCGTACGAGATGAGCACGCACGAACCGAGCCGCACGAACCGATAGCTCCCGCTCTCAGGACGTATGGAGATGATCGACGTGACCGCGACGCAAGGAACTCCCCTTCCGCAACAGGCGGTCGAACCCCCGCAAGCCCCCGCGACTCGGCGAGGACGGCTGGCTCTCCTGGGCCCGGGCCTGGTGCTGGCGGCCGCGAGTGTCGGCGCCGGTGACATGGTGACCTCCCTCGCGGGCGCCGCAGGCTACGGGATGGCATTGCTGTGGGCCATCCTCATCGGCGTCGTCCTGAAGTTCGCACTCACCGAGGCGGTGGGACGGCTCTACATGGCCACCGGCCAGACAGTGATCGCGAGCCTGCGGTCGGTCGGGCGCTGGCTGCCCGCGGCGTTCTTCGCCTTCGTCCTTGTCATCGGGCTGCTCTACGGGGCGGCCCTGAGCTCCGTCGCGTCCCTGGCCCTGTCCACGCTGTTCCCCGTGCTGCCACTGCGCCCGCTGGCCATCGCGATCGCGCTGGCATCCGCCGCGATCGTGTACGTGGGACGGTATGCGCTGTTCGAGCGGGTGATGAGCATCTTCATGCTCGTCAAGTTCCTCGGCATGGTCGCTCTGGCGGTGGCCATGCTCGCCATCACCGATGATCTGCCAGGCCTGTTGTCCTCGATGCGCCCGAGGCTGCCGGAGGGGGACGTGGTGACGGTGCTCGCCCTGATCGGCGGTGTGGGCGGCACGGCGGGGATCGCCTCGTACAGCTACTGGGTACGCGAGAAGGGCTGGCAGCACCGGAGTTGGCTGCCCGTCATGCGCGCGGACTCCGCGGTGGGTTATGCCGTCACCTTCCTCTTCGTGCTCTGCACCACCGTGGTGGGGACGGGCCTGCTGTTCGGCACCGGCAAGACCATCAGTGGCAACGAGGGGCTGGCCGCACTCGCCGACCCGCTAGGCACGGACCTCGGGTCGGCGGCCCGTGTCCTGTTCCTGGCGACCTTCTTCTTCGTGACGCTGAGCGCCCTCGTCGGCGGGTTCAACGCCCTCTGCTACCTGCTCGCGGATTCACTGCGGACGATGCGCTGCATTCCGGAGACCGACGCCGAGCCCCATATGGCACAGAACAGCCGGCCCTTCCGCGTCTTCTTGGTCTATTGCGCGGCCGCGGCGATCGCCGTCACGTTCGCGGGGAAGCCGGTCGCGCTGGTACTGACGTACGCCGCCTTCGGGTCCCTGATCCTGCCCCTGCTGTCCGGGGCACTCCTGGTTCTGCTCAACCGCCGGGGCATCGAACCCCCGTACCGGAACAAAATCATGTCGAATGTGCTGCTGTCCGGCGCCTTCCTCCTCTTCGGGGTGCTGGCTGTCGTGCAACTCAAGGAAACCTTCTGAGAGGTGTGAAACAGGTCTTGAATCCCATGACCGACGTGGATGAGCTCTGCTTCCGGACCGCCACCGACCTCGCCGCCGCGATCCGGCGGCGCGAGGTGTCCGCCCGGGAAGTCGTCACAGCCCACCTCGCACAGATCGAACGCGTCAACCCGACAGTCAACGCCATCGTCACCCTGGTCGCCGACCAGGCGCTCGAGGAGGCGGCCAAGGCCGACACGCGGCTGATGACGGGTGCGGAGGTCGGTCCGTTGCACGGGCTGCCTGTCGCACACAAGGACATCCACGACACCGCGGGCATCCGCACGACGTACGGTTCGCCGATCTTCGCCGACCGGGTCCCTGACCGGGACCACCTGGTCGTCGAGCGTCTGAGGAACGCCGGTGCCATCACCATCGGCAAGACCAACGTCCCCGAACTCGGCATGGGCTCACACACCGTCAACAAGGTGTTCGGCCCCACCCGCAACCCGTACGGCCTCTCCCACA
>Ga0307512_10006311_pt1 | contig 12035 bp, 14 predicted proteins | sample 14_EM_MG_FD_200267 | JGI IMG/M metagenome (GOLD analysis project Ga0307512, IMG submission 200267) | Populus trichocarpa ectomycorrhiza microbial communities from riparian zone in the Pacific Northwest, United States - 14_EM | ecosystem: Host-associated > Plants > Roots > Unclassified | place... | reverse complement strand
TCGATGCGAAAAAAAAAAACAGGATCACGGCAGCTAAAATTCCGCGGCGAAGGTGCAAAGATGGCAAAGCCACACGGAGAACGCGTGGACCCGTTGTACCTTTGACCAACCCAAGCGATATCAGAGAAACTCAGAAACCAAGGAGACGATCAATAGAGAATTTGAAGTGGTGGCATATACAGTGTAATACACGTGGATGGCATTGTACATGTCGATGGCAATCACTCCTGCACTGAGTCAAATCGGTATGTTTGAAAAAAATATTGTTGTCCATGGTAATAGGGCTATCCATGGGAGAGTATTTACAGAGTTTCAAGTTGTGCATGTGAATATTACCGCCAGGAGGTTTGATTTTGTGTCAAGGCAGTCGGTTTTTGAGGTGATGACAACTTTTTGAAGCAGGCTACCTTACTGTACTATATTCTCAGCAAAATTTCAAAAAAAAATTGGTATTCACAGAGAGCTAGATAACGCATGGAGTGGAATGCAAGATTTCCCAGGCGTGTTGAAGAGGCATGCTGCAAAGTGAAAAACTTTGTTGTCTAAGCGTGACAGCCGCCGTCAATCGTAATTGATGAGGCCGATGAGGCGGAGTGAACGCAAGTGTCCCACGTTTGTTATATTCTGCTGGTGTTGTAACTGTTCCAGTCTTTTGCTCCACATCCTGTAATACCTTATAAAATCTCCATATTATGCACGTCTGCTCCTTATGACATGTACTAAGGTGCCATATAATAGGTTTGAGTCAATATACCTCGTGAGGAAAGATATTTGGCTGTGAAAAAGTTGGTTGCCATTCATGTGTACAGCGCAGTACCACGTCGAGACACATGCAGGATTCGTGTCCTCCTTGACACTCGTTGCTACAGTGTTGCTACACTCTCTCCATATTTCACTACAATTTTTTTTTTGACATTCTGTGGAGCTGATCTGATTTTTGAAGAGAATGAGACACAATGACCCGGAAAAATATGTATAGGTCAATTTGCATCTCGGAGTGTCGGTTTTTTTGTCTCAAATAGTTGTCTCGGGATATGCTGTTACTCCCAGGCTTAATTTCCTCCGCGGGGTATGACGATCTTTCTGAGAAAATACTCCCATATATTTCGCGAGATATTCGACAAGGGAAGTGCAAACGAAGTAGAAGGCCAGGTGAAAGAAGAGTGGAAGCACGCGCTTCAAGCGCCGCAGCGTCCTATCTTCGGTATTCTCCTGAAAACCCAGTTTCTCGACCGAGACACAGAGACAGAACTATAAAAAAAAATCAGTTGGTAGAAGTAGATCGTGAATCCTTGGGTCGAGAAGAGAAAGGGCGATCCTCATGACACAAGAAAGGTCTGTCCAGTTAACTTGGTGCAGGTGATGGCATGCGACCTCGTGATGACTGATAACGTAACACTCTCGTAATCAATGATCTCGGCGATCTCGGCGAAGCGAAAGTAGTGTGCGCAGCCGCAGTTGGACGTCTGACCCCAATCCATGACGTGGCGTGGCAAAGGCATGTGAGAAGACACGGGCTTTGGATTCAAGTTCGTACTACCAACTACAAGTACCACGGACACGAGACTCTGGAAGGCGCTATCTGTTATGCTTTTTTGGCATCTTCTGCTTTGACAGCCCCCCCGGAGTGTGAAGTGAAAGGCGCAAGGTGGGATGACAGGTGACCGACAACAAATATAGCACATGGGCTGACCCATAAAGTGCCTCCCATCACATTCCGAGGATACCTCGGTATCCGTGTGCCTATGTGCTTCTTCCCTCAGTGAAACGCGTATAATACTCCAACTGCACTTTCTTGGGAAAAATGCCGCCTCCTCTTTTCATTCTCTCCGAACCAAACGTCCTGGTCAAGATGCGGGAACTGGGCCTCCGTGCTTGGCTTTCCGTAACTGCGTTCCTTGCGTCCACTATCACGCAGGCGATCCTAGCCACCTCACAGGCAACCTCTCCATATCTGTTGGGCGTCGGTGAGATATCTTGGCGCTTTCCACGCAAAGATCCGTGATTCTAAGTCCATCCATAACGGTCATTTAGGGATTGGAGATATCACCGGGTAACGATCTCCCCACGATCATGACGCATAGACTGAGATAAATCTACCCTCGGCCGTTCTTGGAACTTTCGATGAAGACCTGTGGTGGAGACCAACATGATGGTTCGTCCTTCCGTTCTGGCCCTGACCCTTCATTTCCTTCCTATCATACCTCCTATCATCTGCGTTCTCCGCCTTTTTCCCCTTGTATAAGATCCGATGGTCGGGTCATCGGCATAGATAGACTGTTTTGGAGGGCCACTTTCACATGAGAGGCTGAGGCTGTCGATGCCGCTTACAGAGGCGTTATGCAGGTGGTTAAAGATCCGACCTATGCTTCGTCATCATTATCATTTCAGCACTCTTCGCTTTAGCGTCCGCGAAGAGAAGTCCTTGCAGGGATCTAGACTTCTTTGCTTCGAAGTTCTTTTGTGAAGATCAATGTGGCGAGATTTTGACGGTTCATTGAACTAGGGTTATGCCTATTTACCCCAAACCGACTCGGGCCTCCATATGCGTCAGCGAAGTCGCGCGTTCATCGTTGCCGACGCGTCCAACCCGTCGAACCGATTTGTTTTCATCAACGCTGGTCAGTCGGAACCTTCGTTCTCCATTTGCTAGACTAATCTTAATTCTAACCCCATGTGCTCTCACCTCGATATGGCACGTCTTCCGGGGCCCAGACATAGCCTTTGGGGACACTGGCATCAGACGCTCCATCCTGTCCAAACTCGCTAGTCTCTATCCTGGCGTCTACACCGAAAGTAATGTGGCCATCGTTAGCACGCACCAGCATGCCGGCGTGGGTGGATACCCCGAGAACCTTCTCCCGCAAATCACGTCGTTTGGCTACGTCCCCGAAACGGCGGACGCTATCGTGAAAGGCACTGTGCTCGCTGTGCAGCGCGCGCACGCAAGTCTTGCGCCTGGCTCCCTCTCACTTGGAAATGTGACCATCAAAGACGGTAACCGCAATCGCAGCCCGAGCGCTTACCTGGCGAATCCCGCCTCAGAACGAGCGCAGTATGACGGTGATCAAGACACGGCGCTGTCCTTATTGAAGTTTTCAGACGCCAGCGGGACAGCGAGAGGGTTCTTGAGTTTCTTTGCCGTGCATGGAACCAGCTTATATGAGGTGAAACGGTTTATACTTCAAGACGGTATCAACATGGGTGCTCACCTGCTGTTGAAAGAACAATACCTTGATTAGCAGCGACAATAAGGGCATGGCTGCCTACCTATACGAATGTAAGTGTAAAATACCTTGTTATCGTGCCTTTTTGACCGCCGTGTCCATATCACAGCTTCTGTGGAGCCGAGCATCATGCCAGGTTTCACCAAGTTCGTTGCAGGATTCGTTCAATGTGAGTCCTATCTTCTCCCGACTATGCAGGACTCACGCGTTTCTTGATACTCGCTACAGCCAACGTAGGAGATACGAGCCCCAACACGTATGTTCCCATCCATTCTAAGATGAGAGCCCCAGTTCAATTTTTTTTTAAAGTCTTGGGGCTTTCTGCGAGAGTCCTGGCAAATCTTATAATGGGCAACCTTGCGATTTCAACTCTTCGACATGCGGCGGTACCGCTCAAGACTGCCACGGACGGTATGCTCCGAATTTCTTTTCTGTCTGTTTCTGAACGCTGAGGGGTGGCCTACTCAGAGGGCCCGGTTTCCGAATCTCAGATTTCGAGTCGAATCGTATTATAGCGCAGCTGCAGGCTGATGGTGCTCGTTCGCTCATGAACGGCAAACTTGCTCCTGTGACTGGCGCTGTACGGAGCGTGCACACGTATCTCAAGATGTGCGTTATTGATTTCGTCCATCTGAATGACGAATTGACAACATGTTCGACTTTGGCCATCAAAGGTCCACTTATTCATTTACTCTTCCAAATGGAACGACCGTGAACACCTGCCCAGCGGCTCTTGGTATGGCCTACATGAACTATAATTCTTGTTCCCCTGGCATTAATTTGGTCTTTGTAAAGGATACTCCTTTGCTGGAGGAACAACGTTCGTCCGAACCTCTCTTGTCAATTGTACTTCTTAATCTATGCCCATTTTGTAATAGTGACGGACCTGGGGCATTTGACTTCGTGCAGGGCGATAACGCGACAAGGCCGCAGTAATTCCCACCGTCTGTCCGACCCTAACGCCGCTCTAATATATGGCATTTATTCAGGAACCCGTTTTGGGAGTTCGTCAAAGGTGCGGTGGTTCTCCCCGCTGTTTCAGCGAAAATCTCGAATGGTCAAGATTGGCCGGAGATTCTGATTTTCGCGTTGTGTATCCCATAATGACGTTTAGTTTTTGCATTCTGATGCTCACGAATCTGACTTTATAGGCGCCATCACGCCCCAACCCAATGAAGAACAAATCGCCTGTCATTTCCCGAAACCGATTCTTTTGAACACTGTTCGTAGAGATACAAATTTCTTTCAAAGAGTTTCATTCTGTTTGCCGTGCTTACCTACCTATTCAAGGGATATGCGCATTTCCCATACGACTGGTCGCCCAGCACCGTGGACATACAGATGTTCCGTGTTGGCAACCTCGTCATCTTGGTAATCCCGGGGGAACTGACGACGATGGCAGGCAGACGGATACGGTATGACCGAATACCCGGTTTTATCTCCCGCCACGGGGGTTGTCGAAGTTCTCAATATAAAAACGGGCGCATGGCTCATACACTGTTTCATCTGTACAGAAACGCGATTCGGGCTCGGCTGGTCGCGGATGGCATCATTGGGAATGACGCGTACGTGGTTATTGCGGGGCCTGCCAACACATATGCGCATTACGTTACGACAATTGAGGAATATGGCGTCCAACGTTATGAAGGCGCTTCGACTCTTTTCGGACCATGTGAATCTCCTGTCTGTTTGTGGCGTCGCGAAATATCACTGACCGTGTGGGACGTTGCAGATACCCTCGACGCTTACATCAACAAGTATTCCAGTCTTGTGTCATACCTGGCGGACAATGCGACGGCCGGCAAAGTGCCACCGTCAGACCCTGCTCCTCCCGACTTGACATCGGCCGCAATATCATTCCGGGTACGTCCGCGAACCCTTTCCAGACTGGTCTCACCCATGGATCATCGCTGTCGTCCAGACTGGTGTGGTCTTCGACAGCGCAGGCATCGGCCACAAATTCGGTGACGTACTGGTCGACGTGCCCAAATCGTCCACTTTCAAAGCCGGCCAAACTGTCTCAGCCCAATTTGTTGGCGCTAATCCTCGCGTACGCGAACATCTCGTCACGAACCTTCCTAGACCTGTTGGCTAACGTTGATCATACTGAAGAATAACTTTAGACTGGAGGGCACGTTCCTGTCCGTTGAACAGCTCGTTAGTGGCAGCTGGAACGCAGTGCGATCGGACTCGCACCCTTCCACGATATATCGATGGGTCAGGACGAATGGTGTAAGCTCCTCACCCACACCTATTGGTTATATCTCAGTCCCAATATTATTCGGCAGCTGATTGGGACCAGCACCGTTAACATATCATGGTAAGCGGACGATGGCACTCCGCACAATTTTTTTCTCTGACACGTAGCCGTACAGGACCATCGAGCCTGGGACACCAAGTGCGTTGCCTAGACACCTCACCGGTTGGGGGATCGTTTGACTGACTGATGACCCTTTCAAGGCGGAACTTATCGACTGCGTTATTTGGGCGACTCTAAACCTTTTATTGGTTCTATCTCTTCATTCACTGGGGCTTCGTCTACCTTCCAAGTTTCTTGAACAGTCACAGAACCACGTGGATGTGCTTTGTATATATCGCTTTGGGTATCACTGAACAATTGTACAACATGTGGGATTTAAACAGTTCGGATATGAGAGGACAGATGCAGCTAGCAGTACAAACAAGACGGAGGACTCAAGGAAGTGCCCAGAAAACCCCGAGCTCATCCTGGGCCCTGTTTAAGCGACGCAACTTCTGCTTCAAGTGCTCGCGCTCTATCTGAACTTCTTGTGGCTCCCGCAAAAGCTCATAGCACCTCTCGGCGGCATCGGGCTCGTTCAGCCTGAAACTCTTACGGAGAGTAGTTCTGAGGCCTTCGCAAACGCCACGGACGAGCTCCGTGTCAACGACAAGTGGAACGTAGTCGACAAAGCGGTCCAAACAAACTAGCAGTCGGGTTTAGAAGAGTTTCTTATCATACAAGAGGAGGGGGTGATGGGTCGAGACGTACCTTCGAAGCCTGCACATGCCTTTGCCATATCTTCGAGCGCAGCATCGCTAGCTTGAGGGCGGAGGAGCTTGGCTAGTTCGAGCTCATCAACGCGAGGGAATCCGGCTTTACTGAGGTTCCCGATAGCCTGACCGATTGAGCTGATGAATGAGGCGTGTGGTTGATCCTTGCTTTTAGAGGACATCTGTTGCAAACCTCGTAGCACAGGATTCTTCGAGGCCTGATCGCGTTGTATCTTGAGGTGGGTCAAAAAGGCGTCTTTACACTCGCGATAATAACGTTCGTTGCGAGTATGGCCACTCTTCTCCAACCTAAGGAGTAGATTCGTAGCATCCCGAGTCTTTGCAAGACACTCGTCTATGTGACCGTCAATAGTTTCCCTGGTGAAAATGTCAACACGACGATACCAAGACTATGATGGAAATGCCGTACCGCACATGGCTGGGCAAATCACCATGTAAGAAACGCCCACATCGAGTGTTAATCGTGTTATGGATGAAATTCCTGAGGAAGCCTGTTGCTTTCGTAACGAACTGATCTGTTGGGCCATCCCACTGCTCTGTGAACGATTTAAGGTATTCCTCAGCCACCTCATGTTGACCTCCGTCCGGGAGTCCACGGGCGGTCGAGCTGTAAGGGAGGAATCAATTAGGGGGAAATAACACAAGGCGCTGTGACTGCGTACCGAGTCTTTCTGTTGAGGACATCATCCAGATAAATAACTTTGCGTGTTCTCCCGGAGGCGGGAAGTTCTCCTCCTTCGAGCAAGAATTCCGGGAGTGGTTTGACAGAGGGCGGTTCTTTGAGGTCCTTTTCCCACGCCTTTTCCCACGCGCGGAACTCGGGACATGTTGCTCGGAGCTCACTTTTGAGTCGCATTGCCTCGTCCTCGATGAGATAGAGTACATTTCCTTCTTCGCGGGATACACGCTCTATCCCATTCTGGATGTCCAAGACCAGATAGTCAACGATGATGTCAATCTCCCCGATGCTATCATCTGACGGTGGATAACCCAGCTGCTCCAGATCATGCGCAGTGCTCGCTACTTGTTCCTGGATCTGCTGACTGATGTCCGGAATCCTAGGAAGGGTTGTTCGCCACAGACTCTGTGCAGATGCAAATTTTTGCGTACCTCTTCGTTATCAAGTCCGACAAGATTTCTTCGAGACGTTGAACAAGCTTCACCGTTCCAAGACGCTTCCGAGCCTGCCGAGGAAGTGCTCGCCAAACATCTGTCTTGTCGAAATAGTGGACCTCCTCATCACGGGCTCGCTGCAGAGACGGTTGTGGACTTCCGCTCTGTGTATCATGCTGCTTGACGCAGAACCATCCGTGATGCAATGGCTCAATTTCGCCACCAATATATCGTGCCCATTTCTCGTTCGCAGCGTCTTGACATCTGTCCGGCTTGGTTAGTACACCTAAAACATCACACAATGTGTGAGTGGTGTTCAAATATGTCGACATGAAACTGTCCTACCGATGGTTCGATTTCCGGGCGTATCATAATGACGCGCAATTTCGTATGCGCCTTGGTTGGCAAAATCCGCTGATGTCATCGGTAAGCAACTTTACACCGACGCAAGACAAAACAACTCACTTTCACAGGTGATGATCATGAGAATGATGCAATTGTCCTTTGAAATATAACTGGAGGCCAAATTCTCGATAAGTTGGATATTTTCTGGGTTACCACTTGTGCCCACGTTGCGAATCAAGCCTGTGGGGACCATCAGAAAATGTGTGAGTGTCCTGCAGCCTAAATTTGGGAGACGTACCAGGGAGATCTACAAAGGATATATCTGTATATTCAGGGCCAGTAATCTCCAAACAGACGATGTTTGGAGTGAAGGACAACTCGCTCGGGCCACTCAAGTCGAAGTCTTGATCCAAGAATATATCGGGAGGGAGGCTAGGGTTTAAAATAGCCAGTTGGGCACGTAGTACGAGGTTTTCCAGTAGGTCCTTGTCCGTAACAGGATCACCAAATTGCTCCTTGGTTTGTCCAAATGCGCTCTGTCTACCCGATGTGATCATCCGACGCAAAAATACCCGACACGACCACTCTGGACCACGCATCAGACGACACTCAATGGGACACCTACAAGAGACCAAGATCAGCCCAGCGAGAAAGGATACGGGGAAAGTGAGAGTATGCCGACCTCGTGCACGCATCTCCGGGTGCTCTCGGGAGTGGCACGCCTGAAATGGCTTGGATGAGCGACGATTTTCCTGAGCTTTGCGAGCCAATAACGGCGATGGTCGGAAGATCTATGTCAAGGTCGAGCCTTTCGATTTCCCAGTCAGATGCGCTTGCGGGAATCGCAGCGAGACGAGGGCAAGACGATACGTACCCGATGTCGTGGAATGTGTTATTAAGGCGCAGTTGCTTGCGAGAGTATCCCCTGTCACCGCCGCCCACGATCGCATCAGGTTCGACCTGAGTCGTGGTGGAGGAGGACTCTAGTCTGTCGGATAGTGGTGGTAAGAGCATTTGCGATCTAGATGTTGTTGCTGCCTGTTGAGGGTCCGAGTCGACCGGCGAGTGGACGGTGATGGTGGGGAGAGGAGAATCGGGGGGTATGGGGTCGGGGGACGCGACCGATGGGTGTGAAATATTACGCATGTATAAGTGCCGCAACCTAACAGTGCCGAGAGAATCTGTGCAGTGCAGGAAGTCTGGATTGCGCCTGTGTTTTCTACGGTGGGTCCCAGGGGTTAAGTGTGCGCGCTTGTTGCCCTTCCGCAGCCAACGGCATCCTCGTTCCTGACCCCGTGCTTTTCCACGCACAGATATAGAAGCCCTAAATCGACATTCGAGAAGTACAATAGGGTACTGGTACTGCGGATGCTGCGGGCTGTATCATTGACGTGTCTGGCGATGACGGTATTAGGAAGGGTCGAGAACCTTGAAGACTTGGTTGCCTTTACCGCGGCACTCAAACAAGACAAATCACATGAGAACAAACAAGGCATCGTCACAATCCATTTCCGGATACTGTACTTGTACAAGGTTACGCAGTAACATCGATAAACGCTTTCCATCGATCAAACAAAGGCTTCTATCAGCTCGTCTTTGGCCAATAGGAGGCGCTGCCGCCTCTTCTGCAGTTCGCTGCGGCGCTCGACGATGTCCTCGGGTTCGCTCAGTAGGATACTGCATTTCTCATACCCTCTAGGGCCGTTGATGGCCAGCCCACTGAAGAGCGCCGCCTCAAGGCCGACTGTCACCCCCCGCAGTAACGTTCTATCGATACCCATGGGAACGTTGTCCACAAACCGTTTGTACGCGACTGCGGTGTGATCCGAGTCGAGTCAGCCACGGGCGATGACGAATAAGAAGATAAAAGCTACGAACCTTGAAAATAGGCCCGGACGTCCGCCATTATTCCGATGGCCGGTTCCATGGGATCTGGTGGCAGCAGGTTAGCAAGCAACGAGACGTCGGTTCCTTCCAACCCCATCCTGGTGAGGGCAGACATTGCCTCGCCCATCGCTTGCATCATGTTGCCGTCATCATTTCTCTCCATATTTCGAATGAAATTACTCTTCTCCCTCAGCCGTGCACCCTTATAATGGGCCAGGAATTTCGATCGGTATTCCATGAAATAGTGCGTATTCATCGTGAACGGCTCATGTTCTTGCTTGACCAACGAATCGATGTATTCGGACGCAGCATTGGCACATGTCTCCAGATGCTCTTGCAAAATCCCCCTGATCCGTTATCAGCGAAATGGATCCTCAGCAGGGAGAAAACGCGGAGCGTACGTGATTCGCTGCTTCAGGTGGCCATGGGTATACTGCGAGAAATGATCTTCTATTAACGACTTGATGCGCGTGCTGAGTTCCTTCTTTGCGATTTCGAAGAGTTGCTGCGACGGACGATTCCATAGCTTGACGAAGGTGCCAATATATTGCTTGATGACGATGTACGGGAAGTTGTTGGGAAGCTCCCGGGTCACAGCACTGAGGAATCGAGGTCGTGACTGAGAGTTACATAGGAAAGAAGAGACGTCCACTTACGAATTTGCTCGCTTCATGACATCCTCGATGAAGATAGCCCGAGTGGGGTCAACATGTCGCCAATCCGATTCCTGTTCCTCGCTCGAGAGGAAGCGAGGCTCGGGGAGAACGGGCATACCGAGAATGTTGGTATTGTTGGGACGCTCAAGCGGACGAAAGTCCGGCGCAGTCTGACGTATCTTCTTCTTGAACTCTTCTCGTGGCTCACGAAGGGCTTGCATCAAACCGTTTTCGTCAGGAGCGCCGGCGATGACTTGCTCTACAGAGCGGACAAACAGGCCGATCAGTTTCAGGAGCTCCGCCATCGGTTCAGCGGACGGAGGATTTGGGAGACGCGAGATATCATGATCCGTCTGCTCGAGCAGTCTGTCGAGTTCTCCCTGCAGCTCGGGAAGCCTAGTAACAAAGAGTTACGATCAACACCAAGGCTCGATGTGTGAAGGACTTGCCTCCTTGAAATCAGGTTGGACAGGACCTGGCCCAGACGTCGCGTGAGCCTATCCGTGCCCAAGCGTCGCTGGTAGAGCCACTCCAGATTCGACCAGGGTGCCTTAGTCGAGAAGAACTCGGCCTCCTTCTCCCGGGCTTGCTCATACGTGATCCCGTTTCGAATGTCCTGCGAATCCGGGTTCTTCACTGAATAGTACTCGATCCCTCCGTTCTCGCCACCACTCTGGATCCTGCTTATCCAACTTACCTCTTCACCCATGGGTATGCGGTCAGGTTTGGTGAGTACCCCTACACGGCTGGCATTAGCGGCATGGAATAGCGCGGTGCAGTGCTGAACTACCGATGGTGCGGGTGCCCAGTGGATCAAACTGAGCGGCAAGGCGATGCGCGATTTGGTTCTCGAAATCAGCTGTTGACGACAATTTATTTTTGGACCATACGGAAAGGATGGAAGGTAGACGTACTCTCACACGCGATCGTCAATAAGATAATACAGCTATCCTTCGAAATGTGTTCCTGGGCAAGCTGTTGAACAAGACCTGCATCGTGTGGCTCTCCTCCCACAATCAGGCCTGTCACGGCTTAGTCCGCTATCACTTCATATATTCGTATTACTCACCTGGGAGGTCAACGAAGGACAAATCATCGACGTCTTTCCCACTAATCTCGAGGCAAACCGAGTTAAAAGAGAATGACAGATGCCTCTCATCCAAGTCGTCAGGACTGGCATCCAAGAAGAAATCGGCGTCTGTGTCAGGATTCAGAATTGCGCATTGCGCGCGGCGGATTCGGTCTGTGACGAGAGACTTCTCGAAAATTGGATCCCCGAATCCAACTCTGTTGGGCTGAGCCAGCACATTACCATCCGCGTCCTTGACGATTCGGAGTGAGACAACGCAACGCCAACGCTCATTCGAGCGGGACAGCTGGCATTCGGTGGGACACCTACGCACAACGGATGTGGTTCATGGAGAAAATAACAGTGGTGAAGATGTAGACTTACCTTGTACAGGTGCCGGAGGCACGAGGTAAAGTGATGCCAGAGATGGCCTCTATGAGCGATGATTTTCCAGCGCTCTGAGACCCCAGGACGGCGATGATGGGAATGTCGAGATCCAGGTGTGCGCTACGAGAAGAAAATGAAAGAATTGAGGTGGGTGGCGGACGGCAAAATGAGGGTGCTCCTTACCCAGTTGCACGAAGGCGATTCACGGAATCCAGCATCCTGCGTTTCTGGCCGACATATTGGGGATCTGAAAGACCAACTGGGGCGCCCATCTCGTCGGGTACGGCCTGGGTGGTGTCTATCGACGAAGACTGTCTA
>Ga0307512_10006310_pt1 | contig 12036 bp, 13 predicted proteins | sample 14_EM_MG_FD_200267 | JGI IMG/M metagenome (GOLD analysis project Ga0307512, IMG submission 200267) | Populus trichocarpa ectomycorrhiza microbial communities from riparian zone in the Pacific Northwest, United States - 14_EM | ecosystem: Host-associated > Plants > Roots > Unclassified | place... | reverse complement strand
AACCCTGCTTAGGCAGGCCCGCCATGGTTAAAATTGGTCGCATGCGAGTAATGAAGAAACCAAAAAAAACCAAGACAATCCTGCAAGACAGTCCCATCCCCTAAATACAAGGCTGCCCCTCAAGCCACCCCCCACCCCCCATCGAGCAGCAGGTGTGCGTATGTATGTATGCAGAATGTAGTACTCTCCCCTCTGCACGTCAGCAGCGCTGGCCCGCGTGCGGAAGGTATGCATGTACTATACACCGTCTGCCATAACCGACCACTAGTTAATGCTTCTCCGATCCGCAAACCGCAACCACGGTTCCGTGTGTATGCACATACTCACATGGCTATGCACTGCCTTCAGCGCTTGCACGAAAGGAAGTGCGGGGTCGTCGCCCTCCCCCGGAGCTGGATCGAGCTGGATCGGGATCGGGGCGGATCGAGGCGGATGGATGGATGGACGGATATCTCCGACTGGAGATGCACATCCGTGAGGCAGTCTGCTGGCGAGATGAGCGATGGCGCACCCCGGCAGAGCGGAAGCTGCCCAGCCGCTGGTTCGTGGGGCGATCCGGACTTTACGGTCAAGCTCAGGAGGACAAGGAGGGGAACAAGGAGGATGCAAGTGAACAAGATGTACCTAGTTATAGCCATCTACAAAACCTGAGGATCCTAGAATAACACCGTATCCGTTCGCCATAACTACAACGGCAACAATAGCAGGAGATGAATCCCACACAAAAACACCCCAACACCTTGCCCTCCCCACATAGCCATACTGGAAGGAATATGTAGGCCGCGTTCTCTCAGAACTCTTCGATATCGTCATCGCTCAGCACCAGCTTCTCCGCAAGCGCGGGTCCCATCGTCAGATCATCGGCCCAGGTCGTGGCCTTCTTTTCTTTCCTCTTCCACCTGCCACCCCGCAGCTGCTCCATCCCAGTTGTCTCCTCCGCCTCTGCGGGCTGGTCGCTCTGTTGGACACCCTTGAAGGCCGTGACGCGCTCGAGTGCCCTGTTGATCGCGATATCCGGAACCCCCCTCACCGCCCCGCCCTGGCGCCGGGCCCAGTCCCGCCTCCTCTCGATCAGCGCCTGAAACGGCATCCGCTCTTCCAGGGCCTCCCTCTTCCCCCCGCTGCAGGGCGCTACCGCCCGCTGTTTCCCTACGTACCAATCGACGACATCGCTGACTTCTTGGCGGCGCCTCCACAGGCGAGCAGCGGTGGGATAGAACATCTTCTGCGCGCTGGTCCTCGGCTCGATAAAGCGCTTGACGGGGCTGGGAAGGGACATCATGACACCGCGGACGGCGGTGTGGAATGATATCTCGTCTGAGCGAATGGCGGAGGAGTCGTTCTCGTAGCCAAACCCCTTGGAGGAGAGGAGGTCGCTGTCGGAGAGGTAGTCAAGACAGGCAATCGTGGTGTCAAGGACGTCTTCATCGCTGGTGGGTAGGCGGTGGAGGCCGCGAGGATTACACGAGAGAAGGAAGTTCTCGTGAATGCCGGAGATGAACGTTTGCGGATCCGTGCCAGTCTCGTCGATCAGCGATTCAAAATTGACACGCGGGGCACGGGGGTGATAGGGGAGTGTTGGCACAGGGGGGCGAGGCTGCTCCGGCACATATGGATCCTCGATGTCGTCGCCGTAACGTTTGTTGTAGACCACCTTGCCCACGGCGTGAAAGATGCCGAAGCTGCTCTCCCGTTGGGTCACCGCTTCAAGAATCTTTCGTTCGTCGTCATTGAGTGGTTGCTCTGTCTTTTTGCGTTTCCTCCCTTGCGTTATAGGCACCGTGAAGCCTTTGCCTGGGAGATCGCCGTTCATAGCTAGGAATTCGAGGCCCATAGCTGCACTTCTTATGTCACCACTAGTCGACAACGCATTGAGTACAGCCTTACTGGGGCCGAATTTCCGCCCCGACAGCCGAGATTCCTGAGCTATGATGGCGGTGAGGGCGCGAAACATGAATGTTGGTGCGATCTTGTTGAAGGCGATCTCGTTCACCAAGGGATGGAGGAGAATCTCTGGTGACAACAGTCTATATGCAGTAAATGAGTTTGGCCCCGATATGCTTGCAGTCTCGCTGATGATCAAGATCAATGGCGGCAATGGTGGTGCCCCAGCCGGGGGAAGCGGCAATGCTAGGAACGATTTGATCGTATGTCGGAAAGACTGCAATGGCGCTGGTGAAGATGTGAATAGAGTGTTGGGGAAATCCTCAATTAGGACAAGTTTTTTCTTCAAATCATCCTGCGATGATTGTGTCGATACTGGTTTCCCACTCGAAGAGACCAAATCCAAGCACCCGAATGTTCCTGCCCTTGACATGAATTCCTCAAACAGCCCGCTCAAACCCGCCGAGAAGGCTCCCTCCTCACCGTACTCATCACCCGCCATCCCGGTGCTCGGATTCCTCCACTCTAGAATACCAATGTCCATCTCCTTCGCCAGGGCAGTCAGCGTAGCCGTCTTCCCGGTCCCGGCCGGTCCACGGAAGACACACACGCGTTGCCGGTTCCTGCCCTCGATAACGGACTCCAACCACATGCGAACCTCCCCGACTTTGGTCTTATTCAGAGCCAGCTCCGCCACCTCTTTTGGCGCGAACCTCTCCGGCCAAGTCCGTCGATCTTCCGGCGTAGTAGTGGTTGTAGTTGCAGCAGTAGTCGGTGTCTGTCTATCCGCTCTTATCGCCACTGCGCTCGGAGTCGTCACACGGATTTCCGGTTTCACGGGGGCGGGGGCCTTGATGCCCAGTAAACGTCCGAAGCCCTTCCTAACCCCAGGTTTACTCACAACAAGATGTTTCTCCAACGTTCCATCCCTTGCCGCAATCCGCTGCCGTGCCGGCACCGCCACAATCTCGTCTTCTTCGGACACCTCCTCGATCAAATCGTCTGCATCTTCGTGCTGCGACGCGGTGGGCGTGTACTGCCGACTCGTCGGATCCGGCGCGACAGCAGCACCACTGCCACTGGGAAACCCTCCACCCTGCGGAACGCCGAAGAATCGGTGCAGTGATTCGTACCGGCCGGTGAGCTTCTTCGATTTCGGTTTCGCGGGGGATTTCTTTGGCGGCGGGGTTATTCTCGCAGGTTTCGGTTCCACGACTGCGACTGCGATTGTAGTGGCGGTGATGTCAGCGTCGGTGGTGCTTTTGGCGGAGCGACGGGTGGCTGCCCTCGGCTTGGGGGCTCGGGTGGGCGCAGGAGCACCAGTGGGCTGAAACCCGTCCAAGCTGTCGGCGGCGGTCCGCCTTTTCTTTTGTGCTGAAGCATGGGTCGGCATCGGGTGGGCGTGTTGGTATGTGGGTGTAGGACACAGGTTTGTCGTCGAAAGGGTTGAGTTGTGACTTGCTAACTAATCTGCCATAAACAGCGGCTCCAAGAAGACGCGACCCAGCAGAGGTCGCGTGGTGGAACCATGAGGATCACTCGAAGTAGTTACATACATAAGTACATAGCTAGCCACGACCGTTTATCGGGAACAGTCGGATAGTATAGGTACTTAGGATGATGTGTACATAATGCAAGAAACAAAAAAAAAGAATCTAGACGAAAACTTCAGTCCGCAAGAAATCTCCTCTCTTTGCCAGAAAAATAGAAACATAGTGCGTACAAAGGTAGATCGGATCCGCAGTTGCCGTGGTTAGGTAATGGAATACAGGAGGGGATGAACGTCGCGAATGTATCACAGTCTAGAGGAGCGAGTGCGAACTAAAGTAGGAGTTTCGACTGAATTTCGGAAGGGTGTACGGTGCTGCTGCGCGAGGGTTCACATCCTTTCATGTACTAATCGGTTGTCCTCAACAAATCATCGCATGAATCTATCCCAGTGGAGACACTTCGCCACGAATACTTCCAGCGGGCTGGTCTAGCGGCAGGCGTTTTCTCTGCGCACCCAGGGCGCCCACTCGTATAGTTAGCCAGACTGTTTGTAGATATATGACATCATTCATAACATTACCGTCCGTGGCCAAGCCAGCAGAAAGAAAGCTTGGGTTTTTTCGCAGCCTAATCTCGGGCATAGCTATGCGCATTCTCCCCACGCTACCTCGGTAAAACCGGCGGCGGGGGGTCTGACAGCAAGCGCACGCGCGTCAGTCCGAGCCCTTGGTGCTCGATTGAATCATCGTGGCGACTGGCCTCTCGGCCAGCGGCTTGGGTTTCGGCGCGATGACGCGGTGCCGCAGCAGCAAGCCGCCAATGGAGAGGAAGACGGCGGCGCCAAGCGCGATGCCGGCAATCCGGCTAGCGCTGAGCCCGTCCCCATTATCTCGCGGCGACCAGATCTCTCCGAGGCGCTTGTCGGCCCAACCCGCGGCGATTGGCTCTGTCGCATCGCCGACTTCCTTACGGATCCGCTCCGCTTGCAAGTAGGGCGTTTCTTTGGCATAAAACTTTGTTTGGTATTGCTGCTTATACGTCAGCGGCGGCTGCACCCGTCGGAAACGAAGGGTTCACATACAACGTCCGCTTTGCTCAGGTCTATGACGTTGACCAACGTGATGTACATCGGGCATGCGGGTCTACTTCTCCCTAGCGATTACTAGGCCAACTACCCCCGATGGTTGTCATCTAGCTCCCGTGAAGGATACAGACTGGCCGCCATAGATGAAAATACTGCTTCGGTTTACCAATCAATGATCGGAGAAATCATAGATACTCACTCGTGAACTTGCCGCTTCTCGTTGTTGTAATATCTCACTCGTTCCTTAGTCATGGCGGCAGGCACTGCCTGCCCCATTTTCTCCTTTCTCTCGAGGCTTCAGCCTTACTTAGATAATACACACAGTCACTTTCAACAGGTTATAAGCCCGACCCAGCACCATATTCAAACCACCGCGAACAACCTCTCGATTGCATATTGCCTCCTACAACGAAAAGTTTGCCTATTGCTCAATATGATCGAAATGTTCAACTCGAAGTTGGATCCGAGAATCTCTCCTCGAACAACTATGTTACCTGGAAACCGTGTATTTCGGCAATCCTCTCGGCGATGGATAGTCACAGGTGAAGAAACCGAAGACAATCTCCCTATTGGAAACTCCCCGGAAATCATCGCCAAACGCGAAAGTTATGAGAAGCGACAGGCTCTAGCCACCACAGCAATCTTGCTCTCCTGCAACCACGAGGTTAGCACCTACCTATCCGGCATCACCGATCCGAAAGCAATGTGGGATACGCTCGCGGAGCAACTCAGCAGCGCATCCTCATCTGGCCGACGAGTCACAATCGGCAAGAATTTCGAAGGCCGGTGAGAACATCTCGGCATATCTCTCCCGTCTGAACGATATGCGAGTTCAACTTGCTGGAATGGAAGGAGCTATACCTGATGAGAAGTTTCTGTATCACATCTGCCTTGCGGCTCCGGAGCAGTACTAACCAACCAATGCTCGACATAATGCAAAAGTGGCCAGCGGGTATGGCTACTATCGCGTATATACCTCAAGCTCTTCGAGATGCCAAGAAGAACAAACTGGCCAGGTGACAGAAAGGCCAATGAAAATGGAACATCTGGCACGGCATTATTTGCTCGTGGGAGAGGAGGAAGAAGAAGAGGAAAAGGAAGAGGTGGAAGAGGAAACCGGAATGGAGGAAGAGGTGGGAGAAGTGAGAAAGGACGAGGAAAGCAGCCGGAGCAGAAGACTCAGCGCTGTACCAACTGCAACATGAATAACCATACTACGGAAAACTGTCGCAAGCCCCTGAAATCGTCCAAGCGTCCACACAACACCAGTTATGACATTGTCTGCTACTACTGTGCTGAAACTGGCCATTTCAAGAAACTGTATCCAGTATGGAAAACGAGTACAAGAGGCCATCAACCGTCGCAGCTCCGAAAGAGCACTACTCGCAAACGACGACTCCAAGCACTAGTTGTAACAAAACGAGTATCAGGCAATGCTGAGAATTTCGATTGACTAGCCGGCTCGGTAGCCTTACTCGGTACGATGGCGAGCCCTGCTGCCGTACTCGATTCGGCTTGCTCTGTTCGCCGCATATGAATGCCCGGACCGATGGATTCAGCTGGACCTTTGCGTCTTGGCCACTTCGAGACGCGGAGTATTCAACGCACTTGGGCCGAATTCTGGATCGGATGAACCCTCTGATTGGCTCGTCGCCAAAGATTGAGGGATCGTGTTCCATTTTACTCGGTCGTGTGCGTGTACTCTCGTCTTGGAGTGCGGAGTGCCCTCGCACCCGTATGCCCACACTGGGGCCTTTTTTTGGGGGGAAGAGCCGAAAGCAATCGACAAAACTATGTAAGTGCAACGGACACAGCAGGTGCACGCAGAGTGCAAGCCATTAAGAGCGCAAACGTCTCCGCACGACCAGAGTGTCCCTTCCATGTGGCCTCCTTTTAAGTGGGCACACAGGGACTGGTGGCAATGACGTGAACCAATCGCCCCCGCGCTAGTCAGTGAATTTCGCGGGCTGTAGCGAAACACAAATAAACGAGGATCATCGCTTCCCCCGCCTCAAGGATACATTCTGTGCCCGAATACCTGCATACCCGCTCCGCTCGAGTCTCGTACATACATCATGTATGTATCTACTCTATGCATACCAATCTACCTCCTCCCCTATGCACTGCTTTGGTGTTCAGCTTCTCCTTTGAGACATGATGTAGTACCTGAACTCGAGTCATAAATTCCCCGTGATTATGGCCAGGGGGGCTAATATTCATGCTGCTGCTAAGTAAAGTGGAAAACCAACCCCTGACTACTAGTCGAGTAGAGCCGCCAAGTTTATTCCCCAGCACATCGTGCAATTTGCGAAGCGGCTAAACATCTCGGCCCGCGAATGAGCGGAATGTGAAGTTGCCAATAACTCAGCGAGTCGAGTGACACCAAATATGAAAAGGGAGGTCACCCGACCCCGCTTGCTCTCCATCCTACAGCTATGAATACTCTGTTCTTTCAACAACGCTCGCTCCTCTTAATCTTCTTCGACTCCGACCCACCTGCCTTCAGCTAACAGCACAGACGAGCCGATTACGGCCGCTACGGATGCTGCTGACAATGCCGCCCGCCGATTCAGCTCCGCTTGCCTTGGTGCTCTGCATCGCCGCGTCCCTGGCATATTTCTACTAACCGTCTCAAATCAACCGCTCTTCTCTTGTGATCTTGTTTGTGGTGTATGCATGCATGTCAACATTCATTTTCGCTTGTGGTTGGGTTACTCGGCAATGTTATAACAGTTCGCTGGTTTCTGACTGTTTTTATTTCCTTCTGCTGTATCTTCTTCCTCCCTTTCGAGGGTAATAACGCACTTGATGAGTTATACACCGGGTGTATTCTTTCTTTTCTTGCGGTGATGGAGCGAGTTCGGTCTAAATGTTGCTTCGTGAACAGAGGCCTTTGCATGTATGTATCTATGTATCGATGTTGTATGTATAATGTGGTCTTTTGGCTGGTGGACGATGGTGGGGAATCTAATGCCTAGATAGAGGTGGGGCCGTGTTGTGGTATGTTGCGATGTCGATTCCAGAGGGCATACCTGAAGCACAGCCACATACGCCGCCGATGCCAACAATTCCAGTACACAACCGGGAGTCGAACCCAGCGTTCTCCCGCAGGCCTCCCCACAGCACGCGATCCGTACCACTAGCTTCATCGCCATGGCGCAGCGACGCCCAGAAGCCGTGCTTCACTCATGCCCGGAAGCAGGCATGCCTATTATCGGACAAGGGACGATGAAACCCTCGAGGGAACACGAAGGTAGCCAGTAGTTGCGGAACAACAGCACATTGTAGCGGCCACACTCGGCCGGCGCCGGGTAGTGGCGGCGGGATGCTACCGTGAAGCCGCGGAGCAAGAGACGCACACACAAGGACGGCGACGACGAGGAAGAGCAGGGGAGGCGCACGCCAGTATGTAGGAGCAGGCCACTTCTCCAATCTCGCAATGCGTAGGAGCCATGCTTTGGCGTTCTTGTTCTCTGCGAGACGGCTGAGTTGCAGAAGAAGTCTGCATGGTGTCCGTGTGAATGTGATCATCACGTATCACCCGGTTTTGTGTCTCGCCATTTTTTCTCTTTTCCTTCTTGGGGTAAAATCTACATTACAAAGAATTGCACCAAAGGCCCTAAAACCCTCGGGGCAGCCGTTCCCTCCGTAGCGCAGCCCGCTCCGGAGGGAACGGCTGCCCCGCGCGGACTGGTATGCCCGTGGGGAGAATGGTCGCCTCCAGGAGCTAAATCCACTCAATGATGACTCGTTCACGCTTCTGAGCCTCGTTCACTGTTATACGCCTCATCAGAGCACATATCGCCATGATCTAGGTAGGTCGCATGCGAATAATGACAAAACAAAAAAGCCTCATCAGAGCACTGCTCCACGAACACCTACCCCCTCCATTGGGGGACGTTCGAGTTGCCACTTCTCCCGTTGCCACTTCTCCCGTTGCCACTTCTCCCGTTGCCACTTCTCCCGTTGCCACTTCTCCCGTTGCCACTTCTCTCGTTGCCACTGTCTTCTGCAGGCTGCAGCCCTTCCAGCAGCTCTCCATCCGTGCTTCGTGCCGAATCAGTCATGGTTTTTCGGGAATTCGGAACAAAAAAAAGCGGTGATCCGCTATGATACTCTGACCATCATCTCTCCACTATACACGGCGAAGAGAAGGAGCTTTGTCATGTATGTGCACGTATCGATTCCTGTCTCAGTGATGATTCCCGTGTTTCCTGCTTCCCTATTTACTCGGATTTACAACCTAACTGCACATCCTATCGCCCCCCCGAGTGCTACTCACTCGTCAGGGTTCGTTCCCGAGTGGAAGGCCACAACGTCGCCCTTGCACCCGACAACTCCCCAACGAACAGTGGAGCCTCCGTCGGCCGGCGCATGCATAACCACACACACACTGCGTGCTGCTCTCCGTGGGTTTAATGGGGGTGACGTGGAAATTCTGGGAGCAGCTGGGACATAGGTGTTGACAGCTAGATCTACACACTGCGGGATAAACAACGAATCCCGGACGGCTATTGTCCCTCTTCACAAACGGAAGCCAGGTAATCGAGCCCGCCAGGTAGTCGAGCCCCGCCGCGCTAGTCTACTTTTAGCTGTTTTATGATTTCTTTTTCCTTTTTTCACGATATTTCTTTTTTTCAGGGGAAGCTTCAGAAGTAACAGCGCTCGCTGCTGGAACGCGAAACACGATTCCCCAGTGGCGATCATCTCAATCCATTTCCCAACGGCGTAGTACCAGAACCAATCCGATTTTTGAATGCCTTCGAGATGTACAAGGACGAAATCATTCCTACAAAGAAGGATGCGGCAGTGGTGGCAGAACTGAAGGTGTCTACTTTGAAGCTTCGGACTTGTGGACGGCGTTCAACTGGAGAGTATGGGAAGAATCGACGGCTACTGTTAGATGAAGAAGAGGAGATTTTGATGGAGATTTTGCAGCGTGGTGGCTTTCCGCAAAGTATTAGAGACGTGACAGCTATCGCACGCGAACTTGCTGCAACAGTTAGTCTACTTGGGTGCAACGAAATTTACATCAGCGCCCGCCGGATGTGGGAATTGAAGGATATCGGCAAACTCTTACACAAAGGCATGAAGGAAAAGAGGAGTGTACGGTCGGAGAAGCTGGACAAGCTGAGAGAGAAAGCAAAAAGGTTGGGTGTACGAATGGCTGAGCTTGGTGCAAGGAAAGAGAAATACAAAGCAATGGAAAACGAAGGCAAGATGCTACCAGCGACGTGGAAATCGTTTGCTCGGCTTGAAGGAGAAGAACAAGGAGGCCGCGCGTTTGCAAAAGCTTCTGACGGATGTGTGTGTGTTGGAGGAGTTTGCCGATGTATGATGTATCTGACAACGATGATATTATAGATAGAGGAGCAGGAGGAGATCGAAATCTGAGCGGTGTCAGAGCCCAAAGCGGGCGCACATAGGCGCAACCGGCTACATCTGAGGGTGACTTAATTGGAGCAAAACTCGTTGCGTACGATGAGTTTATGCGCCCAGAATCCCCAAAACCCGCTGTGGATCAGGATGCAACAAATTCGGAGCTACAACACGCAGTCGGCACCCGCTACATCTGGTAATCATTTCTAGCCCTTATCTACTCGACTTAATTGGATCACTACTGGCTGAGTTCGATGGGTTTATGTGCATCTACGTTTGAGGAAAATCGGGGGCACGCTAGTGATTAACGAACCACGCTAGCCGTTTTGGCTCGGTAGCTCGACTAGTTAGTTACCTGGCAGGCTCAGCTAACTACCTGGCACGCACTCTGAACTCCAAACGCCGCTAGCCGCGTCAAGCCATATGCTAGCGTGTTTATGGACTAGCGCAATATTAAAGGCGGCTAGATATGGCCCAGGAGAGGATTTTCCACCAACTACTTCATTATCACACGAACTGCCCTCAACACCCATCTTCCTCCCAGTGAAAGCCATATTCAATACCACCATCCTCACAGCCCTCAGCACCGGTAATGGCAGGGAAAGATACAACATAATTACGCTCAGGTTTCTTCCTACCTAGTACTTCTCCTGAGCGCTGGTACCACAACTTCTGATCCCCAGTTAGTCTTGTTTACCTGCAAAACACCGGAAAGAGAGCAACACCTGAATGCCGCATTTCCCCACGGCCACTTTCCACCTGCCTCCCAGCCTGTAGATGGCCTTTCCTTGCAGAAGTAGTTGTCCTTGAATGTGGGGATTTATCTTCCGAGTCTGACAATAAGTCGTTGTTCGCAACTTTCCGCCAAGTGCCCCGCACTGCCCCTATGGTACGGCATTGCATGCGGGATTTTGGCCTCGTATACAGGGCCAGCGCCGGACCGGAAACTGTGAAATCTTCCACTAGATCCTCGTCAGGACCACTGGAGTTGGAATCGCTGTGGTCCTCATTGTCGGATGTGCTGTCAACAGGCACACTTTGCGTCTTCCAATCCTTGAGAGCTGCGACGAGCGATGTTGTTCTTCGTCGTAAGATCCATCAATTGGTAGTGCAATGCCAAGACAGCGGAAGCTTCGCATTACAACATCTGTCCAAGTTTAAACTCAACCGTCCTACCGCGTTTGGCTCTCGAGGGTGTAACGGTTGGCGGAGGGATCAATGAGAGACTGCTGCTACTGATCGTTTACGTGGGCCGGGGCGTGGTTTGGGTTTTGCTGGTGAACGGAGGGGGTGTGCGAAGTGTGTCATTGCCGAGTAAGGATATCTCCGAGAAGATAGCAGAGAGATCGTGTACGGGCGCGCCCGTTTGTATGAGGTTTTCCAGGACAGAGGGCATGACTGTCAGTTGTACAAGGCATTGAGGTAACTGTTGGGGTTCACATCGTACAAGTGCCCTCACGGGCGAGTATTCATTACATGACGTTGTCTGGGGCTCACCGCGCTAGCCCATATGCACTCTAGCGCATACTAGCGTGCGGCTAACGTGCTTGGAAGTTTACCTCTTAACCACCACAGTTGGATTTGCATTTTCAAGTTTCAGGTTTGGCTTCAAATGTGACATGTAGGTCGTTATAAACCCCCCTACGCGGCGGATTTGCAGTGGATGTCGCGCTGGCAACCATCCAACGAACCGGTCTCGCAGCCATAGACAGGAGTAGCAGGCCAACGATGCTTACGGGGGCAGTCTGCAACGCGTAGGAGGGGAGTCCTGCAATGCGTATCATGCGAGCATAGCGTATGAGTATTCATAGTATGCCGGGATGCATACGGGCAATTGGCCTGCGACGCGTATGGGCCTCTTACCGAGCAGCCCTCTTCTGTCCGGGTGAGAGGAAAAAGTTGCGAGGATGTGAGTTGCTTTAGGCTACTGTATTTCGTTGTTCGTTGTGGTTGTGGTGAGGGTATTTTTTTTTCTCGTCACTCGTTCGTTGTAGTTGTAGCGGTTTAGTGTTTGGCATTGTGCAGTTGTGGTGCGCAAGAAATACGATTTGATCGTTTGGCGGGTTTGTCCTTATATGCCGCCGTACGTTGCAGCAAAAAATGCTAGACACCTACGGTGAGGCAGCAATTATCGCATGTCTCCAGCCCCAATGATATAGACCTCTGCGTCCCGACAACGGTGCTTTACTTTTTTTATT